>Ga0163144_10031498_pt1 | contig 10106 bp, 7 predicted proteins | sample OliLak19BULKMAT1_FD_123175 | JGI IMG/M metagenome (GOLD analysis project Ga0163144, IMG submission 123175) | Freshwater microbial mat bacterial communities from Lake Vanda, McMurdo Dry Valleys, Antarctica - Oligotrophic Lake LV.19.BULKMAT1 | ecosystem: Environmental > Aquatic > Freshwater > Lake...
ATCCGACGTGGCCAGAAAGGTGTGAATGCGGCGCGCTGGTGCACCGGCCAACGCGGTCGCTGCCGCCTCGATATCCTTGCGTGTCGCGCGCGCCAACCCGCAAATCGTCGGCGCCACCGGCCAATCGTACGCATCTTCGGCGATCGCGCGGACCGCGTCCCAGTCTCCTGGAGAGGCGGCCGGAAAGCCGGCTTCGATCACGTCCACGCCAAGTCGTGCCAGCTGTCGAGCGACCTGGCGCTTCTCCTCCACCGTCATCGAGCAGCCGGGTGCCTGCTCGCCATCGCGCAAGGTGGTGTCGAAGATGCGTACGATATCCTCGCTCATACACCGCCTGCCGCGGCAGCGGGTACGCTCGTGCTGACGGCCCCGGTATCCGGACGCACAACCTTCGCGTTCAGGAACGGCATCAGCTCACGCAGCCGCACGCCAACCTGTTCGATCGGATGCTCGGTATCCGCACGACGCGCAGCGGTGAAGTTCGGTCGACCCGCTTCGTTCTCGGCCACCCACTGACGCGCGAACGAGCCATCGCGAATCTCGGCCAGCAACTGCCGCATCGCATCTTTCGTCTGCGCGGTGACGATGCGCGGACCAGCGGTGTAGTCGCCATACTCCGCGGTATCGCTCACCGAGTAACGCATGTAGTTCAAGCCACCCTGATACATGAGATCGACGATCAGCTTGAGTTCGTGCAGACACTCGAAGTAGGCCATCTCCGGCTGATAGCCCGCTTCCACCAGCGTTTCGAACCCCGCCTTCACCAGCGCCGACACCCCACCACACAGCACCGCCTGCTCACCAAAGAGATCGGTCTCCGTCTCTTCCGCGAACGATGTCTCGATCACGCCGGCGCGTGTGCAGCCGATCGCGCGGGCGTAGGCTAATGCGTCAGCGCGCGCGTTGCCGGACGCGTCGCGATGCACGGCGATCAATCCGGGAGTGCCACCACCCTCGGCGAACAACTCACGTACGCGATGCCCGGGCGATTTTGGTGCGATGAGCGCCACATCCACTCCTTCCGGCGGATCAATCAGCTTGAAGTGCACATTGAAGCCGTGCGCGAAGAGCAATGTCTTTCCGGCGCGCAACGAGTCGCGCACGTCGTGCTCATAGATCGAGCGCTGCTCGGTGTCAGGCGCCAGCATCATGATCAAGTCGGCTTCCGCCGCCGCCGCCGCCACGGTGCACACGCGCAGTCCCGCGGCTTCTGCGGCGTTCCAACTCTTCGAGCCTTCGCGCAGCCCCACGCGCACGTCACAGCCGCTGTCGCGCAGGTTGAGCGCATGCGCGTGTCCCTGGCTGCCATAGCCGATGATGGCGATGGGGCGGTTGGCCAGACGCGTGGCGTCGGCGTCACGATCGTAGTAGACACGGGTGGTCATGCGGCAGCCTCCTCATGTGGAGCGCCATCAGCCTGTTCGCGATAGTGCGCAGGCGCTTCGAGGCGCGTGGGGGTGCGGCCGCGCATCATCGCGAGGCGGCCGGTGCGCATCAGCTCCGCCAATCCTTCCGGGCGGATGAATGCGATGAACAGTTCGACGCGCTCGGGCGTGTCGGTGATCTCCACGATCATCTCATCGTCGCCCACGTGCAGCACGCGTGCGCCGTGCTCCGCGACGATGTCCACGAGCTGTGCGAGGCGCGACGGTGACGCCACGATCTTGGCCAGCGCGGTCTCGCGCTGCACGGCGGCTTCGTTGGTCACATCGGTCACGCCAATCACTTCAACGAGTCGATCGAGCTGACTCACCACCTGCGTGGCGTCCGACGCATCGACCACCAATGTCATGCGGCTGATGCCGGGTACTTCGCTCCGACCGACGGCAAGCGATGCGATGTTGAAGCCGCGGCGTCGCAGCAAGGTGACGGTGCGGTGCAGGACACCGGGGCGATCCTGGAGCAGGGCGATCAACGTGTGCTGAGCCATCGGTTCAAACCTTGGGAGAAGTGGTGGAAACAGACTCCGGAGCGGGCAGCTCGGAGAGCATCATCTCGCCGATCGCGCGACCAGCGGGGACCATCGGAAACACATTCGCTTCGCGTTCGACGCGGAAATCGATCACCACACATCCATCGTGTGCCCATGCGGCCGCCACGGCGGCGTCGGCTTCATCCGCATGTTCCACGCGAACGCCGCGCAGGCCATGCGCTTCGGCGAGCTTGGCGAAGTCGGGACCGGTGAGTGGCGTGCCGCTGTAGCGCTGTCCTTCGAACAGCTGCTGCCATTGCCGCACCATACCCAGGTAGCCGTTGTTGACGATGGCAACCTTGAGATTGGTAAGCCCTTCCTGCGCGATGGTGGCGAGTTCGCAGGCAGTCATCTGAAATCCGCCGTCGCCGACCACCACCCAGATCGTGCGTTCGGGGTCGGCAATCGCGGCGCCCATCGCCGCGGGCAGGGAGAAGCCCATCGTGCCGGCACCACCACTCGTGATGTGCGTGCGCGGACGACTCCAATCGAGCAGTTGTGCGGCCCACATCTGGTGCTGTCCCACGTCGGTCACCACGCGCCAGTCTTGGCGATCGCGGAATGCACGATTGAGTGCGTCGAACACATCGTGCGGCATGAGCGGCGCCGTACGATCGCGTCGGGTGTACCCCTGTCGCGGCATGTGTGCGTTGCGCATCGTCTCGATCTCGGCGCGCCAGGCATGCCGTGTCGATGGCACTTCAACGGGGAGCGCCGCGAAGATTGCGTGCAACGCCGACTTGCAATCGCTCACGATGCCCAGTTCGGTATGCACCAGCTTCCCGATCTCGGCCGCATCGATGTCGATATGAATGATCTTCGCGTGCGGCGCAAAGGTGCTCGCCTTACCCGTCACGCGGTCGTCGAAGCGGCTGCCGACATTGAGCAGCACATCGCACGCCTGGATGGCGCGATTCACGTGCACCCAGCCGTGCATGCCCGGCATGCCGATGGCGAGTGGATGATCGTGCGGCATCGCGCCGAGTCCGTGCAGCGTTGTCACCACGGGAATGCCCGCATGTTCGGCGAGCGCGATCAGTTCGCGCGTGGCGTTGGCCTGGATGACGCCGTTGCCGGCGAGAATCAGCGGACGCGCTGCATGCTGCAGCATGAAGGCGGCGCGGCGAAGCGCGTCGATCGGAGCTGCGGATTTTTCGGACGTCGGTCGATAGCCTGGCAGATCCATCGCCACATTCCAATCGGGCACCGTGCGCGCGAGCTGCGCGTCCTTGGTGATGTCGATCAGTACCGGCCCCGGGCGGCCCGTGCGCGCAATGTGAAACGCTTCACGAAAGACGCGCGGCAACTCGTCGGCGTGGGTGACGAGAAAGTTGTGCTTGGTGATCGGCACCGTGATGCCGGTGATGTCCGTCTCCTGAAACGCGTCCGTGCCCAGCAGCGCGCTTGGCACCTGGCCCGTGATCGCCACCAGCGGTGTGCCATCCATCCAGGCGTCGGCGATCGGGGTCACCAGATTCGTCGCCCCTGGTCCGCTCGTACCGATACACACCCCCACCTGGCCCGTCGCTCGCGCATACCCTTCGGCGGCGTGTCCGGCGCCTTGTTCGTGGCGACAAAGCACATGGCGCAGCTTCACACGATAGTCCCACATCGCGTGGTAGAACGGCATGATGCACCCGCCCGGAATCCCGAACATCACCGAGACGCCCTCGCGGATCAGCGCCTCGCACATGACCTGCGCGCCGGTTCGCGAGAGCGGGTTGGTCTCGCGCGGCGGGTGAGCGACCGACAGCGGAGTCGGGTGATTTGTGGTGCTGCGTGCGACGTCGGACATGAGGACCGTGTGAACGAGAAAGGCCCCCCCGAACCCGGAGGGAGCCTTGTCAGCGTTCGCCAAGGTCGCCCCTCCGAGTGATCTCGGGAGGGGCGGCGGTGCGCGGTTTACATCGCGACCTTCAAGCCCTGCTCCCGTGCGCCAAGAATGCGTACAACAAGAATCGACGTAACGAGAATCGTTACGACGACGGGAATAAGGCTGAGAAGAAGTCGGGACTGCGACAGCGAAGCGAGCATCAGTCGGGCTGTTGTGGCGCGCGTTCGGGGCCGGAAATGGCCGCCGTCACGCTCTCGAGACGCGCCGTCACATAAACCGTCACGGCACATCCCGCAATTCAAGAGTCGGCGTAGACATGCGTTTCCGCAACCCCCCCGGGGTGCACGACTGCCCCGAATCGGGCCTGGCTGACGGTCTGCGCGTACCGCCAGATCGCTCCGGACTGAAAGTCGTGCTGTCTTGGCGTCCACGTCTCCCGGCGCGCGGCCAGTTCCGAGTCGGAGAGACGCACCGAGAGCGACCCCGTGTCGGAATCGATATCGATGATGTCCCCGTCGCGAAGCAGTCCGATGGCGCCGCCAACCGCCGCCTCAGGCCCCACATGACCGATGCACAGTCCTCGCGTGGCGCCACTGAACCGTCCATCCGTGACGAGCGCGACCTTGTCTCCCATGCCTTGGCCATAGATGGCCGACGTGGTAGAGAGCATCTCCCGCATTCCGGGTCCGCCGCGCGGGCCTTCGTAGCGAATGACCAGCACGTCGCCGGCCTCGTACCGCTTTTCCATCACGGCCGCGAACGCGTCTTCCTCCGAGTCGAAGCAGCGTGCAGGTCCACTGAACGTGCGCGTATGCAACCCCGCCACCTTCACCACGGCACCATCGGGTGCGAGGTTGCCGCGCATGCCCACCAACCCACCCGTCGGCGAGATCGCGCGTGACGTCGGCATCACCACATCCTGATGCTCGGGAATGACGACGTCCGCAAGATCCTCCGCGATCGTCTTCCCCGTGACGGTGAGGCAATCGCCGTGCAGAAAGCCACCGTCGAGCAGTGCCTTGAGCACCACCGACGCCCCGCCGATGTCATGCACGTCTTTCGCCAGATAGCGACCGCCGGGCTTTAGATCGGCAATGAGCGGCGTGCGAGCGAAGACATCGGCTACGTCGAAGAGATCGAATGCGATTCCCGCTTCGTGTGCCATCGCTGGCAGATGCAGCGTGGCATTCGTGGACCCACCCGTCGCCGCCACCACTGCCGCCGCATTCTCGAGTGCCTTGCGTGTCACGATGTCGCGTGGCCGCGGCCCATGCTGCATCAATCGCATCACCGCCTTGCCCGCCGACTCAGCGTACGAATCACGCGTCTCCCATGCCGCCGGTGGACTCGCCGAGCCGGGCAGCGCGAGACCGATTGCTTCGGACACGTAGGCCATGCTGTTGGCGGTGTACTGCCCGCCGCAGGAACCGGCACCGGGACATGCCACCTTCTCGAGTGCCGTCAGCTCTTCGAGCGACATCTTCCCCGCGGCGTGCGAGCCCACGGCTTCGAACACATCGAGGACGGTGACATCGCGATCGTGAAAGCGGCCGGGGAGTATCGATCCGCCGTACAGAAAGACCGATGGCACGTTCAACCGCAGCATGGCCATCATGAGACCCGGCAACGTCTTGTCGCAGCCGGCGATGCCAACCAGCCCGTCGTAGCAGTGACCGCGTACGGTGAGTTCAACCGAGTCGGCAATCGTTTCGCGACTTACCAGCGACGACTTCATGCCGGCGTGCCCCATGGCGATGCCGTCGGTCACCGTGATCGTGGTGAACTCGCGCGGCGTGCCACCCGCGCTCTTGACGCCGCGCTTCGCCGCCTCGGCTTGTCGCTTGAGCGCGATGTTGCATGGCGCCGCCTCGTTCCAGCTCGACACGACACCGACGATCGGCTGCTGAATCTCCTCGGCGGTGAGCCCCATCGCGTAGTAGAACGCCCGATGCGGGGCACGCTCGGGGCCGACGGTGGCATGACGACTGGGGAGCTTCGACTTGTCCATGCGCAATCCTGGTGGCTCTTTTGGAGACGGACGCAAACTCGAGCAGACGCGGTGTACCGGCCGCCGGTGGAGTCGTCTCGCAAGCTATCCGGTGTCACCCACCTTGCCAGAGCTCGCGATCGTGCTTCTCGTTCCATCATGACTACGACTTCTGGCACCACGCCCGCGTTCCCGCCGGGTCCGCGCGCACGTTATCCGGGCGAGCTGCTGCTCAGGTTCCGCCGGGACTTCCTCGGTTTCGTGCGCGAGTTGTGCGCGGAGTACGGTGATGTCGCCGGATTCTCTGTGGCCGGTGGTCGATTCGCCGTCATCAACGATCCCGAGCTCATTCGCGACGTGCTGGTCACGCGCCAGAAGTCCTTCGGGAAAGGGCAGGTACTTGAGCGCGCGCAACGCGTCATCGGTACGGGATTGCTCACCAGCGAAGGCGAATTTCATCTGCGGCAGCGACGACTCGCACAGCCCGCGTTTCATCGCGATCGTATTGCGGCCTACGGCCAATCGATGGTGCACTACGCCGCGCGCTGGCGCGACCGGTGGCAGGACGGCAGCACGATCGACATGCACGACGAGATGATGCGACTCACGCTGGCCGTTGTTTCCAAGACGCTGTTCGATGCAGACGTGGAAGAGGAGTCGGACGATATCGGACACGCGGTGACAACGATCATGGAATCGTTTACCATGATCATGTTGCCGTTTCCGGGATTGCTGGAACGGTTGCCGCTGCCATTTGCGCGTCGATTCCGTCGGGCACGCGCTACGCTCGACGCGACGATCTACAAGATCATCGCGCAGCGACGAGCGAGTGGTGAAGATCGTGGCGACCTGCTGTCGATGCTCATTGCCGCGACCGACGCCGAGGGCGATGGCACCGGCATGTCGGACACGCAGCTGCGTGATGAATGTCTGACGATCTTTCTGGCCGGACACGAGACCACGGCCAACGCGCTGACCTGGACCTGGTATCTGTTGTCGCTGCACCCCGACGTTGCCGCGCGCTTGCACGCGGAAGTGGATGTGCTGGGACACGAACCCACCATCGCGGACTTGCCGCGGCTCGCCTACACGCGTCAGGTCGTGTCGGAGTCCATTCGACTCTATCCGCCGGCCTATGCGATCGGACGTCGTGCGCTCGAGGATTACGCGGTCGGCGGCTACATGATTCCCGCGCGCTCGATCGTGCTTGTCTGTCCGTATGTCGTGCAGCGCGATGCGCGCTGGTATCCCGACCCGGAGAAGTTCGATCCGGAACGCTGGACGCCGGAGCAGATCGCCGCGCGTCCGCGCTTCACCTATTTCCCATTCGGCGCCGGCACGCGCATTTGCATTGGCGAACAGTTCGCGTGGACCGAAGCCATCCTGATGCTCGCCACGCTCGCACAACGTTGGCGCGCGAGCGTGGTGCCTGGTCATCCCATCGAGACGCAGTCACTCATTACGTTGCGACCGGCGCACGGGATGCCGATGGTGCTCGAACGGCGAGCGTAGGTATCCGGCACCCGCTGTGGGCAGCGTGTCGCAACCACAACGGGCGAATCGCCCGCGCGTCGGTGTCAGCGGAGGCGTGCCGCATCATGAGCGCGCCGTCGTCGCGGTCGATCACTTGGCCGGTTTCGTGTCGACGTTATGATAGGCGTCGATCCACCACCGATCGCCTCGTCTGACAAAAACTTCCATGAGCTGGGAGCGTATGATGCCGTCCGGCGGTATCACGATCCCAGCAGGCATAGTCACCACTCCGCGAACCTCGTTGTCGATGTCGACGATGGCAACGTCGGGCGTGACGAAACGAATGCGACGGATTTCATGCTGCTTTGTGGTGCCCTTGTAGAACGTCGTCAGGATTTGGCGCTGGCGTTCGGCGAAGGCGGAGGCGCCGTACATGACCATGCCAAATAGATTGGTGAAGGACACATCGGACCCGACATCCTTGGAGTAGGCCGTCCCGTCTCCTGCATTCCAGGCCGTCACCTGTGCGGCCACCACCGCCCGAATCTTGGCGTCGGCAGAGATCGCCTGTCCTTCAACGCCGGTACTGAGCGAGAGGACGGCCATCGCCACAGCTGCGAGAACCTTTTGCACCGGGACGACCTCCTCTCCATCGGTCAACAGCGAACGGCGTGGTCCTTTGGACGCGAACGCGGAACCACGGAGCACGTTTCGTGACGCTCTCGACCAGCAACGATGGGGCGCGACGGTTCGCGGCGCAATGCCAGTCGGCTCGGCGCTGGTAGATCGCGCACGCGGTCGAGCGTCGCGGGAATCCAACTGCTGACCGGTCTACATCGTGCGCCCGTCTCCGGAACGGATCAACGCGCCCTGGCTACTTCTTCGTCGTGATGACGATGACGCCGTTTGCGGCGCGCGGATCGTCGTAAAGAATCCTGGCAGTCGGACCCTTCACCACTTCAATGCGCTCGATCTTGTCCGGCGAGATCGCGTCGAGATCGGTACCTGCTTTCGCGAACACGCCGTCGATCACGAGCAAGCCGTTGAAGGGCGTGCGGACCTTTGACGAGGCGATTGCTATCCGTTGCGCGGAATCACTTCCCGGCGTGCGCGACAAGACGCGGAAGTTGCCGGCCGCAAGCTTGCCGCCGGCTGCACTGTCCGGGCCAATCTTGCGAATCATCGCGCCGTCCGCACTCACTTCCACTCGAGCCAGCGAGTCGTTCGTCATCGGCACGTTCTGCCCCGTGCGGATGCGCACCACCGATCCGTTGAGACTCGACTTGCCGCCCTGCACGTCGATGCTGGCGATGTTCGCGGCCGCGAGCTTCTCCGCCTCTTCCTTCGTCACGCGACGGTCGTCGATCATATACGAGACTTTCGACGTATCGATCCCGGTCACTTCGGCCACGCGCTTCGTCGCCGACGCTGCCGTCATGCCGTCGATCTCGGCCGACGTGGGAAGCTTGCTCTCGCAGGCCGCGAGCAGGGCAACGCCGACGAGCAGCGCGCCACCAAGTCGAACTGCAACGGAAGAGCGTGAAGTGCGAGCGGTCATGGCGAGAAGCCTCCGTTCGAGGTGGGATGCGGTGTGCGAGAAGGCGGGAATGGCAGCGGTCAGCAACGAGGGGTGTTGCGACAGTTCGATGAGCAGATGGGCGTAGGAGCGCGTCGGTGCACCGGCGCGCAGCACGCGTCGATCGCAGTCCAGCTCCACAGCGAGACGCAAACGCGAGAGCATGTACCAGAGCGCCGGATTCCACGGCATGCACGCCACCGCGACGCACGCCGAGAGCAGCACCAGCGGATCACGTGCCTGCACGTGCGACTGCTCATGTTCGAGCACCATGCGCTGTTCGGCGGCCGAACGGTCCAACAACCAGCGTGGCACCACGATCTCTGCAGGCGCGAGCCCGATCACCGCGGGCCCGGTCTCGGGTGCAACGCGCACATGCGCGCCGAGCAACGAGTCGAGCGGCCAGGTGCCGCGCATCCGTAGCACGCGACGGTACATCACGAGCAAGGCAACCAGTCCGAGCGACGCACTCACCAGCGATGCCAGCAACGCGACGTAGTGTACGTCGCTCGGCAATCGCGACGCGGCGTCGAGCACTACACCGAAGGGCGCCGCCGACGCTGCCGTCACGTCGCCGAATGCGGTGCGTGCACGATCAATGAAGGTCGGTGCCTGCGGAACGGTGGACGCCACGGCAACAACCGTGGTCTTCATGCCCGATGGCAGCACGGAATTCGACTGCTCGCGCCATGGGGCGGAGACGGAGAGTGCGATGGTCGTCAACATGGCGCCCGCCCAGATCCATCGCAGGGCAATGCCATCGTTCCGCCGCAGCTTGAACAACACGGACGCGACGCCGGCCATGAGCGCGCCCACGAGCATGCTGTACAGCATCCAGGTCGCGATCATGATGGGTCTCCGTTGAGCGATGCATCGTCATCCAGCCGTTCGGCGAGCAGGGCGCGCATGCGTTCCAGCTCCTCGCGTCCGAGCTGCCGATCGGACACGAACTGCGCGAACATGCGTTCGGCCGATCCTTGAAAGATCACGTTGCGAATGCGGGCCATCGCGCTCGTGCCGGCACGTTCCGCCCCGATCGTCGCGAAGTAGCGGTAGGCCCGTCCTTCCGGCTCGTGGCGCACGTAGCCCTTCTCCTCGAGGGTCTGCAGCGCAGAGAGCACCGAGGTGTAGGCGAGCGGTTCGTCGAGGTCGTCGCGGACTTCGGTGACGGTCGCCGAGCCCCGTCGCCAGAGACTGCTCATGACCTGAAGTTCGCGCGGCGGGAAGTGAATATCGTCCATGATCGGGCTAGGTACGGCGTGAG
>Ga0163144_10031499_pt1 | contig 10106 bp, 13 predicted proteins | sample OliLak19BULKMAT1_FD_123175 | JGI IMG/M metagenome (GOLD analysis project Ga0163144, IMG submission 123175) | Freshwater microbial mat bacterial communities from Lake Vanda, McMurdo Dry Valleys, Antarctica - Oligotrophic Lake LV.19.BULKMAT1 | ecosystem: Environmental > Aquatic > Freshwater >...
GCGAGCACGGGCACCTGGTGGTTCGTTCATCTGGCCAAACACAAGCACCGTCTTATCAAGCACTCCTGATTCTTCCATTTCACGGTACAAGTCATTCCCTTCACGAGACCTTTCACCAACTCCCGCAAACACCGAATACCCTCCGTGTTCTTGTGCGATGTTTCGGATAAGCTCCTGAATCACCACAGTCTTTCCAACGCCCGCACCACCAAAGAGTCCAACCTTTCCACCTTTAAGGAATGGACAGATAAGGTCAATCACTTTGATACCCGTCTCAAGCACTTCTGCCTCTGTTGACTGTTCATCAAACCGAGGAGCAGCACGGTGTATTGGATATGTCTTTTTTGTTTTCACATCACCTTTATGGTCAATCGGAACACCAGTTACATCAAACATTCGCCCGAGAACTTCATTACCGACAGGTACTTGAATATACGCCCCAGTATCAGTAACTAGAGCACCTCGAGTAAGGCCATCTGTTGATGATAGTGCGATTGCACGCACATCGTTGAATCCAAGATGTTGTGCCACTTCAAGAGTGAGTGTGTTTCCGTGTGGATCTTTAAGCGTGAGTGCATTTTTTAGTGCAGGAACGCCATCTGTAAATGTGATGTCGACGACTGGACCTACGATTCGTGTAATTGTTCCTTTGTTCATAATGTTAGATGTTAGATGTTAGATGTTAGATAATAGATTCTAAGTGATACAGATACGTTATATTTTTTCATACTCAGATTCTAGTTTATAATTCCGAGTAAGTCTTTTAATTTCTGTTTTTCTGTTTCATTGCTGGCAACTTTTTCTAATAATGGAATCAAATCTTTATTTCTAAATGTTGGGTCATCTCGTAATGCTAGAAATTCTTCGAATGAAATTAGTTGTGTTGTTATTTTTTCTCCTGGGTCTAGTTTTTGTTCCGTAACTTTTTTACAATTCTTTGCAATATAAAAATAATTATTCCAATCAATTTTTTGATGACCAAGAGGGTCAGATGTAAACCATTCTTGCCACTCACTCGATTCCATACCAGTTTCTTCTAAAAGTTCACGCTTTGCATTTTCAAGTGGTGTAAAGCCAAGCTCACACTTACCAGACGGTAGTCCAATAAACTTGCCGAGTCGAGGCTGTTCCTCATGATTTAGAACAATAGTCCCATCACTCACTGCAATGACAACAACAGCGTCTCGCTTCTTTATAGCTTCATAGGTAGTATGTGTGCCATCAAACATTTCTTCTGGCCACTGATACACGTCAAAAATAACTCCCTCAAAAACTTTTATTGCGTTGTCTGGAATTTTTTTCATAGTAATTATTGGGCAAGTGCCATTGCACCTGATGAAATCTCAGCAATTTCTTGCGTCACAGAATCTTGACGTGCGCGGTTATAGTACAACTTGAGATCATCTTGTAATTCCTTTGCATTATCTGTTGCACTTCTCATCGCAAGCATACGTGATGTGTGTTCCGACGCATAACTTTCAAGGATTGCTCCATAAATAATATTATGAATCATCATTGGAATAATACTTGAAAGCACTGTTTCTTGGTCAGGCTCATATGCATACCGTGGTTCTCCATGGATGTCCGGCTCACCTTCTGATAAAAAAGGTAGCAGCTGAAGAAGTGATGGGGTGAATAACGATCCGCTTGTATAGTGCGTGTAGAGTACACGCACAGTGCCTATTTTTTTTTCTTTATACCAATTAACAATAAGCGTTGCACATGCATGAGCATCATCTCCAGTTATGACAGAATGATTAAACGAGGCAAGTGTTTCAAGATGAAGTTTACGTGCAGTTTTTTCTGCGAATTTACCAAAGGCTATGACACGCAGACTCTTACGCTTATTCTCATCATAATTCTCAAGTAACTTACGGTACACATTGATGTTGTAACTACCGCACAACCCTTTGTTTGAAGCGATTAATATAACCACTTCACCTTCTACCTCATTATGTTTTATGAGCTCATGACGAGAATGTGGGTCAAGTGATATATCGTGTAAAATGTGCTGTGCCTCAGTATGAAAAGGTCTAATGAGAAGTGTGTTCTCAATAGATTTTTTCATTTTTGAAGCAGAAACCATCTCCATCGTTTTAGTGATTTTCTTGATGTTCCCTACACTTTTTATTTTTTCTTTAATTACTTTTGTTTGCATTGTAGTTATTCAATACTCATTACAAAATAGTCCATGACTTACTTCGTATGCACTTGATGAAATGAAGTAAGCGCTTCTTTGAGACTATTTTCTAGTTCATCAGACCAATTAGTAGCAAGTGACTCAACAAGCTCACTATGAGACGCCATCATGTATGTGTGAAGGCTTTTTTCCCACGCAACAACGTCAGCTGTTGCAACATCATCAATGAAACTAGTATTGACCGCATAGATAGAAGCAACTTGGAGACCAACAGAAAGAGGTTCGCCATTTGGCTGTTTAAGAATCTCGGCTGTTCGCTTCCCTCGTTCAATCGTTCTCTTAGTATCAGCATCAAGATCAGAATCAAATTGTGAGAAACTTTCAAGCTCTCGGAATTGTGCCATAGCAAGCTTCATCTTTCCCGCATTTTTCTTCATCGGTTTAGTTTGAGCTGATGATCCGACACGTGATACAGAAAGTCCAACATCAATCGCTGGTCGCATACCCTTATAAAAAAGATTAGCATCAAGGAAAATCTGGCCGTCGGTAATTGAAATAACGTTAGTTGGGATATACGCAGATACATCCCCTGCTTGTGTCTCGATAATTGGAAGTGCAGTGATAGAACCACCTCCTGATTCTTTATTACGTCGACATGCACGTTCAAGAAGTCGTGAGTGGAGGTAAAAAACATCTCCTGGGTACGCTTCACGTCCTGGTGGACGCTTAAGAAGAAGTGACATCTCACGATATGCAACAGCATGTTTAGAAAGATCGTCGTACACAACAAGCACATCTTTTTGTTGATTCATAAAAAATTCTGCAACTGCCACACCTGCATATGGAGCAAGGTATGAAAGTGTTGCACCGTGAGATGCGCCAGCTAAGACCACAATTGTGTACTCCATTGCACCTGCCTTGCGTAATTTTTCTACAATCTGAGCAATTTTTGATTCTTTCTGACCAATAGCAACATACACGCAAACAACATCGTGACCTTTTTGGTTGATGATAGTGTCGACAGCAATAGTTGTCTTCCCTGTCTGACGATCTCCAATGATAAGTTCTCGTTGGCCACGTCCAATTGGAATCATGGCATCAATTGCCTTGATGCCAGTCTGAAGCGCTTGATTTACAGGTTCTCGTTCCATCACACCAGGTGCAATTTTTTCCACAAGAACTCGTTCATTGAGCCCAGAAAGTGACTCACCATCAAGTGGGTCCATGAGAGGCCCAACCACACGTCCAAGGAGTGAATTTCCTACAGGGATTGAAAGCACTTGTTTTGTACGCATAACCTCTTCACCTTCTCGTACCATATCAGCTCCTTCTATAATCACAATACCAACCATGTCAGATTCAAGGTTAAGAGCAAGTCCTTTTGCACCAGACGCAAAACGAACTTCTTCCATAGAAGCACAAGAAAGGAGCCCTGAGACTCGTGCAATACCATCACCAACAGACACGACCGTCCCAATCTCTTGTACATCGACGTTGGTGGTTGCGTGTGCTATTTTCTGTTCAAGCTCTTGGATTATTTTTTCTACTGACATAGTTTTTAATGATTATTTACTCAACTGTTTAATAATTCTCTCTGCACTTCCGTCGTACATCATCCCTTTATATTTTGCTTTAAAGCCTGCCAGTATCGATTGTTTGATAACGACATCATGCTTGACTTCTGGCTCTCCAACCATTAATTTTATCGTTGTAATTGCTTGTTGTGAAAGAGGAAACGGTGATTCTATGATCAGTGTCTTTTTTGCATGGTCAGCTGAAATAAGCTGTACCATCGCATCTTTAAGCGAAGGAAGTAAAGCTACGAGTTTGTATTTTGTAAGCAATGCCACCACATCGTCAAGCGATGCTTTCCCTTCGACAATATAGAGAGCAAGTTTTCTTGATAATGGCATAGTGTTATGCTTGTGTGCTCATCCGGGCTATAAGCGCATTATTATCCTCTTCAGTCATCTCATTCATAAGAGTCTTTGCGTAAAGTTGCGCTACTAAATGTGGAGCTTTCTCGGCAAAGGCTTTTTCAACACGAGATGTAACAGATGCTTCTTGTTCATCCAGCTTAGCCATACGCGCAAGGATAGCTTCTTGTGCCTCTTTTTCAATACTAAGAGCAAGATCACGTGCGAGAGCTTCCCCGTTTGCCACAATAGTATCTCGTTCTTTACGAGCACCTTTTATGATTTCTTGTTTCTCGTTTTCTGCAGCTGCAAGCGCACGCTCTGCCTCAGCTGCTTGACCTAGACCACGCTCAATAATTACCTGCCGCTCTTCAATTGTTTTTCCAATTTTTCTGAAGAAGAACTTATTAAGAAGAAACAGAATAATGAGAAAGTTTAAAAAGTTAGCAAGCGCAACGTGCCAATTAAATCCAACTGAGCCTAAAATATTTAATATCTGATCCATAACTAGACGTTAGATGTTAGATGATAGACGTTAGGATTGTGCTGCTAATACCTAATGTCTAATACCAAAATCTATTTTAATAGGAAGAAGGCAACGAGGGCAAAAATAGCTGTCGTTTCTGTCATCGCAACACCGATAATCATCTTAGAAAAAAGTGATCCTTCAATATCTGGGTTACGTCCTATTGCTTCCATAGTCTTACCCACAAGATATCCTTGTCCGATTGCTGTTCCAACCATGGCGAGAATACACATTCCTTTCGCGATATAAATTGCTGCTTCTGGTGTCATAAATAGTTAATAGTAATTAGTAATTAGTAATCAGTTAGAATTCAAAATACAAATTCAAGACCAATATACTAATCTTTCAATAAAAATGAGCCTGCTCGGCTTTGTTTCGTAGTATAGCAAATAAAAATCACTTTTGCATGCATATTTTATAGCAACATTCATACAGATTTCATTCAAAATATTTTCTTAATGGTTCCCTCCTTCTTTTTTAAGTACCAATGAGTAATACACTGTAGTTAAGGCGACAAACACAATAGATTGCACAACTCCTACAAGAACACCCATCCCAACCCATAGCGCAGGTATACCAAACGCAAACGCTCCTAGCAATATGATGGTGAGTACTTCGTGTGCGAAAAGATTACCAAAGAGACGAAGTGAGAGCGATAGCATCTTTGCAAACTCAGAGATGATTTCAATGAGCCCAACCAAAAAACCAATGATAGCAATCATGCCATCTCCAATACTCTTTTTGAAACCATGAATTACTTGTTTTATTTGAATAAAATGTGACAAATACCCAAACACCCCCTGTTCTTTCATTCCTACAATCTGGATGGTAACGATAATCGCAAGAGCAAGTCCAAAAGTTGTATTAAAATCTGTCATTGCTCCACGAAAGAGTGGGACGTGTTCCCCGTCAATAGTAAGTGAAAATCCAGAAATCCCAGGCATCATTGGTAAAAGATTTGCAATCAAAAGATACACCATAAGTGAACCAACAAATGGTATGATTCTTTTGGCTTTTTCAACACTTCCGACGATAGACGAAATAAACGAAACGATAAGCTCATAGAACATTTCCATAAGGTGCTGAAATTTCCCAGGAATTAGTTTTGATTGAGACACCTTATAACATAACACTACAATCAAAAAAGTAATGAAAAGGATGGTGATAGATGAGGTCGCAATAGTAATAGGCCCAATACTCCCTAATGTTGGTACGTTGATTGACGGTATTTCTTCATGAACACGAAAAAAGCTACCTGTTTCTACGCTACTGTGCTTTTCTTCATACATAATACGAACTATTCTATCATATATGACATCAATCAATAAAGGTTCAACCGTCCAGACTCATTTCAGTCTAGCCTTTAGTAAGATCTTTTTTTCCTTGAGCTTCATAACTAAGAAATAAAGACATGAAGCCAAAACATACTGTAACAAATACAATAATCCCCTTAAATACAAACCAATCCTGAAGCGTCAACATATAACGTGCTATTTCATTAGCTACTGCAACTATTATAAAATATCCTATCCATAAATAGGTTAGCTTTTCCCATGCTCTGTCTGACATAGGAATAACGGCATTAAATGCAAGTGCTAAAAATTTTATATTAAATCTAAGACCCACAAGAAGTGTCAGTGCGCAGGTTGCATCATAAAGCGTATCTCGCATCTGAATAAACTTCACTTCATGAAAATGTATCGTCAACATCCCGAAAATAATAGTGATAAGTGCCATATAGAGTGCAAGATACGGTATACGTTTTTGGATACGGTAGGTTGCAATCGTTGAAATAATCGTTGCAACCATTAAGATCATCGTTGACTCATAGATCCGAACATACTGTGACGATATAAGAAATATAATAACTGGCCCAAACTCAAAAAGTGAAGATATCGCGGTACGAGAAAATATCTTTTTTGTAAATACTGGATTAGACTGTTGGTTCATTGGAAGATATTGTAAATTGTAGTATAGTATAAACGATATGCAAACAACACAACATTTTTTCAAAAGACTTTTTTCAGGTTTTCATTTATCAACACCGGTTGCGATATTATTAGGTGCAATTTTAATTTCTGTATCTCATGTTGCGTACGGAGCTTTACTTACTGGAAAGACACAGTCCCCGACACTTGAACTCTTTAAAGGTAGACCGATTGACTCTACAGATCTCGCAGTCGGCAATACAAAAAGCGACCTTGTCGTCGTAGAATACTCTGATACAGAGTGTCCTTTCTGCGCTCAGCATCACCCAACAATTAAAAAAATACAGGAGGAGTACGCTGGCAAAATTTCATTTGTCTACCGATATTTTCCTTTAACACAAATCCACCCAAATGCCTTTGATGAAGCTCGTGCGATTCATTGTGTAGGGAATGTAGCAGGTGCCAATAAGAAAATGGAATATGTTGATGAAATGTTTGCGTATAAAACAAGTAAGCAAAATATGGTACTCCCTAAAGGTGGGCAACTCGATCTCGCCAAGAACATCGGCATTGATGCAAAAAAGTTTAATGAATGTATGGCAGGAACAGAAGCAGGTGATGTAGTAAACGCATCAACACAAGACGGAATAGCTGCTGGTGTAGAAGGAACTCCTGCAACGTTTATTCTCCGTAAGACACGAAAAGGGTACGAAGTAGTATCTAAAGTTGATGGCGCACGACCATTCCAATTCTTTAAAGCAATTCTTGATGATGCATTAGCTCGATAAATTCTACAAGGATCCAGTTTGGTACAAAAACAGCAACACTATCGTGTTGCTGTTTTATTGAACTGTATAGCTTTTATTGAGTAATTGCGACTTCCCTTTACAAGAATATGAATCAGTTGTAGGATACTAATGTGGCACTTGCGATACACAAGATTCCCCACAAAAAAAGAGTGCGACTTTTCCAAAAGATCTCACATGTAGTACATTTCTAAAAGAGGCAACCATGGCTCAAAAGGTACCGGCACAAACAGATGACACACAACTCATTGCACAACAATTGGAGCAAGCACTCCGTAGGCTCGCGGTCCAAAATGGTCCGACACTCATTCTGCCAGTGAACCAACTGGTCAGAGCTTCACGTAGTTACAGACAGCCTGTCACACGTGAAGACAGCCACCACAAAGACATCGTTCAATTGGAGACACTTTCACATGTTTCAGTGGTACGTAGCAAGGATTCTGGGCTGTGTATTCGAATGGTCTTTATCGACCAACTGTACGCAACATGCGAAAAATGGGCAGAAGAAGTAAGGCAATGGGCAGAAACGTCAGCTGCGACACCTGTGTCGAAAAAAATCGCTGACTTCCCGTCAGTCTTCTTTCAGAGGGTTTCACATAAAGTGGAAATCCGAGAAGGTGACATCGTGATGGCGTAAGTGCTGTCATAAGCAGAGATTGACTAACATCAAGCTCTGCTTTTTATTTTATTTTGTGGACCGTTACTTGAGAAAGAGAAAACCGCACAGTGTGCGGTTTTATTATTGACTACCAAGTTCATGGCTTTGAGAGGGTTTTCTTTTTTATTTTAAACATTAAATAGTCGTCTGGTTGTGGGTTTTTGAATACCAATTTTTTTGGAATCCATCTTCCTGTTTCTGTGCTCACACAGTTAGGAAAAAGTGTTGCAGTCTCATCTGTCTCAATGGTAACCCTTACCTGTTCAGATATTGCAATAAAATGAGATCCATGAATCTTATTTTGGACGGTAATATTTCTTTTACCTTTTCGCTCATCGTATTCAACAGGAACAAGAGCGATGTAATTAACGAGCGTCTGACCGCCAAGTTGTGCTTGGGAATGTGCCATTCTGTGTCTCCTCAATATTTTATAAGAAAGAGTCTAATATACATTATAACATTTTTAAACAAAAAAGTCAATATTTGTACGCCTGAACACGCCTTAACTGCAGAATGTTCTGTTAATAGCGTCTGTTTTTTACTTCCCATCTTGCAAAACTTCTCCTGCATGTTCTTTTGGTTTTACAGATTCGTAAATCTTAGCCACACTCCCCTCTTCGTCAATCAAAAAACTCATTCGTTCAATCCCCATATATTCTCGTCCCATAAACTTTTTTAATCGCCACACGCCATATGCTTGGCACACTGACGTATCTTCGTCAGACAGAAGTGGAAATGGAAGCTTGTACTTCTCTACAAATTTTTTATGACTCTTTACGGTATCCTTACTAATTCCTAGAACTACAAGCCCAGCTTTTACAAGTGCTTCGTGATTATCCCGGAAACTACACGCTTCTGTGGTACATCCGGGTGTGTCGTCTTTTGGATAAAAATATATCAAAACTTTTTTCCCTCGGTACTGACTAAGAGTATGTGTACCTCCATCTTGGTCAGCAAGAGAAAAATCTGGTGCCTTTTTGTGGATTAATTTCATAGGTGTTAGGTGTTAGATAGTAGATGTTAGATGTTAGATAGTAGATAGTAGATGTTAGATGTTAGATAGTAGATGTAAGGTGTTAGGTGTTAGGTGTTAGGTGTTAGGTGTTAGGTGTTAGGTGTTAGATAGTAGATGTAAGTATTTTCTAGAAACTAAAGTCTAACATCTACTATCTGCTATCTGCTATCTGCATCTACACACACTTCTTGCACGAGCCGTAGATTTCTATTGAATGACTTGTAGTGTTCTTAAACTTCTTACTTTTTTTAAACATTTTCTTTACAGCGTCATCGATAGATACTCCTTCTATTTTTTCTATGGTCTCACAACTCTGACACACAAGCTGGTGGGACGATCTTCCTGTTTCTAATTCGTAGTGCGCATGGCCATGATTAAAATCAAGTCGTCGTAAAAGTCCTGCCTCATGAAGTGACGACAGGTTTCGGTACACAGTTGCTTGGTCAATAGAATCTTTTTTTCGAAGGATTTCTGATAATTCATACACAGTTATCGGCTGTTTTGCTTTTGCCACTGCCCCTAAAACAGCTAGACGATGGTCGGTCACTCGCATTTCCGCTTCTTGTAACATAGGTATGAGATCGTCTTTAGTGTATATTGCCATAATGGTCGTAGTCTACCAGACGCAAGCACTCTGAGCAACAATATTGCAAATCATTCGCATACAATATAGACTAGATATACTCTATGGACTTTTCTCTTAATCTCTCATTTATTCTCATGATACTGAGCGCAAGCGCTCTTCCTTTACTTGCATTTCTTGCCCTTTTTTTAAGAAGGGATATTTTTCATGGGAAATTAAAAATTATACTTCTTAGCATTGGAGTAGTACTTCTTTCAGTTACTGTTTTTAGTACCATCAAAGAGCATGACGGCCTTCTTACATGGAAGTATGGTCTCGCTGCTTTAGGAACAGCACTCCTGACACTCTTTATTCTTTCTCGTTTTACTCATGGCCATAAACATGCTGTTGAGCAAGAAGGTGCAAAAGGTATCGTCATCAGTGAAGCATTCCACTCGCTCTTAGATGGGGCGGTAATAGGCGCTACGTACCTCGTAAATCCAATCTTAGGGTACGCTGCCACGGTTGGTATCATAACGCATGAGTTGCCAAAAA
>Ga0163144_10031501_pt1 | contig 10106 bp, 8 predicted proteins | sample OliLak19BULKMAT1_FD_123175 | JGI IMG/M metagenome (GOLD analysis project Ga0163144, IMG submission 123175) | Freshwater microbial mat bacterial communities from Lake Vanda, McMurdo Dry Valleys, Antarctica - Oligotrophic Lake LV.19.BULKMAT1 | ecosystem: Environmental > Aquatic > Freshwater > Lake...
ACGAATAGATGCGGAATATCGAACGCTTCCGGGGCCAGAGTCCACCACGATTGGTGGCTCATCGCTGGGAGGACTCCTTGCCCTTGATGCATTCGTATCGAAAAGTGAGATTTTCGGAAATGCAATCTGCATGTCGCCATCACTATTTTGGGACGACGAGTGCTTATTGAAGCTGATCGAAAGCGGAGACTATCGATCAAAACTCAAGCCGCGTCGCATCTGGGTGGATTTTGGCAGCCACGAAAGCGAGGACGAATTGACATCTGCCGCTCACCTGGGTCGCTTCACGCGACTGAAGCTTGCCTTTGAATCTCAACGAGAAACTGATGGCTTGATTCTGTCATCGCAAGTGAAAGCGGGTGGTGAACACAATGAATCTGCTTGGGCAGAACGCCTCCCCGATGCATTGTTTTTCATTTTCAAAGGGAACCCGTAGCATCGGCGGCGATCCGAGCCGCTCGCCAGTGCTTTGTGGAGAGAACAACCTATCGAACGCTCATTCCTTAACCTGAAATTCGTCGCTTCAATTCGGCTGCAAGTTCACCGATCTTGACGCGAGTCTGTTCTAGCGTATCACGATCACGAATGGTCACGGTTTGGGTGGTTAACGATTCGGTGTCAACGGTGATGCAGTACGGAGTGCCGGCTTCGTCTTGTCGTCGATAGCGTCTTCCGACAGCGCTCTTCTCGTCATAGAAGACCGCCATGTCACGCTTCAACTCGGCGTAGATTTCTTGGGCGAGTTCCGGCATGCCATCTTTCTTGACCAACGGAAATACAGCCGCCTTGATCGGTGCCAAACGCGGGTGAAGTTTCATCACCACGCGAGTTTGAGGCTTTCCGTTTTCATCGGGGGCTTCGTCTTCGTGATACGCTTCACACAAGAAAGCCAACGCACCGCGATCGGCTCCGGCAGACGGCTCGATGACGTGCGGTGTGAAACGTTCGCCAGTGATGTCGTCGCGGTAAGTTAAATCGCGTCCGCTGCCGCGATGGCGAGGTTTGCCGAACTCGTCAAGCTCCACGACCATGGGCCGCGTCGACGGATCGAGCTTGCCTTCCATATGACTCCGCAAGTCAAAATCGCCTCGGTGCGCGATCCCTTCCAGCTCACCGTATTCACCCTTGGGCAAAAATGGGAACGCGTACTCGATATCTGCGGTTCCGACGCTGTAGTGCGCCAGCTCTTCGGCTGCATGCTCGCGCATCAGCAGCGATTCACGCGATAGCCCGAGCGTTTGGTACCACGCAAGTCTCCGATCGCGCCAATAGCGATACCAATCTTGCGAGCTGTTCGGGTGGCAAAAGAATTCGATTTCCATCTGTTCGAACTCGCGCGACCGGAACGTGAAATTACGCGGTGTGATTTCGTTGCGAAAGCTTTTGCCGACTTGCGCAATTCCGAACGGCACGTTGATGCGACTGCTGTCGAGCACGTTTTTGAAATTGACAAAGATGCCTTGCGCCGTTTCTGGTCGAAGGAACGCGTAGTCTTCTTCGCCGCCAAGCGCGCCGATGGTGGTCTTGAACATCAGGTTGAACTCGCGTGGTTCCGTCAGTGTGCCGAGCGTCTTTGCGTCCGGTCCAAGCACCTGCGAAAATTCGTCCACGGTATCGAGCGTCGTGCTCGGTCCGTCATAGACCAGTGCCTCCGCATCCTTCGGACGCAGCTTGAAATACTTCAGCGCTCGATGCTGGATCTCGGCCTGCTCTTCATCCGCTTCCGCCATCGTCGTGACGAAGACTTTTGCTTCCTGATGACTGACCCAGCGACCGCGCACTTGATCATGGCGGTAGCGTTTTTTGGATTCGCGGCAATCAACCATGTAGTCGTGGAACATGTCGTAATGTCCACTGCATTTCCAGATCTGGGGGTGCATGATGATCGTCGAATCAAGTCCGACCATGTCAAAGGTAGACGGAGCACCGGCGGGTTGCACCATTTCGTTATGCCCGGAGCACATGTCTCGCCACCAAGCGTCTTTCAGGTTCCGCTTCAGCTCCACGCCCAGCGGCCCATAGTCCCAGAACCCTTGCAGGCCCCCGTAGATTTCGCTGGATTGAAACAAGAAGCCCCGCCGTTTGCAGAGCGATACGATTTTTTCCATGGAAGCCATGAGCGACAACAAACCCTTCACGAATAAGACGAACTCAAGTCGGCAAAGTGTAGAAAGTCAGCGAAGGAAGTTCGAGGTGTCGTCGATCCCTAAAGCAAATCGTCGCCATAGCCTCTGGGGAACGGATTTTCGCTCGACCTTGAATCAGGCGGCAAATCACGAGCAATTCCGAACTCTTTGAGCCAGCCGGCCACGTCTTCTGGGGAGACAGGCTTTTCATAAATGGCCGGTTTTTCGCCCGCAACCGCATTTTCGCCGGTCGTGCCAGCAGAATCCCCTCCTTCAGGCGGCCAATGGATAGCCAACTGCACGCGACGGTCGGCAAGTCGATCCAACCAAGGCTCGCTATCGACAGCCAACGCTCCACGTCGCCGTGCAAAGACCTGAATTCGGTGATCCGATGAAACGACCGTCAACTTTTTTGGCGTCGCATGGGCTGCGATCATTTCTTCGATTAAATCGTCCGCTTCCGGGTAATCGACCGCGAACACGACTTCAATCTCGAGTTGAACGAACCGTCTCTCCAGCCCGCGAGGTGCGGCCGCCGCGTCAAACACAATCGTCGTTTGCTTGGCAAGTTCGGGGCCGAGTTGGCCAGCAAGCATTTGAATCAATCGCTGGCGTTGGAGATTCAACCAATCCTGGCTCGCACGCCGCGCCGGCGGGCCGTTGGGAGCAATCACGTTGTAGCCGTCGATCAGAATCAGCATTTCAGTTTCGACAGTGTACTTTTTGGATCAAAACCGCTCGATGCTTAGATTATATTCCAGCGGCTGTCGCATAGGGGTTGGCCTGAGGAGCTGAGCCTGAGCCGGTCGATTTGAAACCGATTCCAGGCTTGATCGCCACAGGCAATGGTCGCTTGATTTTTGCATTGTCAGGCACAGGCGTTGGCGAATCGAGTTCAGCAAGCAATACGAGCGCATAGGCTTCAAGCGTTTCAGTCGAGTGTGCCCCGACCAACGTCATGCGGACGGTACCCGTGCCATCAATGAACAATGTCGTCGGATAACCACTGAACTTAGGGACTTGCTTTGTCACGCTGTCTTCACCCAGCACAAGCGCGTAGTTGATCGGTTGAACACGACGAAATTCGTCGATGGCCAGAATCGCTTCGCGCGGTGTCGCAGTTCGCTCGAAATTCATTCCGACGATCGACAGACCTGCTTCCTCGTACTTGGATTGCAGCTCGACGAAGCTGGGGATTTCACGACGGCAGGGAGGGCACCACGTTGCCCAGATATCGACGATCAACACGCGGCCGACAAAGTCTCGCTTTTGGAGTGACTTGCCATCGACGGTTTGCGATTCGAAATCAAACGCAAACGGGCGAAACGACTTCATCTCAGCGCGACTTTCCACCAAGTGAGGGTTCTGGAACGTTTGATCACCCAGGGAGACCGTATCGACACTGGCAAGATTGTCTTCCTTCTCGATGGCAATACCAAAACGCTCCGGATCGAGAGACTGCCAAACGGCCAGCCCACCGATGAGCAATGACAATAACAACAAGATTCCCGGAAGACGCTTCATCATGAACTCGGTTGTAGTGAACACAGATTGGTCTGAAACGATCAATCGATTCATTCAGATCCAGCTTAGACCACAAAATGGCTAAGCGTCGGGGATTGAAGCATTCCGTACCAATCATAACGACTATGCGGGTTACGGCACCGGCTGATCCGCGGTCGTCATCACGGTAAGCACGGCTGCCAGCAAACGTTGATAAATAAACGGTTCTCTTGATCGGGTTGTTTAGGGTATCCAGAGTCAGCCCTCGATCGGACAGGTGAGGGCTTGGCCACAACGCCAGTTGTCGCTGCGTGAGCGTAGGCCGACAGCATCGATTCTAAAAATGGCAGCGACAAGGCAATGCCAGCCCCTCGCAGCAAGCTACGATGCGAGATGTGCCGACCAGTAACAAAGTAGGATGCTTGCATGGTGCCCTAAGTAAGTTTACTTGTCCGGACTTGTCATTACCGTTTCGTCTGCCTACTAACGGCCTTTTGAAGCATTGACTTGCCACATAAAACGCCATTTCAAGAGCGGCTCGTCTCCCTCCCATTCCAATGGCAACCATATGTTCTTACGAGGTGACGCCAAGCAGGCCGCGCGTGAACTGGAAGTCCACGAAGCCTTGTGCATTTGCGACGGGGGTGCGTTTGAGTTCAGCTACGGCGATCAGGAGGTTTTCCAGCGACGATTGGTCTTCCATGGTATTACCGGTAAGGAACAAGTCGATGTCTTCGGTCGCGATCTCGCCGCGTTGCGAGCTTTCAGCGACTTGAATGACCGGCAGCAGCGGATGACCCTGCCGGGCGTGGCCGCTCACGACGGTGAGCACGAGATGCGCGCCACAAGCGCCGAGACCGGTGAGATTTTCGACCCAGTGCTCGGTTTCGCTGCCGATGATGTGCAATCCCGGCTGCGTGAGCGGCTGGCCATAGGCAAGCGTAGCATGCGGCACGATGGCGCCGAGCGTGCCAGCACGGAACGACGAGTTGGCCAGGAGAGGATCGCTTTCCGCGATCAGCACGGAGCCGCCACGCTCGACGATCGTGCGTGTAACGGACGCAAGCGAGATCGCCGTGGCATCGGCGACTGGCGCGGCCGTCATCAGTCCCACGGCGAGCGCGCCGAGGTTGGTTTGCGCCGTCATCGCCTGAGGAAGAGCTGCCAGCTTGGCGGTGAACCAGGCTTCGATCTTATCGAGTGCCTTGGCGATGCCGCCGTCGAGCTGCACGCTCGCCCAGCCAAAGCGGTCGGCGGACAAGCCGGCGTCTTCGAGTTCGTGGCGCATCACATCGTTCGTGATTTTCTCGCAGCCATGTTCGAGCAAGAGCGCCGCCGCGACGTTGGGATGCGTGACGTATCCGCGATAGGAGCGTCCGAGCATTTGAAACAGGGAGTCGCCGGAGGAGCCGCACGCTTCGGTGTGCGCGAGTGCGACGAAGCGGGAAATGCCCTGCTCGCGACCGATCCGCTTTTCGTTGAGACGATCCGCTGCGAGCCGGGAAATCTGCGCGGAACAAAGGCTTGTAGGCAGCACGAGACCGACAAGTTCGGTGGCGAAGCCGGTCGCGGTTCGAAAGGCTCGCAACGGCAGCGCTGTCGCATCCGGAGAAACGAAATCCGTGACGCAGCGCAGCGGAACGCCATTCGGCGCGGTGCGTGCGCGAAGTTCGGCGAGGTGTGAAGTATCGGTTTGCGGCCAGTTGCGCCAGATCGAAACTTGCGAGTGGCCGGCGCGTTCGCCCTTGGTCTTGGTGCCAGAGGCCGTCGCGAGTGTCAGGGCAAACGAATCTGCCGCGAGTGACTCCATCGGCTCACCGTCGAGATAGCGACCAGCGTTGATGTCCATCTCGTGGATGAGTAACTGATGACGGCGGGAAGTGGTCGTGATCTTCAGCGTTGGCACGAACGGAAAATTGGTGACCGAGCCATTACCCGTTACAAAAATGATCAGGTTGCAGCCGGCGGCGACTTGGCCCGCGATGCCTTCGAGGTCGTTGCCCGGGCCGTTCATGAAAGTGAAGCTTGGCTCGGCGATGTCGCGTAATGGCTGGGCGTATTCGATGACCGTGTCGAGGCGCGTGCGGGGATCTTTCTTGTGCACCGCGCCGACCGACTTGAGGGCGATGTTGTAGAGACCGCGAAATTTATTTCCTCCACTCGGATTGCTCTCGGACGTGACCCCGTGCCAGGAGAGGTAGGTCTTGAACCGCTCAATGGCGTTGAGGAACTCGCGCGCAGTCTCGACGTTGCGGACGTTGCGCAGGATGTAAGCCTCGGCCCCAACGGCTTCGTCGGTCTCCGTCAGCACGCCCGTCCCGCCATGGCGAATGACTTCATGCACGATGGCCCCGGCGAGCGGATTTCCCGAGACACCGGAAAACGCATCCGAGCCACCGCATTGGAGAGCGATGCGGAGGCCGCTGATGGGCTCGTCGGTGCGCCGCTGCGCGGATACTTCTGGCAGCCAGCCCCTCACGATGCGCTCGCCCTCAGCCAAGCCTGCGGCGAGTCCGCCACGCAGGGTCAGAAACTCGTAAGTTACCTCGGCGAGCGGGTAGCCGTGTTCTTCCATGAACGCGAGGAGCCTCGCATTGGTGATCGGCTCTACGCCGTAATCGACTGCGAGCACCGCGCCGACATTGGGATGCACCATAAAACCGGCAAGTGCGCGCAGCACTTCTGCAGCGTTGTGCGGCTCACTGTTGCCGCCCCCCTCGGTATGCGAGATCGAGACAATGCCATCAATGCCATCGAGCGTGGGATGCACTCGTGCAATCGCTTGAAGGCGGGCAGCGAGCTGGCGGGCGAAGCTGGCTGTGCGCGAGGTGGTCCCGAGGATGACGATGAAATTGCGAGTGCCAACGCCGCGGTTTCCGGGACGGCGAAATCCAGCGAAGGTGCCCGGCACTGAGGCAGGCTCGACCGCCGCTCCTGCGCGGAACGATTTTTCGTCGAGGTCGAACGCCGCAAGCAGATCGGAAAAATTGGCTTGCGCGGGGAGCGCGGCGCCATTGAGCTGTCGCACCGCGAGCGATTCGAGCATCGACTGATTGCAAACATAGTCGCCCGCCGAGATGTCGGTGAGCGCGAGGCCGAACGGAAGCCCCCAGGAAAGCAGCGGCTCGCCCGCCGCAATCGGCCGGACCGCGAAGCGATGGCCTTCGAGCACGGTGTGCGCGAGCACGCAGGTTGCACTGTTCAAAGAGATGGCCGTGCCCGCTTCGAGACGTCGGATAGCGATGGCGACGTTGTCGTCCGGCGTGGGGAGCCGGGCAATAGCGTTGAGGGGAAATAGGGTTGTGTTCATGGTTGCTGTTAGGTTCGCCTTATCCTTCGGATCGTATTGAAGCGCCGTGAGATCCAGCCCGCCTTGCCTGGCATCCGCATCATGGCAATCTGCGCAGTGCTGGCCGATGAACGCACGCGCGAGCGGGGAAGTCGTCAGCAGCGGAGACCGAGAAAAAAACATTAGGACCATGATATGGGAAGAAACGCGAGACGACACCACGGGGTCCGCCTGACGGACTCATCGTCGCCTCGTCTCATCGTCTGGCTACCATCTGGTTTGATCCTCTCGCCCCGGTGAAGTATTCCAACCAGGAAGGGTGAGATATGGACGCGTTCATAGTAGCAATGCGAAATGCTAACACTGTTTACCTGTCATCAGACCGAAACCCCCGATGTTGCCTCGAAGCCGTCTTGCTTCAACAACGTCTTGCGATTTGAGGAAGGAAATGGTTGCGACGCCTAAAGGTTGCTTACTTTATTCCCATAAAGCGAATGCAGACGGGGCTCGCGACAGTGATACTTGAACTAGTAGGTTGAAGTTCGCCAGTTGACTGGTTGATACGGAAGGCGATCACGTTGTTTGCGGATTGATTGGCGACGAGCATGAATTGGCCTGTTGGCTCGATTGCAAAGTTTCGTGGCATCTCAATCCCAGTCGATTGATGACCGATACTTTTGACTTCACGCGATTTCGGATCGATGGAAAATATGGCGATGGAGTTATAGGGGTCGCGATTAGAAACGTAAACAAACTTGCCCGATGGATGAACGACTGTTTCGGCAGTGCTTCCACCCTTTTTGATGACATCATTCGGTAGTGTCGAGAGGATTTGCTTTTGTTTCAGTTCGCCTTTAATGGGATCATAGTCGCATGCGATGATCGTCATGTCGGACTCCCCGTTGACAAAGGCAGTTTTTCCGTCTGGATACCATGCAAAGTGCCTAGGTCCCGATCCCTTGGGAGTACTCATAAATCCATGTGGCGTTAGGCTTCCGATGGTTGCGTCAAAGGAGTAAATAATCACTTTGTCTAAACCTAAGTCACAGCAGAGAGCAAACTTGTTGGCTTGATCCAAGTGAATCGAGTGCCCATTCTTTTTAGGACCTTGATGCTGTTGGAAGGAGGATGCCTTTCCGAGGCTCGCATCAGGATTGACTGGAAACACAATGCAGCTACCTCCGCTATAATTAGCAGCGAGGACGAACTTACCCGTTGGATCAACAACCAAATGGCAGGGTGCGCCCCCTTGTGAAGGTTGAGAATTGAGAAAGGTCAGGTTTCCCGATTTTGCATCGATGGCGAAGGAGCTTAAGGTTGCATCCTCTTCGTTCACTGCATAGAGAAAATTCTTGGTGGGATGGAAAGCAAGGAAAGAAGGGCTGCTAGTTTCGCCAGCCAAGGTCGCCGGCGACATCGAACCATCTTTGACATTCAGCTCACACTGGTAGATCCCTTTGCTCTCTTTGCCCGTGTAGGTGCCAAAATAGACTCGTAAGCGATCTTGAGCGTAGAGAGGAGCGGAAACGATGGTGGTGAGATAAACAAACGCAATCAACAAGGGATTAATCCTGAATGGACATAGCAACATCGAAAAGACTCCGGCGAGAACTGGCGGTCACGAAATGGGAATACGAATGCGTCCGAAGCGTTCTATTGTGGACAATGATCGGCACATTTACTACGGGGCGTAAGGTTGAAGCTCATTAGGGTAGTCAAGGTTTTCACAGATCCAAAGTCGACCTCGCTCGTCCCAGTTCATCGAGATTGGCTTACCCTTCAGTCCCAAAACTTGATCTTCAAGGCGAGATTCTTCCAGCCAGTTTTCATTCGACTCTTTCGCCCACAGAGACATGCTGAAAGTCGACGTTGCTCCAAGTCCGAACATCATGACCCCAAGCGGTGTAGAAGACGCGGCCTTTGCCACTTTCTCGAATCCATGTGTAAGGTTCGCCGTTTGGATCGCTGACTGGCCCCGATGCATCGCTGCGAGTTTCAAGAACAACGCCTTGTCCGCTTCGGGCGTAATGCGTTCGATATTTGCGAAGATCATCAGCCCAGCGAAGCCTTTCAAATTGTCGGCATTTAAATCGCTTAGATTCTCCGTGTACGTCAAATCGATCCCGCTCTTTTCAAGCGGCTCCGCGATCGTCCTAATGAAGCCGGATGGTTTATGAAAACCAGAGTCACCGAGCATCAGAACTTTCAGCTCTTGCGATGGAGCCGTCGCCCCGCAAGCGACTAGGACGGCAATCGTGACTAAGCATCGTGCGACAAATAAGTGTCGCCTTTCGCTCCGCGAAAGTAGCGTTCTTCCATGCTTTCGCGGAGCGAAAGACGACAATGGAAAACCGCACGATGCTTAACGTCGATCGACATGACAGCCGTTCGCGTTGCGATTCCTGTCTCGCAACGGTCGTTTTGCGAGCGGAAGGCTTCAAAGCCTCTCCGCAGTTTGCATCGGAAGAAACTTCCGATCGGTTAACTTGGGCAGCGAGATGAAACCGAACTTCTCATAGAAACGCGTTGCAGCTTCCCCTTTGGAATCAACGATGATCAGGTTCGCTGCAATCTCATTCGCAACGCACACACATCGAGCAAGAGCATCCAAAATAAGCAATTCTCCCAAGCCCGGATAGGAAACATCTCGAGCTAATCGAGCTACTAGAATTGCATGGATTTCTGGATAGCGCGGAAGCCGCTTGGTCAGTTCCGTCGGCAATGAAGATAGCTCCACGGATGTCGCGAAAAGGGTATCAAAACCGATCACTTGTTTGGGAGCACCGCGATCAACCATCACGAACACTGCAGCAGCCTTGCGCTTCACATCTTGATTGGCGTACTTTGTAAGATACTGATTTAGAACCGGCAGGCCACAATCGAATCGCGTGCGATCATGTTGCTTGCCGAGCAGTTCGCAGACATAGTGCTCATCGACTCTCGACTTGCTTACGATAGTTGTCCATCGCAAGCTTTAGCTTTTTGTTCGGTTTTTTTGCCGACAATAAGGCATCTACCAACATTCGGCTTTGCGTTTGATCAAGATGCAACCGCTCGTGTTCGTCAATCATTTTTTTAGCCGCAATCTCAACATGCGCGATAACGAAATCGGAAACCGTTCGACCTGTGTATACCGCCGCCCGTTCGATTAACTCTTTCTGTTCTGAAGAGACCCGCGTCTCAATTCT
>Ga0163144_10031502_pt1 | contig 10106 bp, 7 predicted proteins | sample OliLak19BULKMAT1_FD_123175 | JGI IMG/M metagenome (GOLD analysis project Ga0163144, IMG submission 123175) | Freshwater microbial mat bacterial communities from Lake Vanda, McMurdo Dry Valleys, Antarctica - Oligotrophic Lake LV.19.BULKMAT1 | ecosystem: Environmental > Aquatic > Freshwater > Lake...
AGCGTGAGCGTGCGGCTGCGGCCGTCGGCCGCAGTGAAGGTGAAGGCGCCGTCGAGTTCGAACTCGAGCAGCCGGTCCACCACGACGCCGCCGCGCTCGACCTCCATCGCCAGCACACGGCGCGCGATGCCCGGCGCGCCCGCCGTGCCGAAGAGGCGCAGGCGCTCGATCGCACCCTCGCCCGCTGGCAGCGCCGCCAGGGCAGACGCGGCCACCTCGGCGAACGTCCGGTGCGCCTCGGGCAGGAGCGCCACCGTGATCGAGGCGTGGCCCGCTCTCGTCCAGGCCGCGAAGAAGCGCTCGAAGAGCTCGTGCAGGAAGAGCCCGCGCTCGAGCGGCGTGCGGCTGTCGTCGTCATCGGGCGGCTCGTCGAGGCTCAGCACCTGCGAGGCGTAGAACTTGAACGGACAATCGAGATAGCGCTCGAGCCGGCTCACCGAGATGCGCGGCAGCGTCCAGTGCCCTGCCTCGCCGTGAAACTCTGGCGCCGTGCCGGCCGTGCGCGAGAGACGCAGGTGCGCCCACGCGCGGGCGCCTCCCGAGAGCGCGTCGGGGGCCGGTGGGTCGAGCACCAGGGCTTCCCAGGGGAACACGCGCGTGGCGGCGTCGAGCGGCACCACCTGCCGCGGCGGCGCGAGCGCGCGCACGTCGTGCAGGAACGCCGACGGCTCCACGACGGCGTCGTCTTCGAGCGTCACCGTGGACAGGGCGACCCGCTGGCGCGCCAGACCAAGCAGGTCGACGAACGCCGCGCGCGCGCCCTCGATCCGCTTGCGCTCTTCGGGCCACGCCAGCGACTGCAGCAGGAACGCGGGATAGAAGATGCTGCGGCGCTCGCGCTCGGGCCAGTCGGCGTCGATGAGGCCCATGATCTGGATCTCGTCGAAGATGCCGTAGGGGGCGGTGGCGGCGTCCACAATCTGCACGCCGCCCTCACCGGTGGCCGGCGCAAACGTCTGCGCGCCGAGCCAGCGGCGCACCGCCGCCGCCACCACCGGGATGTCGAGCGCCGCCTCGGCATCGAACGCGCCGTAGGCCTGGGCCAGCGACCGGCAGGCGCCCAGCACCGCGGCCCGCACGCGCGCCTCGCGTTCCCACAGCGGGTCGCTCTCGTGCAGCGGACGCAGATAGTTGTCGAGAAACGCCATGAGCGTGGCGATGTGCTCGGCCGCCGCGCGCGCCGTAGCCATGGGCAGCAGTGCCTGCGCGGCCGCGGCCGCCACGCGGGCCGCCGGCAATGCCCGCCGCGCGTGCTCGTGGCGGCGCCGTTCCGGCAGCGCGTCCCACGTCGCCACCAGCGCGGTGAGGCGCGCGGCGTCGCCGAGATAGCGCGCATCGGCCAGCGCGCGATCGAGCGCGACGATGGCGCCGCCGTCGAGCGGCGCCGCGCCGTCTGTGAACTGGAGATGCGGCGAGCGCAGCACCGCCACCGTGGCCGCGCGCGTGAAGCCGCTCGTCACCCATTCGAACAGCACGTCAAGGGCCGCGGCGAACGGCTCGGCCGCGAGCGGCAGCGTGTCGCGCGTCTCGTAGGGGATGCCGGCGCGTCCGAGCACGTCGCGCGCCAGATAGAGATACGGCAGCGGGCGGCGCACGACCAGCGCCACGCGTGTGTCGGCGCGGCTGCGCCCCGCCCGACGGTCGGCCTTCAGCCGGCGCGCGAACCCGGCCAGCTCCTCTTCGCGGTCGCGGCTCGTGAAGAGCCACTCATCGGCCGACGGCACGAGACACACGGGCCGCGCGTCTTCGCCTGCCGCCACCACCTGTTCCTCGATGCCGGGCAATGCCTCATGCACCCGCTCGAGCCAGCCGCCGGTGAGACGCGCTTCGGTGGCCACCACGTCGAGGCGCTGCAGTCCGGGCACGCGCGTGAGCAGGTCGAGGTCGGCAGGCCAGAGCCCCGCGGGATCGGCGACCCGGTCGGTGACGGTGAGGATCACTTGCGTGACGGGATGGTCGGCATCTTCGGCGAGCAGATGGTCGCGCAGGCCGTGCTCGTCGACCTGGCCACTGGCCTCGACCCCGGCGTCGTAGCCCCGGAACGCCTCGGCCAGAAAACGCGTCTGCGCCAGGAGCCGCTCGGCCCCGCGATCGTCAGAGGCGGCGAGTTCGCCGGTAAGGAACTCCTCGAACCGCGCCACGGTGCGCCGCTGGCGGCGCACGGCGTCGTAGAGCGTCAGCATCTCGGCCACGAGACCGGGCCGCACGGCAAAGGGCGGTTCGAAGCCGCGGGCGCGGGCGTCGCGGGCCGCCCGGGCCAGGATCACTTCACGGTCGAAGGCGGTGAGCCGCGGCGGCGGGTGCGCCAGGCGCGCGGCCAAAGCGTCCACGAGGTCGGCGCGGGTGCCGATGAGCGGCAGGCATACCGCCGGCACGGCGGCGGCCCAGGCGAGCTGCTCCAGCGTGCGGCGCAGTTCATCGGCCGCTGCGCGCGTGGGCACCACCACGAACGTGTCGCGCACCGCGAAGGGCTGACGCTCGGCCACGAGCGAGAAGATGCCGCGGCGGAAGGCAGCGGGATCAGCCGCGCGGTGCAGGCGGGTCTGGCGCGGCGTGATCACGGAAGCGACGGAGGCGTGAGCGCCAGGTCGAGATCCTCGCGCGCGCGGGCCACGAGCATGAGCGCGCCGGCGGCGGCGGCCGAGGCCTCGGTAGCCCGCGACAGGTCGCCCGTCTCGACCGCGCGGAAGCGCAGCTTGAAGGCGTTGTCGGCCAGATTCCAGGCGCTCTGCAGCAAGGCGTGCGCGGCCGCCAGCGCGGGCGGCGGGTTCGTGCCGGCGATCGCCGGGCGGGCCCGGTAGAAGCGCTTGGCGACGAGCGCCAGCATGCGCGGACTGGGACCAGCCTGGGCGCGGATGTCCTCGAGCGGGTGCTCCGCCCGCTTCAGTTCCCGCAACGCCGGTGCGACCGACCGCCGGTAGCTGCGGTAGGTCGGCTCGAGCAGGCGCCACTGATCGCGCGCGAGCCGCAGCCGCCGGGCCGACTCGGCACTCGCGTCGAGGGCGCCGAGCACTGCCGTGAGCTCGGCCGGACGTTTCGAGCCGAGCTCGGCGTCGGCGGTGAGCACGTCGGCGCGCAGTCGCTCGAGACCGCGCACGTCGGCGGCGCGGGCGCGCCGGGCGGCCGTATCGAGTGTGGTGGTGGCGAGCTTGGCGTAGGCCGCATCGGCGGTGCGTTCGCTCGTGAGCGAGCCGAGGGCGCTCGTGCGCACGCGCGTGGCCCACGGGGCCGGCAGCAGTGAGGCGGCGCGGTCAAGCAGCCCGATCACCCGCTCGAGCAGCGACGACCGCTCCGACGGCGTCTCGGCCAGCGTCGACGCGGCCAGCAGTTCCTCGGCCAGTTGCGCGGTCGTGGGCGACGGCAGCAGCGTGTCGGCCGGCAGCGGCGGCGCACTCGACACCAGCCCCAACTCGAAGCTGTTCTGTCCGGCCGAGGCGCGCAGTTCGGAGATCACCTCGTCGAGCAGCGTCAGCATCTGCTGTACGTCGGCGGAGCGGTAGCCATGGTGCTGACCGGGCCACTCGGCCATCGCCGAGCGAGCCGCCGAGGCAATCGCCAGGCGGCGCGCGGGATCCGGTTCGCGGGCGATGCCGGTGAGCACGGCCGCCACCTGATTCGAGAACTGCGCGAAGTCGTCTTCCGCGCGGGTCGAGGCGTAGTGCACGGAGCGCGCGGTGGCCGCGTAGCGCTCGCTGCGCGCCCAGTCCACGCGCGACGCGGCGAGGGTCACCAGCTGCAGGTCGGGCGTGGGCCCCTCGCCAAGCGGCAGCGAGAACACCACGCGGTCGCCCATGCGCACCCACTCGCCGAAACTCGTGAGCGAGGTGCCGTCGGCGAGGAAGAGCCGCAGGAGCGGCGTGGCGGGCACCTGGGCGTACGCGAGCGCCCGGCACGTGAGCACGCACACCAGACCGGCCAGAAGGATCCCACGCCACCGCGTCATGGCTGCAGCGTACGTGGCGCGTCTCCGCAGCGTCAAGGCATGCGCGAAACTCGCCGGGACCACGGCGTGGTGCGCGCCGTGTGGAAAACCTGTGGATAGAACGTGCAAGTCCTGTGGAGAACGCGAGGACGAAAGTTTTTTCGCGGCAAGAAGTCCCATCACTTGGCGGCCCTACCCGCAAACCTCGCCGCCTTCGCGCCGACCTTCGCTTGTTTCGCTCCGCCAGCGTCGTAGAATCGTCGCGTTCCTGTCATCCCCTTCGTTACCGGTGCTTCGAGTTCGGCTACCTGTGAACACACATCTTTACGAAGAAGAAATCGCCGGCCGCACCTACCACATCGAGGTGCACGCCGTCTCCGCCGAGCAGTGGCGCGCCAAACTGGCGCGCCGTCCCGGCATGCCCACCGCGCTGATGCCGTTCTACGGCAAGACACCCGAGCTCGCCGCGCGCGAGCTCACCAACTGGCTGGCGCTCGTCACGGCGCCGCCCCGCGCCCGCTGACGGCGCGAAATCGTTCACAATAGGCGCCATGTTCAATCGTCTTCGCGTGAGCTGCGCCCTGGCCGCCGTCGTACTGACCGGGGCCGCAGCGCCCGCCGTGGCGCAGCCCGCCCTGCCGCGGGTGCACATGGTGGCCACCGGCGGCACCATCTCGAACCGAGACGGCGGCCGGCTCAGCGCCGAAGACCTGGCCACGTCGATGCCAGGCCTGGAACGCGCGGCCACGCTCACCTACGAGCAGTTCCTGAACGTGGCCAGCAGCCAGATCACGCTCGAGCAGTGGCTGCAGCTCGCGCGCCGCGTCAACGAGCTGTTCGCCAAGGACCAGGGCCTGGCCGGCATCGTGGTCACGAGCGGCACCGATACGCTCGAGGAGACGGCGTTCTTCCTGCATCTCACCGTGCGCGACCCACGGCCGGTCGTGGTCGTGGGCTCGATGCGCAATCCCAGCACGCTCGGCTACGAAGGCGCCGCCAACCTGCTCGAGGGCGTGCGCGTGGCGGCCGAACCCACGGCGCGCGGCAAGGGCGTGCTCGTGGTGCTCAACGACGAAGTGAACTCGGCGCGCGATGTCACCAAGACTGATGCGCTGCGACTGCAGACCTTTCGCAGTCCGACGCACGGCGTGCTCGGCATCGTCGACCGCGACCGCGTCACGCTGTTCCGGGATCTGCTGCAGCGCCACACGGCCAAGAGCGAGTTCGACGTCACGCGCCTCACCGCGCTGCCGCGGGTCGAGGTGGTGATGGTCTATCAAGGCGCCACTGCCGACGTGATCAAGGCGATCGTCGACCTGGGCGCCAAGGGCATCGTGATGGCCGGGGCCGGCGCGGGCGCCACGAGCGGCGATCAGAACGCGGGCCTCGACTACGCCGCGGAGAAGGGCGTGTTCATCGTGACCGCCACGCGCACCGGGGCCGGTCGCATCGCGCCCAATAGAGGAGGCCAGGGCGGCCCAGGCGGCCCGAATGGGCCGGCCACTGTGACCCCCGCGCAGCAGCGGCGTCGGGCGTTCAGCGTGTCATCGGAGGATCACATCCCGGTGAAGGCGCGCATCCTGCTGATGCTGGCGCTCGCCACCACCAGCAATCGCGACGAGATTCAGCGAATTTTCAGCGAGTACTGAATCGCCGCTGGCCGGGCGGCGCGAAGCTCGGCCGCGATCCGGACGCGAATCTGGTATTATTCGAAGTCTCTTCCTACCCCATGGGCCTGTAGCGCAGTTGGGAGCGCGCCTGAATGGCATTCAGGAGGTCACCGGTTCGATCCCGGTCAGGTCCACCAAACCCTCATTCGCTGTCCCGATCGGCCGTAAGTAGTTGAAGGCCGGTGCGGTTACGGCGGTTCCATCAAAGCCGCCTCCGTCGAACGCGATTCCTTCTGGAAAGAACAGTTGTTGGAACCGCTGGCGCTGGTCGAGTGACGCCTGCACCCACAGGTCCGCTGCGCGCGGCAGGACACGTTCTGCGAATGCCAGGATGCCCTCCACGTCGAGTTCATCCAGTTCCGAGGAGTGCCGGTCCATCCGGAGCAGCGTCAGCTCCTGGCGCAATTTCTCGGCGTGGCGGTCGTAGGTGTCGATGTCGACCGAGCGCTCAAAGAGGAACGCCTCGTCCAGGCGGTCCAACTTGCCCTGAAGCGCCTTCGCGGCACGCTCGGCGGCGGCCACCTCGTCGCGAGCAGCCGCCTTGCGGGCCTTCCAGATCTGCAGCACCGACTCCTTGAGTAGCCGCATGTAGCCGGGCGTTGGCTGCAGCAGGGCGAGCTCATCGGCGAACAGCCCCTCCAGCTTCGTCTTCGTCACGTTCACGCCCCGGCAGCCAGGGCGGCAGTGGTAGTAGGCGTAGTACTCGCTCCGTCCCTTGGACCAGCTCCCCGTCAGACCGCGTCCGCACGACTGGCAGCGGACGAAGGCGCGCAGAGGAAAGTCCGGGTGGGCCCGTTGCTTCGGTGTGGCCACCGGCATCCGGCCGCACAGCACAGCCTGCGCGCGGTAGAACACCTCCTCGGAGACGAGCGGATCGAAATCGCCCCGCTTCCCTCGAACACCGTATTCCGGGCAATCCACGATGCCGGCGTAGACCTGGTTCCGCAGCAGCACGCCTATCGCTTGCGAGGTGAGCGGCTTGCCTCGTCGGTTCGTGAGCCCCCAGCTGCGAACTTGCTCGAGCAATTGCTGCTTCGTGAACCTGCCGGTTGCATACTCCTCGAACGCGCGCCGGACGAGCGGTGCACGCGTCGGGTCGGCCATCAGGCTCTTGCCCGTGGCACGCGGCGCGTTGACGTAGCCAATCGGCGCCAGGAACACCCATCGACCGATCTCGAGCGCGGCCTTCATGCCGGCGCGCGTACGGTCCGAGCGACAGTCGTTGTCAAACTGCGCGAACGCGGCGAGCACACCCTCCATCAGTTTGCCGGTGGACGTGTCGTCAATCGGCTCGGTGGCGGAGCGCAGCGAGATTCCGAGCGATTGCAGCAGCGATCGGAGCGCGAAGTGGTCGTACTTGTCGCGGGCGAAACGCGTGAGGTTGAACACGACGACAAAATGCACGCGGCCCTTGTTCTGGCGGCAGTACGTGAGCATCTTCTGGAGTTCGCTGCGGTCGGTGGTCTTGGCGCTTTCTCCTTCTTCGTGGAAGCGCTCGATCACCTCGTAGCCTTGGCGCCGGCAGTACTCTTCACACGCGCGCAGCTGCGTCGGCAGACTGAGATTCTCGGTCTGCTCTTTCGTACTCACCCGCACGTAGATCACCACGCCGACCATGGGCGGCAGCTTAGATCCATCCGCGAGCACAGGCAAGGTGCGGCGTCGAGGCACGGCGATCTACCGCGACATGCGCCGCCCACCAAGGTACTGGTCGATGACGATGTGCGCCATCGGCTCGGCGTGCTGGCGAATCAACGCAACCTCCCGATCGGTCAGCGCCTGAGCGTCGCTGCCGAGCAGTTCCCGGCAGCGCGCGAGCGTGATCCCGTCCGGCCCGTCTTCCCGACGTTCAACGACGTGCATGGCACTCCCCCGCTGGGTGTTCCGAGTCGATGTATGTGGGGTGGGAATCGCGCGCTCCAGCGCGCCAGGGCTGAAGCCTGGCGCGCCGTGTCCGTGGAGCGCGGATGCGGGCCATGAAGCCGACATCAAACCGCGGAAGCGTGTGCTCCTCGCGGCGACGGGGCGCACGAGGCGCGACCGTCACAGTGCGGCGCGTCCACCGAGGCATGGACCACGAGCGCCTCGATGGACGCCACGCGGCGACGCCAGGTCTGCATGGCGAGGCACCGACGCGCGTGCAGATGATCGCCCGGTCCGGCCGACGCCGCGTGCACGACGACGTGACACGAAGCCACCGCAGGCGATGTTGTTGGGGATGCGCTTGCGTCGTGCCTTGGAGGCGACGACGGGAAACGCGCTCCGTGGGCACTTGGTGCGACACGGAGGAGGTGCCGGGCGGCACCGACGCTAGAAGGGCAATCTACGCCTGACGAACGGCCGTCGTCAATGGTGATCTGCTCACATTTGGACCATCGAGAGTCCCGCGCATCGCGCAGGTGCTGAGACGTGCCGCGCGCAGCGGTCGTCAATGCCCGCAGGCCCGGCCGGTGGCCGGGTCGACGCGGAGCGGAGAGCCTTGACGACCGCGAGCACGGCGCCAGCCTCGAGCACGCGATGCGCGCGCCGCCGCGGCACGCCCTGCAGACGGTCTCGATCTGGCCCCACGTCGGGCTCGACGTGACGGCGCATAGTGGCTCCACGTCAGTGCCAATCGCGCTGCACGATCGAAGCGGCGTACGAGACACGCGAGCGGCGCGTATCCTCCCGACAAACGAGCCCCACGGCGCGCGATCCAGGACCGCACCAGCGATGGCGTGAACGACCCCGCCAGGGTGGCCTGGGGCCACCCTCGGGCCAGGACACCGGGGTCGTTCACGCCATCGATGGTGTACTCGGCGTGCGCATCGGCGCTGACAGACGGCCGGCACAGGGCGCCGCCCGCTCGCCCGCCCTCGTGGGCCAAACGCTTGCGCCACCAGCGTTTGCGCGGCATCGGACGTCATGGCGTGACCAGGGTGGGGGGAGGATCCGGAGGCGGCGCGCCGTCGAACGGGGGGACCACCGCGCGCGTTCGGCACTTGTCCCCCCGTCTCGGCCCGTGGTCGTGCGCGATGAGCGCCGTGAGCTGGAGGTACTGGCGTCGCAACTCCTGATACTCGACGCCCCCCTCGCCCCGCTGATAGGCATCCCGGATCAACACGCCGTGGGCAATCGAACCGGTCGCGATATCCCCCAGCCGGCGCCACGTCTTGTAGAGCGCCCGGAAGCGGATGGCGCCGAAGCGCTGATAGACCTTTGCCAGGTACGGGTCGACCGGGGCGGACACGTGGCCGCCGCCGGCTCGGCACGCGTGGAAGAACACCACGAGCTGCTCGACGACCCACGGGTCGAGGGTCCGAACGAGCTGGTCGAGGAACGCCCCGTGGTAGAGCGCCTTGGCCTTCCGGAGCCGTCGGGGCAGCAAGACGCGGATGCGCCACTCGGGGAGGCCCTTGAGCAAGCTGACATGGCGTAGCAGGAACAGCCGGTAGTCCCACGGGTGCGGCCGCGTGGCCAGGTAGAGGAACACGTGGCGGCGATAGCCGTGCTTCTCGACGCCGATCGGCAGCTTCTCCGGGAAGAGCCGGAGCGTCTGCGTCGGCCCGTCGCCGAAGGCGAGGTGCGGGTATTAATCCGCCGGGATGTCGCGCTTGAGCACGGTGTCGAAGTAGTGGAACTTGTCGCGCTCGGTGCCGAGCCAGTGGTAGCGGTCGTCCGACAGCACGGCGTCCAGCAGCATCAGCCGGCGAATCAGCCGGCCCTGCGTGGCGGCTTGCGATGCCGGTTGTCGGGCTCCCCGATGGCCTCGTAGAGGGGCTTGTGCTGCACGTGATACAGCCGACCTCGGCGCACCGATCCTGGGGTGATCGGGGTCACGAAGCCACGGGCGAGGAGCCGGGCGAGGAAGTCGTGGCTCTGCTGGCCGTGCGCGATGCCGGCAAAGCGGCAATACTGCCGCTCCAGGAACACGCCCGAGAAGACCAGGACGTGGACGAGGAAGCGTGCCTGACGGGCGGTGAGCCCCATCGCCTGCACGGCCGCGACCCGTGCGGGCTGGACGCTGGCCCAGGGCGGCGACGCGGTCGCACTCATGCCAGCAGGTCCTCGGCCAGGCGGGGGCCACACCCGCCGCCGCGGCGGCCAGAGCCGCCCGCGCTGTAGCACCGGAAGCCGCAGCGGGCCCGCCCCGCCAGGTGCGCGCCCCGGTAGTGCGGAGTCAGCACCTCGATATCCTCGTGGCGCACGCGGCCGTCGACCTCGTACTCGATGCGGACGTCGGGAAAGTGCACCGTGTCGTCGAAGTAGGGCAGGTCGTGCTGCTGCGCCCATTGCGCGACCTCGGCGGCGTCGCGTTGGGGCGGCCGTCGCTGTCCGGGCGGTCGCGGTTGTGGTCTTGCAGGAACGACTGGTACTCGCGCTTCAGGTCCCCGTCGAGCACCACGCGACGGATCTCGGCACCCTCGTGCTCCTGCCGGATGCGGACCTCCTCGGCCCGATACGCGCCGTAGAGCGAGGCGTCGTGCGCCAGCTCGCGGAGGCGGCTGACGCCGACATGGAACGCCTGCGGGTCG
>Ga0163144_10031504_pt1 | contig 10106 bp, 8 predicted proteins | sample OliLak19BULKMAT1_FD_123175 | JGI IMG/M metagenome (GOLD analysis project Ga0163144, IMG submission 123175) | Freshwater microbial mat bacterial communities from Lake Vanda, McMurdo Dry Valleys, Antarctica - Oligotrophic Lake LV.19.BULKMAT1 | ecosystem: Environmental > Aquatic > Freshwater > Lake...
GCGCACACAATCAGTCGAGAATCGCGAGTAATCGGCGCTCCAAACTCGATACTCGTTGTTCTGACCGGTTCATCGTGTGACAATTCGACTCGGAATAAGTTAGCAGTGGAATCGCCGTTACGGATGGCACGCCACACGCATCCGTTGTCAAAACCGCCATTAAAATCTTTCCCCCAAGTCTCCGCGTTCTTTGATTCTATTATTGGCAATGGTGATAGTTTCTTGGTTGAAACTGCACTTCTCGAGATCTTAGTCGGTTCGACATCCATCCGAATGACACTCATTTCAATCGATTTTCCGTTTGCAAATTCGGAAACCAAGAACTCTTTGCCATCCTTTTCAAACAGTTCGTAATTCCCGTAATTGCTTGGGCGAGTATGGTGCACTCCCCAAGCTGCCAAGCATGAAATTAAGAGGAGGAGAATTAGCGATAAAAGAATTGCGGGAAATCGATTTGCAATCGATGTCGGAGGACATGCGTCTCGCTTGCCATAAAAATTGGCGAGCGATTGAAACCAAGGAGAGCGAACGTGCATCGTGGATTGCTTTTTGCGAGACGTGTGATCTTTTCGATTTGATGATTCTAGCAATACTGCGTTATCGCGGGGCAGGTGCGGTGCAAACGAGGTGCGGCAAACGAGGTGCCAGGCACCCGTTGCTCCTCTTTTGCAGGTGCAAGCTACCAATTTTGACGATTCGAAAATGGCCAGCCTTCAATTAACGTGCCGGAGTCACTTTGTCCTTCGTTTGCTTCTGACGTCTCCACAGAACAAAACAAATCAAGGCGCAAGCGATGATGCACACAACAGCGACCGCAATCACTTGATTTTGGAATTTGCGTTTTGCTTGCATTTGATCCCAGTCGGAAGGCACCAAGTACCCATCAATTCTGTTGGCGATGCTGTCCGCCTCTTCCATGGATCCCAACCCGTTGAGGACGGCGTTTTGATTCATTGGGCCGTTGATGTTGCCTGTGTCATTTCCATCACTGAAACCAAATGGAGAGAGTTGTGAACGCCGCCAATACTATGAACATCACTGCAGTTGACTGCCAGAAACGGTTATGTGGCGTTACAAATTCCTTGGCAAATTGCTTTCCCGCCTTACTGCAGTCCCTAATCGCTCGTTGATAACGCCACAGTTGCCATGAAATCCAGCTCAAGCAGACTGCTCGAATCACATGCATCAACATCCAAAACGGCGCGAAAACAATCGCGTACGTTTCTGTTCCTGGATAAAATTGGAATAGATTTAAGACGAAACCGATGGTAGCTATCATGGCCATCAAGCCGAGTAACGCAGACATAGACGCAATCGCATCGCGGCTTTCGTTCAGTTGCCCGACGAATCCGTCTTGAAGCTCTTCAGGCTCTTGAGCGATTGGAGTGGAGTGAGGTATGGGAGCTGGGGTGGGGCTGGTGCCATAAGGGTTTTTCATCAAGAAACCTCCGACGATTGTTAGAAACGGTTACTAAGAATGGGCGGCTCATCTTCGCCGACTGGGGCACGAGGGGGCGTGTGAATTGTTAGTGCTATTCGCCAAGCTCCCCACGCCCATCGCAAACACTCTGAGAGGCTGTGATTTTTTTGAATCCGAAGAACGCACGCATCACTCTCCGTTTGATGTTGCCTCAAAAACCAAAGAGGTTAAAGCGTAGTTACTTCTTCTTGTCTCGTTGTTCTTTGAGTTGCTTTTCCAATGCTGTGAGTTGTTTGCGTAAGTAGGGCGCTGAAGTATCCAATATCGTTCACAGTCTCATCACACGTGTGGATTTCGGGAGGCTACGGCTTGCTCATGCCGAGTACTGATTCCTCGTACCTGTAGATGCATCCGATCCAATTTCGCAAGTTCATCGAGCTCAAAGGGGCGGATTTGCATACTCCAATTTTAGCCAGAAGCCGAAAGTACCGCTGGGCAAGACAGCGGGATTCGCAAGAAAATCCCATCGGCTCGACCGATGGTTCTTTCGGCTTCGTGCTAAGGTCTGTAAGCATCTGGGGCGTAAAAAAACCCGCTTTCTTTTGAAGCGGGTTTTTTGCTTTGATGATTTGCAGACTGAAGACTAACGCTTGGAAAATTGAACTCCGCGTCGTGCACCGCGCAAACCGTATTTCTTTCGTTCCTTCATTCTGGAATCGCGTGTCAAGAATCCGTCAGCTCGTAGCGCTAAAAAGTTTTCTTCGTTGAGGCTGACCAACGCTCGGGCGAGTCCCATTCGGACGGCTCCCGCTTGGCTAATCGTTCCGCCGCCATTGACTCGGATGAAGAGGTCTACCTTGTCGCGTTGCCCAACGTGATCGAGGGTTTCCAAAATGAGACGTCGTTCGGATTCATTCACAAAGTATTCTTGAAACTCTCGATCGTTTACCGTAATCTTTCCGTCGCCGTTCTTAACGCGAACCCTCGCTACCGACGACTTCCGACGCCCTGTACCAAGGCTATCTCCGCTAACTTTGTCTTTCTTGATTACTGCAACCATTGAATCGTACTCTATGTTGAATGAAGTTGAAGGATTGGTTAGCTAGCTTGGTGACCAAAGGAAGCTGGCTGAGGTTGTTGTGCTTGGTGTGGGTGTTCCGAACCTGCATAAACCTTTAGTTTGAAGAGCATATGTCGCCCGAGTGCATTTTTTGGAAGCATTCGCTTGACGGCCATGGTGACCAAGTCTGTTGGCTTGCGTTGTAGGCGTTCTGCGTAGCTTTCCATTTTCTGGCGGTTGTAGCCGTTGTACCAGGCATAATGACGCACTTTGAGTTTATTGCCAGTCATAACAACCTTTTCGGCGTTGATGACGACGATGAATTCACCGGTATCAACGTGCGCAGTGTATTCAGGGCGGTGTTTGCCCATCAAAATCATTGCGATGTCCGTTGCGAGCCGACCTAGAATGCAGTCGGTGGCGTCAACAAGATGCCAATTTTGCTCCACTGAGCCCGGTTTCGCTACGTAAGTCTTGGGTTGTGCTACCATGAATTATTCCTTGGGTTTTCGCCGGTCAAACAGAATCCAGCGATGATCACCCGTGAGTCGGATGCCGCTTTTCCTGCGAAAAACCGTGTATTTCGAAATTTGTGAGGGGCAGAGTATATCGGTCCGTTTTCGCTCTCACAAGGGCTTTTCGACATCTAGTTGATAGGAATTACCAGGTTTGGCCTAAACCTCGTGGCAGTTTGGGAGGACTGCGTAAGAAATAGGGTGTACCGAGTTTGGTAAATCGCAGGTATAACGAAAGTCCGATAACGTAGGAACAAAACGTTTAATTTACCGTATCGTTGCGTTCGGCGCATAGACGTTTTCGCTGAGGGGGTTCGGAGGTCCGAATCGACGGCGGAAACCTAGCCGGCTTGCAATGTAGATGGTCGACTTCCAGAGGGAATGCACTAGTGTTGGATCTGACCCGTTTTCATGCTCCATTCAACCCACCGAAAACCACTTTAGTAGATGTTTTGCGCTACTGGGCGAATGTTATGCCAAACAAAGTGGCGTTTTACTACACGGATGGTGAAACAGACGACGACACTTCGATGACTTTTGCCGAATTGGACCACGCTGCTAGAGCGGTGGCGGTAAAGATTTTGGAGACCAACCGGCCCGGCTCGCGTGGGTTGCTGCTTTATCCGCCAGGAATCGAGTTTGTCGTCGGTTTTTTTGGCTGTCTTTATGCTGGCTGCATAAGCGTACCGGCCTACCCACCGCGCCGAAGTCGTAAAGGTGCTCGCATCCAAGGGATTGCGATGGATTGTCAGGCCCAGTTTGCACTTACGACGGCTGAGGCTGTCACTCAGATTTTGAAAGATGATTCGACCAAAGCCGAGACCGGATCGATGCAATTGCTTGCAACGGACACTGTCGACCGATCGCTGGCTATTCAATTTGCTGAATTGCCAATACCCCCATCCGAGTTGGCCGTTTTGCAATACACGTCCGGATCCACCGGACAGCCTAAAGGTGTCATGCTGACTCACGCGAATTTGATCCGAAATTGCGAAATGATTTCGGTCTTGTTCGACGAAACGAACAAGACCGTCGGAGTGAGTTGGCTCCCCATGTACCACGACATGGGTCTGGTTGGAGGAGTGCTCTCGCCGGTTTCGATGGGTCTAAGCATGGTCCTCATGAGTCCAATGTCGTTTATGCAACGACCTGTTCGCTGGTTGAAGACCATTACCAAGTTCCAAGCAACGACAAGCGGCGGGCCAAATTTCGCGTATCAGCTTTGCGTAGACAAAGTCACTGAAGACGACATGCAGGGGCTGAACCTCAGTTCGTGGTCATTGGCCTTTAACGGAGCAGAGCCTGTTCGCGCGAGTACTCTTGAACAATTCAGTCGAAAATTCGAACGAGTGGGATTCTCGAACACATCCCATTTTCCATGCTATGGGATGGCGGAAACGACACTTATCGTCACGGGGGGCCCAAGGCAAGCACCGCCCATCGTAAAGCACTTCGATGGACGTCGACTGGACGCTCGGATGGTGACGGAAGTCAGCGAGGACGCACGCGATACGAGGAGTTTGGTTGGGTGCGGTCAAGCCTCCACGAACGAAACGATTCTAATCGTAGATACGGACACGTTGAAGCCACTGCCCGATCACTCGATTGGAGAGATTTGGATTCAAAGCCCGAGCGTTGGCGTGGGGTATTGGGAAAAAGAAGAAGTCACTCAGGATGTTTTTCAAGCGAGAACAGCCGACAATGATGGCCCGTACCTGCGAACAGGAGATCTTGGGTTTTGGAGCGAAGGGCAACTCTATGTTGCCGGTCGCGTGAAGGATTTAATCATCGTTCGCGGTGTCAATCGCTATCCACAAGACATCGAACAAACGGTAGAGGAGTGTCACGAATCTATCTCCTCGTCGGCTGCCGCAGCTTTCGCAGACGATTCGGGCCCGCGCGAGCGATTGATCATTACGGTCGAGGTTCAGCGTTCGCTCGAAGACGATTGGAATCCTGTTGTGTATGCGATTCGCAGGAGTGTCACGCAGGGGCACGAGCTCCCACCCGATGCGGTCGTGTTGGTTCGGCACGGGTCGCTACCTAGAACATCCTCCGGGAAAATCCAACGGCATGCGTGCCTGCGGGATTTTAGAGAAGGCAATTTGCGAGTGATACATCAGTGGCTATCGTGGGACGACGATTTACCAGAACAAGCGCCGATGATCGCAGCCTCGACAGTTGCAAATGCCTCATCGGGTTTTGGACGACGCGGTAATTTTGGCTCCGCTCTGCCGTACAAGAAAACGCGAGACCCGGATCTCGATGTCGTTGAGCTTGTGAAGCGCGCGGTTAAGACCGTCGCACAAGAGCGTGCGAAATTGCTGGATCTTGACACAAATATTGTCGTTGATTTGGGGCTCGACAGCCTTGAACGCCTTCAAATTGCTCACGTTCTGGAGAGTTCCGTAGGGGGGCGATTTCCTGAAGAGGTGCTTCAAGAAATCGAAACCGTTCGAGAGATTGCAGAAGCCATCGAAAAGCACTTTGGAAAAGGTCGGATTCGGCTAGAAACAATTTCCGAAGGAGCAGAGGGACAGTCGCCGACGCCTCGAGAGGTCGCGCCAGAGGATTACCGCTTTGATTTGATTCCCGAATACCGTCGACTCAAACAGACGATGAATCAATTTGAAATGACCGGGCTTCCGAATCCTTATTTTTCAGTGCATCAGGGACTGACTCGCGATACGACGACTGTGTGTGGCAAGCAGTTGATCAGCTTTGCAAGCTACAACTACCTTGGGATGAGCGGCGATCCCTTCGTGACACAAGCGGTCGTGGACGCGGTCAAGAAATACGGAACAAGTGTTTCCGCGTCCCGCCTCGTTAGTGGTGAAAAAGATATTCACCAACAACTGGAACGTCTTATTGCCGATTGGATTGGAGTCGAGGACTCTGTTGTCTTGGTTGGGGGACATTCGACCAATGAGACTGTCATCGGGCATATGGTCGGCCAACAAGACTTAATTCTCCATGACGCGCTTTCACACAACAGCATTGTGCAAGGCGCAATTCTATCGGGCAGTCGTCGCCGAGCGTTCCCTCACAACGACTTCGTAGCTCTCGACGAAGCGTTGACAGAACTTCGAACTCGGTATCGACGCGTGTTGGTCATCGTGGAGGGCGTTTACAGTATGGATGGGGACTTCCCGAACTTGCCGAAGTTTATTGAGGTCTGCAAGAAACACAAGTGTTGGCTGATGGTGGATGAAGCCCATTCGATTGGTACGATGGGTGCCCATGGTCGAGGAATTGCTGAGCACTTTGGTGTGAATCCAATGGACGTCGATATTTGGATGGGCACGCTCAGCAAGTCGTTCGGTTCGTGCGGTGGGTACATTGCAGGGCGAAAAGAGCTTGTTGAGTACCTGAAGTACACGGCTCCTGGATTTGTGTTTAGTGTGGGGCTATCGCCGAGCAATACCGCCGCTTCGATCGCTTCGCTGCAGTTGCTAAAGCGAGAGCCCATGCGAGTTTCCAGACTCAAGGATGCATCTCGATTGTTCTTGACCGAAGCCAAGAAGCGTGGGCTTAACACTGGCAGCAGTGGCGAGACGGCTGTTATTCCGGTCATCACAGGGAACTCCTTGCACGCATTGCAGTTGTCGAGGCGAATGATCGATTCGGGTGTCAATGTTCAGCCGATATTGTACCCAGCGGTTGAGGAGTCGGCGACTCGATTGCGGTTCTTTATCAACTCCACTCATACGAACCAGCAAATCCTCTACGCAGTCGACAAGTGTGCGGAGCATTTACAAGCCATTGCACCCGAGCACTTCCGGGCAGCGAGTTGATGACCGACGAAGTGCCCGCCAAGGATGACGATGCATTAGAGTCAGGCCAGCGTAGTACTGGCTCGCAGTCACCACCGAACGTTCCCGTCGCAACGGTGACTCGCATGGCTCTTTATTTACGAGAGCTACAGCAGTTGCAAAGGTCAGGCCAACAGCGCATCCAAAGTGGTGCGATCGCCAAACGGCTGGGCTTGAATGACTCCCTCGTGCGTCGCGATCTATCTTGCTTTGGCCAGTTTGGGCAGCGGGGTGTCGGGTACAGCATTTCCCGTTTAACAAAAGCCATACAAGCCATTCTTGGAACCGATCGGTCTTGGAATGTCATCTTGATCGGCGCCGGAAATTTAGGCCGCGCTCTTTCTGGCTACCGTGGTTTCAATCAACAAGGGTTTCGGCTAGTAAGCGTATTTGATAGTGACCCCGAAAAGGTTGGGCAGCCATTGGGGACGCTTACGATTCGTTCGCTGGATGAGCTCGAAACGGTGGTGAACGAGGAAAGTGTTGAACTTGCAATCCTGGCGGTGCCCGCTAGTTCTGCTGCACAGGTCGCCGAACGGCTTGAGATCGTTGGCGTAACGGGCATACTGAATTTCGCCCCCGTAACCGTGCGAAGACCCGGAAGTGGGTTTACGGTCGTCGATGTCGACTTGGCTGTGGAGTTGCAACGACTCGCATTTGCAGTGGTCAACCAAAAAACGAGTCCATAAAACTTTGTTGCACGACGCTCCGCGTCGTGATTTGATAGTATCCGTCACACTCCGTGTCGTGATCTATGCGACGCGGAGCGTCGCACAACTAATAAGTGCTTACCCAAAAAGGAATTCAAACTAATGCTTCTTTTCGAGTGGTACATCTCGGAATTGTTGATGGCAATTCGTACAATTGGCGCTGATGCGAGCGAACGGTGCTGAAAGACTCGACGCAACTAACGGTGCATCGTTTTGTTCTTGTTTTTTCTGTCTTAGCGTTTCCTCTAACAGTTTCGCATCCGATTCTGACTCCGTTAGCAATTTCCGAAACGCTTCGGTCCGCGGTACGACACTTTGTATGCGAAGCAACTCCGTAAAGTGTTCTCGCAATAGCAAAGCTTCGTGTGCAGTGTCCAGGGCGGGGTGATCGGCGAAGGGCTTCCATTGCGATTGAGCAAGTTGATTGAGTTGGGCGTACGTGCGTTCTAAATCCACCATGGCTACCGCCATCGGCGGCAGTTTCGCAGACTCAGGAAATTCAGCTTGAATGGCATCCAGGGAGGAGTCCGCTATTCGATGCGCCGACGCAACCACGTCGAACAATCCTCGATAGTTTTCGCTCGTGCCTGCGAGTTTCAGAATCGAACACGTCGGATCCGGTTCAATCAGTCCAGCTGAAATACAAGCCACGGCAGCGGCAGCAGGACTGCGGTGCTTGCCATGATGGCAGTGAATGAAAATTGGTCCGTCCAACGCGCGAACAGCTTTGGCGAGTTCCGCGACTCGCTCGGGTTCAATGCCGTTGTACCCGTGCGGAAGATGGACGTACCGCAAACCAAATTGCTTTGCGATTGCGACATCCGGTTTGGCTCCATCAACACTGAGAATCGTCTTGAACCCGAGTTCCTTCAGTTCACGGAATCCCGGTTCGCCGTCAGGCTGCCCGCCAGAGACAACTCGCTCATGAATTTGAATTGCGTTAGGCAGATGTTTTGTATCGAGCTTAAATGGAGCAAGTGTTGCGGCTGCTGGGGTTATTGTCTCTTTCTGCTCAGAACACGCTTTGTCGTGTACGATCGCGATAGCAAACATCAGCGACAGGTACAGTATTAATGATTTCATGGCTTTCATTCCTAAGGGTTGCATGAGCATATTTTAGCCGATCGGCTCACCAATGTGTTATCCGCATTTTCAAGTAACCCCAAAAAGTAATGAAGGAGGCATTAAGCCCTCGGGCGCCGTGATTGCGGCATTGTTTTCCAGAGGTACAATGCGATTCAAATCATGCACTTTGGTTTGAAACGCAATTACCTCTTTTCCACTCTAAGGGAATCTCATGACGGAACTCGGCACAAACACATTGGCAACTATCGGATATGCGAAACAGATCTTGGCGGACATCGACGATTCGAGCATGTGTCAGCAACCGATGGGGCTGAACCATCCCGCCTGGCTCTTGTTGCATCTCGCGACCGCTGCCGACTACGCAGCTAGCCTATTGGGTGGACAAGGAGTATGTCCAGCAGAGTGGAATGCAAAGGCAGATACTAAAAAACCGCTGACTCAGAATCGCCAAGATTACCCATCGAAAGAAGAGCTCATCAATACTTTCGAAGCCGCTTTTAAGAACGCGTCGAGCCTATACGAAAAGTCGAGTGCAGAGGATTTGAGCAAGCCACAGAAACTTGGTTTCTTCGAGACGGAGTTGCCGACAGTTGGCGACATGGCGACCTTTCTGATCATTGCGCACACCAATCTCCACTTGGGCCAAATATCCGCTTGGCGCCGCGCGACTGGCAAGGCACCCTTGTTTTGATTGGCTGGCTGTTTTTCGCAAACCGACGCTTTAGCGAGGGATTTTATTGCCGGTCCCTCGCTTACTCGCTTACGCTTTGGGTTATGAATAATCCGGGCTAGCCGCCGGTTTTTTTGTGATCGAGAAACCACCGGCGGCTAGCGCATTGCCGCTCACAAGTCGGAAGACGTCATGAGGTAAGGGGGGTGAAGGGGATAGAAAAATCTCATGATGCTTGCACCCACGCCCATAGTTTTTTTCCGGATGAGCTTAATGCTAAATTCGAAAGCTCAGTGGGAGTTGCCCAATGGGTTTCGACTGCCGAGTTCCACTTGCCTCTAACCGACGGATCTATTTCCGCTTCGTAGCTCTTGAGGGTGATGCGGTAGCGAGTTACTGCGTGTTTGAGCTCGTGGATCATTCTGCCAATCAAAATCGCTTTGCCGAATCGCGATGCGAACTTCGATGCGATATCTGCAAGTTCCATTGTAGGGTTCTTGCATTGAGTCACGTCAAACCGGGGGAAATCCCAAAGGCCAGCCCAACGTTCATCCGGTGCACAGCGACGCATTAGAATCCGCCCCTTGCTGTCGTGTATCACCACAGCAGCCTCGCGGAGGGACGTAAACTCCTTAGGCTTTTTAGGGACTGGGATTGCAGCCTGCGAGCCGGAACGAAAGGTGGGACATAATGTGTTGAGAGGGCACATTAGGCATAAAGGATTCCTTGGCAGGCAAATCTGCGAGCCAATCTCCATGAACGCTTGGTTCAGCCTGCCGCTACCTTTTTGCTTTGGCAGGACGAGGTCAGCAAAGGACCAGAGTTGAGCTTGA
>Ga0163144_10031505_pt1 | contig 10105 bp, 10 predicted proteins | sample OliLak19BULKMAT1_FD_123175 | JGI IMG/M metagenome (GOLD analysis project Ga0163144, IMG submission 123175) | Freshwater microbial mat bacterial communities from Lake Vanda, McMurdo Dry Valleys, Antarctica - Oligotrophic Lake LV.19.BULKMAT1 | ecosystem: Environmental > Aquatic > Freshwater >...
CACACGAGGCTTCACCCTCATCGAGCTCCTCGTAGTGATCGCTATCATCGGTATCCTCGCATCCGTTGTACTCGCATCACTCAACACCGCTCGTGATAAAGGAGCGAATGCTGCCGCAAAGTCTTCAATGAACAATGCGCGCGCACAAGCAGAATTGTTCTACGATGATAATGCGCGAGTATACACCACTGTTTGTACTGCAGGTACAAACAATATCTCAGCTTTGCTTGATGCTGCAGACAACGCAGTGACAGCTGCTGATGCGTGTTTCGACATTGCAGGTTCATGGGCAGCATCGATTGACTTGAATACTACGGCTGGTTTCTACTGTGTGGATAGTACTGGGTACGGAGGAGAGCTTGTAGCTGACCCCGTACTTTCTGACGCAAATACTACCTGTCTCTAGTCTCTAAAAACTCGTGCACATTATTAAAAAGAAAAACGCCCGTGAGGGCGTTTTTCTTTTTATACATGAGTGCGTAAAGAAAGTAAAAAAGATGTCTAAATCATTTACGAATTTAAAATCGAGAGTAACAGGGACTTGACGCGGCAACCTGAGGTGAAGCACCGGTGTATGTGCAGCCGTATGTCGGTCCAGGTCCGCGTATAACGTGACAATAGTCACTTCCTCCTTTATCAGCTTCGGTATTTACAGCAAGAAGAATTGACTTTTGATCAGCTGAAACACAATAATAGTAAAGGTTCGCCTCGGGAGGCATGGCAGTTATGTATGAACCAGTGCTAATAAATGAAGGTTGAATTCCTGAAAAAATGCCACCAGTATTTGTAGAAACGCCGTAGGTAGGATACAAACCACCATCCCCATAATAAAGTTCAAGCGCTTTGAGTATTTCGGTTATTTGTGATTTTCTGCCGGTGTCCCTTCCTTTCAAACGTGAGTCACTAATTGACATCATCACAACTGACGCAAGAACTCCGATTATTCCAATGACAACGAGCAGTTCAATCAGCGTAAAACCGCTTTTAGATGGGGATGACAGCTTCATATACTCGCTCATAATACACTATTGATACGCTCTCACCGTGTTTCATGCACAGTTTCGTGCTTTGTTTGCTCTTTTTGATTTATTAAATAAGTCTCATTACGTTACAATAGTGTATATGGAACTATTTTGGTATGGAATCATGTTTGTCCTTGGGACAATGCTGGGCAGTTTTCTCAACGTCGTTTTATACCGTATGCACACGGGTCGTTCGGTGAATGGACGCTCTCACTGTATGAGCTGCGGAGAAACATTAAAATGGTATGAGCTTTTTCCCATTGTGTCGTTCATCGTTCTTCGGTCTCGATGTGGACACTGTAGTTCGCGTATCCCGCTTCGGTATTTAAGTGTAGAGCTACTCACCGGGCTTTCATTTGTGCTTACGTATAGCATTTTTAATGCGTCAGTATTCCTTCTCGTATTGAATTGTATTCTTGCACTTATTTTAATCGTTATTGCGGTCTATGATATACGTCACACTATTATCCCAGATGAATGCGTCTCACTTCTATTGTTTTTGGCACTTGTTCTTCTCGGCGCACAGTATTACGAAGGGGTAGGAATGGCACCACTTATTGCTGACCTCGCGGGAGGCATTGGCGCTGCATTTTTCTTCTTCGCGCTTTGGTATATCTCGAAAGGAAAATGGATTGGGCTTGGAGACGCCAAGCTTGCGCTCCCGCTTGGAGTAATTGCCGGAATTTCGGGCGTATTTTCGATGGTCGTTCTTTCATTTTGGGTAGGCGCTGGAATCAGTCTTTTTCTTCTCATGCTCCAGTATATTCAAAAGAGGGGGAAAACTTTCTTACGCTTTCAGTCCCAACAGCTTACAATTAAGAGTGAAGTCCCTTTTGCACCATTTCTCATTCTAGGATTTCTACTCGTGTATTTTTTTCATGCTGATATCTTCAAAATTACTTCATTCCTTATCCCGGTATAAGCATATGAGAGCATTTCAGGATGGTGGATTTAAATCGTTCGAGACTCAAGAAAATGTTAATTCTGCGAGTCAGAATCCCAGTCCTCAAAGTCGAATGAACGCGCGAACGGGATTTACGCTTATCGAGCTACTTATCTCGGCAGCTATTATTACAATCATCAGTAGTATTGTGCTTGTGCGCTTTAATACCTTTGATGGCACAGTGCTTCTTAAAAGTCTTGCGTACGAAGTGGCGTTGGGAGTCAGAGAAGCACAGATTTATTCCGTGAGTGTTATTGGGACACAGGGCGATGGAAACTTTCGATACCCTTACGGTGTATCGTTTACGCAAGGGGGTACAGGGTACACTTTTTTTAGATATCGAGGAAGCGCAACACCACAAAATGATCCCGCAAATAGGGATGTGATAAGAGCGGTGTCATTCGCAAATTCGATGAAGGTATTTGATGTGTGTGTTACTGTAGGAGCTAATGAATATTGCAGGGCGCAGGGCATGACTCGTTTGGATATTTCGTTTAGACGGCCGGAATTTGGTGCAATTTTTTATACTATGGGGGGGCCGGTGGGGACCATATCCTCGGGAAAGATTAAGGTATGTTCAACACGTAATTCTGGGAATGTGTGGGTAGTGAATGTGAGCCTTCTTGGCCAGATATCTGTTACAAAAGATGCGACGGGCGGTACGTGTACATAAATATGCATTTACTTTTTTCAAAAAAGAATTTGATTGAGAATCGAGGGTTTTCGCTTATCGAGCTCATGGTCTCGCTCACTATCTTTTCTATTGTCATGACGATTAGCGTAGGCACGCTTCTCGTACTCATTGATGCGAATGCCAAAGCACAAGCGCTCTCAAGCGCTATGACCAATCTTTCTTTTGCGATCGATAGCATGACCCGCAACATTCGTACGGGTAAAGACTATTACTGTAATGATTCCAATAATCTTGGTAGTCCTCTTACATCATCAAAAATTGATTGTAATGGCAAAACAGGGATTGTATTTACTCCTGGTTTTGAAAATAATAATCGCTTGGCATATCGATTGAATGGCACCGTTATTCAGCAACGAAGAGACATAGGCGGGGTTACCTCTCAATGGGTAGACATTACAAGTGCTTTACCGCCAGCGGCGGTAAAGATAACAAAACTGCAATTTACCGTGGATGGAAGTACAAATGGTGACAGCTTTCAACCAAAGATCACTCTCTTCATAGAAGGGGAGGTGGATAATGGACTCGCCACACCCACAAAGTTTAAAATACAGTCAAATGTAACCCAAAGAGTATTGGATTATTAATATGAATGTACGTCAACAAAAAAAACAGACTACCTATACAGATGGTTTTACACTTGTGGAAACACTGGTCGCAATTAGTATTCTTCTCGTCGTTATTATTGGTCCTATGACCATCGCTCAGAAAGGAATGCAGAATGCTTTTTATGCAGGAGATCAGACCACCGCAGTGTACCTCGCGCAAGAGGGTATCGAGTATATTCAACGACTTCGAGATAATAATGCATTGAACGAGTTTACGGATTATCAAAATTCTGGTTCCAACAATAATGGCAATACTCAAAGTTGGTATATAAGTCTTGATGCTGATTGTAAGGATGCAGATGGATGCGATGTAAATTTTGAATCGAACTCGTTTAATGATTGTTCAACAGCGAATGCCTGTAAACTGGAAATCGCCCTTACCCCCACAACGAGAGTCTATGGCTACGGCACAGGGTGGCCTACCTCTATGTATGAGCGTCGGATTAGGGTGGGAACCTTCGCGAATGGAGGATATCCTGTCACGGTGACCGTCAGCTGGACAGCGAATATTTTTGGGAATGTTTCCAACAACGCTCGTGCGGTGACACTTCAATCGTATATTTATGACCACTACAAACGATATGAATAAATACAGACATCAACAAAATGAAAGTCATGGAATCGCACTCCTCATAACCCTGCTCCTCATTAGCGTACTCTTAGGAGTCAGCGCCTCACTTCTTAATGTAACGTTGAAGCAATACCAATTTTCTAGTATTGGTCTTGCTTCAGAAATATCGTTTCAAGCAGCAAATGCAGGAATGGAATGTATTCTCTATCATGATAATAATGATGCGACGTATCCTGTAAGTCCATTCGATGTTGTTGATGGTAGTGGCACAACTCGAGAGAGTGGAATTAATTGTATGGGTGTTACAGGAAATGATCTTTTCATTGCAGGGGATGGGTATCTCTCTATACCGGTTGATACGCAGGTAAGCAGTAATGAAGAGCAGCGATTTAAATTTACCTGGGGATCACCACAAGTATGTAGCGATGTAAGTATTTATAAATTTTATAGTACGACCGGATCTCAGGATATGTCAGTAGCACTCGGGAGGTCAGGAACATGTACTCAGGGCGTTGTGTGTACGGTAATACGAGCAAGAGGATACAATACTGCATGTGATGCAATCAAGACTACTCGTACTATCGAACGTGAGCTTACGCAACGGTACTAATAAAGAGAGTGAGACGAAAAAAGCTTCAATGTGCGAAGCACATTGAGGCTTTTTTCATGGAATGGTACTGTAGAATAGAATAACTCTATGAAGTCTAAAAAAGCAAAAGAAGTGTCATCTCTCGAGCGAAAGCGTGCGAAAGAATTGCGCGATCTGGTCGCGCACCATCAATCGCTCTATCATGAAAAAGATGCACCTACCCTAAGCGATGAAGCATATGACTCTTTGGTGCAAGAACTTAAAACACTTGAAGAGACTTTTCCCGAACTCCGAACTAATAATTCACCAACAGAGGCGATCGGTGGTCGTCCCGATGGTGCCTTTACAAAGGTGCGGCACCAAGTAAAGCAATGGTCGTTTGATAACGTGTTCACTGTGGAGGAACTCCGTGCGTGGGAAACAAGACTCTTCCGCGTCCTCGAAAAAGAAGGGAAAGGAAAAGTCTCACTTTCGTACGTCGGCGAACATAAAATTGATGGACTTAAAGTTATTCTCGAATATAAAAAAGGTACATTGATTCGCGCAGCTACCCGAGGCGATGGTGTAACGGGTGAGAATGTAACCCATACCGCACAGATGGTTACAGATATTCCACATACTCTTAATCAATCGGTAAGTCTCATCGCCGTAGGGGAAGCATGGCTTTCGGAGAAAGATTTTTTGCGTGTGAACAAAGAACGAGAAAAGGAAGGCGAGCCGCTTTTTGCAAATCCACGTAACACCGCCGCTGGTTCGCTTCGCCAGCTCGATCCTGAGGTAACGCGGAGTCGTGGACTTTCATTTTTTACGTACGACATTGATTTTTTTGATGAATCCGAAGGGAGTATTCGGCCAAAGACGCAAGAAGGTGAACTCAATCTTCTTCGTGAACTCGGGTTTCGCGTCAATGAACACTATGTGCATGCCCGTGATCTTGATGCAGTGATTGCCTATTATAAAAAATGGACACCAAAGAAACATACGTTGCCGTATGGAATTGATGGCATTGTAGTAAAAGTAAATGAGGTAGAGCACCAAAATCTCTTAGGCTACACGTCAAAATCTCCTCGCTTTGGTATTGCATATAAATTTCCTGCAGAAGAAGCAACGACACTCGTTGAAGATATTGTACTTCAAGTGGGACGCACTGGTGTACTCACTCCCGTCGCACATCTTCGACCTGTGCGCATTGCAGGGTCAGTCGTGTCCCGAGCGACACTCCATAACGAAGATCAGATTCGACGCCTCGATGTTCGTATAGGGGATACGGTTATTCTTCAAAAAGCGGGGGAAGTAATACCTGAGATATTACGAGTCGTACGGGAGCTTCGACCAAAAAACGCAAAGGCGTATATGTTCCCGGAGCGTGTGGCTGAATGCGGCGGCGATGGAAGTATTGAACGTATACCCGGAGCGTCGGCATACCGATGTGTCGCAAAAAATTCTGATACGCTCCATCGCCGCCGCCTTTATTACTTCGCTTCAAAGGGGGCGATGAATATAGATGGAGTCGGTCCTCGTATTATTGATGCGCTTTTGGAACACAATCTCATCAACACCTACGCAGATTTCTATACATTGAACGCAGGCGACCTTCGCAGCCTTCCGAATTTTAAAGAAAAATCAGCACAGAATGTACTTGCTTCTATTAATGCGACTCGTTCGATTCCTCTTCCTCGGCTTCTCACCGCTCTCTCAATCGAACATGTCGGTGAAGAAACTGCTCGCCTTATCGCTGAGTCATGTGGAACTATTGAGGTAATACAAACAGCAAGCGAAATAACACTTGCAGAAATACATGGAGTAGGAGAAATAGTAGCTCGCTCACTCGCTACATGGATGCAGGACGGAACACATAAAAAGACTTTGAATGCGTTGCTGAAGCATGTGACTCCTACGAGCTTTGAGGGGTATGTTAAGGATGGAGTTTTGAGCGGTAAAACAATAATTTTTACCGGCTCACTCCCAACTCTTTCGAGAAGTGATGCTGAGGCCTTTGCGCGGAAAAATGGAGCACATGTGGTAAGTTCAGTTTCAAAAAAAACTGATTATGTTGTGGTAGGAGAAGATCCAGGATCGAAGGCTGTGAAAGCCGAAGATCTCGGACTCACAATACTCAATGAAAAACAATTCCGTGCACTCATTCGGGAGGAGTAGCAAACTATTTTCCGAGATGCTACTATACCGCCCATATGGACCCTATTAAGAAAGAGGATGTTGAACATCTCGCAACACTCTCACGTATTGAGCTTACTCCGACAGAGGCCGAGGATTTTGCCAAAGATATTACGAATATTTTAGGATATGTGAGCGAAATTAAAGATATGACAGGAGAAGAAACATCAGAGAAAAAAGTAGGAGCACTCTTTAACGTGTTTCGGGAAGACGGTGAACCACACGAAGCTGGGAAATACACCGAAGACCTCCTCGCGCTTGCGCCGGAGCGACAGGGACAATATATAAAAGTGAAAAAAATATTAGATTCGAGCAAATAATATGACGATTCGCTCTCTGAGAAAAAAATTTTTAGAAGGAACGTACACGCCGCTCCATGCGTATGAAGAAATGCGCTCTGTTATTGATACTCGGGATGGAGACATACATGCCTTTCTCCATGTATACGATGATGCGCGTGAAGCAGCGATAGAGGCGACACGTCGGTATACGGAAGAAGGCGATCGTGCACCGATGCTTCTTGGTATTCCGACAGCTGTCAAAAACAATATTTTAATCAAAGGGAAGAACGCCACTGCGGGTTCAAAGATCTTGGAAAATTATGTGGCGCCATATGATGCGACGGTTATCGCGCGTATGAAAAGTGAAGGGCTCGTTTTTATGGGGGATACAAACCTTGATGAGTTTGCAATGGGTTCCTCTACTGAGAATTCTGCCTTCGGAGTTACTAAAAATCCAATCGATCTCACTCGTGTTCCAGGAGGTTCGTCAGGAGGTTCTGGAGCTGCTGTTGCGATGGGGGCGTCAGTCATAGCGCTCGGGACAGATACTGGTGGTTCGGTAAGACTTCCTGCAAGTTTTTGCGGCATCGTGGGGTATAAGCCAACGTATGGTGCAGTATCACGCTCGGGACTTATTGCGATGGGGTCATCACTTGACCAGGCAGGTATTTTTGCCAATACGGTGGATGATGCGGAAATTGTTTTTAATGTAATTTCTGGGAAAGATCCCCTTGATGCAACCACCATCGGTCCTGAAACCTATGGAACAATTCCTCTCAAGGAAACATATCGTATTGGTGTTCCACGAGACTTTCTTAGAAAGGGTATGGATAATGACGTGCTCGCTGTTTTTGAAGACACAATAAAAAAACTTGCAGAAGAAGGACATGAGGTCGTGGATGTATCCCTTCCACTTATGGAGCGCGGTCTTGCTGCATACTACATCGTGATGCCGGCTGAAGTTTCTTCAAATCTTGCCCGCTACGATGGAGTGCGTTTTGGTCTGAAGGCAGAGGGAGATAATTTGCTCCAAGATTATCGGAAGACTCGTGCGGCCGGATTTGGAGCAGAAGTCAAACGTCGCATTATTTTAGGTACCTATGTACTCTCTGCGGGGTATTACGACGCATTTTATGGAAAGGCTGAAGAAACTCGACACATGATGCGAGCAGAACTTGCTGAAGTATACAAAACCGTTGATCTCATCATGACTCCGACCGCTCCTACTCCTGCGTATAAAATTGGTGAAAAAGCAGATCCATTGTCGATGTATCTTGGCGATATTTTTACGGTGCCAATAAACTTAACCGGCGTTCCTGCGATGTCGCTGCCTTCAGGGGTCGTTCTCCGTGAAGGAATCTCTCTCCCCGTAGGAGTACAGTATATTGCACCGCTCGGTGGGGATGCGAGGCTTTTTGATTTCGGGAAAAAATTCCACGACGACTAATCCACGTCTGGTATGATAGAGGCACATCTCTATGAATGAAGTTCCTGACGAAAACGATCTCATCTATGATCAATACGGTATTGATCTTGTTGGCCTGATTCGCTATCTCTATGAAAAACTTCTTGGTGGAAATTGGGACTCAATTTCTGATCTCTTCGGTTTGCTATGGAATATATATTCTGTCGTGGCAATAATCCTATCGCTCCTCTTTTTCGTGGGATTTATATATGCAAAAATTCGCTATGAAGAATGGAACAAAGCCGAACAAGATGCTTTAAGAGAAGACGAGCGGAAATGGGAACTTCGCCATGGAGACGCAGTACCGAAGGGTGGGAAGTGGGCGACAATTCAAAACCATCTTAAAGACAGTAATCCTAATTCTTGGAAAATTGCAATTATTGAAGCTGATATTTATCTTGACGAAGTACTTACAAATGCAGGGTATACAGGGGCAACGATTGGAGAAAAATTAAAATCCGCGAATCCGTCATCCTTTACCACTGTACAGGATGCATGGAATGCGCATAAAATTCGAAATGAGGTGGCGCACGTAGGAGGCGATTTTATTCTCACTCGCCGAATTGCGCAAGAAGCACTCACCCAGTATGAGCGCGTATTTCGCGAATTGGGAGCACTCTAAATTTGCACATATCGAAGACATGAGGTACATTCGTATGTGCGCTGTCATTTTTTGAGTGCTCGTTCGTCATCATCTTTATGTCCTACTCTGTAGAGTAGTAAAAAAGATAGAAAGGGGCAGAAAAATAAGTAAACGAAAGAAATAATGCACAAGCATTGTCACATCGCGGGGTGAGAAATGGGACGGGACCCATTTCGCAAGAGGTTGTCGATAGTTTGAGGCAACGAAAACTATCAAACAACCTGAACAGATCCCGTAGGGATGAGGGAGTACAAGGGTATCATCACATCGCGGGGTAGAAAAAGAGGGTAAAAAATCTCCCGGATTGTTTTACGGGGAGGCGTAGCCTCCCGAGTTTCTTCTTCTACACCAAATACAAATAACACATATGTGTTATCACATCGCGGGGTAGAGGAGAGGTACCTCGGGAGGCTCATAACCTCCAGACCCCGGTTCGATTCCGGGCCCCGCAACAAGAATAAGAAATGACCGTCCTTGTGACGGTCATTTCTTATTCTTGCGCTCAGGAATCGAACGGCCGCAGGCGCGCGTCCAAGGGGCGAGCATGCGCGGAGGCGAATTAACAAGCACTTAATATTTCGAACTCCCGAAAAATATGCAGTGACTTGATGTCAATTGCATTTCTCACAGAATCTGTACACGCTTGCATTCGATCAATTTTTGGGTAAGGCTAGAAATTGTTGATCCTCTCTAGTGGTTGAATGAGTAGAGTACAAATGGTATTCTCTTTGGCGTTAGGAGGCCATATGTCGATGTAGCTCAGATGGTTAGAGCATCTCACTCATAAAGAGAAGGTCGGAGGTTCAATTCCTCCCATCGACACCAAGAAATCGCCCGCACGGGCGATTTTGACTGTCGATGGAGCTCAATCCGGGGGATTGAGAGTGAGGAATTGAAAAGGTCATCGATAGTTTCGACCAGAGGAAGAAACTGTCATATGACCTGAACCGAACATGTAATGTTCAATTCCTCCCATCGACACCAAGAAATCGCCCGCACGGGCGATTTCGACTGTCGATGGAGCTCAATCCGGGGGATTGAGAGTGAGGAATTGAAAAGGTCATCGATAGTTTCGACCAGAGGAAGAAACTGTCATATGACCTGAACCGAACATGTA
>Ga0163144_10031506_pt1 | contig 10105 bp, 7 predicted proteins | sample OliLak19BULKMAT1_FD_123175 | JGI IMG/M metagenome (GOLD analysis project Ga0163144, IMG submission 123175) | Freshwater microbial mat bacterial communities from Lake Vanda, McMurdo Dry Valleys, Antarctica - Oligotrophic Lake LV.19.BULKMAT1 | ecosystem: Environmental > Aquatic > Freshwater > Lake...
AACGGCGACACCGCACGCACTCTGGCCAAGAGCCGGGATCACACTGCCGTGCTTGAGATCCTCAACCGCACTTTATATCGAGCCCGTTATCAGTTGGGCAATGTCATCGCCACCATGCCGGCACCCCTTGATCCTCGAAGCGTTGCCGTGGTGGAGACCAAAGGCAGCAAGGTAGCCGCCTCTCAGGCAGTGTGGCCGCGATTGCAACGTGCCGCTGACGCGGATATCAAGCCAACTCAACCGCGACACCAAGTGGTCATCAAATGGTTTGACTCCGAGTCGGAGTGGCAGCGCGAGAAGCAGGTGCTCACTGCGCTTGCAGGGGACTGCGCGCTTGAGCTGTTGGCGTCCTTCGAGCCCTCGATTCCGGATGCCAAGGTTGGCGCCGACCCCGACGAGAAAACAGCAGCTGGTGTCTCCGCCGCTGCGGTGCCAACTCCAGCTCCAGCACCGGCCAGATCAGAGAGCTCCGAGTCCATGATGAGTCAGGTGTCGATCAACCCTCGGCTTGCAGGCAGAGTGCCTCCGCTGCTGTTACGCACGCCTTCACAAACATCGCCCCAAGAGTGGCTAGAGCTCGCGACTCAGCGCTACTGCCTGGTGTTGGAGGCCGGGCACGAGACGCTTGATCAGTACATCAGTGCGCTGGCGAGTGACGCTTCAGCAGCCGCAAGTGACACTGCTGCTGCAGATGCCCCTACTGCTAGCAAGAGCTTGAGCTCTCTGGCCAAGAGTGCTGACAAGGACCTGCCTGTCAAGATCCAGTTGACTCAGGAGCAGTATGGTCCCATTCTTCGGGACATATCGGCAGCATTGCTGCACATGCACCACCGTGGCTACGCCCATAATGACGTGAACCCCCGCAACATAATGCGATTCACAGATCATCGCACCAAATCCTCCGTTTGGAAACTGATCGATCTGGACGGTGTCTGCGCCCTGGACAAGAGCATCACGTACTTCTCTCAATCCAAGCACTCAGCGCCGTTGTACATGGCCCCGGAGCTTAATCCGGCGGCGCCGAATGTCGGCGCTTCCGCCCGCGCCAAGGGCCCCGCTGCTTCCCCGACAACTCCGCTGCCCACGAACTGGCGTGCACGCAGCACAGTGCAGCTGATATCCAGACCGTCTAATGATGTTTACAGCTTGGGAGTAGTGGCGCTGATGCTTATGACCGGTGACGCCGACGAGTCTGTGGATTCGCCTCTGGTTCCGCCTGTGGTGCGGTCGCTGCTGGATGAGTGTTTTCTGCCCATTAAAGGCAGCCGCGCCCGCTGCACCATGGCCCAGATAGCATGCCATCCCTTCATTCGCAATGGCGGTATTGTGGTGTCCATGCTTAAGGATCTAACCAGCTGCATCGACATGCTTTCTGATCGCTCGGCTCGTGCTGATCACCATCTGGCCACGCACGTGCACTGGGCTGCTCTCTGTCATCGCATTCGCGCTTTTGCTTCGGAGGACACGCGCCCGGCAGCTCTGCAAGGATTCATTTGTCATGTTCGTGTTACGGACCTGATCAAGGCCTTGCAGGAGGCGATTGCTCTTTGGACCACCGTAGCCAATGCAGCGCACGTGCTAGGCAAGGACGGGTTGGTCGATCTGCTGCCCAGACTTGAGAAGAGCGAGCTGTCGCTGTATGATCACATGCTGAGGCTCCATAGCTTACTCGACATCAATACAGAGCGGTTGCCCCGCGAGACTGCTTCCTCATCCGGCAAGGGCGGTTCAGGTTCAGATGCCGTGGATGCAGCGGCGGGTGGCAAGAAGGTGGAGTCTGTCGATGAGCTGGCCTGGCAGCTCGAGTATCCTCTATTCTTCTACCGTGCATTCGGCGTGCTGATTAAGCCCAAGGGCGCTGGTAGTGGGGACATTACGGTGTCGGTGAAGAAGTTCTCTCGTGCCCTCCGCCTGCACCTCCAGCACTATCATTTGCAAGAGTGGCCGCGCGGATGGGAAACTGTGTGTGACTCAGTTATTGCACACGCGGTCGATTTGGATGGCAACGGAGAGGTGGATGCGGCAGAATTCGCCACCTTTATCACTCGGTTCGGATCGTTCAGCAGCTGCTTCGCGCGAGCGCGTGTGCTGTTCGAGCCTGACTGGAAGGACGAGGCGGAGCTGCTGAAGCGCGTCCAAGACATCCAGGATCAAGCCAAGGCGGACGATGACAAGGCTTGGCAGGCTGTGCTGCAGCTGGTTAAGCCAGCGCATTGGTTCCCTCTCGAGACGGTCGAGCTTAAAGTGCCGACTCCGCCAGATGCGAAGACGCCGGATACAGCTCGCTCATTAGGCAAAGGCAAGGACACCGCTGCCACCCCTGCTCCAGCGCCTGTCGGAACCACCGCGGCGCCAGCAGTCGTCCCTGACAAGCCGGTGTTTACCATCAGGCCAGGGCCTCCTAACTCCAAGTTTGCATTTGCACTTCATTATGAAATGCCTGTGCAGTTTCCGGCCGCCAATATCAAAGACAAGCTTCCTCAAGGGGCAACACAGGCTGAGGTGATCAACATTGAACTTGCGGATGAAATAAGCAGTGCCAGCATCCCAGCGGCGCCAGCCGTGTCCGGCAAGGCTGTAGACCTGTTGAAGCAGCACTCGGACAGGCGGCCGCCCTCTGCAGCGGCAGCTGCTGCAAGCCGCGCTGGATCGGAAACCATTCCCGCTCCGTCTCCCTCTCCTGCCCCCGTACCTGATCGCGTCCGGTCTGGCAGTCAACAGACTATCGCAGCGGCAGATGACAGCGACCTGCGCAGTGTGGGAGATGCGTCTCAGACTGGACCCTCGCAGCAATTTCGGTCAAGTAAGTCTGCTTTGATCAGCCCTCATTGTTTATTGTGCAGGCGGTTTATTTCATGCGGGCTTCGTCGTCGTTTTCGGTATCGCAGAGTCGACGAACGCGCTCAAACGCGCGGCTGCTGATGCACTGGCGAAATCATCGGCGCCATCCTCAGGCACGTGTAGCCTCGTGGTGTTATTCCGTCTTCAGTTCATTGGTCCTGTCCTCGCACTCCATGTCTTGAAGCTAACCTGCTCTCGTTGGCTCGCACCGCACTGTTGTCAGAGGCTCCGGATGCAGCCAGCGCCACAGCCGTTGTTCGGCGGATGTATCGGCTTGAGAACTCTCCAACCAATGCCTTCTATCCTGACGTGCTGGAGCTCGTGAACCACGAGCTGGAGGCGCTCTTAATGAAGGGTCAGCAAGCGGCCGCTGACTCTGCCGCGGATGCCGCTCAGCCAACAGCTGCTTCGACGTGGGGTGCAGATAGCTGGGCAAAAGTGAAAGATGAGATTGCCACATTCTGGAGGCGCTGGGCTAAGGTGTCTGCTTCGGACTCCACACTGCCTGCTTCGTCATCACCAGACCCCGCCGTGCCTGCAGCAGCTGCATCACCGCCCAAGGACTTGGTCGACTTGGTCAAGTCCCTCAATGTCACGGCACCTGCAAAGACAGTCAAAGCCAGCGCTGTTGCTGACGATTCTTCTTCATCCGAAACAGACGATGATGATGTACCCAACGCCAAGCCGGATCAAGACACCATCATGAAGGCACTCTTTGCCTCCGCAGGCTCTGCCTTGTTCGCTGATCGGTTGAGCCCACTTTGCGATCGACCTCTGCGCACGTTACTCTCCATGCCGATCGGAGAAATCGGGGATCAAGGCTTGACCAGAACCCCCGAGCCCAGCATGCTGGCGTGGATGCAGAAGCCAGCGGATACCGCTGCCAAGCGAGTCGATGACAGCGATGACGATGCCTCTGTATCCGATGCGTCTGTAGCAGCTGGGGATGACAAGGGGGCTGACGCACAACCAGCCAAAGCGCCGCCACACCCCGCTCGCGGCCTGTTTTACGCGCTCGGTACGTTGTTCGGAACGCAGAATTGGGTCAACCCGTGCGAGCGTGGTCTCGTCGCAGTGCAGCATGCTCCTTGGCCGTGTGAAAACGCGACATCGGAGCCGGTGAACAGCTTCTGTGGTCGCAGAGGCATCAAGCTCGCATTGCGAGGCGATCCTAGCTTTCCAATATATTACCAGATCGACCTGGGCGCATTCACTGCACTGCCGTCACATTACACCATCCGCTCACGGGCTGCTCGCATGCCAGACGGCTGGTCGCTGCAAGCCAGCTGTGACGGAGTGTATTGGAGCTTGCTGCACTCGCATTTCGGCGCTCTCACTTCATCATCGTTATCAGAATTCAGGGAGCTCACGTTATCATTACCAGCAGGTGTTGCAAGCGCAGCTCTCAATGATCAGCCTAATCGTGGAACTGCGAAAGGGTTCCGCTTATTTCGCGTGTACAGCACGAGCTCCACCGAGTCGGCGGCGCGTCAAGTGCGCCCGCTGCATATCTCCGGCCTGGAGCTGTTCGGGTCCTTGTTCTGGCCCAACGCCGTCGAGGTTCTGAAAGACATATGCATGCCAGCTTTGACGCGCACTGCTGGGTCTGCGACCGTCGCTACGTCGGGTCATGCTCGACACTTCCATCCGGCTCAGGGTCAGAAGTCTCATTCTGGCTTTGTTCACCCTCCGCACGAGTTCAAGGCTCGATTGATCGCGTTCCTAGCCCCTCGAGCACTGCAGCTGTATCAATGCTATGGCACCTCTGATGTGTCAAGCTCTTCACTGTCGTCATGCTCCTTGTTTGCTCGACCGGGCCTATCGTTGCCTCTCGTACACGAGGCTGTGCTGCGTGCGTTGATTGACGTGCGCTGGATGCCCGCCATTGAGTGGCTGTCTGCCCAATCGTTTGATCTCAACGGTGCTATCAGTGCACCTCCTAGTGTGGTAGCCAGCCCCGCGGCAGCAGTTGCTGATGTCAACCCTGCGCCACCTAATGCCGGCCAGGTATGGCAGCCTGCTGTGGGTGATACTCCGCTCGCGCTGGCTATCCGTCGTGGTGCCTTTCTTCGAAGCACATACGTCGCGCCGGTGGTCGGGGAGTTGATCAAGCGAGCACGCATGAAACTGGAGCCTGACGTGATCATGAACATGGTATGTATCGCCGAACTGATACAGCTTGCGCTGATCAACTGAATGCAAAGCTCAAGCTGGTCGTCTACGTTGCGTTTACGTTAGATCACGTTGTGCGTCCGCACCGCATGCGAACAAGGTGTCAGGCAGCTGTTCGCCTCTTTGGTGAACGGCAACGATGATATCCGATCCGAGCTCGTGTCTCGGTTCCATGACGGCCCGGATTCGCTCTTGCATATAGCGGCAGAAACCTTCGCCGCTCTATTCAAGCACGCCGCTTCGGTCTCCGCGGCAACGGTGTCGCAGCTGTCAATCGAGCAGAGCCCTCCCGGTCTATCTCGCCTGCGGACCGTAGTGGGTGACATCGATGACGATTCCCTTGACGTGACTGACACTGGCGCAGCGTCCAAACCCGCCGCGACCGCGAGTGCTGATGCGGAGTTGCCGTTGTTGGATGAACCAACCCTGGCTGATAAGCAAAGGGAGATTGTGGTCACTCTCGTCAACAAGCTGTTCCCTTCCAAAGCGGAGTTTATATCGCGAGGATTAGTGCAGCTACGTGATGAGCTGCAGCAGCAGTACGTGCAGGAGCGTGCCGTCATTCTGGGCTCGTTGGCCCCGCAGACTGCTGGAAAGGATGACGACGATTCGGTACAGGCGACACCGGAATCTTCCGTGTACTCGACCGGGCTGAACCCTGTGATCGCCTCGGCTGCGGTGCGATCATCTGCTAGGCACATTGCCTCCAGCTTGAAGAAGCCAAAGGGCGTGAAGCTGTCCACCAAGCTGGCTAGTATCGGTGAGGCCGAAGGCGAGGCTGAAGCAGGTCTCAGCGACGACACACGGCCCAACTGGCGAGATCCCGCTTCCATGCCCGCTCCCCACTTCTTGGAAGAAACCGTCTACCCTGGGGCGCTTGCGAATGACTTGATCATGAGGCTCCGAGACATCCGCTCTCGCACCAGAGAAGCCTTTCATGAGAGAGAGGTGCAGCTGCACACACAAGCTGATCAGCTCGAGCGAGTGAGAGAGAAGGCGCTGGAGCGCCGATTCGGTCCCAACAGTCTGACTGCCCTTCTGGCGACAGCGGTGCACGGCAACAAGCAGCTCGCACTGTTGCTCCTGGATCTGGGAGCCAGGGCAGATGCTGTGGATCTTGACGAAAATACTTGGGTGCATTGGATTGCTCACAACGTGGAGCTGTGGGACCGCGCTAAAGTTGCGGACGTGTTTGACCGTTGCCGGTCGGTCCGTTATCGCAGGTTCCGAGTCAACGCTCGCAACAAGGTATGTTCCTTGCCGCACGATCACGTCTGCCGAGTTCGCATTTAGTCTATGCTGATCGAGGTGCACCTGGTCTGCTGCAGGAAAACAAATCTGTTCTGTTCTTGCTGCTCGACAAGTTAAATGCCACCGAGGACTCTCGCAAACGTGCAGTCAAGGATGTCATACTGTACCTCATCTTCGAGCAAGGTCCAATCTGTTGTTCATCGACTGATGACGTCTCCTTTGATGCTTAATCTGCGTTTCGGCATGTTCCGCTTTGTTAGGACTGAACGTCGGTACTCTGCAAGGTCAGGGTTTGCCCACTGACAAGATGCGGGATATGCTGGCTCCGCTGATATTCGAGCGCATGGAAACACCTCCCGGTGCGGACGGCAAGTTCCAACGGTGGGAAGTCCTGAAGCATGCAGGTTTGATATCTTGCTGCTGCTGAACAGTGGACCTTAATATCAGCAGCCTTACTCGTGTGCCGTGCCAACGTGTTTCACAGTGAAGACAGCCGACCAGGATCTCGTAGCCCTTATTTTGAACCCATCCGGGGCTGTTAGCCGTCCGATCGTGCCATTTTTGGCTAATCCGGCGTTTGCTTATCCTGATATCGTGAGTGAAATCATGTCATCCGCCGCAGAAGGTGCCGGCAATACCGCCTTGCAGCTGTATATCGGCAGCGGTCCACAGCCCGTAAGCGTGATCAGTTTGTGCACTGCTTGATTGCATCCCATACTGATCTCTGCATAATCGAACTGGTTAGGACCGGTCCAACGACGTGCCATCGGTACTTCATTTGGCGATCAGTGGTTCTCGGAAGGATCTGAAGATTTTGGAGATGATTCTGGAGCATAAGTCTCAGAAGCAGCGAGGTATGTACTACATGCACTAAAGCTTCTGCAAGTCCCGTCCTCACCTGTCAGCTGGTGCCACTTTCTCCAGGCGATGGGGAAAATGATACAGACGACGCTGAGCCTGGTGCCTCGGGAACTGCGAGCTCCGGCCAGTCATCCGGTGATAAGAGTAGCGCTGGTGCCGGAGGAACAGGGGACGCGCTCTCGCTGATGAGAGGCACCTCGTTGGCGCGGGCTCCATCGAGCGGAGCCGAAGGTACAATCAGCTGCATAGTGCATGTGGTTCCGCCCATCTTAACCACGAGCGTGCTCGTGCCCTTGTCCATGGTGGTCAGAGAGTACCATGAGCAGAAGCAGCTCTGGTGGAGCCGTTCTGCCGCAGCAATGGGCGGCGTTGGAGGAGCTGGGCGTGCTGGATCGGCACATCAACATTCAAGACGCCAAGGGGCGTACAGCGCTGCACATGCTCGTGAGACTTGCTCAAGGAGACGCGTTTGTGGCCGAGGCTGCTGTTCGTTTGTTCAAGAAGAAGATCAACATCATCCAACAGGACAAGCATGGCTGGACGGCGCTGCATTATGCATGCTGGAACAACCACCTTGAGGTCGTTGACATGCTCATCGCGCAGCACGCTAATCTCGACACCCCTACCTTTTCCAAGTCGTCAAAACAGGCCGCCGCCCTAAACAACAGCATCATCACTGGTCTTTCCAGGTCGAAAGACGCGTTGCGTATGACAGAAGACCGTGCAACGGCTCTGCACATTGCAGCAAAGCTGGGCCATTGGCAAATCGCCAGCAGTCTGCTCAACGCCTCCGCCCAGGTAATGGCGCACTCCACGCCCAGCATGTCAGGCATTGTATTAACTTCCCGGCTTGGTGATGTCACAGCCGAATGTTCTGGATGCCAGCGGCAGCTCCCCGCTAGCGCTTGCTTTGCGTGCCCGAACTGATGCCCGTCGCCAATTGCAGGCCTTGGACCCCAAAGTAGGCTGTCGCGTTTTGAGGTGTGCTCACTCAGTCTAAACTATCGTATGCTCGCATCTCGTTGTGTAGGCAAGCCGCCGCCATAAGCGCAACGCCACCTCGCATCAAATTCACATCCAGCCCCACGTACTGGCAACCTTGAGTGCGCCTGTTTCAGGTATGTATCGCAGCCCATCGTGAGCGCCTCCGTTGGTAGCGGCTCATTTTCCCGCCTCGTCAGCTTCTGAAAGACCTTCCACGCCATTGCCGTTGAACAAGGTGATGCCGGTAGGTCAATTTTGGTGTGATTTCAACGTGAAGTGCTTGTCGATTCACAGCCAATGCTGCAGGAACCATTATCCAAGTCAAATCAGCCCCTGATCGGGGGTGGTGCTTCATCCAGCGGGTATGTGTACTTGGTATACGTACTATAATGATGAACAAGAACGTCTGTCGTGGATGTGGGTGTTGTGGTCGGTGGGTGGGGACGGGAGTCGGGATTGAGGGAGTTGTGATGGTCAGCACAATTATATTACTGCTTCTGATACGACAGCGTTACACCCGGAGATAATCTGCAGAACGTCCAACGTGTGTACGATTTGCTGCCCACCCCTCGTTCTCTTTCAAGGAGTGGCCCGAATGGGAAGGACGGCGCCAGCGAGCTGAGCAAGCAGCGGGCCTCCAAAACGCCTGGCGACATCGAACTTGACATCCGCAAGATTGGTATGATGATTCATCGAACGGGAGGCTGGCCTCTATCTCTATCTCTACGCTAAGCGGGCTGTTCATGTTTGCAGGGTCTGCCACTCCGATGCCGGAGCAAAAGTATGCGATCGACGATCAGCCCGGAAGGTGCGTTTGTTTGAAATTTGTCACATGACGTAGTACATCGCTCACCAGATGCTGCTACATTGATTCCCAAACTGTGCGCACATCATCAGCCATGGTACGTCATTCAACTCGCTCACTATTTAGTCTTGTTGGTGACTCATCAGAGTTGATTGGTGTACGCAGACGTCGGTGGGTTCGGAATGGAATCGAGTCTCGGCGTGGCAATGTCCGGCAAGCGCAAGAAAGGTCCAGCTGAATCTGGACAAGGCGTGGGTGGAGAAGCAGGCTTCGCTCGAGCTCGCGACGCGCCGTCCGTGGATGTGCTGCAGGAGCTGGTGTCGAACCTGGACATGTGTCGGGATGTGTTGTTGAACCACGGTAAGTCTGTTCAGGAGGTATATTATTACAACAGCAGTGCTGACGTGCGCTCGTGTCCTCTGCTGTCCACACTGTAGGCGCGTCGATTACTGTTGCAGTCGAAAGTGGATCAGCGACTCAGCTGGATGAATTATTTGAAGTTCATGAGCAATGGACCGCCGTCCAGAAGAACGTGGACGATATTGAACAGAAATTACGGTACGTGCTCTGCGCTTGGTGATCCTTGTTGCTGGGCCAATCTCATGAGTGTGTACCGATTGTGCAGCCCGCTGGCAGGCGCTACCAGCACAGCAGACATCGCAAAGCAGAAAGTATTGAATCAACAGCTAGACGAGATCTGGACCAACAAGTCCAATCAAATCGTCATCGATCACGTGTATCACTCCAAGGTTTGCCTTGATCCAGCTGTCTTTGGGTTTCGAATTGAATACTCATGGTTCATATCTCTGCGCTTCTATGATGCAGGTCCGCCGGTGGCACGTGCAACGACTGTTCCGATACGTGGTCTTCCTTCTGTTGCTGACTGTCTGCGGTATATTCCAATCGACGCGGGATCAGCAATCGGCGTACTTCGTTGGACGCTCGCTTGAAGATTTGCTGGTACATGAATTCTTTACTTGAGCGGTTGAGTGGGGTGCAATATGCGTTTTGTCTGAGTCATTGCACGGCTCCGATTCGATCAACTTCAAAACTGAACCTAGTGGTCTCGTTTTTCGGCAGGTAAACGACCGCATGGACGCTCAATACAACCCGATTCCGAGCAACTTTCTGGACATATCAGATGCGGGCGACTTTTGGACCTGGATTCGAGGGTAGCGTATCAACATCATG
>Ga0163144_10031507_pt1 | contig 10105 bp, 10 predicted proteins | sample OliLak19BULKMAT1_FD_123175 | JGI IMG/M metagenome (GOLD analysis project Ga0163144, IMG submission 123175) | Freshwater microbial mat bacterial communities from Lake Vanda, McMurdo Dry Valleys, Antarctica - Oligotrophic Lake LV.19.BULKMAT1 | ecosystem: Environmental > Aquatic > Freshwater >...
GACCCCGCGTTCGTCGGCACCCTCATCGGGACGCACGGCGCCCAGCGGCTGGCGGTCGCGCTCGATGTCCGGGACGGCCTGGCCGTCGGCCATGGCTGGCAGTCGGGCGCGCCCGGAACCCTGGTCCAGGAGGCGCTTCGAGCACTGGCGGACGTCGGGGTCACCACGTTCGAAGTGACCGCGATCGATCGTGACGGCACCCTCGGCGGCCCGGACCTGGCCCTGTACGAACGGCTGATGGCCCTGCAGCGCGGGGCCATCATCGCCTCGGCCGGGATCGCCTCGGTCGATGATCTCGTCGCTGTGCGATCGATCGGCTGTGCTGGCGCCATCATCGGGCGGGCTCTCTACGACGGGCGCATGACCGTGGACACCGCCCTGTCCGCGGTGACAGGCCGCGCGCCCGCTCGACAAGACCAGAAGGAGAGTGCCGATCGCCTGGCCCCCTGACAACGCGGTCACATCGTGGGCCGTCAGGGTCGCGGCGGCCCCGTCGCGCCCGCGGCGATCACGGGTCCACTTCGGCCCACGCGACGCACGGAACGTCCACCAGCGTGTTGCCCCGGGTGATCACGTCGTATCGGCGATGCCCGCGCGAACCCGCGCGAACGCGCGCCCCGCCTTCGGCGCCCGCGTCGTCGATCCCGCTAGTGGCCGCCACCGTGGCCGCCGACAGCCTCGAGCTCCTTGCGGTGCGCCTCGATGACCTTCTCGGCGATGTGGCCCGGGACATCCTCGTAGTGATCGAATGTGGCTGAGAAGGAACCACGCCCGTGCGCCAGGGACCGCAGCTCGGTCGCGTAGTTGAAGACTTCGGCCTGCGGCACGTGCGCGCTGATCACCTGCATGCCGTCCTGCATGTCCATGCCGAGGACCCGTCCTCGGCGCCCATTGAGGTCCCGGTTCACTTCGCCCATGTACTGCTCCGGCACGCGGATCTCGACCGCCATGATGGGTTCCATGAGGGCCGGCTTCGCCTGGTGCACGCCGTCCTTGAGGGCCATCGAGGCGGCGATCTTGAACGCCATCTCGTTGGAGTCCACCGGATGGAACGACCCGTCGTAGAGCGTCGCCTTGATGTCCGAGAGGGGGTAGCCGGCGACGATCCCTTCGGCGGCGGCTTCCCGGATGCCCTTCTCGACGCCGGCGAAGAAGCCCTTGGGCACGGCACCGCCGACGACCCGCTCGGCGAACTCCACGCCGCCATCCGGGTTCGGGGCGAGCTCGAGCCAGACGTCGCCGAACATCCCGTGGCCGCCGGTCTGCTTCTTGTAGCGCCCATGCACCTGCGTCGTGCCGCGGATCGTCTCCTTGTACGGGACCCTGGGCGTGTGGGTCGCGAGTGCAGCCCCGAACTTGCGCTTGAGCCGCTCGATGATGACCGCTGTGTGGGCCTCGCCCATCGTCACCAGGACCTGCTCGCCGAGCGTCGTGCGTTCCAGCCGAACGGTCGGTTCTTCCTCCAGCATGCGCTGCAGGGCCGGTCCCATCTTGTCCAGGTCCTGCTTGGACACCGGTTCGATCGCGGCGACGAGGGTCGGCGCAGGGAAGTCGATGGGGGGCAGGCGCAGCCAGCGTTCCTTGGTCGCCAGGGTGTCGCCTGTCTCCGTGACGGTCAGCTTGGCCACCGCGCCGATCTCACCCGCCTTCAATTCCCCGATCGGTTCCTGCTCCTTGCCGTGCAGCAGGAGGAGCTGGCCGATCCGCTCGTCCTGGTCCCTTGAGGTGTTCCAGACGTGCGCCTGCGAGTGGAGCGTGCCCGACACCACGCGGAGGTAGGTGAGCCGGCCGACGAAGGGGTCCGCCGTCGTCTTGAAGACCCGGACCAGGAGCGGACCGTCCTCCGCGACCGGGGTCTCCACCGTCGCACCGGCCTTGTCCAGCGCCACCGTCGGCGGTTCGTCTGCGGGGGACGGGAGGTAGCGGACGATCGCGTCGAGCAGCCCGCGCAGCTCGATCCCTTTGGCCGCGGAGCCCACGAGGACCGGCGCGAGGACGCTGTCCTTGACGCCCTTGCGCAGACAGACTTCGAGCTCCTGGTCGGAGATCTCGGCGCCATCGAGGTACTTGGCCATGACGTCGTCATCGGCCTCGGACGCCGCCTCCAGCAGCTCATCGCGGCGGCGCGCGACCGTGTCCAGCATGTCATCGGGGATGGGGATCTCGACCTCGTCGTGGCCGTCCCAGCGGTACGCCTTGCGATGGACGAGGTCCACGTAGCCGCTGAACGTGTCGGCGGCGCCGATGGCCAGCTGGATGGCCGCGATCTTGTGGCCGAACGTCGAGCGCAGGGCGTCGAGGGCGGCCGTCGGATCGGCGTTCTCGCGGTCGCACTTGTTGATGAAGAAGCAGGCCGCCGTACCGGTCGAGCGGCCCAGGCGCACGGCCTGCTCCAGGCCGGCTTCCACGCCGGCCGAGGCGTCCATCACGAACAGCGCGCCGTCGGCCGCGGCGAAGCCCTCGATGACGTCGGCGACGAAGTCCGGATAGCCCGGCGTGTCGACCAGTGAGATGCGCGTCCCGTCGTACTCGAAGGTGCCCACCGCCAGGCTCAGCGACTCACGCCGCTTGTGCTCCTCGGGCTCGAAGTCGAGGTGGGCCGTCCCGTCATCCACCTTGCCCAGCCGCGGGATGGCCCCCGCCTTGAACATGAGCTGCTCGGCGAGCGTCGTCTTGCCGGCACCGACGTGGCCTGCCAGGACGACGCTGCGAAGGTGGGGCAGATCGACGTTCTTCATCGTCATCGGCGTGAACGGTCCCTCCAATGGAACGTTGCGACCGGGGTGCAGCCATCATAGTCGGCTATACTCCGGCCCGCGATGTCAGGTCATTCCAAGTGGTCCACGATCAAGCGCGCGAAGGGCATCACGGATGCCAAACGCGGCGCGTTGTTCACCAAGGTCGCGCGCGAGATCAGCGTCGCTGCGCGCCAGGGTGGCGGTGACCCTGACGCCAACTACCGGCTGCGCCTCGCGGTGGAGAAGGCGCGCTCGGTGAACATGCCGTCGGACAACATCAAGCGGACGATCGACAAGGCGACCGGCGGCGGCGACGCCGAGCAGTACGAGGAGATCGTGTACGAGGGCTACGGCCCGGGCGGCGTCGCGGTCCTGGTCGAGGCGCAGACGGACAATCGCAACCGGACAGCGGCCGAGGTCCGCTCCATGTTCGCCAAGAGCGGCGGGCAGCTGTCCGGCAGCGGGGCCGTGGCCTGGCAGTTCGAGCCGCGCGGCCTCATCTCCGTGCCGCGCGCGTCGCTGGACGCCGATGAGGTCGCCCTGGCCGCCATCGATGCCGGCGCGGAAGACGTCGACACCGACGGTGACGAGACCATCGACATCTACACCTCGCCCGGCGACCTTGAAGCGGTCCGCAAGTCGCTGGAGAGTGCCGGCATCCCGGTCGAGTCGGCCGAGGCGACGATGATCGCCAAGCAGACCGTCGAACTGGACTCGCACAGGGCCCGCCAGGCCCTGCGCCTGGTCGAGTTGCTCGAGGACCTCGATGACGTGTCCCGGGTGACCGCCAACTTCGACATCCCCGAGGACGTCTACGCCGAGGTCGCCGGGTGATCGTCCTCGGGATCGACCCGGGGACTGCGGCACTGGGTTACGGGATCGTCGAAGCGACGCGTGGCCGTGTGCGCGAAGTGGACCACGGCTGCCTGGTGACCTCGCCCGACGCGGGCCTGCCCGATCGGCTGCTGGCCATCCACGCCCTCGTCTCGGACCTGCTGGCGCTGCATGAGCCGGCGATCATGGCCGTGGAACGCCTGTTCTTCTCGCGCAACGTCCAGACGGCGATGGGCGTCGGGCAGGCCCGCGGCGTGGTCCTGCTGGCGGCGGCACAGCACGGCGTGCCGGTCCGCGAGGCGACCCCCAACGAGGTCAAGTCGGCCATCGCCGGGTATGGCGCAGCGGACAAGGCGCAGGTCCAGCGGATGGTCCGGATGGTCCTGGGCATGCGCGCCTTGCCCACGCCGGACGATGCGGCGGACGCTCTGGCCATCGCGGTCTGGGCGGCCAACACGGCCACTTCGAGCGTCGGTGCGGCCACCGCGGGCGTCCTGGATCGTGCGGCCGCAGCGCCCATCACGCGCGGTTCGACCGGCTACGAGCTGGCGGTTCAGGCGGCGCTCGCCGCCGAGCGTGGCGGCGCGCCGGGTCGCGCGAAGCGCTCCGCCTCATGATCGCCTCGGTCGAGGGTATGGTCGGCGCGATCGCCGCCGATTCGCTGGTCATCGAGCTCGGCGGCCTCGGCTATCGCGTCTTCGCGGCGCCGGCCATCCTGGCCACCGCCACCCAGGGCGGGAAGCTGAAGCTGCACACCTATCACCTGGTCCGCGAAGACCAGCAGGCGTTGTATGGCTTCCGGACCGCCGAGGAGCTGGGGTTCTTCAACCTGCTCCTGACGGTGACCGGCGTCGGGCCCAAGGTCGCCCTGGCCATCGTCGGCTCGCGCCCGACGGCGGACCTGCAACTGGCCATCCTGACCGGCGACCAGGCCGTGCTCGTGGCCATCCCGGGCATCGGCAAGAAGCTCGCCGAGCGGGTCATCTTCGAGCTCAAGGAGAAGGTCGCCGCGGCCGGCGTGGCCGCGAGTGGCAGCGTCAGCGGGATCGGTGCCGCCGAGAGCGAGGTCGTGGCCGCGCTGCAGGCCCTGGGCTACTCGATCGGAGAGGCGCGCGAGGCGTCGCGCATCGCCCTGGTGGACACGACCATCGGCGGGACGCTCGAAGACCGGGTCAAGGCAGCACTCCGGACATTGCTGCGGGACTGACGCTCGAGGGCCCCGCGCGCGGGCTGTTGGCGTCCGCCTGGAACGTGCCGCCCGTCGCGTGCGTCCGCCCGTCCGCCCGTCCTCCGGCGCCCGAAGGCCTGTCGATGGGCCCAGATCGTGCACTCGATGGCCGGTTGGAACGGCCCCACGACCCATACGGCGCCGGAACGGCGATAGCCGGGTTCCCGAACGAGGTTCGTTCGTCGGATGGAACACCCGGCGTTCCAGGCTCGGGCGGATCCGAGCGCCGAGCGCCGAAGACGCCGGACACGCTGCGAACCGAACGACGACACAGCGGTCCGGCGCCGAGGCCTACGGGCGGCGGCCGTCCAGGGCGTCGGCGTGACGGCCGCGCGGATCGATCGACGCCTGGCCCTGGCGAGCGGCGAGGTCGCGCAGCGTCTCGGTGTCCAGGATCTCCAGCATCGCATCGCGCACATCGATCATCACGTCGCGCAGGGGGCAGGTCGCCTCGTCCGGGCAGGAACAGTGCCCGTAATAGCGCAGCGACACGCAGGGCAGGGGAGCGAGCGCGCCGTCCAGCAGGCGGACCACCCGACCGATGGAGACGGTCGCGGGATCGGCGGCCATGGCGTACCCACCGTGGGCCCCGAGCGTGGTCCGGACGATGCCACCGTGCTTGAGGGTGGCCATGATCTGCTCCAGGAACTTCTGGGGCAGGTTGTTGCGCTGGGCCAGGGCCCCGAGCGCGATGGGACCCGTGCCATCGTGGCGGACGAGGTCCACCAGCGCGCGCAGGCCGTACTCGGATCGACGGGACAGACGCATCGCGGGCCATCGTAGTCGGCAATGCCTAGTCGTGTAGTGGCCATTCCGCACATCGCCCGAGGGCCCGGCCGGCCCCGGGCGAGGGCCCGGCCGGCCCCGAGGAGGCCTTGCGCGACCATTCGAACAGACGTGCGGTATGGTCCGATGCGTGCTACCATCCGGGGGATGGTCGACGACGTCTCCCGCATCCTGTCGGCGGACCCGGACGAGGTAGAACTCGTCGTCGAGGGCAGCCTGCGCCCCAAGACCCTGGCCGAGTACATCGGGCAGGGTGAGGTCAAGGCCAACCTGTCGGTGCTCCTCCAGGCGGCGCGCCAGCGCGGGGAGGCCGCGGACCACATCCTGCTGTACGGCCCACCGGGCCTGGGCAAGACCACGCTCGCCACCATCGTCGCCCGCGAGCTCGGCGTGAACGTGCGCTACACGTCCGGGCCGGCCATCGAGCGGGCAGGGGACCTGGCGGCCATCCTGACCTCTCTGGACGAGCGCGACGTGCTGTTCATCGACGAGGTCCACCGCCTCAACCGGGCGGTGGAGGAGATCCTCTATCCGGCCATGGAGGACTACGCCCTGGACGTGATGATCGGCAAAGGGCCCTCGGCGCGCAGTCTGCGCCTGAGCCTCAAGCCGTTCACCCTCGTCGGGGCCACGACCCGGGCGGGCCGCATCAGCTCCCCGTTGCGTGACCGGTTCGGGGCCACCTACCGGCTGGACTTCTATGCCGAATCGGAGCTCACGGAGATCGTCCATCGCTCGGCGGACATCCTGCGCGTGCACATCGATGCCGCCGCGGCCAGCGCCATCGCCCGCCGGGGACGTGGGACGCCGCGCATCGTCAACCGGTTGCTCAAGCGCGTCCGCGACCACGCCGAGGTCCACGGCGACGGGCGTGTCGACGAGGCCACCGCTACCGAGGCGATGCGGCGCATGGAGATCGATGACGAGGGGCTCGACTCCGCGGATCGCAAGCTCCTCGCCGCGATCGTCCAGAAGTTCGGTTCCGGACCGGTCGGCGTGGCTGCCCTGGCCGCCGTTCTGTCCGAGGAGATCGATACCATCGAGGACGTCCACGAGCCGTTCATGCTCCGCCTGGGATTCCTGGACCGGACCCCACAGGGCCGCATCGTGACCGACCTCGGGCGCGCCCACCTGTCCGGCCTGGGCTACGAGATCCCGCCGCCGCGCCGCGCCGACACGGGGATGCACGGCCTGTGGGATGAGCCCCCGGCCGCGCCCGATCCGACGGCGCCCGAGGCGTGATGTCGTTCGTCTCCCCGGCGGCGCGCTACGAAGTCACGGTCCCGCCACCGGAAGATGGCTCCACGCGGGCACGGACCGGGGTGCTGACGCTGACCCATGGCGCGGTGGAAACGCCCCAGTTCATGCCGGTCGGCACCAACGCCACGGTCAAGGCGCTCACGCCCGCGGAGATCAGCGAGACGGGCGCCTCGATCATCCTGTCCAACACGTACCACCTGTACCTGCGCCCGGGCCACGAGCGCATCGAGCGCCTCGGCGGGCTGCATCGGTTCATGGACTGGGATGGCCCGATCCTGACCGACTCGGGCGGCTTCCAGGTCGTGTCGCTGGGCGACCTCCGGGTCATCGACGACGACGGGGCCACCTTCCGCTCGCACATCGATGGCTCGGTCCATCGCTTCACGCCGGAGCACGCCATCGCCGTCCAGGAGGCGCTCGGATCGGACGTCGCGGTCGCCTTCGACCAACCGGTGTTTCCGAGTTCGCCGCGGGCCGTGGTCGCCGACGCCACCGAGCGCACCCACCGCTGGGCCGAGCGCTCCCTGCGCGCGCACACGCGACCGGACCAGGCGATCTTCGGCATCATCCAGGGTGGCTTGGACCCGGAGCTGCGCGCCGCGTCCACGCGGACCATCGCGGCGATGCCCTTCGATGGCATCTGCATCGGCGGCCTGGCCGGCGACGAGACGCCCGAGCAGCGCGACGCGGCGCTGGATGTGGCCGTCCCGCTCCTGGCCGACGATCCGCGGGTCCGCTACCTGATGGGCCTGGGTTCCCCGGCGGACCTGCTGGAGGCGGTCCACCGCGGGGTGGACCTGTTCGACAGCGTCCTGCCAGCGCGCGTCGCGCGCAACGGGCAGCTGTGGGTGCCGGGCGGCCGACTGAACCTGCGCAACCAGCGCTTCCTGGACGATCCGGCGCCCGTCCAGGAGGACTGTCCATGCCTCCTGTGCCGTCACTTCTCGCGGGCGTATCTGGCCCATCTGTTCCGAGCCAGGGAACTCCTGGCATACCGGCTCGCGACTTGTCACAACCTGACCTTCACCCTAGACTTCATGGCCAGGATCCGAGCTTCCATCCGGGCCGGAACGTTCCCCGCCGACATGCCCGACCTCCGCCTTCGCGCGGGCCGAGTAAGCGGCAGTGCAGCGTCCGAGAAGTCCGCGTGAAGGCCCGACCGCTAGGCTGCATGACACATCGGAGGCGACACGATGGGCTCGCGAGATCGACCCAGCAAGGAAGCCAAGAAGAAGCCCAAGGCGAAGCTCGGTCAGCCGAGCCTGTCGCCGCTTTCGGAGCCGCCCCAGAACGTGGAGCTGATCCGCAAGCCGCGCAAGGAACGGCGCGTCGTCGAAGAACCGACAGAAGCGGAAGAAGAGGGCTGATCGCCCGGTCGGATGCCATCGTGGCCCGCGCCGCCGATCGAGCCGATCGATGAGGAGCGTGAGGAACAGATGGCGATGACCGACGAACGGGCGACCGACCGCACAGCAGAGCGCGCCACGGCGGAGCGGGGCAAGGCGGTCGAAGCCGCCCTGCTGTCCATCGAGAAGCAGTTCGGTCGCGGCGCGATCATGAAGCTCGGCTCGTCCGAGCGGCAGGCCGTGGACTACATCCCCACCGGTTCGATCGCCCTGGACCTGGCGCTCGGCGTCGGCGGCATCCCGCGCGGCCGGATCACGGAGATCTTCGGCCCGGAGTCGTCGGGCAAGACGACCGTCTGCCAGCATGTCCTGGCGGAGGCCCAGAAGCGCGGCGGCGTCGTCGCCTTCATCGATGTCGAGCACGCGCTCGATCCGGGCTACGCCCGGGCCTGTGGTGTCAACGTCGACGAATTGCTCGTGTCCCAGCCGGACACCGGCGAACAGGCCCTGGAGATCACCGAGACGCTCATCCGCTCGGGCGGCATCGACTGTGTCGTCGTCGACTCGGTGGCGGCGCTCGTGCCGCGCGCCGAGATCGAAGGTGAGATGGGCGACTCGTTCATGGGTATCCAGGCGCGCCTCATGAGCCAGGCCCTGCGCAAGCTCACCGGTGCCGTGTCACGGTCCAATACCGCCCTGGTCTTCACCAATCAGTTGCGGGAGAAGATCGGCGTCATGTTCGGCAACCCGGAGACCACGCCCGGCGGCCGCGCGCTGAAGTTCTACGCATCCGTCCGCCTCGACATCCGCCGTGTGGAGACCATCAAGACGGGCACCGAGTCGGTCGGCAACCGGGCCCGGGTCAAGGTCGTGAAGAACAAGGTCGCGGCCCCGTTCCGTGTCGCCGAGTTCGACATCATGTACGGCGAGGGCATCTCCAAGGAAGGCGGCCTGCTGGACGTCGGCGTGGCCATGGACGTGGTGTCCAAGAGCGGCGCCTGGTTCAACTTCGGCGAGACCCGCCTGGGCCAGGGTCGCGAGGCGTCCAAGGACTTCCTCAGGGCGAACGGGCCGATCGCCGCGGACATCGAGCAGCGCATCCGGGGCAAGATCAACGAGGTGCCAGTCCCGATCGAGGGCATCACCGAGGCCGAGTAGGCCTCGCGTGGCGGGTCGTCGCCGCGAGACGTACGCCGACGCCCGGGCGCGGCGCGCCGCGATCGACGATCCGGCGGTCGTCCTGGAGGCGGCTGCTCGGTACCTGGAGGCGCGCTCGCGGTCCGTGCACGAAGTCCGTCGGCGGCTGACCGGCGCGGGCTACCAGCCAGTGCTCGTCGAGGGCGCGATCGCCCGCATGACCGAGCTCGGCATGCTGGACGACGCGGTCTTCGCCCAGGCCTGGGTGGAGTCGCGGGACCGAGCACGACCGCGTGGCGAGCGCGCCATCCGCGAGGAGCTGCGGACCAAGGGCCTGGACCGGACCGTCGTGGATGACGTGCTGGAAGCTCGCCGGGCGGCCGCAGCGGAACACTCCACGGACGCTGATGGCGACCAGCCGTCGGTATCGGCAGAACGCGCTGCGGCCGAGAGACTGCTCGCCCGGAACGCCCGAGCACTGTCCCGTGTCGCCGACCCTCGCCAGCGTCGACAACGGGCGTACGCGCTCCTGGCACGCAGCGGGTTCGATCCGGAGACGTGCCGCGAGGCCGCCGGCTCATTCGTCAGCGCCGGGGGAGTGGACCCGGCCGACGACTGAGCTGAGTCCTCCCAGATGCCTCTGGTGGTGGCGTTGGCACCCAAGTCATGCCCATCGGCCGTCCTGGGTGGCGGATAGGAAGGGTCAGCCTCGTCTCTCGCATCGGGCGCACGCTCGACCGTTGCTACGGCCACCAGCAGTGGCAAATGGGAAGATA
>Ga0163144_10031508_pt1 | contig 10105 bp, 6 predicted proteins | sample OliLak19BULKMAT1_FD_123175 | JGI IMG/M metagenome (GOLD analysis project Ga0163144, IMG submission 123175) | Freshwater microbial mat bacterial communities from Lake Vanda, McMurdo Dry Valleys, Antarctica - Oligotrophic Lake LV.19.BULKMAT1 | ecosystem: Environmental > Aquatic > Freshwater > Lake...
CAGCAGCAAGTTGGCAAGCTGTGCGTCGCGCCCGTAGGCGTCGGTGATCTTCTGCAGGAACCGGGCCCGGATGATGCACCCGCCGCGGAAGATGCTCGCGACCTCGCCGAGCTTCAGGTTCCAGTTCTGGCCCTTGGACGCCGCGGCCATCAGCGCAAAGCCCTGCGCGTACGAGCAGATCTTCGAGCAGTACAGCGCCCCGCGCACGCACTCAGCCCAGTCGGTCTTCTTCTTGCCCAGCGTGATGCCGAAGGCCGCCAGGCTCGCCGGCGTCGCGCCCTTGAGCTTCTTGCTCGCCAGCACGCGCTGCTCCTTGATCGCGCTGATGTTCCGCGCGAAGACCGCCTCGGCCATCGTCGGGGCCGGCACGCCAAGGTCCAGCGCGCTGTTGATCGTCCACTTGCCCGTGCCCTTCTGGCCCGCGGCGTCCAGCACGATATCTACAAACGGCTTCTTCGCGCCCTTGGCCGGCCCGCCCGTATCCGTCTGCTGCAAAATGTCCGCCGTGATCTCGATCAGGAAGCTGTCCAGCTCGCCGGCGTTCCAATCGGTGAACACCGCGCTCATGTCCTTGGGCGTCAGGCCCAGCACCTCGCGCATGAAGTGGTACGCCTCGCAGATCAGCTGCATGTCGCCGTACTCGATCCCGTTGTGCACCATCTTCACATAGTGCCCAGCGCCGTCAGGCCCGATGAACGTCGTGCACGGCACGCCGCCGCTGATGGGCTTGCCCGCCGACGCACCCTCGATCGGCTTGCCGCTCTTGGCGTCAACCTTGGCCGCGATCTTTGTCCAGACCGGCTCGAGCAGCTTCCACGCCTCGGGCTTGCCGCCGGGCATCAGGCTGGGGCCAAACCGCGCGCCAAGCTCACCGCCCGAAACGCCCGAGCCGACAAACAGAAGTCCCTTCTCGCCCAGGGCCTTCTCGCGGCGCTGCGTGTCCTGCCATTCGGCGTTCCCGCCGTCAACAATCAAGTCACCCTTGTCCATAAGCGGGACCAGCGCATCGATGGTCGCGTCGGTCGGGCCGCCGGCCTTGACCAGGATCACCACCCGCCGCGGACGCTTGATGCTGGCGACAAAGTCCTTCAGCTCGGCCGCGGGCACCAGCCCACCGCCGGTATCGCCAAAGACCGCCGGGGGATTATCGTCCATGAACCGCTCGGTCTTGGCCGTCGTGCGGTTGAAGACCGCGACTTGGAACCCATGGTCGGCCATGTTCAGCGCCAGGTTCTTGCCCATCACCTCAAGGCCGATAAGCCCGACGTCGGCGGCGTTCACGGGCGGAACAGGCAGTGTGGCCATAGCGCAAGCGTCCTTCGGCCCATGGCCGGTAAGAGTCAGTTCCCGGTCGGCCCGCAAGGCCCACCCGGCGCGATGAAGATAGGCGTGGGGCCAGAGGGGGGCCCCTGCCGCCCCGTCCGACGCCCTTCTGCTGCGATTTCTGGCCCGCACCCTCGGCGTGTGGTACTGTTGGCGTGTGTCGGCTGCGGGCCCCGCGGCTGTGTCCATCCATCCCGCTGATCGCCCGGGTCAACGCCCAGGCGCACCAGCGGGCCAACGCGAGGTAGGGAGAGTTTCAAGATGACCAAGTTCGCTCTGTCGTTCGCGGCCGGTCTGGCCGTGAGTGTCACCGCCATGGCCCAGTCGTTCACCCCGGGCAACCTGGTGGTGAGCATCGTTGAAATGCCCGGCACCAGCTCCAACACCGGGCGCCCCGTCAGCGTCCAGCAGTTTGACCTCGCCGGCCTGAGCGGGTCGTTCAACGCCTCGCGCGTGCTCGCCCTGCCGGCTTCGCCCAACCAGACCACCACGGTCGCCAATAGCTTCGTGCTCTCGGGCTCGGCAACCAGCGAGGGCAACCTCACCCTCTCGCCCGACCGCACCACCCTGGGCCTCGCCGGGTACAACACGTGGGTCCTCCGCGGCGGCAACACCAGCTTCACCACCGGCTCCGTGGCCAGCACCTTGAACTTCGCTGGCAACACCGGTACGACCTTCGCCGCCAACGTCCCCCGCATCGTTGCCTCCATCCCCGCTAACTACAGCACCACCTCCTACACCCTCATGGGCAACACCTACAGCGGCAGCAACTTCCGCACAGCGGTGGTTGACGGCAGCGGCTTCCTCCTCGGCGGCACCTCGCTAACCAACAACACCGGCAACCGCGCCACCGGCGGCGCCCGCTCGTTCTCTGGCGGGCCTAACTCTGTCGCCCTCACCGGCGCTCAGTCGCCCGACGTGCTCGTCCCCAGCCTCGTCAACACCCGCCAGGTCGCCCGCGACCTCAGCGGCAACGTGATCATCGCTACCCAGCAGGCCACCGCCGGCATCACCCCCGGCCTCTACCAGGTCATCAGCGGGAACGCCGTCTTGCTCCCCGGCTTCGCCGCACCCGCCTTCGGCGCATGGGGCCCCAACGACTTCGAGTTCATCACCGGCACCACGCTCTATATCGCTGACGACGGCTCCGCCGGCAACGCCCCAGCGCAGTGGGGCGGCCTCCAGCGCTGGGACTTCAACGGCACCACCTGGGCCCTCTCCTACGTCATCAACCAGGTCGTCGCCAACGCCCAAAACGTCTTCGCCGGCCTCCGCTCCATTACCGTCACCACCGACGGCCAGCAGAACACCATCTACGGCATCGATACCGGCGGCCGACTCGTCGCCGTCGTTGACGCGGGCGCCTCGTCCGTCTTCACGACCCTCGCCACCCCCGCCGCGGGCCAGTTCTTCCGCGGCGTCGAGGTCACCCCCGGCACCGCCATCCCCACCCCCGCTGGCGCGGCACTGCTGAGCCTGGGCGGCCTGGTTGCCATGCGTCGCCGCCGTCGTTGATCACACACGCCCAGCCGCCACGCCTGACCCGCGCGGCGACTCTTTACTTCATCCCTAATGGGGCTGGGCACACGCCCGGCCCCTTTCTATTGGTGGCAGCCGCGATAACCGACGCCGTCAGCCGCGCCCACAGCCCGCGTGCGTCCTGAACCACGGGCGCCGCCGCATCGGTTGTTGCGAGGCGCATGAGCACGGTCCCAGCATCAAGAGGCAGCGCGGTCCGCAGAGCAGCGACGAAGAGCGCATCCTTCTCGCGCTCCGCCAGTAGCTTTGAGTCCGCCAAGTCGTGCGGCTCAAGGCATCACCCAGTGGCCGCGCCCGTCCCGGGCCCGCGCAGCGGCACAAGCCTCTCCCGCCACCCAGCCGTAAGCCGCGCCTCGCGCTTCACAGCCCAGACCTGCCCGGGCGAGAGAACCCCCGGGCACGGCGAGCAACTGCGCAGCCGCTGCCCACATTCGCCCGGGTCTTCGAGCAGCTCACAGACGTTCTTTGCTGGCCGCTCCAGCAGCCCCGTCCACTCGGCGCGTCCGCCCGCAACCCTCATGTCAGCAGCACCGCCCGCCGCCGCCCACCGCCGCCGCAAGTTCTCGCGCGCGACCTTGACCAGCTCTGGCCGACTGCGCAGAGCCGCGGCGACGTGCCTGTGCACCGCCAAGCTCACCGCATCAGTCTCGTTCGCCGGGCCGCTCACGCCAGGATTCTGACCCCCACCTACCTTCAACGCATGTGCGCCCAGGGCCCTGCGCCCTCGCCAATCCCCCCCACATGGCTCTACCGGCGCGTCACGCCCGACGAGGCCGAGCGCATCTTCACCGATGACCGCGGCGTGCCCTTCGGTGCTGCCAGTCAAGCCTGGCTTGAACTCCGCGCCACCGTTACGCCCGCCGACGAGCTCTGGATCTACGACAGCCGCGCGCACATCGCGCCCGGCTCGTGCGCGAACCTTGGCGTGTGCGTTGTGCGCCACGGCCGCGTCACCCGGCACCTGCTCATCCGTATCAGTTAGCGCCGCCGACGGCCCGCCGCCTCACTCCACCGTGACGCTCTTGGCCAGGTTCCGCGGCTTGTCCACGTCGTGCCCGCGCGCCACCGCCGCGTAGTACGCCATGAGCTGCAAGGGCACCACCGTCAAGATCGGGCTCAGCGGCTCGCACACGTCCGGCACGTACATAACGTCCTGCACATGCTTGGCGATCTCCGTGTCGCCCTCGGTCGCCACCGCGATCACGTGCCCGCCACGCGAGCGGACCTCCTGAATGTTGCTCATGACCTTCTCATACTGCCGCCCGCGGTTGGCGATAAAGACCGCCGGCATCCCCTCGTTGATCAGCGCGATGGGCCCGTGCTTCATCTCGGCCGCGGGCATGCCCTCGGCGTGGATGTAACTGATCTCCTTGAGCTTCAGCGCGCCCTCAAGGGCCGTGGGGTAGTTGTACCCGCGCCCCAGGAACAGCCAGTTCTCACGCTCTACGTACTTCTCGGTGATCCGCTTGATCCGCCCGGCCTGCTCCAGGATCCGCTCGATCTTCCCGGGGATCGCCTCCATCTCCTTCATCAGGTCTAGGCACTGATCGGCGCTCATGAAGCGCTTGCGCGCCATGTACATGCTGATCAGGCTCAAGACCGTGACCTGCCCGATGAACGCCTTCGTGCTCGCCACGCCGATCTCGGGCCCAACCCGCAGGTAGACCCCCGCGTCAGTCTCGCGCGCAATCGAGCTGCCCACCACGTTGACCACCCCCAACGCCAGCGCCCCGCGCTCCTTGGCCTCGTGCAAGGCCGCCAGCGTGTCGGCCGTCTCGCCGCTCTGGCTCACCGCGATCACCACCGTGTTCTCTTCTATCACCGGGTTGCGATAGCGAAACTCGCTGGCGTACTCGGTCTGCGTCGGGATCTTTGCCAGGTCCTCGAGCATGTACCGCCCGATCATTGCCGCGTGCAGCGCCGTGCCCTGCGCGGTTATCACCACGCGCCGCGCCTTGGTCAGCTCCTTGGCAAAGCTCGAGAGCCCGCCCAGCACCACACGCCCCTCGCGCATGTCCAGCCGCCCGCTGATGCACGCCCGCACGCTCTTGGGCTGCTCGAAGATCTCCTTGAGCATGAAGTGCGTGAAGCCCCCAAGCTCGATCTGCTCAAGCTCGATCTCAAGCTGCTGGACCCGCGGTGACAGCGGCGTGTTGTGGATGTCGGTGGTCCGGAACCCGCCCGCGTCCATCTTCACCACGTTGTAGTCGTCCAGCATCACCACCCGCCCGGTGTGCGCGATGATCGCCGCACCGTCGCTGGCCACCACGTACTCGTTGTCGCTGCCGATCCCCACCATCAGCGGGCTGCCCTTGCGCGCGCACACCAGCACGCCCGGCTCCTTCTCGCAGATCACGCAGATCGCGTACGCGCCCGTCACCTCACGCAGCGCGGCCTGCACGGCCTTCTCCAGGTCGCCCTCGTACAGCTCACCGATCAGCATCACCAACACCTCGGTGTCCGTCTGGCTGCTGAAGCTGTGCCCCTTCTCCTGCAAGTAGGTCTTGAGGGCCGCGTAGTTCTCGATGATCCCATTGTGCACCAGCGCGATCCCGTGCCGGTCGTCTGTGTGCGGGTGCGCGTTGAAGTCTGTCACGCCCCCGTGCGTCGCCCATCGCGTGTGGCACAGCCCCAGCGACCCGTCAAACGCCGCCTGGCCCTCGATGGCCTCTTGCAGGTTCGCCACTCGCCCTACCCGCCGGGCCACGTGCAGCTTGCCCCCAGTCAGCACCGCGATCCCCGCGCTGTCATACCCGCGGTACTCAAGGCGCTTGAGCCCCTCAAGCAGGATCGGACGGGCAACCTTTGAGCCGACGTAGGCGACGATTCCGCACATGCGTGAGTTCCTTCCAGCGCCGCTCGCCGCCGGCGACGCCTAGCCAACCCTCCACCAACAGTTGAAGGGTATCGGCCAACCCCCCCGCGCCCTTGCCCATTCGGGCCATCTGCTCGATCAGGCCCCTACGCACTCTGGCTAGCCCACGTTCGCGGCGAACATACCACCTTACTCCAGGGAGCGGCAGCCCTCCATCTGACAACACATGCTCGGGCTGGGATGGCAATTGGGGGGGATTTGGGGCATCGCTCAGATGGGCACCTCAATGCGGTGTGTTATCGGGCTTCCTACGGTCACAATCGTCGAATTGGTACCCCCAGTGGGTGTACAGGCCGCACAGGCTGTACGGATAACCTCTGATTTGTGTGCTGACCCGTTGCAAACATCGACTGAACATTCGACCATCTCACTTCGTTGGATATATCTCTCGGGCCGGTGAAACAAAGTGCCAAAGCGTTCCACACTTCGATCCCTCTCCAGCACCTGGCCCCGGGCCCGCGCCGACACAAACGGCGCCGCAGGAGGTGGCACAAGCTTCGGGCAGGTACCCGATCAGGCGACGCTCACGGCCATTGGCCTGCGGCTTCGCGCGGCGTTCGCGGCATTGGTCCGAGAACTGCCCACCGGCGCCCGGACCACCGCCGCGATGTCCACCTATCTAGGGGTCTCGCCCGCAACCTGCCAGCGGCTTCTTGAGGCCCTCAATCCGGTGCGTGAGCCCGCTTCTGTCCCGCTGCGCCTCCCGGGTCCGGCGGCTTTGGAGCAGGTTTTGGCCGGCGCGCGAAAGCGTTCTGCCGAGGGCGGCGTGGGCCTCGAAACGTTGGCGCTCGCGAGGGCCGGGGTTGAGCAATACGACCAGTTCATCCGGGCGCACGCGCGCAGTCAGCGGTCTTTGCTTTCTCTGATTGCCGAGCACGGCTCGGTGCCTGGCATGCAGCGTTCGAGCGCCGAGGACGCGGGGCCGCCGGGTGTGAAGCAGCGCCGCGCGTTGACAGAGGCGGCGATCGCCGCGACGGGCGAGTCGGTAGACGTCAAAGCGATAGTGACGCTCGTGCAGCCCTCGGCCTCGTTACCAGGGATGCTTGAGATCAGTTCGATGGTGAGCTCTGTGGGCGTGCGTCGGCGCGGCTTTGCCAGGCCATTTACGCCCGCCGTGCTCGGCTCTTGGTGGAACGCGCCGAGCAATGGTTCTGGCGACGGGCCCAGAGCGGCTTCGGAGATGGGCTGGACTTTGGTAGAGTCGATGTCGAGCGTCAGCGTCAAGCCGGTGCTCCTAAGCAAGGGCGGCGGGCGGGTGGCGCTGGTGGCGGACTTTGGTGACGACGTTCGCGTGCAGGGCGACGCGCTCGAAGGCGACGCGTCAGGCAATGGCGGGGCCGCCGACCCGGCGCGATGGCGCGGCCCGGCGGACGTGACGCTTCAGTTCCTTGGGCACGCCGTCGCCGACCCTCGCCAAGATCCGCACGCCCGGCTCTCACTGGCTGCGCGGATCGGTCAGCCGACGCGGCTGCTGGTGCTCGACGTGCTGGTTCACAGCAGCTTGGTGGGGCTTGGTAGCCCGGTGCTGGGTGTGTTCTCGCAAGGCGCCCCGCCGGGGGACTTGCCGGGTAGCTCGCCTGATGAACACTGGCACGAGCGGTTCCCGGAGGACACACGCCTGGTGCTACTGGGGGGCATGGGCGGTGATGGCGCGCGGTGCCGTGAGCATCCGCGGCAGGTCGAGCTTGTGGCGCACCTGCTGGCGAGCCAGCAGCTCGACGCGCGTAAGTTTGTGGGCTTTCGCTGCTTGTGTGAGTTTCCGCTGTGGCAAGCGGAGTACCGCATGAATTTCTTGCCGCGCGGCGAGGCTACGACGCCGGACTGAGGTTAACACTCAGGGCGTGTGAACGACCCCGGGCGTGATTCTCGAACCCATTGACCCGCGGGTGCGCGCTTACGCGGAGCGCGGGTGTTCGCAGAACACGGCGCGTCGAGATTCGGGCTACGCGCTGGCGCCGACCCAATAGTCGATCTGCGCGGGCCATGGGGCACCCTTGGCTGTGCCTAAGGCTTGCGCGGCATTTACGGCCCAGTACGGCTCGCGCAGCATCTCACGCGCCAAGAGCACCATGTCGGCGCGGCCCGAGCGCACGATTTCCGCCGCCTCTTGTGGCGTGCGGATCAGCCCAACCGCCGCCGTGGCAACGCCCGACTCGCGTTTGATCCGCTCTGCGAACGGGACTTGGAAGAGCGGCTGCTGTGGGCTTTTGACGGTCTGGCCTGTCGCGGTTGCGCCGCCCGATGAGCAATCGATGATGTCAACGCCTTCGTCGCGCAGCAGCTTGGCCAGCGCGACTGAATCGTCCAAGGTCCAGCCCGCTTCTACGCCCTCGACGTCCTTAACACCGTCAACGCACGAGAGGCGCACTGACAGGGGCATGGCCTCGGGGATCGAGGCGCGGACGGCGCGGGTGACCTCGAGCAGCAGGCGCGTGCGACCGGCGAATGAGCCGCCGAAGTCGTCAGCGCGCCGGTTGGTAAGCGGCGAGAGAAACGAGTGAAGCAGGTACCCGTGCGCGGCGTGGACTTCAACAAGCTGAAAGCCGGCAAGCACGGCGCGCCGAGCGGCAGCGGCAAAGTCGTGCACCAGCTCGCGCAGCTCGCTGGCGGACAGCTCGCGCGGGGTCGCGTAACCATCGGTGAACGGGACCGCGCTGGGCCCAACGATCGGCCACCCGCCTTGCTCAGTGGTGAGCGTCCCGCGCTGTCGGTTTGGTGCCCACGGGCGTAGCGTTGAGGCCTTGCGGCCAGCGTGGGCGAGCTGGATGCCCGGCGCGGCGCCCATCTGTATGACGAACCGCGTCACGCGTGCCCAAGGTTCAATGTGACCGTCGCGCCACAGGCCGGCGTCCTCGGGCGTGATGCGTCCGGCGGCCTGCACGGCCGTGGCCTCGGCGATGATCAGCCCTGCGCCGCCGACGGCTCGCGAGCCGAGGTGGACCAGGTGCCAGTCGTTGACCTCGCCATCGTGGGCCGAGTACTGGCACATGGGCGAGACACCGACGCGGTTGCGGAGCGTCAGCCCTCGGAGGGCGAACGGATCAAAGAGCTCGGGCATGGCAGAGCGTAGCGGCGGGTGCCGCGCGGCTGACCGCGGACGGCTCTGGCAAACCTCCCTCAAAACGCGGTCAATCCTCGGGGATGTGGCTTGAGGTGACGACCTTACGGAAGGCGTCACGCAGGCGGCGCGTGACGGGCCCCTCGCTGCCGTGGCCGATCTTTATGTCGTCGATCTGCGTGACGGCGATGATCTCGGCGGCGGTGCCGGTGAGGAAGACTTCGTCGGCGCTCTTGACCTCCTGCGGCTTCATGTTTCGCAGGTTGCAGGCGATGCCCAGGTCGGCGCACAGGTCCATAACGAAGCGGCGTGTGATGCCCTCAAGGATGCCGCTCTCGGTGGGGGGCGTGAAGACTTTGCCTTCGCGGATGACGAAGATGTTGTCACCGGTGCACTCACCGACGTAGCCGTCCAGGTTGAGCATGATGGCCTCGTCGCAGCCCTGGTCGATGGCCTCAACCTTGCCGAGGATGTTGTTGAGGTAGTTCAGGCTCTTGATGCGCGGGTCAAGGCACTCGATGGGTGTGCGCGGGCGGTGTGCGACGATGATCTTCATGCCCTTTTCGTACTGGTCCTGGCTGTAAAGGGCGATCTGGTCAGCGATGCAGACGACGCCGGCGGTGGGGCACTTGCGCGGGTCAAGCCCGAGGTTCCCGGCGCCGCGGGTGACCAGCAGGCGGATGTACCCGTTGTGCAGGTTGTTGGCCTCGACGCAGTCGCGGAGGATCTGGACCATCTCATCACGCGAGACGGGGATGCGCAGGCGGATCATCTCGGCGCAGCGCCAGAGGCGTTCCATGTGCTGGCCGCACTTGAAGATCTTGCCGTTGTAGATGCGGATGCCCTCGAAGACCCCGTCGCCGTAGAGCAGGCCGTGGTCGTAGACGCTGACGAGGGCCTGGCTCTTGGGGACCATCATGCCGTTGACGTAGATGATGGGGTTGGAGGTGGAGAGGAACTCTTGAGTGGTCTTGAATATGTTGTAAGTGGAGTGGCGGGTGCCGACGGAGCCCTTGGAAGTGGGCTTGGAGGTGGCCTTGGAAGTGGGCTTATTGCTGCTCTTGCTCGCGGGTTTGGCGGCGGGCTTGCGGGCGGTGCCGTTGGTTCCGTTGATGCCGTAGCTGACGTTGGCCCCGTTGCTGCCAGGGCGTGCCGCGCGTGCGGCAACGGTCTTGGTCGCCTTCGCGGACGCCCTCCCGGACGCCTGAGCGGGCTTCTTGGTGAACTTCGCGGGTGACTTTGGGGCCTTGGTGCGCATCTTGAGGCTCCGGCGGCGTGGGGTGCAGTGGGGGCGTGGGGTGCAGTGGGGG
>Ga0163144_10031509_pt1 | contig 10105 bp, 6 predicted proteins | sample OliLak19BULKMAT1_FD_123175 | JGI IMG/M metagenome (GOLD analysis project Ga0163144, IMG submission 123175) | Freshwater microbial mat bacterial communities from Lake Vanda, McMurdo Dry Valleys, Antarctica - Oligotrophic Lake LV.19.BULKMAT1 | ecosystem: Environmental > Aquatic > Freshwater > Lake...
CACCTCAATTTCCTACGGCGGACGAACCTTCATTATCCCAACGGTTGATGGAGAGAACCCACAAGACATGTATGACCTCCTCGCAATCGCAGCAGCTGTTTACGTTGCTGCTCCATCAGGAGCGGTAGGTCCTACCGGTCCGGGTGGAGTTACCGGTCCAACGGGTATAAATACAACAGGACCTTCTGGTGTAGCTGGTCCGACTGGTGTTGTTAGTAGTAACGGAGCTGGAGGTCCAACAGGAGCTACCGCAGCAGGTGGAGTTACCGGACCGTCCATTCCCGGACCAACCGGACCGCGGGGTGCCACCGGCCCGACTGGTACTAGCGTCTAAGGAGCTTTGATGGATAAGGAAAAAGATGTCAAGGAACAAGTACTTGAGGACCTAATGGCTTTTCTCGAGGAGGAATCTTCGCAGAAGTTAAAGCCTAAGAATGACACTATGGAGATGGTGCCTGACGCTGTCATCGTGTCTGAAGAAGCGATTCCTGAGGACCTCGAGTTCGACGAAGAAGATTCCGAGGAAGATGATCTCCTGCGCCGGATTAAGGATCTGATCGCTAAGAACGGAGAGTAGTAGTGGCTAACCGCTACAACACTACTGCTCTCATCGAGCAGGTCAAGCGGATCCCTTCGATCCCGACTTCTCAGGCTCTCCTGTCTGACGATGACATCCTACGCTTCGCAAACCAGCAACTCAAACTGCCAATTGTTTCGCTGATTCAATCGGTTGTCGAAGAGTACTTTGTCTACACCGCTAACTACACAGTTACCCAAGTGGACAACTTCATCAGAATCCCGTCTGAGGCCTCAGGTCTAAGACTGCGAGAGGTTTACTACTTGGATAGCGAAGGTGGGAACATTCGGCATCAGGCTGTTCGAGTTCAATTAGAACAGCTCGGTAATAGCTACTGGGCCTTTGGTTGTGATGGGGACAACCACGGAGCTTACTACCTCGAAAATAACATGATTAAGTTTTGGCCCGAGGTGTCTAGTACAAAATACATTAAAATCGCGTACTACAGAATCCCGAACGAACTTGTTACTGTTGCTTCAGGGGTGACTGTTGGAGATTGCACGATTGTAAATGGCTTTGAGTCAACGGCAACCCCCCCATCGGCATGGGCAACGAACTTAGCTACCGAGTACTACTTTGATGTCATTTCACCAGATCTTCCCTTTAATACAAAGGGCACGATCACTGTTAATGGAATCTCAGCTAACATCTTTTACGTTAATGATGCCACCGAATTAGCTCTTGTAGAATCCGGAGACTACATTTATTACAAAGGTGAAGCTCCGGTAGCACAGTATGTTCCACAGGAAGCTTTCTATCTCTTAGCCCAAGCCACCGCTTGTAAGGTGCTTGAAGCCCTCGGTGATTCGCAAGGGCTCAAGGAGGCCAACGCTGATTTAGCAATGCTCAAACAAAACATGCTTAAACTTGTTTCGCCTCGCTCAATCGGACAACCTAAGAAACTCGTCAACCGCAACTCCGTTTTCGGCGCAGCACGGATCGGCTGGTCAACGATCGTTAGCAGGTAACCGCAGTGGCTAAGGAGAACATCCTCCGCCCTGTCGGTCTCTATACGTTTCCGAATGCGTTCAGCTCGACGCCTCCTGGAGCGATGGAAGAGGCATCGAACGTGGTTGTTGACCGTGAGAACGTGATCACGTCACGCCGGGGTTTTGACATCTTCACCAGCTTCGGAGTTACCACTACAGAATCAGCTCAGCTTGATAGTTACCAAGAACACCTGATTGCATCATGCCTCAGAACTAGTGGTTCAGCAATCCTCCAGTATCTGGATGGCTCAAACGTCTTTCAACCCTATCCTGGGACTTACGATCCTCCGTCGCCTGATGAAGCGGTTTCGCGAGTGCATTTTGTGCAGGCCAACAAAAATGAATACTTTACTACTAGTAACGGGATCTGGAAACTTGACTCTTACATCACAGCGCCTCGCCTGGCTGGTGCACCGCGCGGTCTCAGTGCAACAGCTGTCACAAACGGAGTAACCGGTTTTCTTCCAGTCTTGTCAACCTGCGCTTACCGGATTGTCTGGGGTTACAAAGACCTTAATAATAACTTAGCGCTCGGAGTTCCATCACAGCGGATCGTTGCTATTAACGCTTCAGCTACCGATACAGCTAACATTCAATTAACGATCCAAATTCCTGCGATCGTTGACACAACCTACTTCTATCAGATCTACAGAACTGGAGATTTTGCTGGGGTAGCTTCTGTGCCTGATGATGAAATGCAGTTAGTATACGAGGCTAACCCTACTGCTGGTCAGGTTATCGCTGGTGAGGTGGTCGTCATTGATCTGCTCCCAACTGACTTGCGGCAGGCTACACTGTACACTTCCCCATCTCAAGAGGGGATTGAGAACGCCAACTACGAACCACCATTTGCCAACGACGTCACCCTCTTCCGTGGTAATGTGATCTATGCCAACACCAGACTGAAGCAGACTCTCCTCTTTAACTTGATTTCAGTCGGCTCGCCTGGGCTACAAATTGGTGACACGATCACCTTCACGATCGTCGGTGGAGCTGCCTTCACATTAACCGCAGCTGCTTCGAGCAATACTGCGACCGGAGCTTTCAAGTTGTTTACTGCCGGTACTCCGTCAGAGGACATCCAAGAAACAGCGATTGAGATGATGCGAGTACTCAACGTCTACGCATCGAACACGTTCCTCGATGGCTACTATGCCTCTAACTTTGACGAAATTCCCGGCAAGATGGAGATCACACGGACCGACTTAACCGATGTTGCTATTGCATTGACATCATCCCGCGGATCAGCGTTTACTCCTATTCTCCCTAGCTCCGGATCAACAACAGTAACGGAATCTGAGTCTGCTCCTAACAGAATCTATGTCTCGAAATTGCAACAACCCGAGGCGGTTCCACTCTATAGGTTCTTTGATGTTGGATCGGCAGCTTATCCAATCCAACGCGTACTAGCCCTTCGTGACTCAGTGATGATCCTTAAAGAGGATGGAGTCTTCCGTCTATACGGTAACTCTTTTGACAACTTTACAGTCTCATTACTAGATAACACAACCAAGATTTTAGCTCCAAACAGCGCTGTTGTACTATCTAACCAGGTCTTTTTCTTTTCCGATGTCGGTGTTGTTGCAGCCTCTGACTCTGGGGTTAAGATCATGTCTCGTCCGATTGAGAATGTTCTTAACGAGGTTTCGAGTTCTGAATTCCCATACTTCCAGGAAACAACTCACGCGACAGGCTATGAGTCTGACCACAAGTACATCCTGTGGACAGTGACTACGGCTGACCAGCAGAAAGCTACACGAGGTTTCGTCTACAACCTTTTGACCGATAGTTGGTCAACATGGGATAGACAACCAACAGTTGGCTATGTCAACCCAGTCGATAATAAGCTTTACCTCGGTCTCTACAATGTAGAAGGTGCTGCTAACTTGACCAAGGAACGAAAGTCATTCACTAGACTTGATTACGCTGATGACAGCTTCACCGTGTCAATCAGTAGTCACACTGGGGTTTCGATTACACTCGTGTCAACCACGGGAGTAGTAGTCGGAATGACCTTAAAACAAGCAGCTCTTGAATCGGTGATTGAAACTGTAAATGGTAACATCATCACAGTGGCCAACAGTCTAGCTTGGATAGATCTCACAACAGCTGATGTGTTCACACCGATCCTGACGGTTGTTAAGACGATCCCGCTTAGCGGACGTGCTGCTCTTCAGATGAAGCGCTTTACACAACTTAACCTGCTTTTCTCAGACTCTAACTTTGATGAGGTGGATGTCACATTCAACTCAGATCTCTACATTACCCCGTTAACTGTTGTTTTAGTGACCAATTCGACATTAGGAGACGCCCAACGTCTCAGAACCTACATTCCGAGAAATTATACGCGAGCTAACTTTATTCAGCTCAAGATTTCTCTCAACCAGGCGTTCACCAGCTTTAGCTTAAATGGTTACGGTCTTGATGAGCTTCCGACATCAACAAGGATGAAATGAAGGCTCCTGACCTCCGACGTCTCGTTCGCGATGACATGGATCTCACCACTGACTCGGGAATTGACCAGCTTTTTGATACGCTTAATGGTTTCATGGAACAGGTTGTACTTACGTTGTCAGGTAATCTATCACTCGGAGACAACATCTCCGGTAGGGTTCTGACCGCTTCATTCACTACTCCATCTGACTACATCTCAGCACCTGGTGCTTTTAATGCATTTTCGATGCTTCTCCCCAACACGACTACCCTCTCAGTAGTCCAGATTGGTTATCTTAGAAAAACTACGGCCACTACAGAGGTTCTGATTGGAGCAATGACGTGCCAGTGGACCCAAGTTACTCAAACTAGCCTCCGAATTGATTACATTACCGGCTTAGTTGCTAGCACGCGATACAACGTACGCCTGTTAGTATTCTAAGAGACTAATAAATACCCTATGGCCTACCTTAAGAAGCCTCTGAAAGATGGGGAGCAACCGACTGTCGCTGATGCTGCGGTCGTTCAACCTGATACTCCACCTGCAACTGGAGGGGTAGGTCGCGGACTAGCTCCATCTAATTCAGGAGCTTTTGTTAACCTAGGCAACTACCTGTCACAGAACCAGGCTGGAGCCGATGAATTAGGTGGTCAAATCGCCCAAACGCTGTCCGATACCGGGGCACAGGTAAGAACTAACCTACAAAATGCCGGCAACACAATTTCTAATCAAGTTGACACCGGTACCCTTCAATACGACCCAACGGCCGTCGCCGCGGCGATTGACAATCCATTAGGTGATCTTACCGCAGTTAAGAAGCAACAGGCTGGGATTTATGCCGGTCCTCAAAGCGCCAGAGCGACAGGGCTTCTTGATCCGCTTGATCAAGGAGTCAGCCAGGCTATTGAGAAATCAAAGTTGGTAGACACTGCAGGTGGTAGACAGGAACTGATCAAGCAAGCTGCACCAACTCAAAACCAAAGAACACAGGGAGGACTCAGTTTCGATCAGTTCCTCATACAAAATACACAAACTGCTCGCCAGAAGGTAAAAGATGCAGCGACCGGGCTTAAACCTCTAACGACAGAGTACTCGACGGCTCAAACAGAACTTCAGAAAAAGATCGACGCAGCCAAGGCAACCTCGGTTGGAACCGGACAACAAACTCAAGATCAGCTGATGCGAGCAGTCGGAGGTTTTCAGTCCGACATTGCAGCTCGCCTAATCGCACAGAAGAACACCGAAGCTCAAAAGACAGCTGCGATTCAGGCTGCTCTTAAGACCGGTCAGGTTGATCCCTCAATGCTGGCTGATCTCGGTGTTACTGAAGAGGATTGGGCCGCTGTTCAGGGTGCTAATACTCGGGCTAAAGCTTTAGGTGAGCGAGGTGTTACTGATTACACATCATTCTTGCAAGCTGCTAGCCCGGACATGATCACGAGAAACAATGTGGTTTCAGCTGATGAAGCGGCTAAGTATGCTGCGCTATCACAATTAGCTGGAGCCGGTCAGGGTTATGTCAACCCAGATGCTGTCGCTCAAGCAGAAAAATTGCGATCCTTTAACATTAATCTCGCCAAACAAGTGCTTAATTCTCAAGTAGCTACTGGAGAACAAAGAGCGGCCGCTGCTGCTCAGCTCAAGCAAGCTCAAGAACAATCTGAAAAGCAAAGAGCGTCGTTGCTTGCTCAGCAGCAAACTCAACAAGCAGCACTCGTTGCTCAACAAGAGCAGATCCGTACTGAACAAGCAGCACGAGAGGTTGCTTATCAAGAGCAACAAAAAACTCAGCAAGAGCAGATTATAGCTCAGCAGACTGCTTATAAACAACAAGCAGCGACCGCGAATGCTGCTCAACAGTCTCAATTTGCATCGTTGATGGCCCAATTGATGGGACAACAGAGTGGTACTGCCAACCCAACTACACCAACTACACCAACCACACCAACCACACCAACTACACCAACTACACCAACCACTACTCCTGTAGTGACAGGAGGATTTACATTGACACCTAATCCACAGCCGGGGTACATCTCTCCGAAATCTCCTATTCCGGAAGACTCAGAAGCACTAGTCGCCGCTAAGAAAGTGGCCAAGGAAGCTGCTGATGCCTATGCTGCAGCTCGAGCAGCACTACAAGGCTCTGGTCCTGAATACTCTTACACGTTTGTAGCTGAGCAAACTACAGTAGCTCTGCAAGAAGCTCAAGCTGCTCAGCAACAAGCTGCTTCAGCTTACTCAGCTGCTCGGGCAAAGACTGCTAATTCTCCTTCTACACCAGAAGAGATTGCTCAGGCTGGACAAACACAAGCTCTCCAGATCGCTTTTAATAAAACCAAGGCAGCAACTGATAAGCTTATCACTAAAAACGCACAAGATCGTCTTGCTGCTGAACAAGAAGCCCGTACGAAGTCTGAAACTCAACTTCGAGCTGACAAAATGTCTCGACAGGCAGTTGAACAGAACATCAATGCGTTACAGGTTAAATACAATGAAATGCAGAAAGGTGTTGATGATCTCACATCACAAGAAGCATTCGGTAGATCAGATTCATTCATTAAAGCACGAGGTGATGCTGAGACGCAGTATCAAAAGGACATGGCTGATTGGACTGAGGCCGAGCGAATCAACAATGTTACGCGAACGCAAGCGTCTGCTGCTGCTGAATCTCTTAATCAACAGCAACGTGACACTATCGCTACATGGGCTAATAAACAGATGTCGGACCAGGGCGCGTACAACGCGTGGCTCCAGGCGCAGGATAAGATCCACATGGACAAGCTTAATGAAGATACAAAGCGCAAGAACTATCGGTCATACCTCGATAATCTCGCGGCACTGTACACCGGCGGACACATGGTGAAGGGAGTAGGTAATCCGAATACTAGTCACCCCCTCGCCGGTATAGTCGGATTAGTTGCTGGTATGTTTCTCGGACCAGCTACTGGTGGTCTCAGTACAATTGTTAGTGCAGGGCTCAGGGGCCTTGATGCAATACAGAAACCAGGATAAGGATCGAAATGGCAAACCCTCTTGACTTGATCGGTGGATTGATCTCCGGATACCGGACGTTCACGAACAATGCGACCGCCGACAAAGCGAACGAAGCAGCTATCTCTGCGATGGAGAATGCAGCCTCGAAGTTAGCCGGACTCGTTCCACCAGATCTTCAGGCGCTGCTAGCTCCTCTTCAGAAAGCTCTCTTTCTCGGAGTTATCACTCCCGCCGATTATCAGCGTGCCGTCACCCAAGGCCAAATCACGGTCGACCCATACACCCAGTCGATGTACCTCGGAGAAATTACTCCAGAAGACTACCAGCGCGCCGTTGATCAAGGTAAAGTTACAATCGGTCCGTATGAGAAGGCTGTCCAACAAGGAGTTTTGACTCCTGAGGACATTACAATCACCCTTCAAGGAGCGTCGAAGCTTAAGGACATTAATGTTGATCCTCAACTTCTTCAGGATCAGTCTGATGTTCTAACTAAATTACGCGACATCACTGACCAGGGCGGACTTACGGCGATTGATCGTGCTCGCCTCAGTGACATTGCTTCAGAAACCGCAACAAAGGCCCGTGGAGCTAGAGGTGCAGCACAACAAGATGCTGCTGCACGAGGAGTTGGCGGCGGTGGTCTTGAGATGCTTCGTCGCTCATTGGCAGACCAGGGAGCAGCAACAGATGCTTCGAAGCGCGGCCTTGGTGTAGCTGCTGATGCGGAGGCTAGGGCTCTTCAGGCATTAGCACAGAGAGGTAATCTAGCTAGTGGAATGAGATCCCAAGACTTTAACGAACAGGCCACGACTGCGAAGGCTGAAGATGCAATCGCGCAGTTTAACACCAGCATGGAGAACCAAGCCTCTACTGCAAACACGAATGCTAGAAACAAGGCTGCATCTGAAGCGTTAGCAGCAAAATACGGGGTGCAGACGCAAAACCTTCAACAATCTAATCTACAGAACGCAGCACAGCAAAAAGCTGACGCTGACCAGATTGCTCAGAAGTATGGGGTGCAATCCCAGAACTTGCAGCAAGGTAATTTGGAAAATCAGGCTCGGATGCAAGCAGCTCAGACAGCTCTGGCCCAAAAGTATGGAGTACAGTCACAGAATTTGCAGCAATCTAATCTGCAGAATCAGGCTCGGACTGCTGCGCAGGATAAAAACATTACGAATGCACAAACGATTCAGGCTCAAAACTTAAACCAGAGCAACCTGGAGAATCAGGCACGGATGGCTGCACAACAGACGGCGCAAGCTCAAGCTTACGCCGTCCAGAACAAGAACATCGAACAAGGCAATCTGGATCAAGCACTTAAGATCAACACAGCTCAGAATCAATTCAACAACACACTTAACGTTGGTAAAGCTCAGGCTGCAACCGCAGGTGACATGGCTACACTACAACGCGGAATGGCTACTGAAGCGCAAAGGCGTTCTGATGCTTTCGGAGCAGCTGCTGGTACTTCTCTATCTGATTACTTCAAGGATGGAGTAGCTAGTACAGGAGTTGGAGGTGCTCTCAATAGTGCTGGAACAGCAATCGGTAAGGGAATAACAGGTGCGGCTAAAGGGATCGGCGACTGGTTTAAGGGATCTGGAACCGGATCGCTAGATAACATGACACCGGTAGATTACGCTAGCGAATTCGGTGGTGCTGGTCCCTACGAGGGAGATCTTAGCAACTTAACACCAGTAGATTGGGCCAGTGAATTCGGTGGTGCTGGAGATTACGGTACTCCTACTGATTACCTAGCAGGACTAGATCTCGGTGACTGGCAAGATTTCGGTTCAGTTGCTGATTCAGGTGATTGGCTAAGCGGTCTCGGTGACTTAGGGGATTGGTTTTCTGACAAGAACTTGAAGAAAAGCATCAAGAAACTCTCTGACGACGATCTTGATGAAATCTTCATGAAACTCTCGGGTAATTCTTTTGAAATGAAAGACCCGAAGCACGGAGCTGGAAAGCACGTCGGTATCATGGCGCAAGACTTACTCGGTACTCCAGGGGAGGTGATCCTTAAACACAAACCCGAGGGTCTTGCTGTCGACGGAAAGAAAGCACAAGAGCTCGCATTAGCAGCTCTAGCTGGTGTGACGCACCGCGTCAAGAAACTTGAGGGGAAAAAGTAATGGATGACATGACATTTGGTGAAGATCACTCCCTGCCAGAATTTCTGAGCTTAGTCGCTCAAACACAGGGTTCTGATCCGAACGATCCGACTACACTGGAAGAAATTGACGCTGGAGTTACCTCAATTCGGGCGATGAATCCTCCAGGAGCTACTGACGCTGACATTCTCAAGACTCTTGTTCCTAAAGTCTCGACGGTGATGGCTGACATGTCACGTCTTAAGGGCACAGTCGGTGACTCGATCGAAAACTTAAAAACTACGACCTCACCTGAAGCGCTAGCGGCTGCAGAATCAGCTAACGCTGAAAATAAGGTGTTTCAGCAAGGATCTCGTTCCATCTCAGATGCTTTAGGCGGTGCGATGAACACATCCGCGCAGAATGAGCGGTATCGCATGAGAGCTGCTGAGGACAAGGATAGCACTATTGGTGCTTTTGAACGTAAGAAAACAGCAGCTCAAGAGAATGTTAAGGCTACGACTACAGGCGAACAGTGGAAACAGACTGAGATCGAGCTTAAGAAAAAACAACAAGAGGATGCTGATTCTAATAATCCAGACAGCGTTATCTCCAAGATGACTAGAGTTCGTGTTAAAGCAGCAATCCAGAAATTTCCAAAATTAGGTGAACTTCTCGGTGGTTTGGATCCTGATTCGATGACTGCTTCACAATTTGCCAAGGCCTCACCGATCTTTGACAAAATGGAAGCTGGAGCACAAAAAGAGCTTGAACTTGACTTTAAGAAACAGAAAGTTGAGTCTGATGCCGAGATTAAGCGAGCTGATCAACTGAATAAGCTTCAAATCGCACAAGAACGCCTCGCTTCTCAGGGTGCAATCAACTCTGCTAAGTCGGAAGCTGCTGCCTCGAAGTATGATACTGAACGCCAGCGCAAGGATGATGTTCAAGCTGATAAGCTAGAAAAGGGAATCGACAAGGTTGAGAATAATGCAGCAGTCATGCGTGACTC
>Ga0163144_10031510_pt1 | contig 10104 bp, 6 predicted proteins | sample OliLak19BULKMAT1_FD_123175 | JGI IMG/M metagenome (GOLD analysis project Ga0163144, IMG submission 123175) | Freshwater microbial mat bacterial communities from Lake Vanda, McMurdo Dry Valleys, Antarctica - Oligotrophic Lake LV.19.BULKMAT1 | ecosystem: Environmental > Aquatic > Freshwater > Lake...
CCTTCCGATTTGATTGCCTCGGCAGTTTCTTCCGCGTCCTTTTGTTCTTCAGGTAGGTACACAATCGCTACATCCGCACCCTCGCGAGCGAAAAGAACACTAACCGCCCTTCCAATCCCCGAATCGCCCCCGGTGATCAGCGCAACTTGGTTGAGCAGCTTGTCGGAACCACGATAACTGGGCGCCTTGTACAGCGGACGGGGGTGCATCTCGGATTCTAGCCCCGGTTTGCTTTGCGTTTGCGGCGGCATTGTATCTAGACTTTGGTTTTGCTTTACTGACATCTCATTCTCCTAAAAAATTCTAGAGCTTCTTCCTAGTCCATGTTCAAGTAAACACGCGAGTCTAATTGATCAACTTTTTTTGCAAACAAGTGACTATCCACAGCAACTTGCCGCCTTGCTATCTGACTTCACTCCAGCCAGTGTCGCCAAGAACTTTTGACGACACTGATCACTGCAAAAATAGAAGGTCTTATCATCCCTCACGACGTGCAAGGCAGACCGCTCGTCTACGGACATACCGCATACTGGATCTAGTGTAGGAGCGACGGGATTAGAAACTGCTTCCGGACGGTTTTGAACGGGCGACTCCGAGCTAAAAGTAGACTCCGCCATTTCTTTTCCGTTCCGTTGAGTCGCTAAATCCCCGCCCGTTTCCGCTGCTTGGCCGAGGTCTGTATCAGCGACTCTTGGCTCCTCGTCGCAACCAGTATTTGACTGGCCCTTGGTTCCGAAATTTGATTTGGTCATGGCTCATCCTTCACTGAAAACGATTTTTAAATATCGGGCAGCACGAAATCATTCAAAGATGAGTTCGCCTGCGTGCTTTTGACACCGCTGGCACATGGCAAGCAAAATACGTTCCCTAGCGGACTTAATGGAAAAATTTTCGACACTTTTCGCCGATGGCCACCAGTGGGTTCCAAGGCTCTGCCTTGGAACCCACTGAATTGCAGGCTCTGCGGCTCTGCCTGCCGATGCTACGATTATTCGCTCTCGGTCCTCGTTGCGATGCGAGGCAGAGCCTCGGGAGCAGTGCATTCCCAGGCGGAGCCGCGGAGCCAGGGAACGAGAACTAAGAATGGTGGCGATGAGCGATAAGTCTCGAATTTTCTGCCAGTGCTCAGAAACTGAAATAAAATCAACACATGTGTTGAGTCAAACCCAGCACCGATGGACGCAGTTACAGCAGGATGCTCGAACGCCTCGCACTCGCGCGAAAGCGCGAAAGCTTAGCCGTAGAATTACGGCCGTGAATAATCCCAAGGTCGATGGTTGGCGGATTCGGTTACAGTTTTGTAATGTGCAGAGAAGTGGAATGCTCTCGCATAGTGGCAACCTTTGACTTACAGTGCTTTGACACATTGGTTTGTCACAAATAGCTTCTCATTTCCCATGATTTTGTATTGAGACACGAGACCAATTTGGTCCAGGAAATTGTATTGGAAGTTAAAAATCGATTGAACCTACAAGACTTAAATCACTGGTTGCGACATGCAACGCATTTTTTGCCGGCGCAAGGCCCGATCAAGGTGTTTGTCCACCACAATACTTTGCATGCCTTTGAAAAGCATTCGTTCGACGAAGGCGTCTTGCATGGCTTGAAGGTTTATGACAGCCAACCTTACTTCAGCGAAGATCGATTTCGAATCGAGTTGCAAGCGGGCAGGATTCGCTTGGAGGATCTCGAGCAAGTTCTACTAGACGACCTCGATGAGGAATCCGACCGGCTCGTAGCATCGTTTGGGACTCGTTATCAATTGCGTCTCGCCATGATGCAGTATCCCCTCCGATCATTGCCGTCCCGCGAGCTGACTTGGCTGATCGCCGAGGGAGGCGCCTTGAAAGATTTTATTCCAGAAGTGGATGTGCAAACAGTTCGGAGGGTCGTCGAGAATACCCGAAAGGAACTTATCAAGATTGTCAGTGAAGGCGTTCAAGAGCCATCGGAAAAAGACGCTTTGCTTTCTAAAATCTTAAAAGGATCGACGCTGGAAGTATTGGAGAAATGGTCGGAACGAAAGTGGAATTCCATCTCGCTCGAATATTTATGGGAGGCGTGCAAACATGGCGTGCAATTTGCCGATTCGCGCGCGTTGAAAAGCGGAAAGCCTCACATCGAGGAATCCAAACTGGATGGCGTCGAAGAGACAGAAGCGGATCGACTCGTCAACGATTTTTTGATTCGTTTTTGTGCCACGTTCCTAGATCAGGGTTTTGCAGCGTGGCCAATGCCAGATCGAGAACACGGGTTCTTTTATGCTTTCTGTTCGCTGTATGAATCGCGTAGGACAGTTTTGCCAAAATGGCTTAAGAAGCTTACCAAAGAGATCGCTCGAATTCGGAGCGAGAACAAAGACGCGCCTTCGGTTGTAATGGACGAGCTTTTCCTTGCCAAAGTTGATTCTCCTAATTGCGAAGAACATGTGACTCGGTCTCTTTTAGCGTTGAGGGGGTGGGCGGGTATGATCTGGCAAATGGAAACGGCGGCGCCGTGGACGCCGAAGCCAGCTCCAGCGGGATCACTTATGGGCTATTTGGCCGTACGCTTGTTACTTCACCGACTGGCCCTCGAGCATGTCGAGCAGCGTATTCAACAGAAGGTTCGCCCCTGGAGTAAAGGAGCTCATGTCGAAAGTACTGTCGACACAACAATAGTTTGTGGTCAGTCGATGGAGTCACGAGCCTTTTCGATTTTTCAACTTGCACAGTTTCGACAGTGGACGCCAAAGTCATTGATGGCGATGAATGCGGACGAGTGGAACCAACTTCTAAAAGAAGTAAGTGCATTCACCTCCATGCATCGACGACGCATTTTTCAGTTGGCGTATGAACGTCGGTATCGCGTTCAAGCCCTAGATGCCATTGCAATCCATTCTGCAAATCGACGGTCGCGACGGAGTTTGCAATCCAGTTCTAGTTGTCCCAAGTTCCAAATCATCACCTGCATTGATGACCGCGAGGAATCGTTTCGGCGTCATCTCGAAGAGGTGGAACCGCGATGCGAAACCTTTGGTGCAGCCGGCTTTTTTGCCGTGGTAATGTATTATCGAGGCTCGGCTGAAGCGCATTTTCGTCCGCTATGTCCAATCAATATTATTCCAAAGCATTATGTTTGCGAGGAGCCCTCCTTTTCGGCGGAAGTAGAGAGCGGCAAGCGATCCGAGCGTCGAAAGCTGATCGGTCGATTCTCGCTTCAAGTCCACTCAGGGTCTCGCACTATTTTAGGAGGCGTTGTAACTGGTTTGTTTGGTACCTTGGCTACGTTTCCCCTGGTGGCAAGAGTGTTGGCACCGCACATCACGTCACGTATTCGCGAATCCATTGGAGGTTTGGTCCGTCCGACAGCGACGGAGTTGCATTTGGAGCGAGCCGGAACAAACCCAGGACCCGAATGGGAGTCTCAAGGATTTTCCACCTTAGAAATGGCCGGGATCGTGGTTCGAATCTTGCAAGACATTGGCCTGGTTAAGGACTTCTCGCCCATCATTTTGTTTCTGGGGCATGGTTCCAGTAGTTTGAACAATCCTCATGAATCCGCCTACAACTGCGGTGCATGCAGCGGTGGACGAGGCGGGCCCAACGCTCGGGCTTTCGCCTCGATGGCAAATGATCCGCGAGTCAGGGAATTGGTTGCTAAGGCTGGCATTCACATTCCGGAGGAGGTTCAATTCATCGGCGGATATCACAATACCTGCAACGATCGCGTTGACTACCACGACCTGGACAAACTGCCGTGGAAACTGCGCCCCCTGTTTCGCGATATTCAAGCAAATATTGATGAGGCTCGAGCTAGGAATGCACACGAACGCGTTCGAAGATTTGAGTCGGCAAGATTCGGCCTAACGCCAGCAGAAGCACTTAAGCATGCGGAGGAACGCTCCGAGGATCTATCGCAGGCCCGACCTGAGTATAACCATGCAACCAACGCACTCTGTTTTGTTGGCCAACGTGAATGGAGTCGCGGCCTGTTCCTCGATCGCCGCGCCTTTCTCGCATCGTACGATCCAAGTATCGATGACGACACGGGCAAGATTGTAGAACGCATCTTGCAAGCGGCTATACCTGTTTGCGGCGGTATCAGTCTCGAATACTATTTTTCGACTGTCGATCCGGAAGGCTATGGTTGCGGATCGAAATTGCCGCACAACATTACGGCGTTGGCCGGTGTAATGACGGGCGCCGCTTCCGACTTGCGCCCTGGTCTCTCAGCTCAAATGGTCGAGATTCACGAACCGCTTCGCATCCTATTTGTCGTTCAAACAACACCGCAAATCATGAACCGAATCGTTCAGGCGAACGAGGCTATACGGACGCTGGTCGAAGGCGAGTGGGTACAGTTGGCTTTGTTGGATGCCGCGAACTCTGAAATCATGCTGTATTGCAAGGGCGAGTTCAAACCCTATGTGTTGGACAACGGTGAGCTTCAGAAGTTCAACGCATCTGTCGACATATACCGTGCCGAACGTAGGCACCTCCCGTTCTCAACGGTCATGGAAACCGCGGTTGCCGATACAGCCGAGGAAAAATCATAATGGATATGGACTCGTTGTTTTACTGGTTAGGTATCGCCGTTGTTACGGTTCCCTGTGCACTCGTTCTCGTACTGGGACTCTCCGCACTTTTAGATGTCCGAATGGGAGAATCGGCCATCTCGCAACTTACACAGTTCGCGGTATTGCTGAGTCTGTTACCCGCCATTGCAATCTTGATTCTGATGGTTGTCAGTGGCAAACGCTATGTCCCCATCGAGCTGGGAGATTGGGTTAGCATCCCAGAAGTGCACTTCCATTTTCATTGGAAATTCATTTTTGATCGACTCTCAGTCCCATTTGTCATACTCGCGTTAGTCCTTAGCGGGGTCGTTGGTGCATTCACACGACGGTATTTGCACCGTGAGGAGGGTTACCATCGGTTCTTTTTGCTTTACTCATTGTTCGTAGCCGGAATCACGATCTCTGCATTGGCAGGTACCATTGAGACATTGTTTTTTGGCTGGGAATTGGTGGGGCTTTCTTCGGCGTTGCTAGTTGCTTATTTCCATGAGCGAGAACATCCCGTTCGAAACGGCCAACGCGTATGGTCTGTCTATCGATTAGCGGATGCATCGTTCCTGCTGGGGGCATTGTTGATGCACCATCTGACGGATGAAGGGGACTTTGGGTCTTTCGTTGGTAAAGGAACATGGCCAGATGGGAGCGCTTCGCTTTCGGAAGGTCATGCATTGCAAGTGGGGTTGTTGCTGTTGCTAGCTGCTGCTGGAAAGTCAGCTTTGGTACCGTTCTCGGGTTGGCTGCCTCGCGCGATGGAGGGACCGACTCCGTCAAGTGCCGTTTTTTACGGTTCTCTATCGGTGCATTTAGGTGCCTATTTGTTGTTGAGAGTGAACCCAATTTTGGAAGCGTCGTGGCAACTACAGTTGGTTGTAATTACCCTAGGACTCATTTCGGCCCTGTTCGGTTCAATCATGTCGCGTGTTCAAAGCGATGTCAAAAGTTCGCTTGCCTATGCGTCGTTGACCCAAGTTGGAATTATTGTTGCGGAGATCGGTTTAGGGTTCTATTACTTGGCCTTAGTCCACATTATGGGACACGCGTGTTTAAGGACACTTCAGTTGCTGAGAGCCCCAACATTGCTTAACGATTATCATGCTATGGAGAACGCGATCGGGATGCGGCTACCGGACCGAAAGAACAAATTCGGCAATTTGATACCAGAATCGATAAAGCGCTGGTGGTATCGGTTTGGATACGAACGGGGGTACATGGACCAAATTTTGGATTCCTGGATCGTCGAACCCTTCGTTGCAGTCTTTCAATGGGCCGACCGCCAGGAAAGGCGATGGACAGATTGGCTTTCAACCGAACCTTCGCGAGAATCCGACAAAACCGAATCGCATCCTGAATCAACTGAAAGGGGTGCGTGATGCCAGAGTTGCATTTTCCGTGGCTAGAGTATTCCATCCTCACTCCTGCTGTCGGGTCAATTTTTGTCTGGTGGATAGGGGATCGTCAGGCAGCGCGAAATTGGTCAATCGTTTTCTGTACGATGGCGCTTTTTTTTGCGACCGGTGAATGGATCGACTTTTCTTTGCTTGCCTCCTTCGAAGCACATGACCACTGGGACATCATTGCGTTCCTATTCAATCAAGATGTGTTTGTAGTCGACGAGTTAAGCGCGCCTTTGCTTCCGCTTGGGGCGTTGATCTATCTAGTCACTGTACTGTCGACCTTGCGAACGAAAGTGAATCGGTTTTCGTTTGCATGGACACTGTTTGCTGAGGCAGTAATGTTGGCAACATTAAGCTGCCGAGCATCGTGGGCGATGGTGATCCTATTAATTATCGCGACCATTCCACCATGGATTGAGATGCGGCGACGCGATCGATGCACGCGAGTCTATACGACCCACATGGGATTATTCGTGGGGTTGCTATTGATTGGCTATTCGATCTTGCAATTGGGGCGTGGGAGCGAATCGATTACGTTACTCGCAGGAGTCCTTATTTCTGCGGCGACCCTTTTGCGCAGCGGTATATTCCCGTTTCATTGCTGGACAACCGACTTGTTTGAAAAGGCAGCGTTCGGGACCGCGATACTTTTCATGACCCCGTTAACGGGTGCCTATGCGGTCATACGAATGGTATTACCGATTGCTCCTGACTGGGCGCTTCACTGGATTGCCATCGTTTCGTTGATCACCGCCGTTTATGCATCCGGTATGGCGTTGGTTCAGGTCGAAGCCAGGCGTTTCTTTTGTTATCTTTTGCTAAGCAATGCGTCGTTAGTTCTGGTTGGTCTAGAACTCGTAACGCCGATTGGATTGGCCGGCGCGCTTTGCGTTTGGCTATCGGTTGGAGTGTCGCTAACCGGATTTGGGCTGACTCTGCGTGCGATCGAGTCGCGAATAGGACGTGTTTCGCTGAGCGACTACCATGGTCTCTATCAACAGATGCCGGGCTTTGCGGGATTCTTTTTGCTTACGGGTCTTGCCTCGATCGGTTTCCCAGGGACCATCGGGTTTATCGCAATGGAATTGTTGGTGGAGGGGGCTGTTGAGGTCTATCCAATCATTGGCGCAGTCGTTGTTGTCGCAGCAGCGCTCAATGGGATTGCTGTCCTCCATGCTTACTTTCGAATCTTTACGGGCCGAAATCCCTCGGCACAAATCTCGCTTAAGGCGCGATTGCCAGAACGCGTCTCGATTTTAGTCCTCACTGCGCTTATTGTCGGCGGAGGTTTGGTTCCAGGTCCTGGTATTGCTTCACGTTACCATGCGGCAATTGAGCTTGATCGGCATCGCGAATCGGTGAAGGAATCCAATTCGGTTCCTCCGCCTGTAAAGTCAATTCCGCATCCTTGATTTGCAACAGTCTGCAAGATTCCCGCTTTGAAAAGAAAATGTCCTCTACTTGCGGCAGGATTAGTTACGATCGTGCTCTGGACTGAGCACTCTGTTTGGCGAGCAGAATCGCGACCGTCGAGAACGCGATGACACAAAATCCGACCATCGAACATAGTCCCACCCCCAGCCCATACTTTTGCCCAACCACTCCGACAATCCAGGGTCCCATGGCTCCCCCGACGCCACCAAAGGTGAACAATAGGCCCAAAAGTAGTCCGTTGTTCTCCTTGTGCAATCCGGTCACATGTGCTGCAACCGTCGGGAAAACGATCGAGAAAAAGAGACCCGAGATCGGCAATGCAACGACGCATAAATCTGAGCCTAGGATTCCGACAAGTAAACTCGCACCACCCCCCAATAGCGATACAGCCACAACGCGAAGATAGCCAAGTCGCTCTACTACGAAACTACCAAGAAAACGCCCCAACATGATCATCGCAAAGAATCCGGATAGATAGTAAGAGCTTTGAGAGATAGACTGACCGCGAACCGATTGCAAGTACTCCATCAGCCATGCTGCCACACCTAATTCCACGGCAACGTACGAGCAGATCAGCACGTAGTACCAAATCATTTCACCCGCAAAACCGATTCGGATCAGCTTCATCCAACTCAAATCTGAGTTGATTGTCTGCCTTCGCGGATTGCGACCGGATGCGAAAGCAAACGCAACTGCTAACGTTCCCGAAAGCAGGACGGCAGACAGAAACACCGTGCGCCAGCCAACGTTCGCGTTCAATTGCCGAGCCACGACGAGCGGTACCAAAAACGAACCCGAACCATGGAATGTTGCTAAGAGGTTGAGAAAACGACCCGCGTCACCCGGATGCAACTCCACGATGAGCCCGTTCGCACTTACCTCGATTGCTCCCAGCCCAAGTCCCAGAACGAACATCATCAGAACAAGGATCGCGAGCGAATCGATCAAGCTGATACCGACCAGTCCGATACTCATCAAGACACCGGCCAAGAACAGAATGCGCCGATTCCCCATCGTATCGGCGGTCATTCCTGTGACGAACGTTGCCACGATGAAGCCTAGATACGCCGCAAACAGAATGTTGCCACCCTGACTGAGACTTAACCCTTGATCTCTAATGAGCTCGGGTAAGACGGGGCCTTTTAAGTTGTCGATGAATCCAAACGCGAAGAAGGCAAAGAAGCAGCCAAGCGTTAAACAATACTTCGAATATCGGGGCATGTGCATTCGCACTAGTGCTTTGTCCAGATTGAAAATTGGGGTTGGCAAATCAGTGTAGGACAATTGTCCCAATTGTTTTCTTGAGCAATTGGGACAATTGCTCTACTCTCAACTCTCAACCCCAAAATCTAAACCGGACACAGCACTAGTCTAGTAGTGTGGCGGCTTGTCGTCGGCTGCTGTTCTTGGCGAGTTGTCAGCTCCCAACATGGACCTCACATCGGACTTGGCCTGCTCCAATTGTCGACAAAGAACGTCAATGGTCTTTTGTTGCAGGAGCATCCCCTTGTTCAGATCCTCGACGGTCTTTTGCAAATGCGTGACGACGAACTCCAATTCCTGAATGCGACGCTCTTGGCGTTCTATAGGATCTTGATTCGGTGCCTTTCCCGTTGCAAATGTCATGCTTACTTACTCAATATAAAGCTTTGAACGGACCAGCCATCCTCTTCGGTTCGGACAACACCACCGCTCGCCGTGAAGAAATGTTGGATCGCGGCGAAAGGTGGTAGTTTGGCTCCGTTAACTTTCTGTTGTGCAGGCTGCGCACCGCCTTTTGGCTTCAAAATCTTGTCTAAGATCGAAGCCATCATGCTACGGGATTCAGGTAGGATTCCCTGGCGAAATAGTTCATATTGCATTTCGAAGGCCCGGTCAGATCGCGTGATTTGATTCATGCTCCTGCCATCGCTTCCAGCAACGTTGCTTAGCATTTCAGTAACCTTGGCAACATCCGTTTCCTTCCCGAACGCATCTTTGTTGGCGGCATTCTTGGCTCCGGTGATAACGTCCTTTATCATTTCGGCATCTGAGCCAAAAATAAAGTATCCATCGAAAATGGTGATAGCCCATTTATCGAGGATTGGCTCGTCTACTGCATTGGCCTTGCCCTTGTTTCCTTTGTTTCCATCGAAGTCCAATTCGAGTTCCGCTTCTTGTTTGTTTTCGAAGCTCCAAATTCGGCTTCCTTCGAAGTCGATGGGCTTGGAGTCGGGCTCTCCCTTTCCGTAACGCTCAAGAACCTTGGGCAACTTCTTGTTCGGATCGTTGAGCTTGAGAATGACCATCGACCGTTTGCTGTCGGGCGAAACGGGCTTTACGATTTCGGTAACGACATGGAACTCCGTGGAAAGAAACGGCAAAACTTCTTTGACGATGTCGATCTGCGGGCCCTGCGGATCATCGCGCATACCTTCAAGCATGGCTTCAAATGTACCGGCACTGCCCAATGCGTCCACGATGCCTTTGAATTTAGGAAACGCTTCCCTGATATTCCAGGAAAAGGAAAGAACCGAGGCTGTCTCTTTCTTGATCCAGTCTGGGGCCGTGAGGTCGTCGAGGTTTGGGAAGTCCAAAATCTGTACGGACGTAGATGGCGGTTGTTTTGAAACCAGGTATCCATGGTGAAAAAAATCGAATGAATCTATCGCTATCTGAACATTTCCAGCGACGCATTCCAAATCGGTGAATCCCTCTCGGTCTAGGATCACCAAAACG
>Ga0163144_10031513_pt1 | contig 10104 bp, 5 predicted proteins | sample OliLak19BULKMAT1_FD_123175 | JGI IMG/M metagenome (GOLD analysis project Ga0163144, IMG submission 123175) | Freshwater microbial mat bacterial communities from Lake Vanda, McMurdo Dry Valleys, Antarctica - Oligotrophic Lake LV.19.BULKMAT1 | ecosystem: Environmental > Aquatic > Freshwater > Lake...
CGGGCGAGTCCGGCGTGGCCGCGTTGCCGTCCGGACCGTTGTAGGTCCAGTTGATGCTCTGGCGGCGCACATCGCGCACTTTCACGCGGGTGAGCCCGCCGATCTGCACCGCGGCCGGCACCGGGAGAAACGTGAGACTCCGGCGCACATCGAGTTTCGCGTTGCTCAGGCTGTCGCGAATCGGGCGCGGCGTGGATTGGGCGGTGTTGAGCCGGTAGTTATTGAGGTCGTAGATATCCACCTCGCGGTTGTTGTTGTCGAAAACCCGGATCGTCTGCGGCCGCACGACGTCGATATCCGACAGCGTGACGCGCACGGGACTAGCCATGACGATGCCGAGGGTGCGGAAACGCCCGTCTCGCGTGTCCTGATAGCCACCCGCGGAGTTGGATTTGCCGGCTCCGGCGCTCACGCGCCAGGTGCCGTCGTCGAAGCGATAGCGCAGGCTGGCGGCCTTCGTATCCAGTTTCTGGACGACCCCGGCGCCGAGATTGCCCAGCGTGACGCCGCCGCGTCCGGTGGCGCCTTGGGTGAACGTCTCGCCGAAGGTCATCGCCATGCCGGTTGCCGGCGTCGGCGTGCCCACGGTGCCGGTGGTGAAGCCGATGCCGGCATTGGACCGGTCGGAGACGAAGCGGCTGCGCTCTACGCTCAGCGACAACACTCCGCTGGGCGTCGGCCGCCAGTCGGCCTTGAGAGCCGCGGAATTGCGGGCGTTCACGCGCGGCACGCTTGTCAGCTGGTAACTCGACAGAAACGGCCGCTGCACGGTGGCGCCGGTCTCGACGCCGGTGGCGGTGTAGCCGCGCGTCGATCGTTGCTGCTCGATGAAGCGGTTCTGCGACTGGCCGGTCAGCACGATGCCAAATGTCTTCGTGACCGGTAGCGTGTAGTCGAAAGTCGCGCTCGGCTTCACTTTGTAGATCAAACGATCCGTGGTGTGGGGTTGCCTGCTCAGGCTGAGCCGCGAATCGATCCCGGCCAGGCTGAAACTGTAGCGGAGCTGCGCGCTCTTCCGCTCGAACGCACTCTTGCTCACCAGGTCGATCGAGCCGGACATCGAGTCCGCGGGGGTCGACGGCGTCGGCACCTTGGTGACCTCGAGCCGTGAGATGTTGTTGATCGAAACCTCCTTGAACTGAAACACCCGCGACGCGCCCTGCGGGTTGCCGGTGTTGGCCATCTCCATGCCGTCGGTCGAAAGCACCGCCATGCTGGAGGGAAAGCCCCGCACCGCGACCGATGCGACCGAGCCGCCCGACTCGGGGTCGTATTCAGCGGTGATGCCGGGGAGAAACTTTAGGAATTCGCCGACGTTGCCATCCATGACGTCGCCCAGCGCATCGGCGGCGATGACATTCTTGATGTTGGCCGCGAAGCGCTGCTCGTTGATCGCGATGGCCTCGCCGTCGGTCTCGCGCGAGGTGGCGACCACGAACGAGTCCAGCTTCACCGTGCCGTCGGGGCCATAGCGCGCCGCACTCGTGAGCGCGATGTCGCGCTCGACCACCTGACCGGCGGTGACCGCGAGCGGGATCTGCTGCGCGTCCAGGCCCGTGTAGAAGACCTCGAGCACAATCGGCCCGCTGGGCACGCCGGCCAGCCGGTAGCTGCCGGACTGATCGGTGAACGCGACGAGGTCGGTGCCTTGGACGGAGACGCGGACGTTGTTCAGATACTGACCCGTCACCACATTCTGGATGCGTCCGGCGATTCCGCCGCCGGGCGCCGCCGCCCAGAGACAAGCTGCCAGTGACAGAAACAAAAGACCGTGCAACCCGGGAGCGAAACGATGCGACAAGGTAGTCATGGAACGAGGGGCGTTGATGGGGGTGATCGCGGCCACGAGGGCCGCCGGAGGGAAAAAGCCTGCCTCAAACGCGAACCGAATCCCACCGCGGTGCAAGTCTCGACCGCGAGCCCGCCGCACTCAATACACCAGATCGCGAAATCCTTTCACGCGGTGGAACGTGATCAGATTTCCGTCGTGCGCGCTCTTCGCCCGCGCATCGCCACTGCGCGAGAGGATCACGAGATCGTCGCCGGCGATGTCCATCGCGGCGTAGTGCCGCGCCTGCTTCGGCGAATCGGTGATGGCGACCGCGCCGGCGAAGCACCAATCGACCATGTTCCTCGAGAAATGCAGCACGAGCCGGTGACGCTCGTTGTTCGGCAGATCGTAGCGATCGATCGGCAGCCGATCGGGGCGCGTCATCGAGTCGGTCGCCTGCGAGCCAAGGAGCCAGTAGAGTTTTGTCTTCGCGTCGTAGCTGATGTGGAAACGCATCTGCCCGCCGGGCATCGGCAGGAAGAGCATCGTCTTCCCCGAAGGCGCACGCTCGAGCTGCGTCGTCATGGTGCCGTCGGGTTGCTCCACGACTTTCGCCAGCGCGGCGTAGCCCGTGCCGCCGGTGTGCGCGCGCATGAAAAGATGAAACGTGTGCCCGCTCGGATCATGCCACACGTGATTCGGGTCGATGATCTGGACCACGTTGGTTTCGAGCCAGCCCATCGGCGACATCGTGCGGCGCTTCGGCGTCGTCGCCACCGGCGCGCGATCGGGATAGCCCTGCTTGAAAAACGGGACGCCGAACATCTCCAGCGCCGGCTCGTTCTGTTTGTAGCCCGCGATGAGATCGGAAAACACGAGCTCGCTCGCGAAGGTCCAGCTTTCGCGCTTCGTCAGATCCGCGTCCTCGTTCGCCCGCAACAACACCGGCGCCAGCGCTCCCACCGGCCACGCCTTGTTCTCGCTGCCCACGCGACGCTCCATCACCAGGTAGATATTGCCGTTGGCGTGCCAGACATTGCAGGCGGACTGGTGCCACGCCTGGCCTTTCGTGAGAGCGACCTGCTCGGACCAAGTGACGCCGCGGTCGTCGGAGCGCGCGATCTGCAGGTCCCCGCGCTGGCCGAAGTAGTAGAGCGACTTCCCCGCGGCGAAGAGTCGCGCGTGCGTCATCTTCAACCCACCGCGCTGCGTCCACGTTTTGCCGTGATCATCGGAAGTGAAAATGAGCGCGTAGGCCGCGTTGTTCTTCCGCCCGTCGCCACCGCGCTCGTAAGCCGCGACGAGCCGTCCGCCCGGCAGCGCGAGAATCGACGGCGTGTAGAGCGGGATAGTCTGCGGATCCGGAGACTCGCCCACCGCGATAAAATCGTTGGCCAGCGGTCGGATCGGATTTGCCAGCGCGGCGCCGGCCAAAAGGAGGAACCACAGAGACACAGAAGGCGCGGAGAAAGGCATATTTAGAAGGGCCTGAATGCTTTTTGACAGCGAAGCCGCGGATGTGCTCATTCGGTTTTCTCCGTGTTCTCTGTGTCGCCGTGGTTCAACTCTCTCGCGCATCCGCTCATGGTAGTTTATCCAGCCACGTGAGAAACGCGTCCTTCCATCGACCCGATTCCGCGTCGCGGCCGAGCCCGAAACCGTGTCCGCCCGTCGCGACAATCAACACTTCAGCGGACACGCCTTTCTCTTTCAACGCCGCCGCAAACAGTTCGCTGTTGCCCGGCGGCACGCCCTTGTCGTCCGTCGCATGCACGAAGAAATAGGGTGGCATGCCCGCGCGCGCCCGGCGCTCGAGCGAGAACTCGGCGATGCGCTCGGCGGTCGGCGCGGCCCCGAGCAGTTTCGTGCGCGAGCCTTTGTGGAGATTGGAACCTTCCATGCAGACGACCGGATACAGCAGCGTCACGAAATCCGGCCGCGAGCCGTTCGCTGCCTCACCGAGCACGCCGACGCTGCCGGCGAGATGTCCTCCGGCGGAGCAGCCGAGGATACCGACGCGTTTCGGGTCGACGCCCCACTCCTTCGCCCGACCGCGGACAAACTGCACCGCCGCGAGCGCGTCCTGCTGCGAATGGGGCATGCCGTCCTTCGTCGCCTCCACGTCGGGCAGCCGATATTTCAGCACGGCGACCGTGATGCCGCGCTCGGAGAAATAGCGCCCGAGCGCATGCCCCTCGCGATCGATCGCGACATAGCTGTATCCGCCACCGGGACACACGATGAGCGCCGCGCCGCGATGCGCGACCTTCGCCGGATGGTAAACCGTGAGCGTGGGCACGGTGATCTTTTGCGCGACGCGGTTGAAGCCGCGGTCGTCGAGATTGTTGAAACGATAAACGATCTCCTCGGTCGCCTGGGGCGTATTGGCCGGCCGCGGCGCGCGCAGCGGAATCTCCTCGGTGGTTTGCGCGTTCGCGGACAATGCCGCGGCCAGCGGAAGCAAGAGCAGCCGGAATTTCATGGTGTGGAAAAGGGCACGACGAAGATCTGTGCGCACGTCACGCCACCGGACGTCACCCGGCGCGTATAGGCAATCTGCCTCCCGTCCGGTGAAAACACCCACGCGAACGGCTCCGGCGCATCCACGCCCGTCCGCCGCTCCGTGAGCCGGCGCGTGCGGCCGCTGGCGACGTCGGTCGCGCACACACTGCCGTCCATCACGTGCGCGATCGCGGTCGCGTCGGAACTCCAGGTGAAAGCCGACGCGATGTCCGTCGTGTTGCGCGTGATCTGCCGCAAGTCGCCGCCGCGCGACGACACGCTCCAGAGCTGCACGATGCCGGCGTCGTCCTTCATCAGGAACGCGATCACCGCGCCGTCCGGCGAGGCCCGCAGCCAATGGCGTGGCGTCGTCGCGATGCCGGGGAATTTGCGATCCGCGGTAAACGTGAGCCGCCGCTGCACGACGCCACGCGGGGGCGCCGGTCGGCGCGCCTCCGTGCCTGCGAGGGGATCGTCGCCCGCGACCGTGAGATTTCGCGGCAAATCGACGATGAACACCTCCGCGTGCGCGCGACCATTGGGCGCGACGACATCGCCGAGAAACGCGATCGCCCGCCGGCGATCGCCGCCCATCACCCAGCCTTCCTCGTAGGCGCGGCTGATTTCATCGGAGCCGGGACGCGGCGCGCTCACCGTGCGCGTAACCACCACGGAAAAATAATCGCCGTCATGATTGCGCGGATGCGTGCGCGCGACCCGCACGCCGCCCTCGCCCGGCGCCGGCACAGAGACTCCGATGTTGCGCTGGTTGAGATCGCGATCGCTCCCCTGCCCCGCCGCCTCGAGCCGAGCAAGCACTTCGTCCTCGTAGGTAAAACTCACCTGCTGCCCATCCGGGCTGAACACGTGCACATGCGAACCGCCGCGCAACGCGCCCGGCGTGAACGGCGGCGCGTAGTTCATCGCGTCGAGCGGACGCGCTTCCCCCGGGAGCCGCACATCGACGATCGCCCCGCGCCGGCGCGATGCGCCATAGCTCCACTCCGGCGACGGATGCTCCGGCCCGTGAATAAAGACCACTTTCCACTCCCGCGGATGATAGGTTGCGACCCCGCAGGCGGCGCCGTGCTTCGCCTCGTAGAGCCGTTGAATCTCCCCGGTCTCCACATTGACCTGTTCGATCCGTGTGCCGTCGAAGACGCTGTCGCGTGCGCGCACGTCGTAGACGATCCAGCGGCTGTCGGGCGACCACACGTTTACATTCGTGAGCAGGTGGCCGTGCGCGGCGGAGGTAACCTGGCGCTCCTGGGCGAGGGCAACGGTGACCGCGCCGGCGAGCGTGAGTGTTTTCATCAGGGCGCCCATGAAATAGGCTCAGGGCTGCACTGCCAGATCGCGCGGCGCCTCCGCCATCGTGCGGGTGCGAAATTTCTCCACGCGATGAAACGTCATGAAGTTGGCATTGTGATACGTCTGGCCGCCCCACGAGGTGCGCGAGACCGCGACCAGATCGTCGCCGTCGAACTGCCAGTCGAGGTATTGCCACGCGACACGGTCCGCGCCGGCGAGAATCTGGCCCTCGCGCCAGCGCAGCACGATGCTCTCTTCGCGCCAGGTGCGCAGGTCCGCGGAGGACGTGAGCATGAGGACGTTGCGCTGGTGAATCGGGCTTGTCTTCCAATCGCGGCCCTCGTGCGGATGCGTGATCTTCTGGATCAGCGCCCAGTAGCGCTGCGAGCGCGGATCGAAGCGAATCGTGTATTTCGACTGCGAGCCGGGAAAGTGCACGAAGCCCGTCAGCGGATCGAACGTCTGCGCGCGTCCGTCCGCGGAAATCCCGCAACGCGCGCCAACTTCGTAGCGCGGAATCCCCGTCGCGCCGCCCGACGAGGCAAACGAATCCTCGGGCCGCAGTTCGGTATGCACGCGCAGAATGTTCACCAACCGGCCACCGGGCGCGACGACGATATTGCCCTCGAGCCAGCCGGGGCGGCGGCCGTTGAACCACTGCGGATCGAACACGGTGCCGTTGGTCCGCGTCCAATTCGCGGCGTCGAGGAGGTCGGCGTTTTCCGGCGCGGAGACGACCAACGACGAAAAATGCAGCGGCCATTGAAGATCGTTCACCCGCTCCTCGATCGCGCGCCAGATGCGGCCGCCGTGCACGACGACGGGCACCGGCGCGCCGTGAAAGCGACCGCGGAGCAGCAAGCCGTTCTTCGCGTCACGCGGCTGCGTCCACGTGCGGCCGCCATCGGTGGAGCGGCGAATCGTGAGATCGCCATAGCGGCTCGCCGTGCCATGCAGGTAGAGCGCGCCGCGGTGCACGAAGAGCGTGAACCACGCCTGGCCCTTGATCTCGGAGAGCTTGGTCCACGTCGCACCGCGATCGCGCGAACCGTAGATGCACGCCGTGTCGGTCAGCGCGTCGTTTTTGCCGAAGAAATCGTGGGCGGCGATGTAGCTGCCATCGGGCAAAATCGCGATGCCCGGCGTGCCGATGTAGGCTTTGTCGGGATTGGGGCTGCGCGCGATGACGACGCCGGGCGGCGGGCCGGACTGGGCGCTTGCGGTGGCGGAGGTGAAACCGAACGCAATGACCGCCAAACCGATTAGCCGCAAAGAGGCGCAAAGAATCGGCGGGCAATTGACGTTCGCAAGGCGCCTATAGGCGCGCGGGAGTTCTCTCTCGGCGGATTGTGACATTATTATTTTTTGCGCCTTCTGCGCCTTTTTGCGGCCAAACGATCGGCGAGTTGAACCCATCGACTCAGAAACGCCCGTTCACGCCGAAGCTCACGAAGGGCCCGTTGTAGATCGTGCTGATCCGCGTGCCCGACACGAAATGCGCCGTGCGCTGGGGCTCGTCGAAGAGGTTCGCCACGTCGAAGAAAAACTCGAGCTGGCGCGGGAGCCGGAGCGAAAACCCGGCGTTGACGATCCGGCGCTCGAGCCGGTGGCTCTGGAGCTGCGGGAGGACGTTGAACACGTCGAGCGTGCGGCCGGTGTAACTCCACTGCAGATACGGCGCGAACCAGCGGTAGTTGTAGCTCAGGCGGACGTTGGCGGTGTCGGGCACGAAGCCGACGAGCCCGCCGGCGCCCCCGCTGTCCTGGCCATAGTCGCCGGTGGCGCGGAGGTGCGTGTAGTTGAGCAGCAGCGTGAGGCCGCGAAACGCGCCGGGCAGAAACGTGAGCTGCTGCAGATAGGAGAACTCGAGGCCGTCGACGCGCCCGCGACCGCCGTTGAAATTGCTGATGATGTCGTAGCCGGCATACTGGCCGCCGAAGCCATTGTCCGGCCCCGGCTCCACGACGCCCGACTCCTGGCGAAACGTGAAATCGGTGAGGTTTTTCCGAAACACCCCGGCCGAGAGCAGGCCCACGGGCTTGAGGTAGTATTCGAGCGTGAGATCGAAGCTATCGGCGAACATCGGCTTGAGCGACGGGTTGTCGAGCGTGACGGTGCGCGCGAGATCCGACGCGGCGAAACTGGGCACGAGATCGCCGAGCGCCGGCCGGCCGATGCTGGTGGACCAACTCGCCCGGCCGATGAAGTCCGGCGTGAACGCGTGCCGGAGGTGGACGCTGGGAAACAGTCCGCGCGACACGCCGCGGCGCACGATCGGCGAGGCGCCGAACTCTGCCTCGGTGCGCGCCACCGGATCGGTAATCGCCGGCAGCGTGGCCCGCCGGAGATAGCCGCGCGAGAGCGTGCGCGCCTCCTCCCAGCGCGCACCGGCGAGCACGCCGAGGCGGCCCAAGCGCGTCGCGCCCATCGCGTAACCGGCGAGAATTTTCTCCTGCACGAAGGCCTGGCCGGCGCGGCGCGAGGATTCCACCTGGTAGGGATCGACGCGCCACTGGCCGGGCTCATGGTCGAGCGAGTAGCTGTATTTGCCCGGATCGAAGGCCGGCACCGGGCCGAGCCCGAGCCGCGGCTCGAGCGGCGGCGCGGACGCGAAACGCGTGAGATCATCGTCGTTGATCCGCGTGGCGGGATTCAGGCCAGCCACCCCGTCGGGACCGACGTAGGCGGAGTTGCGTGCGCCCGAATCCTGGCCGAACGACTGGCGGTTCGCGAGAGCGCCGGCGCTGAGCTGGGCCGCGCGATCACCGAGCTTCACATCGCGCTTCACGTTGAACTCCGCGGTGCCGGCGCGGTTCACCGAAACGGCGGAGGTCTGCGAGACACTCGCGTTGGCGTAGCTGCGCGCATCGTAGATGCTCGGCCCGGCCGTCTGGGTGAAGCGCGGGAAATCCGCGCCGTCGGTCTTGTCGAGGATCCAGCCGATGTTGGCGACGGTGGCGGTGAAGTTGCGCCGGACCGAGGGATGGCGGCGCGCGCCGGTGTTTCGCTCGGCACGGGAGTAGCCGAGCGTGTAGTCGAGCCGCCACGGACCGAAGCGGTGCTCGCCGCCGAACTGGTGGAAGTTCGTCTGATCGTCGGCCTCGAAGGGGTTGGTCGCGGCGACGAATGAGGCGCGCGTCGACGGCAGCACCTCCGTGCGCACCTCGGTGGAACCGGGGCGGATGTTGCCGCCGCCGGCGGGGCCGCCCGCGGCGTTGACGCCGGTGGCGAAGGCGCGGCCGGCGAGCGTGAGGTTGGCGTTGTAGCCGACCTGGTAGCGATCGGGGCGATCGGTTTTCTGCGCCTGGAGATTGCGCATGACGTTGAGGAAAAAACGCGAATCCGCACTGAGCCGGAAGTCGGCGCGGATGTTGCCGGTGAGCAGCGCGCGATCCTGCACCCCGTCGACGCGATTGTAGCGCTCGGTGAAGCGCGGTGTCGGCCCCGCGGTGTCGAGCAGGGCGATCGTGCGCGTGCGTTGCGTGACGTTTTCGTTGTAGACGCCGTTGGCACTGAGGCCGAAGTTGCGCGCCTCGCCGAAAATGCCGAAGACCTCGCGATAACTCAGCGAGACGTTGGCCGCCACCTGCGGCGTCGTCCGGCGCGGCGTGAAGTCGAGAAACGACGGCGACCACTTGCCGCCGAGCCGGAACGAAACGTCGCGCTTGGTCTTCAGATTGAGCGTGGACTTGGTTTTGAAATTGACGCGCCCGCTGATCGAATTCGCGGGCAGGTTGGGCGTGAGCGCCTTGGTGACCTGGATCTCCTCGAAGTTGCTCGCGGTGATGTTCGTGTAGGCGGTGCTGCGCGACATGGCGAACTGCGGCGCGAGCACGCCGCCGTCGACCGTCGTGACGTTCAGATCGCCGGGCAGGCCGCGGATGACGGGCCGGTCGAGATTGCCCTCGTCGGAGGGCAGCGCGTAGACGCCGGCGAGCCGCATGAGGAGTTCGGCGGGATTGTCGTTCGCCAGCACGCCGAGCGCATCCATCGCGATGACGTTCTCGACGCTGGGCGCGTTCTTCTGGCGCTGCAGCGCGGCGGCGTTGCCCTCGCGCTCGCTGGTGACGACGAACTGCGCCAGCTTCACGGCCTCCGCGGCGGCAAGGCTCACCGGCACATCGACGCGCCCGCCGGTGCCGACGCGCACCGGCACATTTGTATCGGGATAGCCGATATAGGAGACGCGGGCCGTGTAGTCACCCGCCGCCACGGCGGGAAACTCAGCCACGCCGGCCGGCCCGGTGAACGCCTCCCGGCCGGTCGGGGCGAGTTCGACGCGCGCCCGTTGGAGGAACTGCGCCGAGTCCGCGCTGCTCACAGTGACGGTGACCAGCGACTGGGCGGCGGCCGCGGGCGCCGAAAAGATGCCGGCCGACGCACCGAACAGTGCCACCGCTAGCCCGCATATTTCATGCTTTCTGCGTCCTTTTTCCGGCGTTTGTCGGCGGACAGGCGGTGAGCTTGCGGGAGCGTGCGTCCTATGCGGGCTAAAAGCAAAACCGCCTGGGGTTTTGCAC
>Ga0163144_10031515_pt1 | contig 10103 bp, 11 predicted proteins | sample OliLak19BULKMAT1_FD_123175 | JGI IMG/M metagenome (GOLD analysis project Ga0163144, IMG submission 123175) | Freshwater microbial mat bacterial communities from Lake Vanda, McMurdo Dry Valleys, Antarctica - Oligotrophic Lake LV.19.BULKMAT1 | ecosystem: Environmental > Aquatic > Freshwater >...
GAAAAAATTTGGACCGCTCGCTGATGCTGAGTGCGGATCAGCTCGGACTAACGGCCCAAGACGTGGCCGATATCGTCGAGTGGATGAAGACCTATTGAAGCCCGGGAGCGCCAAGCCCCAGCTCGGCGCGTTCAATCGGCTCCGGGCGGTGGCCACTGCTTTCCGACTCGCGGCGACCGGTGATCGCCGCTACGTCAGGCTCTTGTGCGACCCGTCGCAAAGTGGCGGGTTGGCCGTGTGCTTGCATTGGCAAAACCAGACGGTCTTCTTCTCGGCAATCTCGATTTTCACCGGTTGCAGGCCGGTGCCCTTGTGGGATCCGTCGCAAAACGGCGGGTGGCTCGAGCGTCCGCAGGAGCACCACCAGTGAACCCCGGCCTCCACTTCGAGTGCCAGCGGTTTCGTATCACAAACTATAGGTTCAGCAGCCATGCGGGTGAAGCTGCCTGCCGGATCGCCCTAGCGCGAGACCGAAACGGGCAACTCGGGCAATTTCCCTGGCTCCGTCATCACTTCCGTTTGGATTTCCTCGCCCAGCGAAACCGTGGCAGGGCTTTTCTCCAGCTTGGGATACCTCTTGGAAGGCACTTCATTGAGAAACGTTGCTCCGAGCCATCCGGCGAGAATGACCGACGATCCACTGACAAAGCGCTTGGTGTTCATCAAGTAATTAGGAAATGTTAACTATTCCCGTAGGCAGGTTTTGGTTGCTCATCCGCTAAAATGCAACCCTTATTATGGAGGCTGTGTTGCAGATCTTTCAAAAGGGGATTGTCGGGATCAAACCCTCCCGCTAGTTTTCCGGCGTGCGAGGCAACTGCCTTCGGTGGCACGCGAACTGTCAGCAACTTCCAATCCCCATGGGCATATTCAGCAAACCCCGCCTGCGCGGCCACGACCGTCGTGAAGACATGCCGGAAGGCCAATGGACCAAGTGTCCCGATTGCGATGCGTTGATCCACACACTGGAACTCAAGCAGAACCTCCAGGTTTGCCCGCATTGCACCCATCATTTCCTGATCGATTCCCGCGAGCGGATCGCGATTCTAGCCGATACCGACACCTTCGAGGAGACGGAGGTCGGACTGGTTTCGGCAAACCCTCTTGGATTCGCGGGCTATGCCGAAAAAACCGCGGGACTCCGCGAGAAGACCGGGCTCGATGATGCGGTGATCTCCGGACGAATTTCGATCCACCGCCAGCGCGCCATGATCGCGGTGATGGACTTCAAGTTTTTCGCCGGTTCCATGGGATCGGTGGTCGGAGAGAAAATCACCCGTGCCATCGAGATGGCGGTCGCTGAGAAACGGGGTGTCGTCATCGTTTCGGCCTCATCCGGCGCACGGATGCAGGAAGGCATGCTCTCGCTGATGCAAATGGCCAAAACCTGCGGAGCACTCGCCCGTCTATCGGAAGCCAGGCTGCCCTACATCTCGGTTCTAACGCACCCGACGACCGGCGGAGTCACCGCTTCCTTCGCCACCATCGGCGACATCAACCTGGCGGAACCGAAGTGCATGATCGGCTTCGCGGGCCCGCGCGTGGTGAAGGAAACGACCCATCAGAATCTTCCTCCCGGTTTCCAAACAGCCGAGTTCATGCTGGAGCACGGCTTGATCGACGCCATCGTCCCACGGCCCAAGATGCGTGATCGTCTCGGCAATCTGCTGTCCTTCATGATGTCGCAATGATTTGGAAACCGCGGATCTGTGGATTCGCATCATGATTCGTGGTTATCCTGGAAGGTGTCTGTTATAGTCCCGCGCATCGTGATTTGTGAAAAGTAGGATGGCCGTCCCGGCTGTCTCGACCTGCGGGCGTCTCGCCTGCAGTCCTCTGCGGTCACCATCGAAATCCTAAATCTTGATGCGCGTCAGTATGTGTCGGACTGCCGCTGAACAACCAGCGCGTTTCAGAGCTGGTGGCCGCAGTGCTTGCAGTAATTCGCCGCAGGATCGTGGCCGGTCCAGCCGCACTCCACGCAGCGGCGGCGGTCCATGCCGACCTGCCGGAGTTCCCTACCGAGCTCCGCCGTCACGATGCCGGTGGGCACCGCGATGATCGAGAATCCCGTGAGCATGATGAACGAGGCGAGGACTTTTCCCGCGACTGTCAGCGGCGCGACATCGCCGTAACCGACCGTGGTGATGGTGACGATTCCCCAGTAAACCGACTGCGGGATCGAGCTGAAGCCGGGATTGTGCGCGCCCTCGATGAGATACATCAGAGTTCCCTCGATCGAGACCAAGGTGAGGATGGCGAAGAGAAACACCGCGATCTTCGGACTGCTGGAGCGCAGCGCGTTGAGCAGGACGTTGGCCTGGCCGAAATGACGCGCCATTTTCAGGATCCGGAACATCCGCAGCAACCTGAGAATGCGGATTACCATCAAATACTGCGATCCTACCAGAAAAATGGCGAGGTAGGTCGGCAGCACGGAAAGCAGATCGACAATCCCGAAAAAACTGAGGACATACCGCCTCTTGCTCCGGACCACGAGGACCCGCACGATGTATTCCACCGTGAAAAGCAGGGTGAAAATCCACTCCAGATTAAAAAACACCTGCTGATGGACGCGCCTCAGCGGTTCGACGCTTTCCATCATCACCACCAGCACGCTCGCGGAGATCAGGACCAGCAGAAGCACGTCAAAGGCACGTCCTGCCTTGGTATCGGCCAGAAAGATGATGCGCCAGAGTCTCTCGCGCAGTGAACTGCTGGCGGGATCCGGCGGTGGCGGTGTGAGCGGTTCTGGCATCTGGGGGACGCGCGATGCTAGCCGCCAGAAAATTATGGGTCGAGGCTTGAATCCCAGCTTCAGGAAAAGTCCATGTCCCCGCTACTCGAGTCCGTGCTCGATCAACTTGAGGATTTCGATTCTGCCTTTCCGGTCTTTCGACGAGCTGATGATCACCGGCGGGACTCCCTGCAAATGTTCAGGCATGCTGGTGAGGAAAGTGTCCACCGACGCCTGTGTTTTGCCTGCCGATTGCTTGTCCGCCTTGGTGAAAACCAAGGCGAACGGCACCCCGCAATCTCCCAGCCAGTTGATGAAATCGAGATCGATGCGCTGTGGCGGAAGGCGCGAGTCGATGAGCGCAAACACCCGCCGCAGGTTCTCCCGGTGCTCGAGATAGTCACCGACCGACTCGTTGAAATTGATCTTCTCGCTCTTCGCCACCTTGGCGTAGCCGTAGCCCGGCAGGTCCACGAGGCTCCAGTTGTCATTCATGACGAAGAAGTTCAGCAACTGGGTCTTGCCCGGAGTGGCGGAGACCTTTGCCAGGCCATCCTTGTTGGAAAGCATGTTGATCATCGAGGATTTTCCGACGTTTGACCTGCCGATGAATGCAAACTCCGGCCGGTCCCATTCCGGTGCGGACTGGATGTTGCGGGCACTCAGGTGGAAGATGGCTGACTTGATCTGCATGGCGGGGATAGCGGCTGAGGGGACATGACCTTCAAGCCCCTTTGTTTTCAGGCCAGAAGCTCCGGGACCATCAGCCTGCGATCAAGGAAATACCCGCCACCTCCAAATCACGGTCCGCTTTTCGGACTCTCCACCTGGGGCTGGCTGGCTGGCTTGGAATCCGAGGTATTTAAGAAGTTGAGTAGCTGGGCCGCGAAGCGAACGTCTTCCTTCAGGTCGCTGTCCCCAGGCTTGGCGATGAATTTCTTGAGGTCCTCCGGGATCTCTGGATCTGGCGTGGCGGGAACTGGCAAGGGGGTTGCCGCCAGAGGCCCGTCGTGAGTTGAAGTTCGGTTGACGAGAGAAAAAAGCAGGAATGTCCCGATAGCCGCCAGCGAGACAACAATGAGAATATGGGTGAATTTGCGGCTCATCCGCTGACGCTCCCGCTCCAACTCCTGTTCCCGGGCCTCCAGCATGATCCGCAACTCCGCCTCGGACAGCTCCCGGTTTTCCTGCCGACGTTCACTGGCGCTCATTGGGTTTCATTTAGCTGAATGGTCAGGATATGTCAAACATCTGGATTTGCAGATCCGATATGGGGAATGGACCTCCAGCCCGTGATCGGCCACTTTCTCCCCCATGAAACTCCTCCTCGTCGGCAATGGCTATCTTGGTCAAGCGATCACCCGTGAATTCCGCGAAAACGGTTGGGATGTCGCCACCGTTTCACTTTCCGGCGGCGATGGCTCGATCGCCTGCGACATCGGAAGCGCGGAGTCCGTCCGTTCGCTGCCCCCTGCGGACTTCATCGTCCACTGCGCCGCATCGGGCCGCGGAGGCGCGGAAGCCTATCAGCACGTCTATGTGGACGGATGCCGGAATCTAACGACATCCTTTCCCGGCACCCCTCTGCTATTCACCTCCAGTTCCTCGGTTTACGGGCAGACCGACGGCTCGGTGGTGACTGAGGATAGCCCGTCCGACCCGGATCGCGACACCGGCAAGCTGCTATTGGAAGCGGAACAAATCACACTTGATGCAGGCGGGATCGTCACCCGCCTATCAGGCATCTACGGCCCGGGACGGAGCGTGATCCTCAGGAAATTTCTCAATAGTGACGCGGTCGTCGAGGAAGACGGCCGGCGTTTCCTCAACCAGATCCATCGTGACGACGCCGCCCGCGCGATCTTCCATCTCGCGAATTCGGGGATCCGCGGCCAGATCTTCAATCTCAGCGACTCAACCCCTCTGTCACAGCTTGCGATCTATCAGGCACTGGGCGGGATGTTCTCCCGCCCGCTGCCACCCTCCGGTCCGCGCGATCTCGACCGCAAGCGCGGCTGGACGCACAAGCAGGTTTCCAACGCCAAACTCCGGGCCACCGGCTGGGAGCCGGAATTCCCCTCATTCCTCGCCGCCGCTGAAGGCATCGCCACCACGCTTTGATGGGGACGCCGCGGAGGGCATTTTCAGGTTATGTCACCGGTATTGCCCGAACATGCACTGGCCGGAAAGGCAGCCCGAGAGGTATCACAACCTCCGGGGTGCCTTGATTCAGACCGGCGCTGATAGACATTCGGCACCCCGCCCGGGTGGGCGTTACATTTTAGGAACGACGGAGCCAACAACCTTGGCACCGTCTGGCTTTTCGACTTCGACCCACCTCTTGGCGTCGGCCGGGAGCGATGAGGTCGGAATCATTGCGTCTTTCGCTTCGGAAGATCCTGTTTAATCCCGGCAGGCCGTGCAAGCCCTGTCCCGGGGCGAAACCGCAGGTGGCGCATCCTGCGCCGGGCCGTTAGGGGGGGATCCTGCCTCCCATCCCTTTCCAAACAAATTCACAAGCACCACCCCCGCTGCCTATCAGCCCCCTTATGCCCCCTTCAACTGCTGGAAAACACGGAAACCCAGAGTGAACTTGCGGAAAATGTTGCATTGAGACACCTAACCACCGCCATGCCGATTCCGCCCGAATGTGATTTAGCGGGAACTGACCCCAATGACTACGTCTGAAAACCAGTGAAGCACTGCTTTACCCTCATCCGAGTCAATCCTTGGACTCCGATTTGGCCTTCTTCTGAAACTTCGCAATGAAGTCCGCAACCAATGAAGCGCGTTCCGGAGCCAACTGATGCAGATGCCCCGGATTCTCGATGGCGAGGAATGCGTCCCTCAGGAATTCGAATGGTTCGGTATCCGAAACGGGCATACCCTCCATGAAATCCAACGCCTCACGGACTCCACCGGATGAAGCCAACACGACCCACAGGAAAAATGTGAACGAGTGAACCATCTCCAGGTCGACATGATTTCGGTTTCCGGCGCACCATGCGATGAGCGAAGGAATCACATCCCGAATCGCATTCAAGTCATGGGGAAGAACATCAGGAAATACCCGGAGTTCGAAGCCACGGTAAGGCGGGAGCTGTAACGACTTGATCGCCAAAGGACGGTAAAATGCCGTATCCTTGCCCTGTCGGAGATACATCAAGGCAAGAGCCATGAAGACCGGGCCATACCCAGGCTCAAACTCAAGCGCCTTCCGATAGGCCGCCTCCGCCTCGTCATCACGGCCGAGATGGCTTGTGAGAAGGTTCCCCAGGTTGAACCAGGTTCTCGCAGGTTTCGGATCTTTCTCAACGACCTGCCGGAACTGGATCTCTGCCTCAGCGAACTGCTGCACTTCCTCCTGAAGGAAACTGCCGTAGTTCGTACGGCACCACCACGCCTCTGGAGCCAGTTCCAGCGCCTTTTCGTATGCCTCCTGCGCTGCGACCGGATCCTTGGCCTTGCGATGGCAGACCCAGGCAAGCGAACCCCATGCATCCGAGTGCGAAGGGTTCAGCCTCACCGCCTCCCGGTAGGACTCCGCGGCCTTTTCCGGATCATCATGAAAATGCTCGAAAACCCTGCCCATTTTGTAGTGGGCATCCGCGTCATCGGGATCGATTTCTATAGACTTGCGACACGCCACCTCGGCAAGGCTCAGATCCATCAGGCTCTCGGGATTGGTTCGATCCACGAACTGTCCGAGGAGGGATTTTCTAGCTGCTTTGGTCTCGGCACGCACCACCGCATTTGCCACGAGATCGTGAGCTTCGTTCCAGCCAATCTTCCCGCAATCCATCGATTCGCGGGCCAAACCCGCGAGTGTCTTCGCATACGCCTCATCCTCGAACAACAGCCTCACCATGACCACAAACCAATCGAAACGAACTTTCGCCGCCCGCCCGTGCCTCATCAGATAGTGGACGTTCGAAAAGCGATCCGCAAGCATGTAGCTTTTGCGCTTCGGTTGCGCGGAAGCGACGGCGATATGTCCCGATTTCACCATGCTGCGGAGCTGGGCGCTGACCTGGTTGCTGGCCAGCCTCGTTTGCCTTGCGACATGGGACACCTCGACAGGATTCCATGCCAATGCCACCGCATCAAATACCCTCTGCTGCTGGGAGGACAGCGCATCCACGATGGCCTTGAAATACGGCGTAAACTCATCGAGCAATTTTTCCAAATCCACCCGGATATCCCGATGCAGGCCGTCCTTCATGAGACGGTAAAAGGTTTTCACCAAGCGTGGATTCCCACCTGTCAGGAGATGGATGGCACGCAGGCTCCCCTCCCTCTCCGTGATGGTTTCCTTTGCCTTCGTATCACCCCTGGAATCGGCAAGGGCGACCAGACACTCCTTCATTTCCAAAAAAGTCAGCGGCTTAAGTTCGAACGTCCTGAAAAAGTCATAGAACGGCTTGTCGATTGAAGTCACGTCATCCGAAAGTTCGACACAGGCTCCGAGAATCATCACCCGGTCATCCTGCATCAGGAACGCCCGCAGCCTGTGAAGCGCATCGGTTTGATCAACGCTGCGGAAAACATCATTGATGTTGTCGATCAGCAAAAGAGCACGCTTCCCGGAGATGGCAACCAACTCGAGGAACTTTGACCGCGCCGCCACTTCAATCTCGGAGGCCGGGAGATCCAGCAGCCGTTCCGCCTCTGAAGTCCCCGCGCCAACCGCCGCTTCCCACTGGCGAATACATTCCAGCCAGAAATCCGTTAGATCGCCGATTCTCCGGCTTTCCTCATCGAACGGAACCGGCTGCCATAGTGCATCAAGATCCGCCTCAAGGATTCCTATGGTGTGGGCGACCGCCCATAGCAGCGTGGTCTTCCCCATGCCCCGCGGGCCGCATATCAATGCGTGCTGGGGTGGATGGCCCGCCAGGTTGTTGCGAACCACTTCGATCAAGCGCGAGAGCGTGGGACGTCTTGCGGTGAACTCCGCCAGCAACTGCTCCGGCGGCAACATGGCCGGATTATAAAGGGCGTAGGGCTGGGTGCTCATACTGTCCGGTGTTGCCAGTAATCCTTCAGGATGTTCGACGCAAAGCGGTAGAACCCATCATCCCTCCGCAGGATGTATCCGTCGTGCCTGAGCGTATCCAAGACGAAGGCAAGCTCGCTGCCGGTGATGGCCCGGACCGCAGGATCGGGGACGATTCTCGCATGGATCGCCTCGAAGGCCTCCATGCCGCTTCGATCCCGGCTGACCATCAGTTTCAGGATCTCCTGCGCCAACTGTCGCTCCATCGGGGAAAACATCTCCTCCTTGGCAAGCCGGTTGAACATTTCCTGGCAATATTTGTTCCGCGCACCCCGCACCATCCGGTCGCGATAAATACTTTCCAACTGCGCATCACCCGGGGGGGCGGTGAAATCAGCGTCCTGGATTTCTGAAATAAACAGTTCAAGAAGAATGGGCCAGTTCGCCCCAAGCAATTTCAAGATCTTTTCAATTCCACCATCTGTGAGCGGCACACCTTCGCCCGTTGACAGTTTTCTCAAAAAATCGACGGCCTCACCATCGCTGAGGGGCGGTATCTCCAGCGTATCAAAGTCGTTCGCTGTCGGCGACAAGCCGAGCCTCCGGAGCAAACCGTCCAGACCGATTGATCCTGTTACTAGGAACCGCGTTCTTCCACCCGCGAGTTCCTGCCTCATCCCACGGAACCAGTTGAGGGCACTTTCCACCTCGGCCGGGGTATATTTTTTTGCCACGAAACCGAGATACCATGGGAATTCATCCAGCAAAAAACATAGCGGGAGATCCGTTTCCCTGAGCAAATCCCGGAACTGGTCAGCCAAGGGGCGCCAGGAATCGGACGCTGACTTTCCAGCGGTGATTTTTATCCCGCTTCCCAGCACTTCGATACCCTCGATCCGTGCAAGGATCTCCTTTGCCGCTTTACCCGACCTCTCGATCCAACCGGCGTTTGACGGCTTCGATAGGAGACGCTTCGTTTCCGATAGCATCGCAGCGATCCAACCGGGGACGCTGTCGAATTCCTCCAAGTTCAAAAATACGACGAGATGCCCACTCGGTGGACTTGCCTCAATATTCTTTAAGAGGGATGTCTTCCCGGTACGACGCGGACCAACAAAAGCGACATGATCCCTCTCAAGCGCCCGCAAAATGCGATTCTTGAGCTTCTCGCGTCGGAAGAAGTCATCACCTGTCGCGGGATTGCCGATTTTCAGTTTCATGGAGACATTTTGTGCGCACCATCTGATTTGCGCAATAATTTTTTTGCGCAAATCAGGAAGGATGACTGAGTGTGGAAATATGATCTAAAGCGTAAGTGGAGGAAACGCTGCCCCTGCGATAATTCAGGCTGCGGATGATCCGGCCGATTCTTTGGCTGCTGACGCCGGATTGAGTTGGTCGGCGTGGATAGGGTCTGGATAGGTTCAGTTCCCGCTAAATCACATCTTCAAGTTCTTCAATCTCCGTGGCACGGATCACCGGAAGGTCTTTTCTTCTCGGTTGGAGGCGTTCGCAGAAGAGGGATTCTTTTGATCGTTCCCCGGTGCAGCGTATGGGTTCAAGCGGCATGTGGCTGCACTTCGCGGTTGATGAGTTCGCCGGTTTCGCGGGCGGCACGCATCAGTTCGAAGTCGAGTTGCAGGCGCAGCCAGAAGCCGGGCGAGGTGCCGAAGTAGCGGCTGAGGCGCAGGTCATATTCGGGTGTGCAACGGCGCCGGGTTTTCTTCATGTCGGTGAGGTGGGGCGAGGGAATGCCCGTCATGCGGGAAACCTCGGCTTGCGAGACGTCCCACCCGTCCAGGGTTTCGCGGAGCGTTTCGGCGAAGAAGTTCACCAGGGGAAGCAGGTCTTTTTGTCGTTTCATGGTGGTTAATGGTAGTCGGCTATTTTCACGGCGGAACTCTTTCCGTCATTCCAACGGAAGATCAGGCGCCACTGTTGATTGATTCTCATGCTCCGGAAACCTTTGAGATCGCCGGCAAGGGATTCGAGCCGGTTGCTTGGCGGTATCCGCAAATCCGCGAGGAGACCGGCTGCGTGGAGCTGGCGGAGCCTCAGGAACGCCCGCTCTTGAATTTCTCCGGGAAGCTTCTTCGAACGACCGCCGTTCCAAATTTTTTCTGGTTTCCTTGCATGAGAAACTCTCAATCAGACGGCAGCAAGTAGAAAAGTCACTGCAGAAGAACGGGTCTTTCAGTCTCCAGGGCCCGAATCACCGGCTTGTCTTTTCTTCCCGGCTGGCGGCGTTCGGAGAAGAGGGAGACTTCAAAATCCCGGGACGCAGCCCTGCCGTAGGTTTCGCCATGGTGAGGGGCGTGGAGGAGCAACTCCTCCGGCGGGGCGTCCTCCGAATAGATCCTGAGGGGCGGA
>Ga0163144_10031517_pt1 | contig 10103 bp, 8 predicted proteins | sample OliLak19BULKMAT1_FD_123175 | JGI IMG/M metagenome (GOLD analysis project Ga0163144, IMG submission 123175) | Freshwater microbial mat bacterial communities from Lake Vanda, McMurdo Dry Valleys, Antarctica - Oligotrophic Lake LV.19.BULKMAT1 | ecosystem: Environmental > Aquatic > Freshwater > Lake...
CCCTTTTCGAGACCCTTTTCGAGACCTTGCTGCATCCAGATTTCGGCGAGAGTCATGACGGTATCCTTCGTTTCGGGGGCGGCGGCATCAACGGCAGCGATGATAGCATCGGGGGAGAGGACTTCGGCGACCAGGGAAATGTAGCCGAAAACGGCTAGGACCGCATCCTTGCCGCTTGGGGCGCGAAGGATGAGCGAAAGGGCCTCGGCCCAGCGCGGGAAAGAAGCGAGGAGTTTCTGGCCGTTTCTGGCATCACGAAGGGCCCAAAGGACCACAGGAACGACGCTTTCGAACTCGCGCTCAGCGCGGCGCAGGAGTTCCTCGTCGGAAGCGTGACTGAGGTCATCGAGCACGAAGCGAAACGCGGGGAGGAACTCACCGAGATGTGAGTCGTTGAGGAGCGTGGGGTCGAACAGCTCGTGGAACGAGACGGGTTTGTTCCAGCCGTTTTCGCTGTGGTGGAGGACGACGGAAACGATCGGCGGGAGGAAGCGCACGCCTTCGTTCTCGCGTCGAAACCGCTCCCAGACCCGTACGGCATAACCGAGGAGTCGGAGCGGCATGAAGTCGTCCGGGGAGCTCTGGTGCTCGAAAAGGACGTAGACGAAGGCAGGGCGTCCTTCCAAATCGACGCTGAACAGCAAGTCGGCGTGGCGGTCGCGGTCGCCGAGTTCCACGAAAGAACTCGGCTCGACGCGGAGCGTTGTCCAGTCGAGCTTGGCGACAAGGGCCGGAGGAAGCACCGCGCGCAGCTCGACCCGAGCGTGCTCCGGGTTGGAAAAAATCTCTTTGAAGAGAGCGTCGTGCGGAGAGTCGAGCGACATCGCGTGCGTTGGCGAAACATAGCGCAGCAGATGGGGTGCTTCTACCTGAAGTTGACTCGTCGCCAGGCGCAGTGAGAGAGTTGGAGCTGACCTGCTGGCTTTCTTCGGACCAGAGACTGCGTGAATTCTGCCGCCAGCTCCGACCCTCGCAGCGCGTCGGCACCCCCCACGCTACCCCACCAAATTCCTCGCCGCCCCGCCCAAAAAAGCCGCCACGTTGTCGTGCGTCTCCTGAATCAGCCGCTTGCGCGCTGCCTCAGTAGCCCAAGCAATGTGCGGCGTCAGCACGCAGCGCGGCGCCTTGAGTAAGGGATGATCCTGCGGCGGCGGCTCCACCTCCAGCACGTCTGCCGCATAGCCCTCGAGAGTATCGGCATGCAGCGCCTCGCTGACGGCCACGCTGTCGACCACGGGCCCGCGTGACACGTTGATCAAAAGCGCGCCCTTCTTCATCGCCCCCAGCGCAGCGCGATCGATGAAGTGCGTCGTTTCGGGCGTCAGCGGGCAATGCAGCGAAATCACGTCGCTCTCGGCGAGCAGCCGGGCCTTGTCCACGAAGGTGATCCCAGGCGCGGCCCGCTCTGTCCTCGTGTGCACCAAAATCTGCATGCCCAAACTCTGCGCAATCGCGGCCACCCTTTGCCCGATCGCCCCAAAGCCCACGATGCCCAGAGTCAGCCCGTCCAACTCGAGTAGCGGGTGTTTCCAATAGGCAAAAATGCGGGCTTGGGACCAGGCTCCGTGGTGGACGTCGCGGCTGTGTTCGCCGGCGTGGTGGCAGAGCTCGAGCAGGAGCGCGATGGTGAGCTGCGCTGTGGACGCGGTGCTGTAGCCCGGCACATTGCAGACGGTGATGCCGCGCGCTTTTGCTGCGGCGACGTCGATGACGTTGGTGCCGGTGGCCAGCACGCTGATCAATTTGAGGTCCGGCAGTTGCGCCAGGACGTGCTCTTGCAGCGGGACCTTGTTGGTCAGGAGCACGGTGGCGCCTTGGGCACGCTCGACGATCAGGTCGTCGGGCGTGTTTTCGTAGACGGTTAGGTTGCCCAGGTTTTCGAGCGCGGAGAAATCCAGCTCGCCCCGGGCGCTGGGTGGGGCCAGGTTCGAGCCGGCTGCTGGGTCGCCGTCCAGGATGACGATGTTCAGATCGTGTCCCAACTGTACTTCTCGGCTTCGAAGGCGTGGTCGGCGAGGGCTTTGACCAGTTCGTCGTTGTTTTCGTCCATTTCTGCGACGCGGGTGCGGATTTGGCGCTCGACGCGGCTGGCGAAGGCTTGGGCGATTTGGATTTCGCGGGCGGCCTTTTCAGCGCCGATTTTGCCAATGCTCGAGGTCACGCGACTGAGCACGGCTGCCAGCACGTACAGGTCGATCATGATGTCGGCCATGCGTTGGGTGGCCAGCTGCTTTTCGATGATCTTCTTGCCGTGACGGCGGAGCAGCTTGTCGCTGGCGCTGGCCAGCTCGCGGGTGCCTTGCTCAAAGATGGCTCGCTCCCCTGCCAGCTCGGGCGCGATTTTGGTGAAGGCGCGGTGCTCGCGCTTGATGCCTGTGGCCAGCTGGGCGCGGTGCATGGCGTAGTCGCGCGCTGCGCCAAAGCCTTTGACTGGATCGCTGAAGGCGCCCTTGAGCGTCGATGACAATTCTTTCAGGTTGTTGCCCACGTCTTCCATGGCGTTCAGGGCGATGAACAGACGCAGGATGTCGTTGGTGCCCTCGAAGATGCGGTTGATGCGGGTGTCGCGCACAATCTGCTCATACGGAAACTCGCGCATGAAGCCGTTGCCGCCGGCGATTTGTAGGGCTTCGTCGGCTGTGCGGGAAAGCGCGTCGGTGGCAAAGACTTTGCTGATGGCGGCCTCGATGGCGTAGTCCTTGGCGCCGCTGTCGGTCAGGCCGGCCACCAGCGACACGACCGATTCGGCGGCGTAGCAATCGATCACCATCTCGCCGACCTTCTTCTTGATCAGGCCAAACGAGCTGATCTTGGTGTCGAACTGCACGCGGCCGTTGGCTTGTTTGGTGGCCAGGGCGATCAGCTTCTTCATGCCGCCGACCGAACCACCGCCCAGGCCCGTGCGGCCGCTGTTCAAGATGTTCATCGCCACCTTGAAGCCTTTGCCTTCTTCGCCCAGCAGGTTCTTTCCGGGCACGCGCACGTTGTCCAGGATGATGGTGGTCGTCGAGCTGGCGCGCAGGCCCATCTTGTCTTCGTGCGGGCCGTTGGTGACGCCCACCATGTCGCGCGTGACCAAGAAGGCCGAGAGCTTCTTGCGCTCCTCGGGTCCGCCGGTCTTGGCAAAAACCGTGAAGAAATCGGCGATGCCGCCGTTGGTGATCCACAGCTTTTCGCCGTTCAAAATCCAGTCGTCGCCGTCGCGTTCGGCGCGCGTCTTCACGCTGGCGGCGTCCGAGCCCGAGCCGGCCTCGGTCAGACAGAACGCGGCGATCATCTCGCCCGTGGCTAACCTGGGACAGTACTCGGCCTTTTGCTCGGGCGTGCCAAAGAGCAACAAGCCGCGCATGCCGATCGAACTGTGCGCGCCCACGGTCACCGCGGCCGATGCGTCGTATTTGGAGATCTCTTGCAGGGTGCGCGAGTAGGCGGCATTGCCCAGGCCCAGGCCGCCGTGCTCCTCGGGGATGATCAGGCTGAACAAGCCAAACTCTTTCAGCTCGTCGATGAACGCGGACGGGAACTCACCCGAGCGGTCCCACTCGACGAAGTCACGGCGGTGAGACTCCAGCATCTGCCGCAGCGAGCCAGTGACGGTTTCGAGCGTCTCCTTCTCGGCCTGGCTGATGGCGGGGAACGGCACCACGAGATCTTCCTGGATTTCCCCCATGCAGAGCGCGCGCATGAAGCTGACGTCTTTTTCCATGGGCCCAGACTAGCGCGTCTTCCACGCTTTTCCATTGCTGCTGTTCTTCGCCTCACGCTGGGGGCTGATGTAGGCTGCGAGCCATGGCGGCCGAACGAAACGACGACGTGGCCGAAAACACGCGCGGCGTATTTCGTGTGCAGCCCTTGTGGCGCGCCTTCTACGTGGCGGCACGCGCAGCCGACGTCGGCGATAAGCCGCTGTCGGTCCAAATCTGGGGCAAGCGCTTCGTGCTCTACCGTGACGCTACGGGCCGCGCGGTCGCGCTGCTCGATCGCTGCCCCCACCGCAACGTGCCGTTGTCGGATGGTCGTGTCACCAGCGCCGGGCATCTGCAGTGCCGCTACCACGGTTGGTGCTTCGACAGCTCGGGTCAGTGCGTCACCATCCCGGGCCGCACCCAGCTGGACGTCATCGGCTATCGCGTCGAAGGCTACCAGGTGCGCGAGGACGGCGACTTCGTCTGGCTGTGCCCTTCCGAATTGGGTCCGCTGCCGACGGGCCCATTGAGCGAACCGTTCGTGCCGCCCCAGCGTCACGCGCCTGGCTACACCACGGTCATTCGCCAGGTCAGCGCGCCCGCGTCGCTCTACGCAGTGATCGAAAACGCGCTGGATGTGCCGCACACGGCCGTCTTGCATCAGGGCCTGTTTCGCGGCGGCAAAAAGAACCGCATTCAGGTGACCGTCGAGCATTTTCACGATCGGGTCGAAGCCAACTACGAAGGCGAACCACCGCCCAAGGGCCTCTTGTCACGGCTGCTCTCGCTGGGCAGCAAGGCGGGTGGGGCGCTCACGGTCCAGCACGCCGACCGCTTCTTCTTGCCCAGCGTGCTGCAGGTCGAGTACCGCCTGGGCGATGGCGTGCACTTCGTCATCACCGGTTTGTGCACGCCGGCAAGTGACCACGAGACGCGCTTGTTTGCCGTGGCCTCGTTTCGCACTCCCCTGCCGGGCGCCTTGCTCGCACTGGTGCTCGAGCCGGTGGCGCGGCTGGTCTTTGCTCAAGATGCGCGGCTCTTGCGCACGCAGACCGAGAACACCGCGCGCTTTGGCGGCGAGCAGTTCATATCGACCGAGCTGGACGCCCTGGGCCCTGGTCTTTGGCGACTGATCCGCAAGGCTGCCCAAGCCGAAGCCGACGGTCAGTCACTCATCGGCGTTTCGTCGCCGACCCGGCGCGACGAATTCGAACTGGACGCCTGAAAATAGCCTCGAACAATCGTTGGTCCGGCGCCTAGGGCGCGCTAAGCCTCGCCGCATGAGTAGCGACGAACGGTCCGCGCCCGAGACCAGCCAGGTGCGTTTGGTGATCACGGCCTTGTCCGGCGTCGTGTTCTTGCTGGTGGCGGCCGTCATCTACCTGTTGCCCAGCCAGCAGGTGGCCGAGCGCCCCAGCGTGCTGGCGACGCTCAATGCCTTCTTGAACGGCTGCGCCACCATCTGCCTCGTGCTGGGTTTGGTCTTCATCAAGCAGAAGAAGATCGTCTGGCACCGCCGCGCCATGCTGTCGGCGTTTGGTATTTCGAGCATGTTCTTGCTCACCTACCTTTTGCATCACGCGCGCGTTGGCTCCGTGCCGTTCCTGGGCACGGGCGCGATCCGCATCGTCTACTTCGTCATGCTGGTGCCGCACGTTCTGCTCGCGGCGGCCGTCGTGCCGCTGGCGCTCCTGACCATCTACCGCGGCTGGACGACGCGCATCGAGGCGCACCGCCGCATTGCGCGCATCACCCTGCCCATTTGGCTTTACGTGTCGGTGAGCGGCGTCGTGCTCTACTTCATGCTCTACCACTCGTGAGATGCGAGCCGTCGTCCAGCGCGTGACGCGTGCGCAAGTGCACGTCGGTGAAGAGCTGGTCGGCGCCGTCCAAGTGGGGCTCTGTGTGCTGGTGGGCGTGGCCGTCGGCGACGCACCGGCGGATGCCGAGCTGCTCGCGCGTAAAGTCGTGGGTTTACGCATTTTCACTGACGCCGGCGACAAAATGAACCTGGACGTCCAGAGCGTTGGCGGCGCCATTTTGGCCGTCAGTCAGTTCACGCTGCTGGGCGACGCAAAGAAGGGCCATCGGCCAAGCTTCACTCGAGCCATGCCGCCCGAGCCGGCACGCGAGTTGTTCGAGGCCTTCTGCGCGGCTTGCCGCGCGCTGGGCGTACAGGTGGAGACCGGCCGCTTTCGCGCCGACATGCAGGTGGAGTTGGTCAACGACGGTCCCGTCACGATCCTGCTCGACACCGCCCCGGGCGCTTGAATGAAACGCCTCGCCCTCGTGCTGCTCTGTGTGAGCGCTCACGCTCGCGCCCAAACAGCCGAGCCAGAGCCCGAACCGGAGGTGCAGGTCACCGGCGAGCAGACTTCGCGTTCGAATCGCGACGCGACAGCCGCGTCCACCGTCATCACGGGTGAACCCTTGCGCGAGCCTGGCATCGACGCGGCGCGGCTCCTGGCGCGGGTGCCTGGCGTGCAAACTACGCGTTCGGGCAGCAGCGCGGATCTGACGACGCTCAGCTTGCGCGGCTCGAGCGCGGCCCAGGTGCCCGTTTATCTGGCCGGCATCCGCGTGCAAGACGAAGTGACGGGCGTGGCCGATCTCTCGCGCTTTCCTTTGTGGATGCTCGAGCGCATCGAGATCTACCGCGGCACTTCGCCCGAGTTCGTGTCGCGCTTTGGCTTGGCCGGAGCCGTGCTGCTCGAGCCGCGCATGCCGCGGCACAACGAGGCGCGCGCCGGTGTCGAACTGGGTTCGTGGAACAGTCAGTCGGGGTGGGGTGGCGCCACCGTCGCCAACGCACCGGCGAGCCGTGGCGTCCAAGCAGCAACGAGTGCTTCCTACCGGCTCAGCCATTCCGACAACGATTTCACCTATCGCGACGACGCCGGTACCGCCTTTTCGGCGGCCGACGACGGCGTTGCTCTCCGCCAAAATGCCGACTTCGTCGCGCAAGACTTCTGGTCGCTGTCGCGCTTCGTCGTACCCACTTCCCAAGGCCCCGTGCGCGCCAACGTCGTGCTCAATGGCTTTGCGCGCGAGCAAGGCGTGACGGGCCTTTCGCAAACGCCGGCCCAGCGCGCGCGCATGGCCACTACGCGTGAGCTTGCGGGACTCGACGTGCGGCTGCCCTGCCAGGGAGGCGACGGGCGCTGCTCGCTCCAGCTCGCTACGCGCGGCGTGAGCCAGCAGCAAGTCACACGCGATCCATGGAACGAACTGGGCCTGGGCACGGATTTCTTGGCGCTCGGCAGTGAGCGGCTCGAAACGCGAGCCTCGCTTCGCCTCCGGCCGCGCGACGCTCTGCTCTGGGGCCTCGACGTGGCTTTCGAAAACGGCGGCCTCGATCTGAACCAACCCCAGCTCGCCCGCACCCGCGCCCAAGAACGCATCGTCAGCGGTACGGGCTTGGTGCAGCTCGAGCACGGCGATTTTCAAACTCTCGCGCTCGTACGCGGCTCGTGTCTCGACGTGCGCGGAAGTGAATTCGAGCGCGCGACCAGCGTGGACAGCTGCTTCTTCGAAGGGCGCTGGGGCGGCAAGTGGGCCGTGGGCGGCGGCTTCACTCTGCGTAGCAACGCTCAACGCGCCGTGCGGCCTGCCACCCTGGGCGAACGCTACGGCGTCTCGGCCGGCACGCGCGGCAACGCCGATTTGCTCCCCGAGCAGGGCTGGTCGTTCGACACGGGCGTGAACTACGTGAAAGACCTCGGGCCACTCTTGCGTCTGGACGCCGAGCTGTTCGGGTTTGCTCGCTTTGCCGAACAGCTCATCGCCTACCAACGCGCGGCGCTCGGCTACGTCAGGCCCTACAACGTGGCGGAGTCACGGACGCTCGGCGTCGAGTTCGCGGCCAACGTCGTCCTGCTGTCCCATTTGCGCCTCGGCGGCCAACTCACCGCGCTCGATCCGCGCGACACCTCGGCCGGTCGCACGACCATCAACGATCTGATCCCGCTCTTGTCGCGCCTGACTGTCGGCGGCGAAATCGAAGTTTTCACCGAAAGCCGCCCCGGCCTTTGGAGCCGCGCTGGGCTCACTTGGCTCTTGCGCTACCGCGGCGGTCGCGTGGCCGATCCAGCAGGACTCATCGTCGTGCCGGGGCAGCTGGTCAGCGATCTCACCTGCGCCTTTCAGTTCTGGGAAAATCGCTTGGCGCTCCGCGCTCGGCTCGAGAACCTCTTCGACACATCACAGTTCGACACCGTGGGTTACCCGCTGCCAGGTCGCAGCTTCTACTCGAGCCTCGAACTCATTTACTGAACGGCTGCGCTCGGTCTTCCAAGCGGCGCTGGCTCAGCGTGTTCGATCAGCGAAGCCTCAGGCGATCTCGCCGCGCTTGGCCTTCTCGATCCACTTTTTGATCTCGTCGTCGATCACCTTCACTGCCGTGCCCTGGAAGGGCTTGAGCAAGAAGGGCACGGTGAGATCCATGTCGATGGAGCTGTCCGAAACAGCCACCTTGCCCGTGAGGGCCATGCCTTTGATCGTGAAGCTGATCGAGGCGTCGTCGTCGCCGGTCCAAGTGGTCGTCGGTTTGTATTCGGCGAAGCGGGCTTGGTAGGATTCGAAGGCAGAGCGAGCGACCTTGCGGGCCATTTCTTTGCCAAGAGAGTGCGAGACGGTGTGCTTCATGGAAATTCCTGCATGGGCGTGAGCCCCTAGGGCCCACCCCTATGGTCCACGGGCGGAACGGTCAAGTTTTGGGGCGCCAATTCCGGCACAGCTGTACTGAGCGCCTTGACAGTGGGTCCGGGCTCGGCTGAAAGGGCCTCATGATCGGCGTCGATTTCGGTGGCACTGGTATCAAAGCGGGGATCGTCGAGGAAGGTCGCGTCATGCGCTCCCTCGAGACCCCAACGCCCAAGGGTGCATCAGCGGACGAGGTGCTCGACGCCATCGCCCGATTGGTCTTCGAGCTCGATCCCAAGCCGCGCAGCGTCGGCGTTGCCATCCCCGGCGAAGTCGATCCTGCAGGTCGCTGCTGGGGTCTCGCCAACGTGCCCGGCTTCAAGGGCGTGGCACTCGGCAAGGGGCTCAGCGAACGCCTCGGTTGCCCGGTAGCCGTCGAGAACGACGCCACGACCGCAGCCCTCGGTGAGTTCCTGTACGGCCACGGCTCGCGTTACCCTTCCTTCCTCATGATCACGCTCGGCACCGGCGTGGGTGGCGGTCTCGTCATCGGTGGCCAGCTCTACCCGGGCGGCAACGGTTTCGCCGGCGAGATCGGCCACATCAACATCGATCCCAGCGACTCGGCTCCCGCCTGCGGTTGCGGCAAGACGGGCTGTCTCGAGACCTACTCGGGCACGGCCGCGCTCTTTCGCATGTACCAAGAGTTCGGCGGCGGCGAAGTCAGCGAAATCAAGCATATCGCCGACCGAGCTCACGCAGGCGAAAAGGCAGCCATCCAGACCTTCGAAAAGATGGGCGACGCACTTGGCCGCGGCCTCGCCGACATCCAGAACGTGCTCGACCTGAACGCCCTCGTGTTCACCGGCGGCATCTCCAAATCCTTCGACCTCATCGAACCCAGCCTGCGCGCCGCGCTCCGTCGTCACGCCTTCGCCGCGCCTCCCGCCGAAGTGCCGCTGGTAGTCAGCGAACTCGGCGCCTCCGCCGGCGTCGTCGGTGCAGCGCATCTCACGCAGCTCGAAATCTGAGTCGCTGGGGCGCCCGCGCCGGCGCAAGCCTCGAAACCTGGAGTCGCCTCGGGTGCTCCACAAAACGAAGAACGGCCAAGACGCGAGTCCCGGCCGTTCTTCGTTTTGGAGCCTGCTCGGAATTACGGGCAGCTCGAGACGAACGTGATGTTGTCGAGAGTGAGGTCCAGCGCCTCGGTCTCTTCGACCACGCCCCAGGCCAGGCCGAGGATGTGATTCTGGGGCGTGGGGAGCGGTGCAGTGCCCCAGCCGCCAGCAACGAGTTCGCTGAACGGAACGCAGATGTCGGTCGCAGACGAGCTGACCGTTACGACCTTGGCCGGATGGTCCGAGCAGCTGGTTGCGCAGGTGCCACCGGCGTCCGTGCCCGAGGTCTCCTTCGTCGTCAGGGCGAACTTGATCGACGTGTTGGTCGGCGACGAGATCGTGAACTTGAAGCCCGTGTAGCCGGAAGCGGACACGTCGTAGCAGGCACCGTCAGCGATGGTCGTGCCCGTCGTTGCCCAGCTGCCGGTCGTCGTCTCGGCGACCAGCGCGCCATCCGTGACGGTAGTAGTGCCGCCCGCAGGGGTCGTCACGAACACACCCTTACGGCCATCGATCTCGGTGGGCGTAGCTGCGGCTGCGAAGTCAGCGATGACGGCGTTGGTCGTGCCAGCCACCGTGCAGGCTGCACTAACGCTTCCACCAGCGCCTGCAACGGTGCCGCCAGCGCCCACCGTGCCGCCAACGCCCGTTGTGCCGC
>Ga0163144_10031518_pt1 | contig 10102 bp, 7 predicted proteins | sample OliLak19BULKMAT1_FD_123175 | JGI IMG/M metagenome (GOLD analysis project Ga0163144, IMG submission 123175) | Freshwater microbial mat bacterial communities from Lake Vanda, McMurdo Dry Valleys, Antarctica - Oligotrophic Lake LV.19.BULKMAT1 | ecosystem: Environmental > Aquatic > Freshwater > Lake...
GGAAAGTCCAGCGTGTAAAACAGTCAACGAACAGGTGCGAGATACAATGATTTTGAGCCAGGGCATTGGCTCATACTGTCTCAGTCGGAGAAAGACCTTGCGTCAAGCATGGCATCCGGCGTTTACGGCAGATGCCCCCGCCTTTAGGTGTGGGGAGTATGTCACAATGCTTGTATAACCGCCCCTGTTGTGGATTGAAAGAATCACGCTACAATGGGTCGCTAAGAGTGTCCGCCATTTCCAAACCATTCCAATCATAGGTCAGCTATGCGTATCCTGATCATCTCCGATATTCACGCCAATCTCACGGCGTTTGAAACCGTCATGAAGGACGCCAAAGGCCAGTGGGATTATGTCTGGTGTCTGGGCGATGTCGTCGGGTATGGGCCAGACCCCAACGAAAGTGTGGAACTGCTCAAGACCCTGCCGCATCTGTGTTTGGCGGGCAATCATGACTGGGCTGCGCTGGGGCGTCTCGATATTCGCACCTTCAATCCGGATGCGCGTCGGGCCGTTGAATGGACGATGTCCACCCTCAAGCCGGAAAATATTGCCTATCTCGAAGATTTGCCCGTGACCTTCGTCATTGGCGATTATACGCTCGTCCATGCCAGCCCGCGTGAACCCGTCTGGGAGTACATCCTGGAGCCGCTGGTAGCCGCGCTGAACTTCCCGCACTTTGAGACGCCGTACTGCTTCGTCGGTCACACCCATCAACCCGTGATCTATGAACTGATCAGCGAGAATGGCGATACTCGCGCTCGTGAGCCGCGCTATCGTCAGCCGCATGTGCTCAATGGGCAGCGCCAGATCATCAATCCCGGCAGCATCGGTCAGCCGCGTGACCAGAATCCGGATGCCGCCTACGGCCTGCTGAATCTGGAGACAGGCGTGTTTGAGCATCGTCGTATTCCCTACGATATTCCTGATGTGCAGAAGCGGATGCGGGCGGCGGATCTGCCCGAACGCCTGATTGCCCGCCTTGAACATGGCTGGTAAAGCGCGGCAATGAGTAAAGATCTCAGTCAAAAAATGCGGGTTTATCTCGCCGAGATTTATCGTCTGGCGGATATGCAAGAGCAGCCCGATGGCTATATCAGCACGGCAGCGCTGTCCGATGTTTTAGATGTGACAGCGCCTGCTGTGAATCGCATGATCAACCGTCTGAAAGAACTCGATCTCCTCGATCATCAGCCGTATCAGGGCATTCGCCTCACCTCGGCGGGCCAGCGCGAGGCACTTAAGCAGCTTCGGGCACATCGCATCGCCGAGGTCTTCCTCGCGCAGGTGATGGGCTTCAAGTGGGATGAGGTGCATGACGAAGCGGCGCAGATCAGCACCTCGTTGGACGAGCGCCTGTTGGCCCGCATGGACGAGATGACCCAACATCCCACGCACTGCCCGCACGGAGAGCCGATCCCGTCTGCCGATGGAACGCTCGCCCCGCTGCATGATATTCTGCTCTCGAATGCGCCTGCGGGGATGCATGTCCAGGTCACACGGATGCGAACCCGCGATAAAGACCGCCTGCACTATATCGAGGCCTTGGGCCTGCTGCCTGGGGCCAAACTCGATGTGCTGCACGCCGCGCCCTTCAATGGGCCGATGCAGTTGAAGGTGGGCGGGGAGTATCGCATCGTGGGGCATAACTTGGCCGAGCTGATTCGCGTGCAGGTTGTGTCATAGAGGTCGATTGATAATGCCATTCGTTACAAACAAAATGGATTTTTGGCGTAGGGACAGGGCCTGCCCTGTCCGTTCATCGCGTGAAAATGGACAGGGCAGGCCCTGTCCCTACATGAATCATGCATAACATTCTGCATTATCAAACGGCTTCCTAGAGGTCGATTGACCATTCCTAAAAACCATTTAAACCACAGAGGACACAGAGAAAAACCTGTGGGCGGGTTCTCTGTGGTTAAGCATTTTGAGATCATGATTTATGCGTATTCTCCTCCTCATGGATCGAATCCCGCCCGAAAATCGCGGCGGCGCGGGCGAAGTCGTCTGGCGACTCGCCGTGTCGCTACGCGATCAGGGCCATGACGTGCATGTCGCGGCAGCCACGCCTGATGCTCCCTTTGAAGAGGTGCGGGCGGGCATCCCGACCTTTCATCTGCACAGTCGCTATGCGGAGCGCTGGCGGGCCTATCTCTCGCTCTACAACCCGCAAACTGTTAGCCCTCTCGCCGCTCTTTATGATCGCCTCAAGCCCGATGTCGTCAACGTGCATAACATCCACGCTGATTTGAGCTATGCCAGTCTCACGCTGGCCCATCGGCGCGGCATACGGACGGTGTTTAGCTCGCATGATGTGATGCCATTCTCGTATGTCAAAATGCGTTATTACATCGATCCCACACAGACCGACACCGCGCCGTCCGAAAATTATCGTCTGCCACCCTTTTACAATCTGCGGACAATGCGCTTGCGCTACAATCCGCTGCGAAATGTGATCATTCGGTACATCCTCACCCATCACACCGATGCCCGTACTGCACCCTCGCACGCGCTGGCCCGCGCCCATGCCATGAATGGTCTGCCAGCCTTCACGGTTGTGCATAATGGCCTCGATCCACAGCACATGCACGCCTCGCCTACCGCGATTGACGCCCTGCGCCAGCGGCTTGATCTGGACAGACGCAGGATCATCCTATTTGCCGGGCGGCTCACGGCAGATAAGGGAACACATCAGCTTCTGGCGGCCATGCAGCAGATCGCGGCGGCTGTGCCGGAGATGCTTTTGCTCGTGCTCTCGTCACATCCGATTGAAGATCAGGTGGATCAGCCGCAGTATGCCGAGCTGAGAGAACGACATATTCGCTCTGGCGGCTGGCTGGCAGGGGAGGCATTGGCAGCAGCCTATCATCTGGCCGATGTCGTCGTTGTACCATCGATCATCTTTGACACGTTCCCGACGGTGAATCTGGAAGCGATGGCCGCCGCCAAACCTGTGATTGCCACCTGCTACGGCGGTTCATCCGAGGTGGTGCAGGATGGCATTACGGGATATATCGTCAATCCCTTCAACACAGCCGATTTTGCCGCCAAATTGCAGCGCCTCCTGACCGATGATGCCCTTGCCCGACAGATGGGCGCAGCAGGGCAGGCCCGCCTCAGCGATGCCTTTTCGCTCCAGGCATACACCGCGCAGACGCTGGAGGTGTATGGCGCTGATACGCCTGCACGATAGAGAGCAGCACACACAGGGCGATTGCATCTTGTAATTGTTCACCTATCCGTGTGGATGGTAGAGGCGCAGCGTGCTGCGCCCAATATGACGGATGTCCTCATCAAGGGCGCAGCGTGCTGCGCCTCTACAAATACCGTGTAGGGGCGAGTCATGACTCGCCCTGTTTTTTCTTAAAACACCTATCATTTGAAGTCTTTTTCTCTTTCCCATTGGGAGAATATGGATTTTTTGCCTTATCGGGCGCTTATACATTAAGGATTTTTGGTACAAGCGCGAGATAGCCTTGTCGAATAATGAAGATGATCGATAATACGTTCGGATTTTGGGCGCTTTGTGATATCCGTCACACAGCCTGACCCCTTGTCACCCGCATAGGTCATATGGCCTATGCCGACCCCTCCCCTAAGAGACATTGACATGTAGGTCGCTTGGGCGTATTCTTACCTCAACACCAAGACATGTGCAGAGACCACCTAAAAAATTTATTCCGAAAACATTTTTCCTTCTCACTCTGCACTCCCTACTACAAAACAAAACACCTCGCCCCACGCGGGGTGTTTTGTATTCCACAGCACCAACAGACAAGCCGCGCTACTCCTCGATGTAAATGACAGCGTTATAACGGTTGGCGTCTTTATCCGCCACAATCAGCAGCGTCCCAGACCACATCTTGCCTGTGTCATCATTCAGCGTCCAGGTGCTGAGGGCCGCCCGTGCTGAATTTTCACTCGACACAGGCGTCCAGCCTTTGACGGTCAACTGTGCGTTATAGTCATTGGCAATCTCTGCCAGCGGACGCGCACTGTCCAGGATCGCGCTCACACTGTTGGAGCGGCCATTGGGCCTGTAATACGAGAACCCGCCGCCCATATTGGCCGCAACCGTCACGCCCTGCGGCAGCGCCAGCGACGGAATCAGCGTATACATGGGATCGCTCGCCGGAGCCTGTGTTGGAGCGCAGAGATAAGGATCACCGGGGACTTGTATATTGAGGGAGACGGCATTGGGCGTGCTCACCGCGTCCGAGGTATTCACGTTCAGCGTCGCGGCTCCCTGTTGATAGCAAAAGCTCATATAGCCATTGCTATCACTGTTGAATCCCGATGGCGCTGTGAGACTCTCATTCATGACCGTCCAATCGCTCGTGCCGTACAGCTTTTTGTAGAAATCGAGCACACCCTGCGCCGTTTCGTCGGTGTCATACATAATATCGTAGCTGTTCGCGGCCCCCGCCTCGCCATAACGGATGATCGTGCTGTAGACGATGGCATCAGCAGGCGTTGAGACAGGGAAGGGTAAATCGATGGGCAGCGCCCCAATCATGACACTGAAAGCGCCGCTGCTGCCCAGATAGCGTGCGATAAACGCCCGCAGTGCAGCATCGTTCCCACCGACAACCTCTGGCGTGGGGACAGCAGGGGCGGGGTTGGGTTGTGACGGAACAGGCGTCGCATCCTGTGCCAGGGTCGCACCTGCACTCAAAGCCGCTGCAAGAAGCATCAGGCTCATATATTTCCACATCGCATCTCTCCTTCTCGTCTTTATAACGGACAACATTATAGCCAATCGCTCCTCATCCTGTGTGTTGACAAAGGCTTTATCCTATTTTTTTCGGTAAAGCGCACAAATTCAGGCAAACATTCACCAACATCTCACAAACTTCGTTGCTTGTAGGGCGATCTCTCGTCACAATTAAAGCAATTGTTTATGACACCTGAGGCTTTTGAGCAGATGATCAAGAAATCTTTTATGATCGTTCTTCTAAGTTTACTCCTGGGAGCGTTAGGCTTTCGCTCGATGGCCCAGGACACAGCCACCTATGAGGGCAAATATCGCTTTAGCTATCCCTCCAGCTACGAGATCAAGGAAGGCAGCGATTTTATCCAGCTCACCAGCGGCAAAAGCAATATCAATGTCTATGGGCCGACCAGCTATGCACGTCTCATCGGCACACAAACCTTTGACGACAACAACGCCGCCCTGAAATTCTTCGTGGATCGCTCCGGCTTGAAGGCGGGCGATGTCGTGAAAGACGCTCTGTCCGGCAATCAACTCGCCGCCATCAATGTCACCCTGTCGCAGCGCACCCAGAGCGGGCGGGCCGTGCTGGTCGATCTGAAAAATGGGCGCAAAGGCGTCGTCGTCTTTCTGAATGGCAAGGGCGAAGACATGGCCGCTGCCGATATGGACAGCCTCCTCACGTCGCTGGAATATCCGTCGGATCTGGTGGATGTTGCCATGAGCAACCCGGATTTCACAACGCTCGTGGCCGCAGCCCAGGCCGCCGGATTGGTCGATACACTGCGCGATGGTGATTACACCGTCTTTGCGCCCACCAACGAGGCATTTGCCAAAGCGCTCAAGCAGTTGGGCATGACGGCGGAAGAAGTGCTGGCGAACACCGATGTGCTCACCCAGATTCTGCAATATCACGTTGTTGAAGGCAAAGTCACGTCCGACATGCTGAAAAGCGGCTGGGTGACGACGCTCTCAGGCGATCAGGTTGAGGTCAAGGTGGATCGTGGGCAAGTCACAGTCAACAATGCTCATGTCATCACGGCGGATGTGGCAGCCGCCAACGGCGTCATTCACGTCATTGATCGCGTCCTGCTCCCGCCCGATCTCGAAGCGGCGCGGCTTGCCAAGCAGTTCCCCACCACCTTCAAGCGCATGACGGAGTATAAGGGCGATTTCACCTTCAAATATCCGACGGGAGCCGATGAAAAAGAAGGCTCGGCCACTGTCATCCTGAAAAGCGGACGCGCCAATGTGACGGTTTACGGGCCAGGGTCGTATCAGAGTCTCGTTGGTAATAACGTGATTGAGGGCGATGCCGAACGTCTGGCCTTCTTCCTCAAGCGCCTCAATGCCTATGAGGTGGGTGACGCAATTGATCCGCTGCCGGAGAATGCCAAAGCCGGCGTCAATGTGACTGTGCCGCGCTTCAATCAAAGCGGGCAGGCGTATCTGGTCGATCTCCAGAATGGGCGCACAGGCGTGATTGTGGCGCTGGCGCAGCGCGATGGTTACAGCCTCGCCTATCGGGATTATGTGGCACAGCAGGCGCTGGCAACCTTCGCCTATCCCGCCGATCTGGTCGATGTGGCCTCAAGCAGTGGTGACTTTAGCATCCTCGTCAAAGCGATCAACGCCGCCGGACTGACCGATACGCTGCGTGACAAGTCGGCCTCGTTCACTGTGTTCGCCCCGACCAATGGCGCTTTCATCAAGTTCTATACCCAGATGAAGATGACCGAACAGGAAGTGCTGTCGAAGCCCGATCTGGTCAAAGCCATCCTCACCTATCATGTGCTGCCCGCTGCTGTCACGTCGGACAAGATCGTGGCCGGGCCAGTGGACACGGTGTATGGCTATCCGGCCACCATCAGCATAGTCGATGACAAGGTGATGGTGAACGATGCCACTGTGACGCAGGTCGATCTGGCCGCCGCCAACGGCGTCATCCACGTCATCGATAAGGTGCTCGTGCCGCCGCTGTGCCTCGCCAGCACCGAGACCAAGAATATCGGTGTGTATCTGGGGCCATCGACCAGCCGCTCTCGCATCGCCTTCTTGCCCATCGGCCCCAAAGTGGCGGTCATGGGGCAGGCCAAAGATGCAGACGGGGCCATCTGGTATATGGTTGATCCCAAAGCGGCTGCCCCCGGCAAACAGGTCAAAGCGATCTGGGTGCTGTCCAGCGACATCACGGGTGACGGCCCTAGCTGCGCCACTGTCCCAACCGTGAAATAACATCCGCCAGCAAACACCCATGTAGGGGCGCAGCGTGCTGCGCCCTTGTGACCCGTAAAATCGTGTTGGTGTAGGGGCGACCCATGGGTCGCCCTGCTGGAAATGAATATCGTGGACAGGCAGGGTTTTTCAACCCCTGACGACCCCGCCCAAAACCTATCCAAAACTGAGGTTATGAATAACAACACCTCTATGCCTGTCAAAAATCCCCAAAAGAATCGCACTTTTGAAACAAATCCTTCATAATTCGCTGCGACGAGCCTTGTATAAACTTTTCATATCCTATACAGCTCTCAATTTCGATTCAGACTTATGATCAGGATACCATCGTGAACCGTTTTGTTCGCCTTATGATGCTCATCGCAGCGGTGGGGCAGTTGCTCGTTGCCATCGGATTTTTTGCACACATGCCCTGGACACAGGTCTTCTGGCCGTTTAGCTACACCCATCCTCTCTCATTCATCTTCATGTCATCGATTGCCGCCGCTGCCGCTGCCTCAACGCTGTGGGCGCTTTACACACGCGAGGATGCGGCGTTTGCGGGCATTGCACTCGATTACATCGCCATCTTTGGGCCGCTGGCAGTATTCAGCGGGCAAATCTACGCCCGCCTGAACAATCAGGCGATGCTGCCTCTCATGATCGGCGGCGTAATCGGGGTGCTGTTTGGCCTGGGTGTGCTGTGGTGGAGTCGCCAGCAGCCATTTCACGACACGCAGCCCACGCCGCGCCCGCTGCGTCTGACCTTTGGGCTGTTCGTTGTGGCGCTGTGTCTGGTCGGCGGAGCGCTGGTGATGAAGACAAAGAATATTATGCCCTGGTCGTTGAGCGATGAGGCATCGGTTCTATATGGATGGTTTTTTATTGGGGCAGCGATTTATTTTATCTATGGCCTGCTCAAGCCTGTCTGGGGCAATGCTGGCGGCCAGTTGGCGGGCTTTCTGGCCTATGATCTGGTGTTGATCGTGCCATTTCTGGCGCATATGGCCGCTGTGGAACCGCAGCATCGGCTCAGTCTCATCATCTATATTGGCGTTCTGGTGGGCAGTGCGGCGCTGGCGGTTTATTATCTGTTGATCTCTCCCCAAACGCGCCTGTGGCGGAAAGCTGCCACGCTCTCATCAGGCGCGACCAATGAAAAGGGCTTGGCATGACCACCGTCTCGACCCCATCGGCACTCTCAAAGATGGAATTTGGCCCTACATGGCTCGCGCTGCCAACCCTCGGTGACAGCCTTGATCCGTTTGATTTTTACCAGCGCATGGCGGCCTATAAGCGCCTCATCGACGATTCCGATGCTGAGGGCATCTTCGGGGCCGAAAATCAACTCAATTTCTTCTGGGGCTATGTGGTGCAGTTGTACTGGCAGTGGACGACAGGCCGCCTGACCACCCCCCAGACGCCGCCCAATCGCATCGACCTCGACAGCATGTGGGGCTATGGCAATTACACGCTGTGCATCGTCCCGCTTGTGGGCGCGATGCGGGCAGGCGTCACGCCGCAGATGCAGATTTTGCCCCCCGATCAAGCCGGTCAAGCCGAGTACATTAGTGGGGGCGGCAAGGCCGGAGCCTTCGTCATTCCCCAGGCGATGCGCGGTGCGGTAGAGGCGTGGGAGAGATTTTTTCATCAGCTTAAGACGCTGCACGCGGGCGATGATCTTGAGCCGCTGCGCTTCACGCTGTGGGAGGTGCATGGCGAGAGCCTGGGTGCAAGCACGGACACGTATGATCGCCTTGCCAGCCAATACTCAAAGAATGAGGTGGATTTTTTCAAGGGCTGGATTCGCATGGTCGATTTCCTCGGCTCCGCTGCCTGGCGCACCGACCTTGAGTATATGGGGGCGAATGGCAGAGACGTGCTGCCTCTGCGCCTGCTCACCGATGCCGACATTCCCGGACAGACGCCCGATATGACGCCCGCTGTGAATGCCAATGTGAGCAGCGTCATCGGTCTGACGCGCCAGTCGCAGTGGCGCTTCAATGTGAATCTGTGGCTGTGGAAGCGGGCCATGCGGACTCGTCAGGCCCGCGATGAGGTGCTGGTGATGCTGGATGCCACGTTTGCCCCCTCGCCTGAGAATGCCAAAGAACGCCGCAAACTGCTGTGGTATATGCTGGGGTTGTAGGGACATGGCACGCCATGTCCACAGGTTCGGACATGGCGTACCATGTCCCTACATCGTGTTGTGGCCCATAATTGCATCCCTGCCCGTTCCCCTCTATGATGGAAGACGCTCAAGGGGATCGGTATGCAGAACACACGGCGTCTTTTGATCACAAGTTTGCTGTTTCTTATCGGGAGTCTGATCGTGGGCTGTGAACCCACCGCGCAGATGATTGTGCCAACAGCCCTCCCCACCATCACGCTCACCTTTACACCGTCGCCCACGCGCACACCGGGCCGCGATACCACGCCCACACAGCGAGCCGTCGCGCAGGCGGCCACCGCTGGCCCCTCGCCTACGCCGCTGTTTGGCTCAACCCGCCTGCCCACCACAGCCATCTATATCACACCCACCCGCGCCGCCAATCCCAATGCGCCGCGCATCGAATTTTTCACGTCGGATGTATTGGGCATCGAACCGGGCGGCAAGATCACGCTGTACTGGTCGGCCCGCAATGTCGATACGGTGCTGCTGTATCGCATCCAGCAGGGCGAACGCAGCCAGGTCTTCAACAATCTGCCGCCCGATGGCCGCCTTGAAATCCCGACCAAACGCAGCGAACGCGGCCAGCTTGATTTCCTACTCAGCGCGGGCCGTGACAGCGATTATGTTGAACAAACGCTGACGATTCCGTTTCAATGCCCGATTTCCTGGTTCTTTTCGCCGCCGCCGGAGGACTGTCCTGATGATGTGCCGCTGGACACCCGTCTCACCGAGCAGACGTTTGAACGCGGACGAATGCTGTTTGTGGAGAGCCAGAATTTGATTTATGTGCTGTTCAATGATGGGCAAGACCCGTCGTGGCTCTCGTTCGAGAATAAATACGATCCGGCCATTCATCCTGAGAAAGACCCGAATGCGCCGCCCGATTTCATCCAGCCGCTGCGCGAGTTGGGGCTGGTGTGGCGTACCAATGACACGGTGCGGAATCGATTGGGATTGGGGACAGCGGACGGGGCGAGCTACGACGGCTCACTCCAGACGTTCAC
>Ga0163144_10031521_pt1 | contig 10102 bp, 9 predicted proteins | sample OliLak19BULKMAT1_FD_123175 | JGI IMG/M metagenome (GOLD analysis project Ga0163144, IMG submission 123175) | Freshwater microbial mat bacterial communities from Lake Vanda, McMurdo Dry Valleys, Antarctica - Oligotrophic Lake LV.19.BULKMAT1 | ecosystem: Environmental > Aquatic > Freshwater > Lake...
ACTGTATCCGCCGGCGACGCCGCGGCTGAAGGGCGGCTTTTCCAACTACGACATCGACACGAACTCGCTGATCGTCGCCGGCGTGGGGAACAACCCGAGTAACTTGGGCCGGAAGAACTACAAGACTAACTTTGCGCCCCGTTTCGGACTTAGTTACCGGCTGAACGAGAAGACGGTTATCCGTTCGGGCTATGGTATGAGCTTCATTCCCTACGCCAACAACGCATACGCCTACAACTTCCCGGTGCGGCAGAATAACGCGTTCAACTCGGCGAACTCGTTTGTGCCCGCTGGCCGGATGGCGGATGGTTTACCCGCTCCGCTGCCCTTCAATGTCCCCGCGGATGGAATCATCCGCAATGCGCCGAACCAGAACTACGATGTGATTCCGCTCGACTACCGGGAAGGATACATCCAAAGCTGGAACCTGGCGGTACAGCGCGCCCTGCCGGGCAAGTTTACGCTGGACGTGGCATACGTTGGCAATAAGGGCACCCGCATTCCGACCGTCTTTAACGCCAATCCGGGCTTGATTCTGGGAGCTGGCCGCGATGGGCGGCCACTGTGGTCGAAGTTCCGCCGGGATACCGACACCAACTTCAGCTTCATCGGCACGTCGAACTCTTACAATTCGCTGCAGGTGAAGTTTGACCGTCGCTTCTCGGGCGGCTTCTCGATGACTTCGGCGTATACGTGGTCGAAGGCGATCGACATCGCCAACGACAACGGCGGATTTGCGTACTACATCAACCCGGGCCGGTCGCGTTCGGCGTCTGACTTTGACCGGCGGCACATGTTCAACCAGAGTTACATCTGGGAGCTGCCTTTTGGCAAGGGCAAGAAGTTTGTGACCTCCGGCCCGGCTAGTCACCTGCTCGGTGGTTGGCAAGTTACGAGTCTGGTTTCTATAATGACCGGTCCATCGCTGAACATTTCGGCTCCGGCCGCCACGCTGAACGCGCCCGGGAATCAGAACAACCCAAACTACGTGGGTGCGGGCGGACTGCCGGTGGCTGGGGTAGTCAATTTCCGCTCGACGGGGCGGAATCAACCGACGTGGTTTGATCCGAACGTATTTGCGGCCCCGGCGCCCAACGCGTTTGGCAACGTGGGGCGCAACGCCTTCAAAGGCCCGGGCTTCGCAAATGTTGACCTTTCGCTGTTCCGCCGCTTCGTGCTGACGGAACGGTTCAAACTCGAGTTCCGCGTGGAGAGCTACAACTTCACGAATACGCCGCAATACCCCAACCCGGACGGCGGGTTTGGCAACGCGACGTTCGGCCAGATCACCAGCGCTGGAATTGGAAGCTCCGCGGACGGCGGCAGCCGCCAGATTCAAATGGGACTAAGGCTGCAGTTTTAATCCAATTAACGCTGTAAGCTCGACACAAAGGGGGACGATCGGATCGTCTCCCTTTGTTTTGGACGCGCGTTACGGTTGGAACAACTGGTGGGCCAAATCGGGCGGGGTGGGGGTGTCGGTACCGTAGCGGCTTGGCCATTCCCGCGGGGGAAGATAGTAAGTTCCGAAGCAGCGGTCCACCCAGGGGAGCATGGCGGCGTAGTTCTTATCGATATGCGCGGGGCCGTCGTTGGTGTGATGCCAGTGGTGGAAGGCGGGAGTCGAAAGGATTCGTTCGAACCAGCCGAGACGCCAGCTTAGGTTCGAATGGATGAAGAAGCCCCAGATGGTCCCGGCGATAGTTACGAGCACAGGAACCAGATCGAGCCGGTCCGCCATGGGCTGGGCTAAGCCGAGTACATACATCGGCACGAGGCCGCAGAGTCGAACGAAGACCATATCGATGGGATGGGCGCGCGAATTGACAAGCCAGTCCATCTCTTCGGCGCTGTGGTGGATGGCGTGAAATCGCCATAAGAAAGGGCTTTCGTGGGACCAGCGATGGCCCCAATAGGCCCCGACCTCACCAACGACGAGGGCGGCGACAACGCGGATGACGAGCGGTAGTTCGCCGACCCGTTGGTAGAACGCGGCCCCGACTACGTGATGCAGCGCCGCGGCAAGCAGGGTTAACGGTAGGATCAGGAGCAGTTTGGGGACGAGTCCGCTGAGGAAGTAATAGACCAGATCCGTCCCAAACGATTTCCGAAAGAGCCTTCTGGGATGCAGCGCCCAGGCCTTTTCGAGGGGTACGAAGACGATGAGCAAGAAGGCCAGCCAGAGACAAAGCCGAACGATGTCCAGGGTCAGCGACCCGAGATGTTGAAGCAGTGAAGGGCTGGTCATCTTCGGATTAATCGTCAGAAGGCGACTTTTGGATTAGGGTGCGAACTATTGTTTCTTGCGGAGCCGGCGGAGGGCCGGGAGCGCGAGCAAACCAAGGCCGATCAAAGCGAAACTCGCGGGTTCGGGGACGGCGACGGCAATCGATACTCCGTCCAAAAGCACGAAGGGCGGGAGTCCGTTTGGCGTGCCCACGGCTACAAACTTGAGTAGCTCGGTGGCATTGGCAGCCGTGAAGGAAAGAGTCTGCCGCATCCAGCCTACCGCGCCGTGATTGGCATTTGTCATTAAGGTAGTTAGCTGGACCGGGCTCGCACCCAGCGAAACGCTCCACCGTTCGGTGGTCGCGCCGTCAAAACCCATCTGCTGCGCGGCGGCTTGATAAAATGAAATTGAATAGCGCTCGCCGGGGGTTAGTCCGGTCACGGTTTGAGTGAATGGAACCGAGAAATTCTGGTCGCCATCAATGGCGACGTAGTTACCGCCATCGGGGCTAGGGCCAGGGTTCACCCAAAACTGGAGCCCCCCTCCGAAGGCTGTACCGCAAAGGTTGTTTGTTGCTCCGGCGTAGACCAAGCAGTTCAGTATCTTATTCCCGGTCACCCCGACCGCGGTCCAACTAGGCAAGATCGTCGTATTGTTAATCGAAAAACTAGCACTTGCGGTACCGACATTCTCGAACGATCCGTTCAGGATAATAGGGGTTAGGACAGGGCCGGCAAAGGCCGAGGGCGGGACCACCGCAAAGGCGAGTAATGGTAGCCCGGTGGTTGATAGTTTGTACGCAAGGCGGCGCAGGCGCGAGACGGTATTCATAGTTCCCTCGATTGGATGATTAGGCATAACTCGGCTCCGGGGCCTTCGGACACCCTTGAGCATTTAGTACGAATGATTGCCGTTGAACCTACTCTATCTTCCAGAGGGGTATAGACTGAATAGGCCGCATGACTCAATTGGGCACGGAATAGCCTTAGAAGCGAGGCCGGGCGAATTACTTAGTCCGAGTTTTGAGCCGGATGGCATCCCACCGGCGACGGACCCAGCCGCGGTTCCGCTCCCGCAGGCGACGCCAGAGCCGCCCGACGGCCGACCCCCACCAGAGTCCATAGGCGGCGGTGCGGAGGCGCATGAAATGCTCATACGTCCAGCGGAACCACCCGATCGTGAGCAGTTGCGGTTGCGTCAATTGGAACAGCCGGGCGACGACGGCGGTTCCGGCTACTTTTGCGGTAAGAATCGTGCCGATTCCCAGGATCGGATGCCCTCCGGCCATCCAGTAGAGGGCGAGAAACTTGATGGGGGCCAGGCACACCGAGGGGATGCCAAACAGCGCCAAAGCGCCCCAAGGGGGTACGCGCCGGATCCAATCTTCCGCGGCGTGGAAGAGCGGCAGCTTACCGAGAAGGGCGAGGACGCTGGACAGCCGCCAGAGCGCCTCTTCGACGAGGATCACCACGCCCGCGACCACCAGTAGGGGGTACGTGATTACGCGTTTGGAGAAGCGGCGCACCGTTCTACCGTAGCAGCAAAGGCGTCCTTACTTCCAAAGGGCGGCTTGGGCGACGCCGACCTGACTGCCGAGCGTCCCGTAGTCGAGTCCGGTCGCCTCTATTCGAGCACCCTTCCCCACAGTCGCCAGAGCGAGCGAACCGCGTTGGGTCAGCGTTAAGCCTGGTGCTGGAGTGGACGTTGCGCTGGGCGGCAGCGCGAGTAGGACGGTGGGCGGAATGGCCATTTGGCCGTCGGTATTGCGGGCCCAGCACTGGAAGAAGACGCCGATGACACGGGCCCCTTGGGTGACAAAGCTCTGGCCTTGAATGGTGACGAGCGTGGTGGGCTCGCCGCCGGTCCAGGTGACCGTGACGCCGGCGCCGCGGGTGACGGTTTCGAGGGTCGCGCGGTTGGTCCAGACGAGTTCGGTGGGGACGCGGAAGGTGCCCGTGAAGGCACCGATGTCGGGTCCGCCGGGGCCGCTGATGGAGTAGCTTCCGGGGTCGAGGTAGTTCCCCGGGGTTCCGTTTCCGACTTCCAGCGCGTAGCCGATCGCGCCGACGGAGTTCGTGTTTCTGGGCACGGCGCGATCGCCGGCGGGACCGGCCACGCGGAGGGGCGTGCCGGCGTCGAGGCTTTTGTAGACGAGATCGGGGAAGGGGTTGACGAAGCCCGTCGAGACGACGCAGGAGCCTGGGGTGGGGACGAGGACGGTGGAGCGGAATAGACGACCGACGTTGCCGCTGACGCGGTTGAAGCCCGCGGAGGCGATGTCGGTGCGGGTTACGGTGCGGGTGACACTGCCGCCCGCGCCGTCGACGACGGAGTAACTCGAGGACCGCGTAAGGCCGACGCTGCCGGTCGTATACTGCCCGGCCGCCGACCAGCGGTCGAACTCGGCGTCGGTGATCAGCAGCCCTTCGTCGCCGCCCTCGGTCGAGCAGGTGTTGCCGGTGGCGGTGACGGGGATGGTCGTGAAGTTTCCGACGACGGATCCGGAGCTTACCGCGACGGAGACGCCACAGCCGAAGCCGACTCCGTCGGGGACGATGACGTTGATCTGATCGAGGCCGGGGAAGACGGTTCGGCCGCGGTAGAGGACGCGCGCGGGCTTACCGCCGATTTCGACGAGAAGCGGGATCGTCGTGAGATTGGTTTGCGTTTGGGTGCCCGTTTCGTCGCCCGGGGTTGGCCCGACGCCGGTGCCGTAAAGAACGATGACCTCGCCCGGACGGGTCGCGTTGCTGGGGCCTAGGAGCTGGTTGGCGGCGTCGAAGACGGCGGCCGGTCCGCCGCCGGAGCCGTCAAGGGTGAGGGTGCCGAAGGCGCTTTGGACGACGGTGATGGGTGCGGCGGCGCTGGGGCGGCCGTTGTTGGTGACGACGATGGTTCCAGAACCGACAGGGGTATTGGACGGCAGGATGCCGGCGATTTGAGTGGGGGTGACGTAGTAGAGAATGGCGGCTCGCGTGACGCCGCCGACGGTTATCGCCGCCGAGACCCCTTCCACGGTCGTCTTCAACGGAATGGCCTGCAGGCTGGTGGACGCGTTGGCCAAGCCGGTGCCGAAGACGACGAAGATGGAACCTTGGGCAATTCCGTATTGGGGAACTCCCGGGGGGATGTAGCTGTAGTTATTCTGCACGGCCGAGACGACCGGCTGGGCGAGGCCCAGGGCCGCGGTGAATAAGCCGAGGATAACGACGTAGCGCATTACGGAGCCTCGGCTACCTTGGTCCACTTCGCGGCCAGTTGCGCTTTGCCGCCCATCCCTGGCGCACCGCGATACATCATCGAGAGGTTGCGCGCCGCGAGCCGATGGCCGCCCTCGGCGGCTTTGGTCCACCACTTTTCGGCTTCGACAAAATTCTGCTCCGTGCCGTTGCCGACCGCGTAGAGCATGCCGGCTTTGGCTGCCGCCGTGAGGTCGCCTTTCTCGGCCGCGGCCAGGGTAGCCGGGAAATTACCCAACGGACCGAACCCATCATTTTTCGCCGTGATATCGGCCAGCCACTTGTCCCATCCGCCGTCGGGGAACTTCTTTTCCGGGCGGCCGAGGTCGCCGCGAAACTCGCGGTCGCGGATCGGTGCCAAGAGGTTGGCGGCCATCGTGCGGAGTTCTTCGTCCTTGTCGGAGAGTAACTTCACGAGCGCGGCGAAGATGGGCGGATCCTGCTTTACTCCGTTAATCTGCAGCTTTACCGCTTGGCCGAGAGCGTCGACGGCCCCGACCCGGTCCGCAGTGAGTTCGTCGCTAAATGCCATCCGAATCAAAGCGGCTTGGGCGGCGGCGCTGCGCCAGTTGGCATTGGTGGCGAGCGTCCGCACGACGTCAGGACTCGGATTTAACTTGCCGATGGCTTCGATGGCGGCTTCGCCGCAATTGGTCTTCGCACAAACGCGGACGTTGGCGGGGGTGAGATTCTTTCGCACCGCCTCGCCGGCCGCCGCGCCGCCAACCACCTCCAGACCTTGCCCTTTCGCGAGCAAGGCCTTTTCGCCGGACGACAACGGCAACCGCTTATTCCGCTGCGCGACGGCCCAGGCTACCGCGTCGTCGTTGGTAACCGGGTGATAGGTCCGCGCGCCGAGGTCATCGACTTCGCGGTAGATTACGTGGGCACCTTTCGCCTGGACCCGGCTGTAGCCATCGCGGACGTTCGTCAGGTGGTGGGAAAGATCGCGCATACCGAGCACCATGTAGATTTCGGCGCCTTCCTTCACGGCGTCAAAGGGCTTGTCGACATGGGAGGGCATGAGCCACCAGCTCCAACTGTAGGAGATGGAGGCGGTAAACAGATCAGGGAACAGCATGGCCATTTGGCCGGAGATTTTGCCGCCCTCCCCTTTGCCGTAAAGATAGACGCGTCGGGGATTGATGGGGTAGGTTTTCTTGGCCCATGCCAAGAGCTTCTGGATCGGCTCATGGTCGATGACGTTGAATTTCTGCCCTTGGGGATGGGCTCCGATGACGATGAACTGATCGGCTAGGCCGAGGCGCTGTAACGCCGCGCGGACGGGTAGCATTTCATCCCCGGTTGGACGGTCGTGTTCCGGGAAACAGAGGAAGACCCCGACCTGCTTGGCCGGGTCAGTGGTGCCCGCCGGGGCGAGGCCCGCGGGAGCCGCTACGGCGTAACGAATGATCGTTTTCCCCGCTTCGTCTTTCAACTCCATTTCGCCTGGGGTGGCGCTCCAGGCAGCCATGGCCACTGTCCAAACCAGCATCGCTTTTTTCATCGTTTTCCTTCGGTTCAGCCTATACTTTACATCCAAATCGAGGGTGTGTTCGGGCCCGGCGTTCGCCACCGCTCCTACCCTGCGCTAAACTCAACTAGATTCAACCTCTAGGAGTCCAGCTTGTCGGAATGGCAATTCGCTCACGCAGATAAAGCGGAGAAGTTCGCGCTCGTTCATCAGTTCTCCCTGACCAAGGTTCAGGGCGACCGGGAGATCGAGTTTCGGATCTCCGTCAAAGAGTTCGTCACACCGCCCGATCCAGCGATGAAGTTCTACGCCGAGGCGGACAAGCAGACCAATCAGAAGACCATGCCGTACACCCCGGCCGGGTGGGGCAGTACCTTGCTCAAGGCGCTGTCGGAATGCATGGGCGCCATTCGGCGATTCCCGTACGAAGGCGAGTGAGCCGCTATGACGCTCCGGATTCTTTGGCTCGCCTGCGTGTGCTTGCCGGCCATTGCCCAGCCGCTGCTGACGCACGTTGATGTCTTCCGCGCGGGCGCCGGCGGCTACCACTCTTATCGCATTCCAGCACTGCTGACGGCAGCCAACGGCTCACTGCTGGCGTTCGCGGAGGCTCGTCGCGATAACCGTGGCGATCCCGGCAATGGCGACATTGACCTTGTGCTGTCGCGGTCGTCGGACCAGGGCCGGACGTGGTCTCCGCTGCAACTGGTCGACGACCCGGGCGAGAAGTGGTCAGCCTCGAACCCGACGCCCTTGCTTGACCGTTCGAGTGGCCGCATCTGGATTTTCTATAACCGCTGGCAACCGGGCTTCGGCACCGATAAATCGCAGCCGGGCACGGCGAATAATCAGATGTGGGCGCGGACGAGCGACGACCACGGAGTGACTTGGTCAGCGCCCCGCGACCTGACGGGAGACAGCCGTGAGTACGACCATTGGGGCGCTATGTTTCTGGGCCCGGGTGGTGCGATTCAGTCCAAATCCGGTCGTCTGCTTTTGCCGGCGTCGATGAAGACCGATCTGTTTTCCGTGCAGGGTACGGTCGGGAGTTTCACGGGGACGATCGGCTTGATGCGGGCTTACGTGATCTACAGTGACGATCACGGCCGAACCTGGAAGCGTGGCGCGCTTGCCCCGGCGCTGACGAATGAGAATCAATTGGTGGAACTCGCCGACGGCAACATCCTGATGGATGCCCGGCAGAATAACGGCGATCACCGCTGGTTCCTAACGAGCGCCGACGGCGGACAGACTTGGCTGCGTCCTCGCGTCGGACTGGCCGTTTCCGCCGTTGCTACAGCCATTGAACGCTTCGACAAGCTGCTGCTTTGGACCGGCCCGACGCTGCCCAATCGGCAAAATCTGGTGATCCGTGCGAGCTACGACGAAGGCCAGACTTGGGCCCACGAACGCGTCTTGTATGGAGGGTTCGCGGCGTACTCGGATCTCGCGATGCTGGCCGATTCCACGATCGGCGTTCTGTGGGAGCGCGGGACGACGGAGCCGTACCAAACGATTACGTTCACCCGCTGCAATCGCGCCTTTCTAGACGCCCGTTAGCCATGCCGCCCGAAGACATGATCTGGATCCCGGAGGGCAGCTTTTGGATCGATCGTTACCCGGTGACCAACGCCGAGTATCGACAATTCGTTGACACCGGTCCGGGGGGCGACAAGAAGCTCTACGAGGCCGATCACCGGTTCGCCGACCCGGCATTTGCCCGCCATCCGGCCACACAGGTTACCTGGTATGGCGCGGTGGCCTATGCCGCGTGGCGCAACGCGCGTCTGCCTACGGCGGTGGAATGGCAGACCGCCGCTCGCTTGGCTGGCCCCGGCAATGTCGATACGGAAGGCACTACCCCGGTCGATCATTTTGGGGAGGCCGGCGCGTCCCGGTACGGTTGCCGCGACATGGTCGGGAATGTTTGGGAGTGGACTTCGACCGACTGGGATACTGACTCTGACCAAGGGTGGGTCTTCCGGTGGATTGACGACCAAAAGATTTTCGAAATCCCCATCAAGGTGCTCTGCGGCGGTAGTTGGTTTGAGACCGCGGATTCCGTGCACCCCGGCGTTACGAGCCGCCATTTCACCCCGATTCGAGGTAGCAGTGGAGTGGGGTTCCGGTGTGTCCGCTAGCCCCGCTTCCAGGCGATCAGAAAGAGCACCGTCGCCACCGTTGCCAGGATAAACGCCAATAGCCCAGCCGAATATGGGATGATCCCAGCCATCTCGTCAAATTGGTGGCGCCCCGCCGCGGTATACACTCCCCAGTAGAAGAATGTGCCCAGGGCGGCCGCTCCGAGTATCAAGACCAATGCCCACTGGCGCATAACGAACTCCTTCCCCTTGAACACTTCCGGGTAAACTAAGACTGAACTTGGCTCCGTCCCGACCAAAAGCGAGCGTAGGGCGGAGCTCCGGGTTGGGCGGCGGCAATTCGATCGGCCTCTTCCGAGTTTGCGCAATCCGGCCCATCCGGATAGGAGTATCGCGCTACAAACTCGTCCTCCATCTCTAACCCCCAACCGGGCGCCGAGGGCAGGACGTAGTGCCCATCCCGGACCACCAAGGGATTTTTAAACACGCCAAGCTGGAGGAACTCCAGATACTCCAGCCACCGCCCGTCGCTGCCGAACCAGGCCTGATCGAAGATCGACATCGCCCCCACCAACTGCCCCAATCCGATGCCCCCGCTGTGGGGACAGACGGGTACGCCAAACTTACCGGCCATCGCCACAATCGCGAATAGTTCATTCACCCCGCCCACCCGGGCGCCGTCGATTTGGCAATGCGTAAGGCCGCCGCCGGCTAACATCTGCTTGAAGGTGATCGCGTCCGGGGCCTGCTCCCCGCCCGCCACGCCGATGCCCACCGGGGCCAGCGCCTCCCGCAACTTGATATAGCCGACTACGTCGTTGTAGCCGATCGCCTCTTCAATAAACAGCAGCTTATACTCGGCCAACTCGGTCATGTAGCTCGCCGCGTTTCTCCAATCGCCGAGGTTCTGATTGGCGTCGGTCAGCAGTAGCGCGTCGGGCCCGGTCGACTCCCGAATAGCGTCCAGCATGCGGCGGTCTTCGTCGAGGGCCCGAGCGCGGTCATACTGCTGGCCTCGTCCCACCTTCGCTTTGAACGCTCGCGTGCCCTGCGCGTA
>Ga0163144_10031525_pt1 | contig 10101 bp, 10 predicted proteins | sample OliLak19BULKMAT1_FD_123175 | JGI IMG/M metagenome (GOLD analysis project Ga0163144, IMG submission 123175) | Freshwater microbial mat bacterial communities from Lake Vanda, McMurdo Dry Valleys, Antarctica - Oligotrophic Lake LV.19.BULKMAT1 | ecosystem: Environmental > Aquatic > Freshwater >...
CCGTCGCTGCTGCAGTGGCACAGCGTAAATGCCCGTAATGAATCGGGTCGAAGCTGCCACCATAACAGAGTGTGCGGATCATTGGATCGGCATGGTAGCAAGTTGCCCGTAACGTGCGGGCTTCGGATCGAAATCAGGGCCCGCAGCGGGAAATCCCGCTGCAACCTTCAGGTGTACTGACCGTGAATGCTGAGGACCACCAACCATGCTTCAAAAATGGGTAAGGTAAATCCTCATAGGATCACTCTGCTTTGCAAGCCGTGAAAATATAAGTCTTTACGATGTAGAACAAAATCGCTTTGAATTCGTACTAACATGGTACGGTTTAGGTGACTATAGTGTTGGTTGCAGCCTGAGGATGACTTCCGACGGCAAATAAAGAACAAGGAGGCACGATGCCTGCCACGATGACCAAGTCTCAAGCCAAGCCAGCTCGCCAAAGTCCGGTTCCACGGCTCTTGCGGGAACGGGTCGAACGTCTGCTGGTCGAAAACTATGATTTTATGGACAGCCCCACCCTGCACGGCCGCAATGCCGAGCGGGACCTGTTCGCACAGGTCCAGTCAGTCCCCGAACTGCCGTTGACCTCTTGGTATCAACCGACGCGCGACGAAGAGATCGCCACGCACGGTGCCCCGCAGCTCATGAAAGGTGGCGAGGAACGGTTGATGTTCCTTCGCTTCAACTACACGAAGCTGCGCTTGCAGAAACTGCAAACCAAGATCCAAAAGGACGGCCTGACGCGCCAGCTTGGTGAAGAGTTCGTCGACTGGCACCGGAAGTTTGAACACTTCCGTGAATACCTCGTCCGCACGAATCTCGCGCTCGTGCTGGCGATGGCTAAGCGCAGCCGGCTCGGTGATACGGACTTTGCCGAGATCGTCTCGGAAGGCAACATGGCGTTGCTCCGCGCGGTCGACAAGTTCAACGTCGACCGCGGATTCAAGTTCAGCACCTACGCCTGCCGGGCAATTCTGAAAGGCTTCAGCCGAACGGCCCAGAAGCACAGCCGGCATCGCAATCGATTCCCGGTTGAGTTCGAACCGGAAATGGAAAAGAGCGACTGGTCCGACCGCAAGCGCGACGAGGTCGAGGAAGACTGCGTTGACGAGCTCAAGCAGATCGTCGACCGGAACCTCGCCGACCTGTCCAGCATCGAGCAGACGGTCATCCGCCGTCGGTTTAACTGGGAACAGGAAGAAGAGAATCCGATGACGCTCGAAGAGGTCGGCCGAATTATCGGTGTGACCAAGGAACGCGTCCGTCAGATCCAGAACAAAGCCTTGATCAAGATCAAGAACGTGATGGAAGACGGTGTGCTCCGCACGAAGCGCGTCTCGGGTGACGAGGAAATCGTCACCGTCGAACGCGAATCGGCCGACTAAGGCGCTCTTACAACTCATGTAGAGGTGAACAGGCAGGTCTTCGGACCTGCCATTTTTATTGAGTGGGCATCACCTTCATTAGAAAATCTAATTTTTACCCGAAATTTCTGTTGTCATGGTGGGCGCGCCCCATACGATGCCGCACGAAACACGTCGCGGGTGCGCGAGCACAGGTCCGGGAGATGTATTGCCCATGGTCGATCAATCAGCCGACAGCTCGTTTCCAGTCCTTCCGACTCCGTACGCCGTCCGCTTCCCTGAGGCGCCGGCAGCGACCGAAGCGGTCGACGTGCGCATCGAGGGTCGTTGGGAGCACGTGCTCCTCAGCGATCGCGAACGCCTGCTGGCGCTGCCGGGGCTTTACGACCAGCTTGTCGGTGAGATGCTGCGCTGTCGCGCCCCCAAGCAGGCAATCGGCTTGTTCACGAGCGTGTTGGCCGACCGAGACATCCCCGCACGGCACTTGAGCGTGATCGATTTGGGCGCTGGCAACGGTGTGGTGGCTGAAGAGCTCCGCCGACTGGGTGTGGACAGCGTGGTCGGCATCGACGTCCTGCCACAGGCCCGCGTCGCTGCCGACCGCGATCGCTGGGGCATGTACGACGATTACCTCGTCGCCGACGCCGCTGAGTTGTCCAAGACCGATTACCGCCGACTGATCGCCAACGACCCCGACGTGCTGGTCGCCGTTGCGCCGGTCGGGCAACACGATCTGTCGACAAAAGCCTTCGCGACGGCGTTCAACGCCATTCGCACGGGTGGCTGGGTGGTGATCGACGTTCGCGACGAACTCGACCATTCACCGTTTGCTCAGATGCTTCGGCAGATGACCCAGCTTCAGGTCATTCGCATGGAAGCAACCAAGCGTTACGTGCAGCGGTTGAACGTGGACGGTGAGACCATCGAGTCCGTCGCGATCGTCGCCCGCAAACTGCACGACCTGCCGCAGAGTCTGGTTGCCCCTCACGGCGTCACGATGGACCGTGATAACAGGAACGATCCCATCACGACACGCTACAGCACCCTGCGGTCGGCTGGCACTGCGATTACGCTCGTTGCCTGTGTGACAGTGACGGTGTTCACACTGTTGTCGCGTCAGGACACGCGTCAAACGGTTCTGGACGGCACCGGCCCGCTTTCGGAACAACAAGAGACGATGATGGCCGACTCGTCTTCCGGGACAGACGCCACCGTCACACCCGCGGGCAATCTGCCCAGTGAAGTAACCCCTGCCATCACCCCGTCGACCGTCCAGCCGGATGTCGCACCGGAAACGCCCGAAGAGAATTTACCCGCCGTCCAGGCGAGCTGATGCTCAAGTCAGGATGACATCCCCATCTGAAATGCAGTCGAATGGACACCGAGTCGCCTTCGTCGGACCGCGTCACGCCGCCTTGGGCAGATACGCGTGAAGAGTGATGGGCAGTTGTTGAATCCCCCGCCGGACGGCCTTGTCGACCGCGTATTCCATGCTGGCTTGCACACGGCGATCGACCTTGGCGTCGGGCTCGACTCCATACTTGCGCATCATGCGGATCGCCCACTGCCAGGCGTAGTATTCTTCTTCGCAGCGCTTTTTGTATCGTTCAAACCCGATCGCGTGGTGGCCGACCTCGTGCAGGAAGATACTCAGGCTGATCGGTGTCTTGGGGAACGGTGATTCAATCCAGTTGATGACCCGGCCGTCGTGGAAATAGACGCGCCAGGCGCACCCACTCATGCTCGAGCGCCAGCGGCGGACGCGCAGGTCGTACTTAGCTTTCATCTCGTCGACGATCGGTGCAAACTGCGACATCCGTCCCTCCTATCGGCAAACCATGGGCCGTCATAGTAGGCATGTCGCGCAGGACCGATACAATTGCCCTCGCCAATGTCACCGGAAGTGCCACAATTCTCGGTCATCGTACTGTTGACGCTCGTCGTGATATTTTTGGCGTCGCTGGCGATTTTCTACGTGCAGGTCTACCGCTGGACGACCTTCACCCGACGATTTGCCCTGCGCGAGTGGGCCAAACGGGCCGAGTTCAAACCCCTGCAGGGCAGCTTCCCCGCCATCGTGGGTCCGGTGATCGCGATGTCGCCATTGGTCAACGACCAGTTCACCAATGACCGAATGACGATCCTGCGTTTGCGCTCGTCGAGCGGCACGTGGAACGTCCTGATCAACAAACTGGAAACCCCCTGGCCGACGACGGGTGTGCGTCCCGTGGCCAACGCGTCGAGCGTGCTGGACCTCTACTCGTTGGCCAGCTTCCCCACACTCACGACCGGTGAACGGTTCGTCGTCTACGGCACCGACTCGGCCGCAGCCAAGTCGCTCGCCGGCTCTTCACTTCGCGCTCTGCTGCCTGCGGACATCGGATTGATGATCGCGGGCCAGGAAATGCTGCTCGACTTCACGTCGCGGCCATTCGATGACATCGAGTTCAATCGCATGATCGCGCTGGCCGACCAGTTGGTTGCGCATTTGCCGGCGGTGAAGATGAAGTAGTTGGAACGCCGCTATTCCGAAGGAGCGACAGCATACGTATGCCGCTGGGGAGGAGCGACAGAGCGCCTACGTCATCCCAAAAATGCGGCAGCGCACCCATGTCATCCCGAAGGGAGCGGAAGCGACCTGAGGGATCTCGATAAGACAACAGGTTTCCGCCGGTCGAAATCCCTCGGGTCGCTATCGCTCCCCGCGGGATGACACAGTGTGCCATGGGCGGGCGTTATTTCTGAACCACCCACATATCGTTGACCTTCTCGAATCGCCTGATCGTCCCCGTCACAAACGCCTTGCCATCCCACACGCGCACTTCAATCGTCACGGTATTTTCTTTAAACGTGATGCGGTTGTAAGCGTTCGGCTCCTTCCGCCGGCGCGTGCTGGTGGCGGTGCCAGCCTGGACACTGAGGATGGATCGCTTCACGGCCTCGTGATGGCCACGGACGTCGTCGCTGTACGCCGAATGCAGGTGCCCTGCCAGAAGCATGTCTACGCCACTGGCTTCCATCTGGGCCAAAGCGGCCCTGGCGTTGTGCACGATTCCCTTTGCGGCATCGCCCGGGGGTGGGATGAACGGGTGGTGCGTGACGACGATCTTGAACAAGCTCGCCGGTGTGTTCTGGGCGGCGAGTTTCACGTTGAGAAGCTGTTCCTCACTGATCGCGCCGTCCTTCCAGAAGCCGTGCAGCGACGGTGAAATCCGCCGGGCCGAGTTGATGCCGATCACGAGCAGTTCGTCGTCACGGTAGACCGGCCGCACGTCGCGGCTGATGAATTTCCGATATCGTCCCAGTGGTGAGAAAAACCGTCGCAGGAACAGCAGATCCCAGAGTGGCACGTCATGGTTCCCCGGCACCACCAGTTGCGGTTGCGGCAGACGCTTCATAAACGCCGCGGCGTCGCGGTACTGCCCACTCCGCGCGCGTTGGGTGAAGTCACCGGAACAAACGACCAGCGAGGGTGGGTTGGCGGTCAGGTCGGCGACCAACCCTTCGGCGACCGGCGCGTCGAGCTTGCCAAAGTGCAGGTCGGAGATGTGTGCAATCGTTCGCATGTGCTGGTCTTCCGTACCATCGGCGGCTCGCCCATGTCCCGTCCTTTTACAGGAATCACGGGTGGGCCACCCGTGGTACGGGCCATCGCTACGTACTTTTTCGCGGTACGATCACCTTCAGCGACCGCTCGCGTACCGTGTACACCAGCGGCGACTGCAAGTCGATGATCTCTCCGTCGATCGATACGTGAACCGTCGATCTGCGCGTCTCAATCTGCATGCGCGGGCCGGCAATCACCTCGAAATTTTTCGCCGGCTCCAACGCTCCGAACATCGCTTTGATCATCAACCAGATCATCCCCATCCGCCCGCGCGGTTTGGCGACATAGGTATTGAGCACCCGGCGGTCGGGGAACGACGCGTTCTCGACACCGAAGACTTCCATCTGGTGCGCGTTGTTACAGACAATGACACTCGGCGTGCGCCGCACGCGCCGAGCATCGCCGGCCGTCAGCACGACGCGGATGATCGGGAATCTCACCATCGCGCGCCACATCGCAATAAACATCGCCGGCCATTTGCCGCGGTCGAGCGTTTCCCGCTGGGCATCGCGATGCTTGACGATGCGCGGGTGCATGCCGATCGCGCTGAAGTTGAGAAACAGGTTGCCGTTAACATCCCCCACCGGCAGGTCGGTCGATTGACCGGTCGACAGCGCGGCGATCGCGTCGGCGAGTTCCAATGGGATGCCCAGATCCTTGGCAAAATGGTTGTGCGTGCCTAAAGGGATAACCCCAAACGGCACACCCGTGTCGAGCAGCCCTATCGCGACGGCGTTAAGCGTCCCATCTCCCCCCGCGGCCAGGACCGCGTCGCAACCACTGGTCGCGGCCCGTTTAGCGCTCGCCGTAAGTTCTTTGGCAGGCACGGGCTGCAGGTCAGCCTCGATGCCGTGATGAGCCAGTTGTTCCTTTAGCTTTGATACTACTGCATCGCCACCGAGTTTGGCGATCGTACCGGCGGCGTCGTTCATGATGATCGTCCAGCGCATGCGGCGGAACATAGCAGCGTTAACCGATCTTCACTGCGCCCGATCTACTTTTTCGCATCCGATGCCATCATCCAACCGTATCCCCGGGCATCACAGCGATCGATTGGCGATCGCATTACGAAGGCTTATCACCGGCCACTGGCCGGAGGGAATTGTTATGAAGACCGCTCGCATTGCACTCACGCTGACCGCCATGTTTGGCCTGGCCACCGCGTCCGTAGTCACCTTTTCGCAGTCGGTCGCCCGCGCCGATCATCACATGAACGACGACAAGTCGATGGCCAAAAAGGACATCATCGACACCGCGACCGGTCCTGGTATGTCGGAAGTGACGACCGTCGTAGCCGCCATCAAGGCTGCCGACCTGGTGGAAACGCTTAAGGGCAAAGGCCCGTTCACGGTCTTCGCGCCGACGAACGCCGCGTTCGAGAAGCTGCCGGCCGGCACGGTCGAGGACCTGCTGAAGCCAGAGAACAAGGAGAAGCTCAAGGGCATCCTTCTCTATCACGTGCACGCCGGTGCCGCGATCATGGCCAAGGATGTGAAGACCATGAGCCTGACGACCGCCAACGGCAAGGATTTGGCCGTCAAGGTAGACGGGGACACCGTGACGATCAACGACGCGAAGGTCATCAAGACCGATGTTGTCTGTTCGAACGGCGTCATCCACTGGATTGACGGCGTCGTCCTGCCGTAAGCTCGCGCCGTGACAACAAACTTCTGCCCCGCACAGGGCAGGCCGGCCGATGGCGAAGTAATTTTCGTCATCGGCCATTCTCAAAACGGGCGCCGGGCGACTATGATCTGCTGACGTAGCGGTCACAGGCGTAGGATTGGAACGGAGCGGCGCGTTTGGCAGTGAACGAGGCGAATCTTGACGACATCACCGCCATGGCCGCCGTGGCCCGTGGTGAGCCCGAAGGGCTGTCGCGCCTCTACGACCGTTATCATCGCTTGGTCTTTACGCTCTGCCTGCGCATCCTGAAGGATCGCGGAGAAGCCGAAGACGTGCTGATCGAAGTGTTCCAGGAATTGTGGGAACGTTCGGCCCGTTTTGACGCGACACGTGGCAGTCCGCTGTCCTATCTGTCGACACTGGCGCGCAGTCGCGCGATCGACCGATTGCGTTCGCGCGGTGGGAAGATTCGGGCAGCGTCACTGGACATCGAACACGCCGGGCAACAAGCGCAATCCACAGGAGCAACCCCTGGTGAATCCGCCGACCTTGGTGAGCAATGCCAACGCGTAACGGCGGCGCTGCGGGCGCTCGATCCCGAATATCGCCAAGCGGTGGAGTTGTCGTTTTACGATGGGCTTTCGCACAGTGAAATTGCGGCAAAATTAGACAAACCGCTGGGCACAGTGAAGACGTATATCAGGCAGGGACTGATCCGATTAAGAGACAGGCTGCAAAGCCGTACGGCCGATGCTGTCAGTGGAGCCAACAGCAGTGACGAATGACGAGCGCGACAACCTCCTGCTATACGCCGCCGGCGCCCTGAGCGACGCGGAAGCAGTCGAGCTGCGCTCTCGGCTGGCCGCAGCCTCGCCGGAGGAGATCGGCGTGCTGGCCGAGGCCGAAGCGGTGCTGGCGCACCTGCCCTTGGCGCTACCGGAAGAGTCGCCGTCGGTCGGTGCAAAGTCGCGTTTGATGGGCAAGCTTACAGCACATGGGCAGACATCGTCGTCCATGCGTATCGGGCCGGCTGTGACGTCCACCGGTTCCACCTCATCCACTCGTGTGCCATTGTGGATGGCGTTGGCGGCGTCGGTGCTGATCTTCGCGGTCTCACTGGTCATGGTGATGAACGCCCATCGTGGGAAGGAAGACCTGCGGCAACAGGCGCGTGCGGCCGATGAAGAGCGTGCCACGCTTCAGACGGCGCTGGTCACCAAGGAACTGACGCTGCAGAACATGCAGACGAAGCTCGCTTTGATGACCGACAGCATCAGCGCCGAAAAACTTCAGCTGGTCGGTCTGGCCATGCCCGAGGCAAACGCCCAGCGTAAGACGCGCGGCCGCATCCTGTGGGACAAGGACAAGAACCAGTGGTTCATCGCCGTCTTCGACCTGGCCCCCCCGGCTGCGGGTCGCGAGTATGAGCTGTGGTTCATCACACCGGACCAGAAGAAACATCCGTCCAAGGTGTTCAACACAAATGCCGCCGGTGACGCGATGATGATGGTCGAAGTGCCCAAAGAACTCGGCCCCATCGCGCTGGCCGCGATCACCGACGAACCGGCAGGTGGATCCCCCGTGCCGACCGGTTCGATTCACCTCGTCGGCAAAGTCGAGTAACGCTCGATTTGCTATCGTCTCCACTTGCACTCATCTCTTGAAGCATCCGACAATCGCCACGGCGATTACCCTGGCCTCAAAGCAGCCCTTCCTCGAGAGGGTATTCCCATGCCCGACAGTCTCGTGAAGCTGTACGCCATAACACCACAAGAGCCAGCCGTCGGCCCGGTGCGTCGCTCAGAGTGTGACAATCCGCCGACTGATGCCGGGCGAACAGTCGCCGGTGCTGGCGTGAATTCGCGACCGATTTCACGTCGGTGGGGCTGATGAAACCGCTGCGACGTTGGCCCGGCCAGCCGATCAGCAGCTTCATCGCATGGTGCCGCAGGGGTATCTCATCGAGAACAGGTGGGAGGGAAACTAGCTCGTTTGAAGTTTCTTCGCTTCCAACGCGCCCGCACTCGGTCGTCGAACGTCCCACGCGAGACCGACGCGTTCCATGAACGCGATCATCACGTACGACGGATCGAACTCGTACCACTTCAACCCATGGCGGGCAGAGGTCGGGAAGGCGTGGTGATTGTTGTGCCAGCCTTCACCGAGCGAAATGGCCGCGATGACGGGGTTGTTGCGGCTTTCGTCACCGCTTTGGAAGCTGCGGTAGCCGAAGAAGTGGCAGATCGAATTCACGCTCCAGGTGGCGTGGTGCATGAGCCCGATGCGCAGGACGACCAAATAGACAATCATCGCCAGCCCGCCAGCGATTGTGCGATGGACGAGTAGTCCAAGGCCGAACGAGACGATCACGCTCAGCGCGAGCCAGCCGAAATAATACTTGTCGACAAAGCGAATGGTCGGGTTGGCGACGAGATCTTTGACGGATCGCTCGACGTCCTGCTTCCGCGGCTTCATCAGCCAACCGGTGTGGGCGTGCCACAACCCCGCCGCTACCCCGCGAATGCCGTTACCGTCCAGGTGCGGTGAATGTGGGTCCCCCTCGTGGTCCGACGTCTGATGATGCCGCCGATGGGTCGCCGTCCAGGAAATGGGCGGCCCCTGCATCGCCATGCAGCCGAGGACCATCCAGACTCCTTCGATCCATGTATACGACGTGAACGACTTGTGCGCGAGCATGCGGTGATAGCCGATGGTGACGCCGAAGCCGATGAAGAGGTAGACGATAGAAAAGAGCGCGACATCCGTCCACGTCGGCCGCAACCACGGAATGAAGAACAAGATAGCCGCCAAGCCCAGGTAAGGGATGAGCACGGTGGCCCACATGAAGATGGCTGCGGGAAAAGTCAGTTTTTCGTGACCATGCGCGTCTTGAGCGGGCCAGGATTCGTAGCTGGAGAGAAGGTCCATGGGCAGTTACACAATCGGAAAGAGCGGGAGGCGATTGGCCGCAACATCTGACGGCGAGTCGAAAGTTATACGGTTTGGGTTCGTCGAGTCATACGGCAAAAGGGAAATTTTACAAACAAACGCCATGAACACGTGAGCGTCACGTCTACGTAAGCCGCCTCAGCGAGCAAAATCACCATTGCAAACTAAGAAAAAGCGGCACTGCTCTTCAATCTGATCAAGGCACGCGCATGGATCCAGTGATGGACTCAACGGTCGATGTACGCCGACACTGGGTTGCGACAATTGACCAAAAAAAAGCCCGGCCTCTTTCGAGGTCGGGCTTCGTTTGCAGATGCTCTTTGCAAATGAATAGTTGGATTGCCGTACATTGATATCACTACCAACATCCAAACCGTTTGACGGGTCTGACGAGGTTGTGCCTGACTTTCATTCAGCAGATTGCTCTACTGAAAATTCTAAGTAATCCCTTAGAAAGGAGGTGATCCAGCCGCAGGTTCCCCTACGGCTACCTTGTTACGACTTAGTCCCAGTCACCGAACCTGGCGTAGGGATCTCAGTATTGAGACCACTTCG
>Ga0163144_10031526_pt1 | contig 10101 bp, 12 predicted proteins | sample OliLak19BULKMAT1_FD_123175 | JGI IMG/M metagenome (GOLD analysis project Ga0163144, IMG submission 123175) | Freshwater microbial mat bacterial communities from Lake Vanda, McMurdo Dry Valleys, Antarctica - Oligotrophic Lake LV.19.BULKMAT1 | ecosystem: Environmental > Aquatic > Freshwater >...
GCGCCAGCGCGGCCCGCTCCTGCCTTGCCCGAAGCCCCTCCCGCGGCCGCTCCCGCTCCCGCGACCGAACCCCTGCCCTGGGCCGCGCTGGCACGGGGCCCAGACAACGGATCAAGAGTGGGGCCGAACGCGAGCGCCGTGACAAGGCAACTCGTGAAATGCTAAGTTTTCTGGTTGCCATGGCGCTCACGGAGCTTGCGAAGGCGGTACTGCCGGCCAACGTATCGAGGGCTCTGCTGACGCGCGGGCAAGCCACCTTCGCAGCCGAATACCTCGACACGCTCGTGCTTTTGGTTCGCGCTTGCACCGGGAGCGAAGTGTTGGCGGCCTTGCGGGCCAGCACGCCTGAAGCCACCGGCTGCGACCTGGCTTTAGGCTGCGCGACGAGGCGGCAAAAGCTCCCCCACTTGTGCCGTGCTACTACAGGCGGGTACCATGAAAATCGGACGTAACGACCCCTGCCACTGTGGCTCCGGGCAGAAATACAAAAAGTGTCATGAGGCTGCGGACGACGCCAAGGAGTCGGCGGAGCTGGCCGCCGCGCAAGCCAAAGCCGCGGCCGAAAAAGAAGCTGCAGATGCGGAAGCCGCTGCCAACCCTGAAGCCGCAAAGCTGGCCAAGAAGGTCGTCGATCGGAGCGCGGCTCGCTCCGCCTCGCGGCCGAAGGAACGCATCGCCACTACGGCCAGCCCCATCCGCCGCGGGGCGGTGTAGCGGAACCTTGCTAAAGCGACCGCGCATTGGCGGGGCGCAAGCGCGAATTCTGAACAGCTAGCAATAGTCCACGCGCCCGGAGCCTTTCAGGGGTAAAGGGCGCCAGCCCATGACGCCCCGCAAGCCAAGACCCGCTGCCGTAGTCCACCCGCCCCTGCAGAAGGCGGTCGCCTACCCGCCCGATTCGATCTGGCGAACCTGGCAGGACGGACAGGCCACCACGTACCGCGGCAACCTATTCAAGCGTCAAGGACACAAGATCGCTCGCGTCATCGAGCCAGTCGCGTAGACGACGCGCTGGGCCTCTTTCTCGAGTCCTTTGGCCGAGAAGAATCCCGGGCGAGCTTTGCGGCGCAGTTTGCCAGGGCGAGGCGTCTTGCCGCGCGCGAAGCGATCGGCTTTCGGGCGCCGGTGCACTTATTCAGCCTGGCGTAGGCCGTGCATACGAGGGCGGTCATGGCAGCCCATCACGGCAAACAGGACGGCAAAAAGGTACGCTATGCGGTAGTCGGGGCCGGCAACATTGCCCAGGTCGCGGTGATGCCAGCCTTCGCGCACGCCAAGGAGAACTCGGAGCTGGTGGCGCTGATCTCGAGCGACGCTACGAAGCGGGCTGAGCTCTGCAAAGAATATCAGCTCGAAATCGCCGGGGACTATTCGGAGCTGGAGCAGGTGTTGGCCCGCGGCCAAATCGATGCGGTCTACGTTGCGACCCCGAATTCACTTCACAAGGAACATGTGCTGAGGGCGGCTGCCTGCGGCGTACACGTGTTGTGCGAGAAGCCGCTAGCGCCGAGTGTGAAAGACTGCGAGGTGATGGCCCAGGCCTGTCGGGACCACTCGGTGAAGCTGATGGTCGCCTATCGCTTGCACTTCGAGGAGGGAACCTTATCCGCGTTGCAGCTCTTGGAAGAAGGCAAGCTGGGCGACCTGCGAGTCTTCGACTCGGCCTTTGGGCACAACGTGCGGCCTGGCGATATACGGACCAAGCCCGAAGTGGCCGGCGGGGCCTGCTTGGATTTGGGCGTTTACTGCATCAACATGGCTCGTCATGTATTTCAGGCTGAGCCGCTGTCGGTCCTGGCCTCCAGCATCGACAGGGACGGAGTGGACGACACCACCACGGCGGTGCTGCGCTTCGAAGGCGAACGGGTCGCGCAGTTCACGGTCAGCAACAGCACCGCCTCGACCTCGAGCTACCGGGTCGTCGGCAGCTCCGGAGACCTAAGGGTCGAACCAGCTTTCGCGTAGGTGGAGGGCTTGGAGCACTATCTCACGGTGGACGGAAAGACGCGCCACAAGGCCTTCAGCAAGCGCGACCAGTTTGCCCCGCAACTGATCCATTTTTCGCGCGGCGTGCTCGAAGGCAGCGAGCCCGGCCCAACTGCGGAAGAGGGAATTTGTGACATCCGAATCGTCGAGGCCATCCTCGAATCGGCAAGAACGGGACGCAAGGTCGAGCTCGAGCCACGCGAGCAACGCTACCAGCCGAGCCTTCAGCAAGAGCTGAAAAAGCCTGCCTTGAGCAAACCCAAGCCGATCCACGCTCCTTCTCCGAGCTTGAAGTAACCTAGCCCGAAGGAAGCCCCATGCCGAGCTTGGCCAAGTATCGCAACCTGCGAGATTTCGAGCAGACCAGCGAGCCGCAAGGGGGCACGACACAGCGGGTGCAGCCGGGTTTCAGTTACGTAGTGCAAAAACATGACGCTCGGAACCTGCACTACGATTTTCGTTTGGAGCTGGATGGCGTGCTCTTGAGCTGGGCCGTCCCGAAGGGCCCCAGCCTGGACCCCTCCGTGAAACGGTTGGCCGTCGAGACCGAGCCGCATCCGATTGAATACGGCGGCTTCGAGGGCTGCTGGACGGAGAAGTAGTGGTCGTGGACGACGCCGGCGTTAGCGACTTTCAGATGCTGCAGAACTCCCTCAGCGAGGGTAAGGACACGGCCCTCGTCTACTATGCATTTGACTTACTCTACCTAGTCGGTCGCGATCTACGCAGCCTACCGCTCGTCGACCGCAAAAGGCAGCTGCAGCAGTTGCTACAGAAAAACTCCACGGAGCTAGGTTCTACCGTTCGCTTCAGCGCTCATGTAGAGGGTGAGGGCCAAAGGTTTTTCGCGAACGCTTGCAAGCTGCGCTTGGAGGGCATCATATCCAAGCGAGGCGCGGCGCTGTATGGCGAAGGGCGAGGGCCTGACTGGCTCAAAATAAAGTGCAGCAAGCGCCAAGAGTTGGCCGTCGTCGGCTACACCGAGCCAGGCGGCACCCGCAGCCACTTGGGTGCGCTCCTGCTCGGGGTGATGCGCGGCAAAGAGCTCGTGTACTCAGGCCGCGTGGGCACTGGCTTTACCGAGAAGTCGCTGAGCGAGCTAAAGCGTAGGCTCGCCCCTTTGGAGGTGAAGGAGCCTCAAGTCGTGAACCCGCCGCGAGGAGCCGAGGTGCGGAGCGTGCACTGGGTGAAGCCCCAACTCGTGGCGGAGGTGAGCTTCACCGGTATCACCAGCGCGGGGCTCTTACGTCACCCCACCTTTCACGGGCTGCGTGACGACAAGACTCCCAGCGAGGTAAAGCTCGAGGTCGCTCAAGGGCTGGAGCAGGTCGAAAATTCGGCGAAGCCAAGCAAAGCCGCGAAGGCCACAAGCCAGACGCGCGCGAGCGAGGCTGGGCCCCTACAGACTGACTACCCCATCACCAATCCCGGTAAGGTGCTCTACGCAGAGCAGGGGATCACGAAGCGCGAGCTACTCGACTACTACGCTTCGGTCGCGGAGCGAATGTTGCCGCACATCGCGAATCGGCCGCTGACCCTCGTGCGATGTCCCAACGGCTACGGAAAGCCCTGCTTTTTCCAGAAGCATCCAGGCAAAGGCACTCCGAAAGGGCTGCGCTCCATTGCAATCCGAGAGAAGGAGGGCAAGTCGCCGTACAGCGTGCTGGACGACAGCTCGGGCCTCTTCGGCTTGGTCCAGCTGGGCGCCCTGGAAATCCATACCTGGGGGTCGCACGCCGACGACTTCGAACACCCCGATCTGCTCGTCTTCGATTTAGATCCGGATCCTGAGCTTCCCTACCAAGCAGTGATCGATTGCGCGCTACGCTTGCGCGAAGTTTTCCAGTCAGCGAATCTCGAGAGCTTCGTCAAGACTACCGGCGGCAAGGGAATTCACGTCTGCGTGCCGATCGTCCCCAGCATAGGCTGGGAGCAAGCCAAACGCTTTTCGAACCAGATCGCCGACGCCCTAGTCGCCGAGGCCCCGAACAAGTACGTCTCGACCGTCTCCAAGGCGCAGCGGAGGGGCAAGATTTTCATCGATTACCTGCGCAACGGCCGCGGAGCGACGTTCATTGCTCCCTACTCGACCCGCAACCGGGAGAACGCTCCCATCGCTGTGCCGCTGGAGTGGCATGAGCTGTCTCCCAAGCTCAAGCCCGACCATTTCAACCTGCGCAACATCCATGAACGCCTTGCCGACCTGCTCCAAGATCCATTCGAGCGGATGGCCAAACTGAAGCAGCACCTGCCCTCCAAGGGCCTTTGAGGGGGCGGACGCGGAAGTGAAACGTAGCGAGCGAGTGGAGGCGGTGGGGGGACGCGAACGTGCAACGCCCAACGCGGGGGCGTGGGAAGCGGGATTCGGGAAGCGGGAAGCGGGAGGCCCGCGACCACGTACTGAACTTGAACAATTGGTCCCGCGCGCGGCCGACGGGCGGCGTCTGAGGACGGCGTCCCGAATTGCGGATTTTCAGCCGGCGGGGCGGCGCCCCAGAAACATCTGGTCGAAGAAGCCCTGGTCGCTCTCGTCGCCTAGCGGGCGTGCCACGAGCTCGGCTCGAAAGCCCGCCTGCTCGAGCAGGCTCAGCCAGGCATTGCCGGAGAAGAGGCCCTCGACGTGACGGTCGTGCACCGCGCGTAGGGTCGTGCCGTCGCGCAGCAGGAACGCATACTCGACCGCGTAGCTGTGATCGTTGGGATCGGGATCCCAGCTCCACTCCAGGCAGCGCAGCGAGCGCGTTCCGGAGTCTGCTTCATGCAGCGTGGTCTGCTCCTTGAACGTCTCGCGCACCGAGTCGGGGGCGAACAGCGCCACGCCCCCAGGTCGAGTGTGGAGAAATGCGGTCCGCAGCGCGGCCAGCAGATCTTCGGGCGATGTCATGTACACCATGGCGTCGTGCACGAAAACGGCATCGAAAGTGCGACCGAGCCGCAACGTGCGCATGTCCCCTGCCACGTGCTCGCACTCCGGATTGAGCTCGCGGCTCAGCTGCAGCATCTCGAGCGACAGATCGCTCAAAGTGCAGCTGAAATGAGGCTTGAAGTAGAGAGCGTTGTGCCCGGCGCCCGCGCCCAGCTCCAGCAGCGTTCGAGCGCCGGGCGGACTCGAGCCGGCCAGCGCTTCGAGGTACAGGCCGCCCAGACGTCAGGCTGAGTGAGCAGCTCCGCTAGCATGCGTCTTCCTTCCTCGTGAGCGGCCGCCTAAAGACTCGGTCGGCGTTCTGGGTCCTCCCGAGGCGCTCATGGCGCCACCTCCCCGTTGGTGGTGGGCAGGCCGAGAAGCAGCGGCTTGGTGGGTGGGCGCAGCAATGACGCCACAATCGAGCCGCCGAGTAGCCCAACGATCATGCCGAGGGATGCCCAGATTGGGATCTTGTAGACGCCGGCCAGGAGCATCTTCGCGCCGACGAACACCAGGACCAGCGACAACCCGACCTTGAGGTAGTGGAACTTTTGCATGACTCCGGCCAGCGCGAAGTAGAGCGCCCTAAGACCGAGAATGGCGAAGATGTTCGACGTGAAGACGATGAAGGGGTCGTTGGTGATGGCGAAGATTGCCGGGATGGAATCGACGGCAAAGACGAGATCCGTAATCTCGATCGCCACCAGCACCAGTAGAAGCGGAGTGGCGTAGCGCTTTCCGCCCTCAACCACGGTGAAGGCCCCCTCGCGGTAGTCGCTCACCGAGGGAACCAAGCGCCGGAACAGGCGAAACAGCGGGTTTCGCTCAGGGTGCACCTCTTCGCCTCGCTGCAAGAGCAGCTTAACCCCCGTAAAGACCAGAAAGGCACCGAAGATGTAGATGACCCAGTGAAACCTGTGGAGCAGTGCCGCACCGACGACGATGAAGATGGCGCGCATGACGAGGGCGCCCAGGATCCCCCAGAAGAGCACGCGGTGCTGCAGCTTGGCCGGGACCGCGAATGCCGAGAACACGACGATGAAGACGAAGATGTTGTCGACCGACAGCGCCTTCTCGATCACGTACCCGGTGAGGAACTCGAGCGCACGCTCCGAGCCGAACCAAAAGTACACGCCAACATTGAAGACGAGAGCGAGCGAGACCCAGACCCCCGTCCAGGTCAAGGCTTCCTTGACGCTCACCTCGTGCGCCTTGCGGTGGAAGACGCCAAGGTCGAGGGCCAACATGGCCAAGACGAATACGGTGAAACCGATCCACAACGACGGCGTGCCGATACTTTCAAGACCCATGTCAGTTCCTCGCTTCGACCGTGTTCAAGCTGGTGCCCATGCACGAAGCGTGCTGCTGCAGCCCCGTTCGAGTCACAAGCGCTCCGCCTGCCTGCGCCGCTGAAGGTCGCGCTCTACGGCGCGCGAGGCCCTGTCTGCGGCACGATCGACCACCACCCGAAGGTCTGCGTCGATGTCCTCGACGATCACGTTGCCCTCTGGTCGAAGTGCAACATCGATGTGGCACTGCTTGTCCACGCCGCCGCGGGCACCGTTGGCGTCTTGGAAGCGGACGGTGACCTTGGCAATGCGCTCTCCGAACCGGCTGAGCGCAAACCGCAAGCGGCGGTCGACATGGGCGCGCAAAGCCTGCCCGACCTCTATCCTCCGGGCACGTATATCGATCTGCATAGCGTTTCCCTTCCCAGTTACGACCATCGGTCTGGCTTCGACCACACGACCGCCAAGCGGGCGGTAAAGCCTCAGTCTCGTTTGCATTGCCCCTGGTTGTAGCGCGCCGCCATACGTAGACTATTAGAAAGATTTGACGTTATACGTAGTAAGAACCTACATGTTTACTACTTCTGGATCGTCGCCAAAGAGTGGAGCATCGGGAGACATGTAGCTTATTACTACAGGTAGGTACCAAAGTTTCTTAATTTACAATGCTTCGGCGGGCACTACACCTTAGGCCTACCCCACAGGAGTACTCGCCCATGAGCATGCCATGCCCCCGTTGTGTCGAATCGGACCTGATCGAGAAAGAACGCGACGGCGTTACCATCGACGCGTGTGTGCGCTGTCGCGGTATCTGGCTTGATCGAGGTGAGATCGAGAAGCTCATCGCTCGGGCGAGCGACGAGCTCATGCTGAACGACTCCTCGGGTCCGCCATCGAGCGATCGCCACTATGGCGCGAGCAAGCATCGGCCCGCTCGCAAACGCGGCTGGCTCGGCGACTTCTTCGACTGAAGAACGCGATTCGCGACAAACGTTGACCGCTTCCACGAAGAGGCCGACGACGCTCAGAGTATCTGAAGAAATTAACTGGAGGAAACCATGTCTATCTGGAGAAACGTGCTCGTGTATGCCGACGCTCGACCTGAAAGTGAAGTGGCGCTTGCAGAGGGTATGCGCCTGGCCGCGCACGCAGACGGCAAGTCCCTAGTGCTAGATGTGCTCCACCACCCTGCCGACGCGCGTGCCACTTGGTCTGCTCGCAATGGCCGAACTAGAGCTTTTGGAGCTCATGCTGGAGCAGCGCAAGGAGCAACTGCACGAGGACGTGGAACGTCTGCGCCGCCTCGGCCCCGTTCCAGTGAAGGTGACCCACGGTAGCCCCGCATTCGAGTTGATCCGACACGCGGTCAACGGACGTCACGACTTGATCGTCAAGGCAGCCCGGGGCCGAGACGTGCGCCACATGACTAGCTTTGGCACCACCGCACTCCATCTGATTCGAAAAAGTCCGGTGCCAGTCCTGGTAGTGAGCGCCGACAAGCGTCTGCTCGAACGGCCGAAGGTGCTATGTGCAGTCGATATTGGAGACGACGAGGTGCGGCTCGAGCTGAACCGCGAGCTGCTCGCCGCCGCGCGCAGCCTAGCCGAGGTCTACGCAGCCGATCTGCAAGTGATCCATGTGCTCGATGCGCGGAAGACTGGCGCGTATCGGGCGTTCCTTGGCGCCGACGCCTTCGGTCAGTTCGTGCACGGTTGGCACCGCGCGATTGAGAAGAGCTTGGAGCAGCTGCTGTCGCAAGAGCTCGAGGGGTTTTCGAGTGTGCGCGCCCAGGTGATCGAGGGCGACCCAGCCGACGTCATCGTCAACCTCGTGGCTGGTGACAAGGTGTCGCACTTGGTCATGGGCAGCGTCGCTCACCGCGAACCGGGCTTGCTCATCGGTAGCCTGGCCGAAGATTTGCTGGCGCGGGTAGAGTGCTCGTTACTCACTATCAAGCCCAGCGGCTTTGAGACGCCAGTGGATCTAGTAGCTCAGCAGAACCAGGTCGCCTAGTGGTCTGTATCGCTACGACGCTCGCGTGACCGGACCCTGCCGTGCCCTCCGGTACTTGGCTGAGAGCGCTTTCCACCTCTTCATAGCGGTCGGCAACGCCGGCTTCACGCCGACTCCTTGGGGCTACTACGGTGGGCTCTCTTTTGGCGCCGCCGACAAGGCCTACAACGTGAAGCTGCGCGGCGTCACGGTGGCTGACAATCGCAACACCACGGTCGACGGTAACACCAACAACGACGGAAACTCGGGGGTAACGCTCGGCGGCACCGCAGCCGCCGCCTTCGATCTGGGTACCGCCGCCGATCCAGGCAACAACGTGTTCGCTGGTAACGACACCGGCAGCGCCACCACGAACCTGAACGTGAAGGTCGGCGCCGGCGTGACCGTGTCAGCCGTGGGGAACACGTTCGACCCCAGCATGCAAGGCGCCAGCGCGGCAGGGGTGTACGTGCTCGGCGCGGCTCCGTGCGCTGCCAATAGCTGTGATCTCACGACCGGTACGGGCGCTAACTACCGGCGGCGACGAAACCCAGATATCCAGCTTCGAGCCGAGTCCGAGAAAGGTTCCGCGCCAGCGCGGCCCCGTAGCTGCCTCTGCCCAAAACCGCTCCCGAGCCCGCTCCCACTCCCGCAGCCGAACCCCCTCCCGAGGGCCGCGCTCGCGCGACGCCCCGACCACGGATCGACACTGCCGCGGGAGGACCAACGCTTCCCACACTATCGCGCCCGCTCCCCACGTCCGCGTTGGGCGTTGGGCGTTCGCGTCCCCGTGCGCCGCATGCCGCATGCCGCCCGCCTGCACCCGCCTCCGCGCGATCAGCTTCTGCAATTCGGGCCGCGCCTTGGCAGGCCTCAGCTCAAGTTACCAGGCGGAGTAGGACACGGCGGACGCGTGATATGCGACGCGCGACTCCGAAATGGCGTCATGGGTCGAACGGATCAGCAATGCGCGAGCAGCTTGACGGCGGCCCTGAGCCAAACGTCGAGCTGACGCGCGTCATGCTCAGCTGAGAGCTGCTGGCGCTGTTGGTCCGTCGGCGTCAAACCTCGCGCGTCGAGAACAGCTAGGACGGCTTCGAGCCTTCGATCATCGCGTCTTGGACGAGAATGCTCCAGGAGCCTGTGGCGACTTTTGGGTGGTGGGCGTCGTCGTGGTCTCTGCCCTAGCCCACCCGTCCTCAACGGCCGGTTAGAGTCGTCGATCGCAGTCGCGGCAGGCGCACCGTTGCTGTCGATGCGAGTTCGCGTGAACCGGGCTCGATCGGAATGGCGCGAATCCCGAGCGCATCCGGGCGGACTCGGGCGCGTCTTCAGGGCTCCTGGCGCCTTCGGCAAGCACGTTGGCGCCGCCGGCCATCGCGCGATCCCTGCGCATCGACGACCTTAGGGAAGTCACGACCTTCCAAACCAAGGACGAATCCCATGACTCTCCAGAATGCGTCCGCGCTCGTCGTCGCCTCGATGCTCCTCAGTCTCGCTTCCGTCGCGAGCGCGTCGCCTGCGGCGGAGGTGCCCGCACCCGCTGCTTCGCCGCCACAAGAGCTGAACCTGAACCTCTTCCGCAATCCTTCCATCGGGCTCGAGTACCGGCGATGGGATTTGGCGGTGCATGGCGGCCTCTACCCCACGGACACGCGCGGTCACCGGCGCGTCGGAGCCGAACCGGGTGGCCAGCTCGCGACACTGGAGGTCGAAGTAATCGCGCAGGCGCGAGTTGAACGACTTCCGCTGCATCGGAGTCAGCCCAGGCCAATCGGCTTTGCGCTCTTGCGTAGCAGTTGCTCGGTTGCGGCGTCAAAGCGGAATGCGCGAATGAGGCTTTCGACGTCGTAGGAGGCGATGCGCTGACGGATGCGTGCCACGAGCGTTCGAGCTTCGTCGTGGCGATGGGTGAGCGAAAGCGTGGAC
>Ga0163144_10031530_pt1 | contig 10101 bp, 9 predicted proteins | sample OliLak19BULKMAT1_FD_123175 | JGI IMG/M metagenome (GOLD analysis project Ga0163144, IMG submission 123175) | Freshwater microbial mat bacterial communities from Lake Vanda, McMurdo Dry Valleys, Antarctica - Oligotrophic Lake LV.19.BULKMAT1 | ecosystem: Environmental > Aquatic > Freshwater > Lake...
CCAGCCTCTCCATGCCATCCAAAGGCATCGAGGCGGCCTAGCAGGACCGGTACACTTTTGCGCCGCCATCAAGCGGAGATCAAAGCCGGTTCAGTGGTACACTTTGCGCCCGCGCTTTATAACTCGGATCGAAATTCGCGCTCATCCAGCCGAAGAAGTCATTGAGTCCGGATTTCTTGCCAAGAACCTGCGCGACATTGCCGAGCTTGTGAGGCTGCCCCATCACGCCGACATCCCACGCCCAGCCAGGACGAACCATGGCCTGGCTCATGCGGCGTAGGGCACCTGCTGTCCCACCGGCGCCTGCCAGACCCGAGCGATAGTCGCGATAGCGCGCGCCCGGCACTGGCATATCCACCGTGAAAAAAAGCGCCGAACACTTTGCCGCCTGCGCCCGTGCGATCAGGTCGCGCATAAAACCACGGTCGCGGATCATGTAGAGCTGGAACCAGATGGGCGAGGTGACCCCGCGCACCACTTCGTCCAGGCTGCAAGCGGATACCGTGGACAGTGTGAACGGCACGCCGAAATCGCCCGCGGCCCGCGCAGCCTGAACCTCGCCCCGGCGCGCAAGCATCCCGGCCAGCCCGATAGGGGCGAGCGCCACCGGCAGCCGTGATGCCTGCCCGAGCAGCGTCGTCGAGAGATCAAGCTGCGAAACATCGCGCATCACGCGCTGGCGCAGAGCGATCTCGCGGAGGTCGCTCTCGTTCCGCCGCAACGTGACTTCGTCGTACGAGCCGCCATCCACATATTCGAAAAGGAAGCCCGGCAGGCGCCGCCTGGCGATCTCACGATAATCCGAAATGGACGCGGCCTTGCGCGCCATCAGATGCTCTTCGAGAGGCCCGCCCAGTAAGGCGCGCGAACCTGCGCTCGCAGCACCTTCCCGGCGGCGTTGCGCGGCAGCGTGTCGACATAGTCGATCGTACGTGGCCGCTGGAATCCGGGCAGCCGATCCTTCGCAAAGTCGATGATGGATCGCGTGGTCTCATCCGAGCGCACGACACCGGGCTTCAATTCAACCACCGCCTTGATCTCCTCGCCCCAGTCCTCGTTGGGCACGCCAACAACAGCTGCATCTGCGATCAGCGGGTGGCGGATCAGTACCTCATCAATCTCGACTGGATAGATGTTCACCCCGCCCGAGATGATCAGCTCCGCGGTGCGCCCGGTCAGGAAAAGGTCGCCGTCGGAATCAAGCCGCCCCATATCGCCAAGCGTGAACCAGTCGCCACGATAGCTTGCATCCGTCTTGCCCTGTTCCTTGTAGTATTCGAAACGTCCCGTCGTCGGCGCCTTCACATAGATCAGGCCCTCCTTGCCATGCGGAACAGGGCTACCATCCGTGTCGAGCAGCTTGATCTCCACCCCCGGCACCGCCTTGCCGACGGTACCGGGCTTCCGCAACCATTGATGCGGGCCGACGAACACGCCGCCGCCTTCGGTCGAGGAGTAGTATTCGTAGAGCACCGGCCCGAACCAATCCATCATCGCCTGCTTCACATGCGCAGGGCAGGGTGCCGCGCCATGCACTATCCAGCGCATCGACGAAACATCGTATTTCTTCCGCGTCTCTTCCGGGAGCTGCAGCATGCGGTGCATCATCGTCGGCACCACATGCGTGTGCGTCGCCTTGTGGTTCTGGATCAGCCGGAGGGTTTCCTCGGCATCCCATTTGTCCATCAGCAGCGTGGTGACGCCGGCGTTGATCGGGATAACGAAGTTTATGCCCAGCGGCGCTGCATGATACAGAGGGCCCGTCAGCAGCGAAATGTCTTCAGCAGGATTCCATTTCGCCGTCTCGTTGCAGACACTGGTCAACTGGGACACCACTGGCCGCGTCCGACGATAGACGCCCTTCGGCCGACCCGTCGTACCCGACGTGTAAAGCATCGTCGACCCCGGCTCGGCGTCGTCGATATCGTCACCGCTCTCAGCGGCCAGCGCCGCGTCGAAATCGCCGAAGCTTTCAATCGCGCCGGCGTAAGCGAGCTTAACCATAAGCTTGTCCGACAGCATAGCCGACGCCATTGCGCCTGCCAGGAACCGACCACTCGCGATCAGCGCCCGCGCATCACTGTTATCCACCACATACGCAATCACTTCAGGCGTCTGATGCCAGTTCACCGCCGTGAGCCGCAGCCCTGATCGCTGGGTCGCGGCCCAGACGATCGCGAACTCAGGGCCGTTGTGCGCCAGCAGCGCAACGCCGTCGCCGACCTGCAGCCCCCGCCTGCGAAACAGCCGCGCCATGCGGTTGGCCTGCTCGTTCAGCTGCTTCCAGGAGAGGTTGCCCGAAGGAGAGATGATTGCCAGCCGCTCCGGCATTCGCCGCGCATGAGCAGCGACGGTCATGCCTTGGGCTATCAACTGTTCGTCGGTCAGGCTGGTGGACATGGGTCGTGTTTCCTAGCCCGGGTCATGGCCGCGGTGCGTGCAGAATATGTCGGCAAACGGTCGAGCCGCAATCGCGCTCTGTTCAGGCCGGAGGCCTGAATTCGTCTCGCAGCTGACGTTTCAACACCTTTCCAATCGTAGATCGCGGCAGCGTCTCGACCACGACGGCATAGGTGAGCCGCTGCGTCTTGCCGACACGGGTGTTGAGCCACGCCTTGATCTCGTCGGCCGTCGCTGCATGATCCGCCCTCAGGACGATGAAGGCTGCGGGCGTCTCGCCCCACTCGCGCGACGGGATCCCCACAACGGCAGATTCGGCGACCGCCGGATGATTGCCCAGCTCGGCCTCAAGATCGCTGGGATAGACGTTGAAGCCGCCAGTGATGATCATGTCCTTCTTCCGGTCCCCAAGAACCAGAAAGCCATCCTCGTCAAATCGAGCCACATCTCCAGTGCGAATGAAACGCTCGCCTTCCGGGCTGTACCATTCAGCGTCAGCGGTCTTCTTCGGTTGGTTGTGATAGCCAGTCATGATCGACATCGACCTGCCAACAACTTCCCCTATCTCGCCGCGCGGCAACTCCTTGCCATCCTCGCCGATGACACGGATGTCGTGTCCCGGAGCCGGCTGGCCGACGGTGTGCAGCTTGTGCGGAAACTCGTGCGCGCGCAGCAGGCACGAGCCGCCGCCCTCAGTCATTCCATAAATCTCCACGAGCCCGCCCGGCCACCGCCTCAGGATGTCGGCCTTGAGGTCCGCCGGAAACGGCGCGCTGGTGCAGGTCTTCATGCGGTAGGAGGACAGATCGAAACTGTCGAAGTCCGGCAGATCCATCAGCCGTCGATACTGGACAGGCACCAGCATGGCGTGCGTCGCGCGGTGCTGCTGCGACAACGCAAGAAAGCCGCGCGCGTCGAACTTGCGCATCAGCACGACCGTCCCGCCACGCATCAGTGCCGGGATCAGACTCACCAGTGTTGTGTTCGAATAGAGCGGCGTCGAGACCACGGTGATTGCATCTGGCCCATAGCCCAGCGTCTCGGCACGCCTAACGTGTCCCCAGCGCATCTTATGCGGCTGCACAATGCCCTTGGGCGCACCCGTCGTACCCGACGAGTAGATGATGTTGAAGGGCTGATCCGGATCGATCTCGACGGGCGCCGGTTTCGCGTCCTCAGGCGCAAGCCAAGTCACAAAGGCCTGATTACGGCTGCCTTCAAGCGCAATGCGCTTCGCAACAGGCGGCTCAGCGACAGATTCGAGCGCCTGGGAGGCGTCGTCATCCACGAAGATCAGGTTGGCGCCGCAGTCCCTCACCATCATCGCCAGCTGGTCGGCGGTGGAAGATGGCGCGAGTGGGCAGGCGGCAGCACCGGCGCGAAGGGCGGCGACAAAAATCACCACATACTCAAGCGATGACGGACCGCAGATTGCGACCGTATCCAGCCGCTGCACGCCATCACGCTGGAGAGCCGCTGCAGCCCTGTCGATCAGCGCGTCGAGCGCCGCAAACGTCACCACGCGCTCGCCATCGATGACCGCCGTGCGTTGCGGTCGGCTGGCGGCTCCGGCGCGAACAAGGTCCGGCATGGTGGCGAAGGATTGCGCCATTAGGTCGTCGAAGGTCGGCATGTCTACTTGCCTATGAACGCGGGATCGCGACGCGCGTGAAAGGCGGCGCGGCCCTCCCGGAAATCCTCGCTATCGAAGCATGCGTCGATGGCCGCCTGCGCTGCTGGCCGAAGCGCCGGATCGCTGGCGGCACGGCTCGCGAGTTTCGCGGCGGCATAGGTCATCGGGGCTGTTGCAGCGATCTGGCCGGCCAGCGCACGTATCGTCCTGTCGAGCAATTCCTCTGGCATGACATGGTTCACCAGGCCGAGGCGCAATGCATCGGCGCTGGTCAGTTGCCGTCCGGTTGCAATCATGTCGAGTGCGATGCCCGACCCGACGATTCCCTGAAGGCGCTGAAGGTTGTCCAGTTCATAGCCAAGACCGAGACGGCCAGCCGGCACGCCAAAGCGCGAGCCTTCCGTGCAGATGCGGATATCGCATGCGCTGGCGATTACCATGCCGCCGCCAATGCAGTAGCCCCTGATCATGGCGACCACCGGCAAAGGTGCCGAGAGCAGAGCCGCCGTGGCCGCGCTTACGGCCGCGGTGAAATCCCGGTTCGATGCCGCATCGTTCCGCTGAACCTCGAACTCGGCAATATCGGCGCCTGAAATGAACGCTCGCTCGCCCGCGCCGCGCAGCACGATGCAACGCACGGCCGGGTCAGCCATAAGTGCAGAGACGGCCACTGGGATCGCGTCCCACATGTCGCGGCGGACCGCATTGAGCCTTTCCGGCTGGTTGAACGTTAGCCAGCCGATCACGCCCTCGGTTTCGGTGAGAATCCGACCCTCGGCATACTGCTGAACACCTGCCTGCATCTGCATCCTCGCGGTACGGTTACGTTGACCCGCACCGGTTGGGCCGGTACGAATCCATGCATTAGCGCTAGGGCCTAACCTGTATCTGAGGCAAGGTGCGGCGCACGGGTTGGGTTGGATTGAGGCAGCCATGCCGCGTGGCGGCCGACGGAGCTCCTGCTGATATGGCGGAAGACGCCCTCCCTCCAGGTCTTGCTAGCGATCTCGACGTACTGGTCTTCGCCGAAGCCGAACTGGCGGCCGGGCGCCCGGCAGCGCTTGTGACCATCGTCGGCCTCGATGGCCCATTTTCGCGCCCCCTCGGCGCACAGCTGGCTGTTGCCGGCGACCGCCGCTTCGCCGGCAGCATCTCGGGCGGCTGCCTTGAACAGGCATTGACCGAGGAAGCGCAGACCGCCATCCGCGACGGGTCGAACCGAACGCTGCGCTACGGCCGCGGCTCTCCCTATCTGGACGTACGCCTGCCGTGTGGCGGCGGCCTCGACCTCCACGTCGATGCGTCCCCGGGCCGCGAGGTACTGAGACAGGCGATCGCACTCGGCCGATCGCGCGAGCCCTTTGCACTGGGCTTCGATCCCGGGTCGAACCGCAGCAGCCTTCGATTGCTCGACGCCGGAGGCAAGGGCCGGGCAGGCGAGTTTGTCCGTCGTTACGACCCACGCTTGCGGATCCTTCTGGCCGGACGCGGATGGGAAATCGTCGCCATGAGCCAGATGGCCCGCACGGCGAATGTCGAACTCGTCGTCGCCAGCCAGGAACAGGCGACGCTGGACTTCTGCCGGGCTAACGCCGACGAAATCATTCGGCTCACAGTGCCGACGGCCGCCCCGTCGCTGCCGCTCGACGCAAACACCGCCGTCGCATGTCTCTTCCACGAACACGAGTGGGAAGCGCCGATCCTGCTCGATGCACTGCGAAGCCCAGCCTTCTATGTTGGCGCGCTTGGCTCGCGGCAGACGCATCAGCGCCGCATCGAAACCCTCCGCGAACTCGGCGCAGGCCCGGATGATCTCGCGCGCCTGACCGGTCCGATAGGACTCTTTCCGTCGCAGGACCCACGCTCGCTCGCTGTCTCGGCGCTGTCAGAGATCGTGAAAGTCTGGAACGAGCGCGGAGGGCGGCGTTGAGCGTCCCGCTAAACCGCGTCGTCGTCATGCTGCTGGCATCCGGACTGTCGCGCCGCTATGGTCGGCGCGACAAGCTGATGGCACGTCTTGGCCAGAAGTCCCTGATCGACCATTCCGCCGACGTGATCGCCGGCCTCCCGGTGCTCGCACGTGTGGCTGTTTGTCCGCCGGATCATCACAACATTCGCGACAGGCTGGCGGGCCGGTTCGTGATCGCGCTCAACAAGAAGCCCAAGCACGGTCTCGGCCATTCGATCGCAGTCGGCGTACAGGTCGCGCTGCAGTTCAAACCCGACGCCATCGCGGTCTGCATGGGCGACATGCCGTTTATCGAGCCATGGCTGATTGAGGCTTTGGCGGCCAGGCTTGGCGACGCCGACATTATCCACGCCGGCGCCCAGAGCCGCGTGCATCCGCCAACCGCATTCGGCGCAGCGTGCTTCGACCAGCTCAGCAAACTCGATGGAGACGACGGCGCGAAGAAGATTATCGGGCAGGGTGGGTTCCGCGTTCTCGGCCTCAACGCGCCATCGCCGCTGCTGCTCGACGTGGACACGCGCGAGGGGCTCGGCTTCGCGCGACGCCAGCTTGCCGTGCGCGAACAGTACGCGATACCACAGCCAGCTGAGGCGCTGTATCCCGCGCCACCTCAACCGGACGATGCAACTCAACGGGATGATGCAACGATCCAGCAGGTGGCACCTACGCCGCGCCGGGCGAACGCTCGGCTGTCTTGACCGCTGTCCACAGCGCCTCTTGCTCCTCGAGCGGCAGCGCCGCGAAGTCCTGCCCCCGCAGGCGTGCAAGCCTCTCCATAGCACGGAAACGCTTGCCAAACTTTGAATTGGCGGCGCGTAAGGCCTCTTCCGGATCCACTGAGAGCTTACGGCAAAGATTGGCCACCACGAACAGGATGTCGCCCAGCTCCTCAGCCACATGGGCCTCATCGCGCACCGGAGCGGCGATCGCCTCCTCAAGCTCCTGGATCTCCTCCTGCAGCTTGTGCAAAACCGGTTCCGGCGAAGGCCAGTCGAACCCGACCCGGGCGGCCCGTTTCGCCAGCTTCTCGGCACGCATCAGGGCGGGCAAACCCATCGCCACCCCGTCTATCGCACTCGATGCTCCACCTTCGGCCTTCCTGGCTCGCTCAGCCGCCTTCATCGTCTCCCAGGCACCGGTTTGGGCGTCCGCGTCCGCGATCGTGGCCGAACCAAACACGTGCGGATGTCGCTCAACCATCTTGGCGACCAAGCCCCGCACCACATCGTCGATGTCGAAATGCCCAGCCTCCTCCGCTATCCGTGCGTGGAAGACAGACTGGAACAAGAGGTCGCCCAGCTCACCCTTGAGCTCCCCCATGTCATTCCGCTCGATCGCGTCCGCCACCTCATAGGCTTCCTCGATCGTGTAAGGTGCGATGGTCGCAAACGTCTGGGCCAAGTCCCAGGGGCATCCGCTGACCGGGTCCCGCAGCCGAGCCATTAGTACCACCAGATCGCGAAACGCTCCGCCCGATGAGGGGAGGGAGGACCCTCCCTCGTCGCCGGCGGCGCGGTTTGCAGAGGTCTCATCCGTCTCAGCCACGCCCCACACCCCTCATTGCATCAGTCGCATAATCAACATTATGGGCAATTGGTTTGGTATTGAAATCAGCCACGTAGAAACATCTCGAGCTCCATGCCGTCATAGGCTGGCTCCACGCCAGCGGGCAGCTCCAAGCGCAGCTGTGCATAGTCCAGGTCGACATGCAGGTTCGTCAGCACAGCGCGCCGAGGTTTCAGCTGCTCGATCCAGGCCAGCGCTTCGGCGACACTCGCATGGGTCGGATGCGGCCTGTAGCGCAGCGCATCGACGACCAACGTATCGAGCCCACCCAACCGCTCCAGCGTTGCTTCCGGCAAACGCACCACATCGTTGCAGTAGCCAAACGTGCCGATCCGGAAGCCCAGAGAGCTGATCCCGCCATGGTCCTGCGCCAGCGCCAGCATCTCCAGCTCGCCACCCGGACCGTCGATCCGGGCCGCCTGCCCCGGCACCAGATCGTCGTGCCTGTCGAGGATGGCCGGGTACGCGCCGGCTCCCTCGAAGCAGTAACGGAATCTGTCCCCGACGACGCGCGCGGTGTCGGCGTCCATGTGAAGCGGGATGCGCTTCATGGCGCGCAGCACGAGCGCACGCAGGTCATCGATGCCATGGCATTGATCGGCGTGCTCATGCGTGAGCACGACCGCGTCCAGCCGCGTAACCTGTGCCGCCAGCAACTGCTCCCGGATGTCGGGCGACGTGTCGATCAGCACCAGCGTCGGCTCGGCCGCGCCGGGCGACCAGTAGCGGACCAGCACCGAACAGCGCGTCCTCCGGTTTCGAGGCTCGGTCGGATCGCAGACACCCCAGTCATTGCCGATACGTGGGACGCCACCGGACGATCCGCACCCAAGGATGCGAACCTGCAACCTGCCCTTTGCCGGAGCCGCGCTCATCGGATCCGCCTGAACACGGCCAGGGCGTTTTCGGTCGTCAGCCGGGCGGCCTCATCAAACTCCAGGCCGCGATGGGCGGCGAACGCTCGGCACACGTCCGCGATATAGGCGGGCTCATTGCGACGGCCGCGGTGCGGCATCGGTGCAAGGTACGGGCAGTCGGTTTCCAGGATCAGCTTGTCGAGTGGGATCCTGGCGATCACGCCACGTACGTCGGTCGCGTTCCTGAACGAGAGGATACCCGAAACCGAGAACCACGCCCCGAGGTCCATCGCCCGCATCGCGAGCCGCTCGCCGCTTGTGTAGCAGTGCATGAGGATCGGAAACGCGCCGCGCTTGTACTCGCGTTCGAGAATGTCGCCCGTCAGGTCGTCGGCCTCCCGCGTGTGCACAACTAGCGGCAACTGTGTTTCGCGCGCAGCCGCAATGTGCTCGAGGAAGCTGCGCTCCTGCAGGACGATATCGCTATAGCCGTAGTGCTGGTCCAGCCCCGTCTCGCCAATGCCGACGACCTTGAGGTCGCGCGCTTCCTCGACCAGCGTCTCCGCCTGCAGCGACCAGTAGTCCTTCGCATAGTGCGGATGCACCCCCACGGTGCAGTGAATGTCATGGTTAGCCGCGGCGATCGCTTTCACGACGGGATAGCGGTCGAGCCGATCGCAGATCGTCACCATGCGCGTGACGCCCGCCGCGCGGGCGCGCGCCAGCACGTCCGGCAAGTCATGAGCGAATTGCTCGGCGTGAAGGTTCACATGCGTGTCGAACAGCAAGCGTCAGGCTCCCGGGCTGCCGAGACGGCCGGACACGGCCTGAAGCGCCGCAGCAACCGTCTGCGCGCGATCCTGATTCAGCGCCGAGGCCTCGGCACTGATGCGCGCCACGGCCAACGCCGCATCCGCCAGGTCGCCAGCGAGCACGGGGTCGCCTTCGCGCATTGCGCGCCTCTGCAGATAGCCCCGCAGATGCTCAAGCGAAACGGCGAGCGCGCCTTCGCTGCGCGCGGCCTGAGACAACGCGCCTTGCAACGCCGACGCATCGACGGCATCCGCTCGCAGCAGCGAGTCTATCGCCGCGCCAGCCACTTCGCCGTCGCCCAGCATCAACGCGATGGCGCGGCCCGGCCGGCCCGGCGCCAGCGCCGCGACCGACTCGGCCTTCGCGCCCGTATGGCCAGCGTGCGCCAGCACCGCCAACGCGTCTCGCTCGGTCAGCGCGCCACAGCGTAGCATGCGGCAACGACTGCGTATCGTCGGTAGCAAGGCCTGCTCGCCATGCGAGATCAGGAACAGCACAGCCTTGGCTGGCGGCTCCTCAAGCGTCTTCAATACCGCGTTGGCCCCGAAGCGGTTCATCTCGTCAACGGCGTCGATGATCGCAACACGCCAGCCGCCAAGTGCGGGGCGCAGCGAGAAGAACTGCGCAAGCTCGCGCACGCTGTCGACGGGAATCTCGGACTTCTGCTTGCCCTTGTCGTCGAACGGCCGGCGGATCACGCGCAGGTCCGGATGGCTGCCCGCTTGCACCAGTCGCGTCAGCGCAGGATCAGGAGCAGTCGACAGGTCGGAGCGATCGCCGAGAAGATGCAGCGCCAGCCGCAGTGCCAGTCGCGCCTTGCCGACGCCACGCGAACCGCGCAGCAGCCAGCCATGATGCATGCG
>Ga0163144_10031532_pt1 | contig 10100 bp, 6 predicted proteins | sample OliLak19BULKMAT1_FD_123175 | JGI IMG/M metagenome (GOLD analysis project Ga0163144, IMG submission 123175) | Freshwater microbial mat bacterial communities from Lake Vanda, McMurdo Dry Valleys, Antarctica - Oligotrophic Lake LV.19.BULKMAT1 | ecosystem: Environmental > Aquatic > Freshwater > Lake...
CGCCACCGAAGGCTGTCAGCTTTACCTGACCAAACCCCTCGGCGTAGGCATCCTGACGACGGCCCAGAAAAAAGGAATCCTGCTGGCCGAACACGCGGACGTAGCCCCGACACAAATGGCTCAACTCAATAAAATCGGGGTCGTGCTCGGCAAATTACCCCAGGTGAAAGCCCTCACCGACGTAACGGGTTTCGGCTTGCTGGGCCACCTCGTGGAAATGGCCGAAGGCAGCGGCCTCAGCGCCGAAGTCGATTTCGAGGCCGTACCCAAACTGCCCTTCCTCGACGGGTACCTCGCCCAGAACGCCATCCCCGGCGGCACGCACCGCAACTGGGACAGTTACGGCGAAAAAATCGCTGAATTACCCGACGAGCGCCGATTCCTTCTGGCCGACCCGCAAACATCGGGCGGCTTGCTCGTGGCCGTAGAGCCGGGCGGCGTGGTACTGTTTGAAGAAGTGATGCGGGAAAACGGCTTTCGCCTCAAACCCTTCGGAACGATGGTGGCGGCGAGGGAAAAAGTGGTGTACGTCAACTAAATTTCCAGGCTGTCATCCAGAGCGCAGCGAAGGATCTTTCGCCTTTAAAAACCAAGTAGTTTGAGGTTGGCGGTGAAGAAACCTTCGCTGCGCTCTGGATGACAGGCAATTTTTCAAAAATGAAACTTTTCTTCCGACAAACCGGCGACTCTGGCCCGGCGCTGGTGATTTTGCATGGCATATTCGGCTCAGCCGACAACTGGCTCACGGTAGCCAAAACCCTCGGCGCGCACTTCCGGGTGTTCACCGTCGATCAACGCAACCACGGCCGCTCGCCCCACAGCGATGACTTCGATTATCAGGTGATGGCCGCCGACCTGAAGGAATTTCTCGACGACCAGAGCCTGAGCGATGCCGTAGTCATTGGCCATTCGATGGGCGGCAAAACGGCCATGCAATTTGCGATGAATTACCCCGCTGCCTGGAGCAAACTGGTGGTGGTGGACATCGCGCCGAAGTTTTACCCCATTCACCACGCCCAGATTCTGGCCGGGCTAAATGCCCTTGATCTCGGAGCGCTGAAAACCCGTCAGGAAGCCGAAGCCGCGATGCTCCGCTACGAAGACCACCCCGGAGTGCGGCAGTTTTTGCTGAAAAATCTTTACCGGGATTCCGCCACGGGCGGCTTCGGCTGGCGGCTTAACCTACCCGTACTCACGCGCGACATTCACCTGGTGGGCAGCGAACTCACCGGGCTGCATGTCCTCACCAAACCCGTGTTGTTTCTCCGGGGCAGCGAATCTGGCTATATTTTGCCGGAGGACGAGCACGACATCCTGCGGATTTTTCCGAACGCCCGAATTGAAACCATTGAAGGCGCGAGTCATTGGGTACAATCCGACCAGCCGGAGGCTTTTGTGAAGGCGGTAACCGATTTTATTATGGAGCAGGTTTCTGGTTCGGCAGGTTGATCTTGCTTCAAAAAAGAGAGACTTCCCTCAACGAGGGAAGTCTCTGCCACTAAACCTATGAAAAAAAGACGATCAGGTCAGAAGTAATTTTCTTAATGGATCACCTTGACCGTTTTCACTTCATCGGATCCGCTCACGCGCAGGAGGTACAAGCCCTGCGGCTGGCGGGTGATGTCCCACTCCAACACATCCTCGTCCGAGGCTCGCTCCAGATCCTGCTCCCGCACGGGCTGGCCCAGTCCGTTAAATAACACCACCTTTAGGGACTGGCCTTCCACCCCACTGACGTGAATGAGTAACCGGCCTTCGGGCGATGGATTCGGGCTGACCCGCACCTGCAGCCCCGTCTTTTCCGGGGCCGCCTCGCGGGTATTGCCACAAGCTTTCGCCTTAAAATTGGCGCTCGCAGCGCTGGTAACGAGCGGGCTGCTGCTCACCACCCGCAGTTTGTAGCCCGTCCCGGCCGGCGTACCCGCCGGAATCAGGACGTTGTTGATGGCCCCCGGTGTGACCGTACCCACGCTGAGGGGGGCGGCAAAGCTGCCCGACGCATTGGACAGCTCGGCAGTGAATGTATTGCCCCCAACAAAAGCGCAGCCGACGCTGAAACTCAAGCGTACACTCTCCCCGGCGCACCTGTTGTCGCTACTCACGCTGGGCGTGGCGGCAAAAGAGGGCTGGTTGACGGCAAAGGCCGCGCTGGAGGCCGAGTACACCGACGAGCCACCAGCGGTGGCCGCGATGCGAATGCGGTAGCCCGTGCCCGTCGGCGTGGCCTGGGGAATCGGCACGTTGGCGTTGATGCCTGCCGTGACTACCCCCAGCGAAACGGGGCTGGCAAAGCTCCCCGACGCGTCGGACAGCTCGGCGGTAAATACCGTCCCACCGGGGAAGGGGCAGGACGCGGTGCGTGTCGTGAAACTGACGCGCACCGTGCTTCCGGCGCAGGCCGGGGTGCTGCTCACCGTCGGGGTGGAGCCGTAATTGGCGCTCAGGCCCGTCACGGCCAGGAGGCCACTCAGGGAAGTGAGCGTGGGGTTGGTGCCCGTCACCAGGATTTTGTAGCGGCCCGTGGGCGTGCCCGCCGGGATGCTTACCGAGGTGCTGCCGGGGCTGACAAGGCCCAAACTGATGCCCAGAGGCGTGCCCAACGCATCGGTCAACTCGGCGCTGAAACTAGCATTGATCGGGCAGTTGACGTTGAACGTCAGATTCAGGCTGGATCCGGCACAAAGGCTCGCCACGCTCAGGGCCGCTGCCTCGGTGAAGACGGGCTGGGTAACGGTGACCGACTGGCCGGGGCTGGTGTTGCTGCAACCGTTGCCATCCGTGTAGGAATACGTAATGAGGTAGGGGCCGCCCACGCCTGCCGTGGCCGGGTTGAAGGTGGTTCCGCTGATGCCCATGCCTGCGAAGGTGCCACCCGCCGGGCTGCCCGTCAGGGTGACGGCGCTGGCGTTGGCGCAGTAGCTGGCCTCCAGGCCGCTGAAACTCACCGTGGGCAGGGCGTTGACCGTCACCTGCTGGGTGCTGGTGTTGCTGCAACCGTTGGCATCGGTGTAGGAATACGTGATGGTGTGCGGCCCACCCACGCCCGACGTGGCCGGGTTGAACGTGCTGCCGCTTATCCCCGTGCCGCTGAAAGTACCGCCCGCCGGGCTACCCGTCAGGGTAACGGCGCTGGCATCGACGCAGTAGGCGGCATTCAATCCGCTGAAATTCACCGTGGGCAGGGCGTTGACCGTCACCGTAGCCGATTGGCCACTAACGGCCTGCTGGCAGTTAGCGTCGCTGACCAAACTCAGGCTGTAACTAAAACTGCCTGCCGTGCCGGTGGGCTGACTCACCGTCACCGAACTACCCTCGGTGGTCGTGACCGTTTGCGCATCGCCTTCGTTGACCGAGTAGGTAAAGGTGTAGGGAGCCGTGCCACCCGACCCCGTGAAGGTCACGCTGGGGGCCGTCGCGTTTTGACAAACCGCCGTCGTGCCGCTGAGCGTGGCCGAAGGCAGTGGGTTGACTGTCAAAACAAAGGCGCTGGACGTCAGTTGGTTGAACGCCGTCACCACGACGGTGTAGCTGCCCGCATCGGCGGCGATCACGCTCGAAAGCATCAGCGTGGCAGTGCTGGCCGAGGCATTGCCCTCAATAGCTACGCCATCTTTTTTCCACTGGTAGGTGATGGGTCCCGGCCCATCCACCGTGACCGAAGGGCTGACGGTAGCGCCCACACACACGGTGGCCCCGCTGGCGGGTTGCTGCGTGAAAGTGATGGGGACGCCCTGGAGTTCGTACGCGCCGATATCGACACCCGCGCCCTGCGGGCGAACCACGCCGAGAAAGTCCTTGGCGGCGAACTGCCCCGCCATGCTGCTGCCTTTATTGACGGCCGGGCTGGTTTGAAGCAACCGGAAATCAGCATTGGCGGCATCGACAAACTGGGGGTTCTGACCCGTGATGTTCTGGTTGCCGCTGAAATACGGAGTGCCGGTTCCCTCGAATGTAAGGTTGTTGTTGTGCTGAATGTTGGTCGATCCCCCAATAAAATTTATCGACTCACCGGAGCGTCCATGAAAAATGTTGTTGTAAATCCAGCCGCTGGTGGCTCCCTGAATAATGATTTCATTCTCGATGCCCACCCCTGCCCCGCCAGCACTAACCCCGTTCTGGTACGTGGTATTGTTGAGGACAATCGCGTTGTCACTGTAATTGAGATTGATTCCCCGCCCACCGTTGAGGTAGCTGACGTTGTTTTCAATGAGAAATTTACCCAAATAGGCGCCCAGGGTGTTTTTGGCTGCGTTGTTGTTATCGAGAATGATGCCGTTGCCATCATAGAACTTACAATTGGTACCCGTACCCCCGATGTTCCAGGCCACTTTCAGGATGTTGCCAAAGCTGCGGTTGTTGCGGATGATGATGCGCGGGGTTGTGGTGTTGTTATCGTAGTTCCAGGCGTTAATAATGTTGATGCCGCTGGTGCCATAAATCGTGTACCAGGAGGTGTTGTATACGATGTTCTTCTCAATCGTCACGTAGTCGCATTCCCCTCCCCCAATGCCTCCACCGGCACAGTCGTGAACGATGTTGTCGGCAATGACCACGTGATGGGGCCGCAACGTACCGCCCTTGCTTCCATCGATTGAGATCCCGTTTCCATTGAACTTGGCCAACGGGGTGTTTCCAGGCAGCGATAGATTGGGGTTCGGCCCCTCGCAGGCACCCGGTTGCTGTTGTGCTTCCGCCAGCGTGATGTTACTGTTGTTCCCTTCGATGTCCAACCCTCTCAATTCCACGTATGACACGCCCGAAGGAATCACTACCCCATTCCAACCGTCGAATTTCAGCTTGGGCCGTTCGTTCGGCAGGTTCGAAATCACGATGGGACAACCTTCGCGGCCGGTCCGCACCGTCGTAATCAGGAAGCCGTTGTCGTCTTTGAGCGAGTAGGGCATGGCCGCATTGGCCACAAAAAAGATGGTGTCACCAGGTAGCGGGCGCAAGCCGCCCACGCCGTTTTTGTGAATATTCTGAAAACTTCCGATCGGATTTGCTGCCGAAGCCCCCACGCCGGTGCCGGAAACGGGAGCGCCTGCTTTCACGTAAAACTTTTTGCTATTCGCCCCCGTGTTGCAGGTTGTCGGGGCGAACCCATTGATGGTGCGGTTGGGGGAAGTGGTGAGCGTTGCGCCCGTTGAGAAGGTAACTTTGCCCCGCAAATCATTAAAGCCACTAGAGGGCACCGTCCAGTTGATGGTGTAGGGAGCGGTAGTCGATTCGCCGTGGACAGTAAAAACTGAACTCGTCGTAGTTTCCAGTTCGACTTTCGTCACCGTTGCCCCGGCCGGTGCCGTGACGTTAAATCGAACTGGTACCACCGTCCCGTAGGCAAAAGACTGCCGGAACGCGGGAAACGCGATGGAGATGGACGGGGTCTGCGCCATCGTCAACTGGGGTAAACCCAACAAAAGGGCCACGGCAAGCCGGGCAACCGCTGGAATCTGCCTCCAAAGGTGGGTTCCAGATTGGGAAAGCGCACGAAACCGAAAAAAAGTAAAGGTCATGGTCATGGTGATTGAAAGGGGAGAATTGGGGGTTTAGAAAAGTGAGATGGAAGTGAATGGCTGAATTGAATTCAAGTGGTTTCCGTACCTCTTCTCGGAGCGCATGCGAATTCAGTTCTAAGACAACGAAGGATAAAAAACTACTTACGCAAGAGTCGATCGAAGTAACCTAAATGTTGGTTTTGTAAATAACGCCACCGTCAACGAGTGCCGTATTCAAAAAAAGGATATGAAACGAACGAGCAAACGGGTCTGCTAACCACCGATGCGGGCAGTCTGGGAGTACAAGCAGGAAGAAAATTTGGATTGAAATCCAACTGCCTTTTTGCCAGCAATCGAAATCGTCGTACCGAAAAATGCCGTTGAATGAATATAAATCGCAAATCCAATGATTAGCCTGATTTTTTTAGCCGATTCTCGTCAGAATTTTCAGATATCTTTCGCTTGATTTCAGTGGGAATTTCACGGTTTTTTATCGCCTCGGTTCAAGAAATCGAAACGATGACCATGGTACACTCGGCTAAAGCATTTTTTTGAGTACCAATCAGACTCAGGGAAGTAAATTATTTTTTCTTTTGATTGGTATCGATCCCACCCGGAACAATCCGAACCCTGATTTTAGCGGTGCTGTTGCCCGGCGTCGTTTGGCGAATAACAAGGCGGCTCAGGCCTGGATTGGGCGAATCCTGTAAGTTTCGGGGCTGCGAAACATCCTCGATGTCCATCGTTACCTCGCCGGACGAGTTTACCAGCAGCGCCAGGGTCTTCCCTTCCTGCTCCAGCCGCAGACCCTGCGGCGTTCGGGTGACATTCGCTCTGGTTAGCCATTGCCAGGAAGCCTGCACCGGTTGAGCGCCGGTTGTCCACTCATCTTCCAACAAAACCGAACGATCGGGATTTAACGTGACCACGCGCTGAACGTTCGCCACCTGGCCTTCATAAACCGGCGTCAGATCCAGGGTATTGCCCACCCGATCCGCTGGTAGTTGGGTGATTCCGGCTTTGCCGTCGGTGTGCTGCCGTGCTCCATCGAACCGTAGAATATTGTGCCCTTCCGGCCCGACCCGAAAGGTGGTCCAACGTGTGCTGTTTTGGGAATAATTCCAAAGATCCAGTTTGGCCGCCCGCATCTTGTCGTAGCTCTCGGTGCCGAGGTCGATGGCCCAGCGCACCCCCTCGGCCTCCAGCACAAAACTGCCCACGTCCATGCGCGCGTGCGAGAATGTTGGGCGTTCCACCTTTGATGGCCACAAACGTAGCGAGTGGGTCGTCCCAGGCCGAACGCATCACGGCAAGGGGCAGCACACCCTGCGAAGTCCAGTGCAGGGGCAGCCGATTCGCTTGATTTGAGGCTGCGACCGGTTTCCACCAAAGCAGTTCCAGCGCCAGGTGCCGACTCGCTCTCACCTGGTCATTTGACTGATTGCCAAGGCCTTCAGCCAGAATTCTCAAATCCGCCAGTTCAGTTTTGGCGAGATCGGGGCGGCCCAGTTCCCGCGCAAACCAGAGCATGATGGGTTCGTTCAGCTTCTCGACGTGGTAATCGGAGTAGTTGAAATCCAGCCCGCCCGGCCCCATCATGTGCAGGTTATACTCGGCGGTTTTCAAAAAGCCAGGAAACTGTTCGAGGCCGTAGCTGGACCCCAAAGCCGACCGCAGGGCTTCAATCAGAATGACGTGAAACGAGGTGCCATACGACCAGTAGCTCGGGCCTTCGGGGTAGGCGCCATCGGGGGCGTACACGGCCCCGGCCTTCGGCAGGTTTTTGATAGCCTGGTTGATAATCCGGCGGCTCAGTTCCGGCTCGCGTTCGGCCACCGCCAGCGCCCCAACGGCCAGTCCGGCATGACAGACCTGGTTCCAGTTGAAATCGCCATCCACCCAAGTCCCTTTTCCCTCCGGCACCTGAAGGGAGGGCAACAGCGCATTTTTTACGATGGCCTGGGCGATTTGCTCCCGCTCGGCGGGGGTCAACTCGGCATACAACCAGTCCAATCCCACGCCAGCGGCCAGGGATCCTTCGCCAACGTCCAGAAAATGATTTGGTGCCCAATCGGGCAATGATGCCAGGTGCAGCAGTTCTTCACGGGCGCGGTTCAGAAAACGCGGGTCGCCGGTTAGCCGAAAACTCAGGGCCAATGTCAAAATCCGACCCTGCACGTTGCGCATCGCGCCAAACTTGAATCCTTCGGTCGGGTATTGCACGTTGGCGGTCGTCAACAACGATTCCGCCTCGTGCAAATTATATTTTTTAAGGTGTTGGGAAATTGTATCGTTTTGAAGCTTTAACGACAAAAATCGGGCTGCATCGGCAAACAAGCGGGGATGAGGCGGGAGTATTTTCAGGTAGGAATATTCGATTCAACCAGTATCAGTTTGCGCCCGGCAAGGAATAAAAACATACCCGGCACAAGCAGGGTAAGCAGGCCAAGAACCAGGTGTGTTTTTTTCAACATTTGCTGCGTTGTATTCCGTTGAATATCCCGGTAAATTATCAATCAATGCCGCCCATTTCGTGCCATTCAGCCTGAGCGAAAGATAATCCTCACCCCTTTATTTTGCGTGGAAACCGCACATCCAGTCTCGAAAAGCTTTGCTCCGGAATGCAGAAAATCAAATCTGCTTTTTCAGCGTTTTTACACCGCCAACTGCAGGGCTTTTAGTGAAATTTTCCGAGCATCCGACTCTCCATATTCGTAGAGGTAATCCTGCGCGTCATAGTACTCATTCGACACCACGAGCACGATGGCCGAGTCTTGAAAATTCTCCAGCAGATGCCAGTCATCCGGTTCAAGCACCAGGCACTGATTTGGTTTATTGAGCGAATAGAAGCAGGATTTTTCACTTGTTCGCACGAGCACGTCCATGCTTCCCTGAATACACATCAACGCTTGCCAGGCTTTGTGGTGACCATGTCCGCCCCGCGTGCTGCCGTCGGCATTGGCGATGTAGTAGATCCGTTTCAACGAGCCGGGAAGCAGTTTTTCAAAGACCGTCAAATCGCCCCGCTCGCAGGAGTGTTGCGCCAGTTGATGGAGTTGAGCCATGTTTGTCGATGGATTGAAAAGAAAGTGCTTCCCCAGACGATTGGATCGGGCCGCCGGAGCGGAAGCATTTACTGGCTGAACCGATGAAAAATAAAGTCTGACCTCCCAAAGTATGTGATTTTGAGTGGATTGACCCGGTTCGGGGATTAGAGAATGGTAATCGTCGCTGTTTTTTTGACCGCGTCGGCGCTGCCCGTAATCCCGATTGCGGTGAGCGTCACGGTGTAGGTACCGGCATTGGCGTAGGTGTAGATCGGAGCCTTGTCGGTAGAAGGGGTCGAACCGTCGCCGAAATTCCAGGAATAGCTGAGGGCATTCAGCGAGGTGTTGGTAAAAGCAATTTTCCGGGGCGTCGTGGCATCCGGCTTTGAACTGAAGTCGGTGGTTGGTTTAAAAATAGCAGGGTCGATCGAAATGACCGTGGTCTTCAGGAGCGGATTCACGGGGGTTTGCGGGCTGGCGATGCTCACCCCCACGGCCAGTTTTTTCCCGGGATTGGCCAGCAAATAATCCAGGTCGATGCTGAGATCGAAAGGAGCCGACTCACCGCCAGTGGGAATGGTAACCGAAGCCGGGAGTGTGAATTTACTGCTAGGTAACGCCTCGGTATTCAGCAGCTTATTGGCCGCGATCATCTTGCTGACCGTATCGGCGTTGGCCACTACCGTGACGGGCACCTCGCCATCCACTGACACCCCGCCCCGGAAGACGCTCAGGGGGACGATTACTTTTTTCTCGGCGAGTTTGACCGTAAACCGGTACACGACGCCCGGAGCGGGTAGACTGGCAATGGCAAACACGCCGTTTTTTGCCGTCGGCAGGTAAAGAATTTGTTTCGGGTAGTCGGCCGGTGCTAATTCTTCGTATTTGCAGGCACCCAGGAAGAGACACATTCCGAGGCAGACGAGGACGAAGCGAGTCGTCTTGAAAAAGGAGGTCATGGGTTTGTGGAGTTAACAGAACAAGGATGCGAATCGTGTTTAGGGAGTTGGTAAATAGGGATTGGGTAATTGGGTAATTGGGTAATTCGTTGACTTTTAATTAAACACGCAATTACCAATTTACCCAATTACCAATTTACTCAATTACCAAAGTGGATTCTGAACCAGGCCCTTCGAGGCGTTGAGTTCACCCTGGGGAATCGGGTAGAGGTACATTTTTGGCTCAAAAACCCGGTTTTCAACCGTGACTGGCGCGTAGGCAAACGTTCCGTCCGCTTTTTTGGTGATGTCGACTCCCTGCAACGTAGCGGCCAAGTACTGCGGCCCCTGCATCCAGCGGCGCACGTCCCAACCCCGGTGGTCTTCAAAGGCCAGTTCCACGCGGCGCTCGTTGCGAATCCGTTCGCGCATCTCGGCCTGCGACAACCCGGCGGGCAACGCGGGCAGGGCAATACCCGGGCGGGCGCGCACCCGATCCACAAAAATTTTGATGTCGGCGTTGCCGGGGGTGGCTTCGTTGAGGGCTTCGGCGTAATTGAGGTGGATTTCGGCCAGGCGGAACAAATTCCAGGACTTCACGCCGGTGTTGTTCAGAAGCA
>Ga0163144_10031536_pt1 | contig 10099 bp, 12 predicted proteins | sample OliLak19BULKMAT1_FD_123175 | JGI IMG/M metagenome (GOLD analysis project Ga0163144, IMG submission 123175) | Freshwater microbial mat bacterial communities from Lake Vanda, McMurdo Dry Valleys, Antarctica - Oligotrophic Lake LV.19.BULKMAT1 | ecosystem: Environmental > Aquatic > Freshwater >...
CGCGCCGCCCTCGCCCAGCCCAAACGCCAGCAGCCAATCGTCCAGGACGCCGTCACCGAGCTGCCCGACCTCTCCCGGCTCGGCGGTAAGTGGTTCGAATCTCCCGCCGGCCCCGGCTACGTTATCGAGAGCCTCTACGAAGTCGGCCACGAACACGGCCGCATCGCCCTCCACCGCGCCCTTAGCGTCGATTCCGGCCGCCTCGCGGGCCAGTGCAAGGATGACCGCCTCTCCGCCACAAATCCCCGCGACTTCCTCTACGTCGATACTGAGACGACCGGCCTCGGCGGTGCGGGCGCCATGGTCTTTCTTGCGGGGACGGCGCGCTTCGAAGGCTCGATGCTCAAACTGCGCCAATATCTCCAGCCTTCGCCAGAGTACGAAGTGGGCCTCCTCGGCGGCCTGGCGGACGACCTGGACCGCGCCGGCGCCCTCGTCAGCTACAACGGCAAATCCTTCGACCTGCCGGTCCTCGAAACGCGCTACATCCTTTCGCGCATGCGCCCGACCTTCCGCGACCTCCCCCACCTGGACCTCCTCCACCCCAACCGTCGCTTGTTCAAGGGCAACTTCGATTCGCACAAGCTAGTGCGCATGGAACAGGAGCTGCTTGGGTTCGAACGTCAGGACGACTGCCCGAGCGCCGAAGTCCCGATGCGCTACTTCCAGTTCGCGCGCACTTCGGACCCCACCCACATCCTCCCCGTCCTCCGCCACAACGCCTGGGACATCCTCTCGCTCGTCGCCCTCACCGCCCACCTCGCTTCCGTCTGTGATGGCGAAGAGACATCGTTCGCCGCCGCCCGCGCGGCCGAGTATGCGGGCGACCTCGAAGCCGCTATCGCCTACTACGCCACATCACTCGAGACGGCCACCGCACGCGCGGAACGCCTGGAAGCGATCGAACACGCCGCCGATTGCTGCCGAAAGCTCGGCCGCCACGCCGATGCCGCTGACTGGTGGCGGCGCATGCTCGCCGAGCCTCGCCACCGCCGTCTTCGCCCCTACGTCGAACTCGCCAAGATCCTCGAACACCAACAGAAGGACCGCGCCGCCGCCGAGGCACTCGTCGAGGAGGCGCTGGACCTCGTGCGACGCGGCCTCACGCGTCCCGGCCCCGCCAACAGCGAAACCTCCCTCGCCGCCCTCGAACACCGTGCCCACCGCCTCGGCGGGAGGTGAGCCGGGCCCGCGTGTCCGTAGCGCGCGCGGAGCAAGCGCTGGGATGCCACCAGCTTGCAGTCTCGTCATGCGTGCGTCCCACGGGCCGCTAACCTACACGTTCGTCGGCGTTGTATGATCGGCTCGTGCGCCGCGCCGTCTGCACCGTTCCGTAGCCCGCGCGTGAGCGAAGGTTGTCGGAGCCCCTGACCGCGTTGCAGGTGCGCCCACTCAGACCCAGAGGAGAGACCCCATGTCCAATACGACCAATCTCGAGATAGCCACCCTCGCCGGCGGCTGCTTCTGGTGCCTCGAAGCCGTCTACGACGACCTGCGCGGCGTCCAGGGCGTACAGTCCGGCTATATGGGCGGCCAGAAGCTCAACCCGACGTACGAGGAAGTGTGTAGCGGCCGCACCGGCCATGCCGAGGTCGTCCAGGTCGCCTTCAACCCCACCGAGCTGACCTTCGCCGAACTGCTCGAAGTCTTCTTCGTCATCCACGACCCGACGACCCTGAACCGCCAGGGCAACGACATCGGCACGCAGTACCGTTCGGCCATCTACTTCCACTCCCCCGAACAGGAAGCCACCGCCCGCAAAGCCATCGCCGACCTGTCCGCCGCGAACGAGCACCCCAACCCCATCGTCACCGAAGTCACGCCCGCCGAGACCTTTTACCGCGCCGAGGACTACCACGACGACTATTTCGCAAACAACAGCAACCAGCCCTACTGCCAGCTCGTCGTCGCCCCCAAGGTGGCCAAGTTCCGAAAGAAGTTCGCGGGCAGCCAGAAGTCCGCGGTCCCGTCGCCGTAAAGGCCTGCGCGGCATGATTACGTCGTCGAGACTATAGTTAGAGTGATCCGACAAAGGGGGGCGAGGCGATGCCTTGGGATACGTGGCTGGCTGATGTGAGCGCCCATTGGCAGGTGGCTTCGCTTCGACTCACGGTGTTTCCGGCGCCGGGAGCACCCGGGGCACCTTTGTCGTGGTTGGAGCTCACTGGCGAGGAGCCTGACGAGCGTCAGCAACAACCCAAGAATCGCACCACAATTGAGGTTGGCCGGATCGCAATTGGGGATCACAGTCGTTCCGTTCGGATTGTAACAACGCCTTTTCAGACTGACCTGCACATCGCGGAGGCAGCCGTTTCGGTGGAATCAGAAGAGTCACAGGCAGGGAAACCTGAACTGATGGCCCCCGACGAAGGACTTGCTGCCTTAAGGCAGCTGGCCGCAAAGTGGTTTGGCTTAGAGCGTCCGACCACGAGGATTGCCTTCGGCGCGGTGTTGCGACGGAACGCTGCAAACAAGCCCGACGCTTACCTTGCTTTGTCAGACTATCTCCCGTTCCCATTGGACACCGGATCGTCCGATTTGGTTTACCAGATAAACCGCCCCCGGACGAGCAGGGTCTTCCCGGACTTGGAGATTAATCGACTCAACCATTGGGTTGTCGTAACGACGCGTATGGTTCAATTGTCAGCCATAGCGGCTCCAAGTTCGGCTGCGGAGCCGCTGACGGTCTCTATCGACGTGCAGCTCACTCTCGACATAAACAACGCGCCGCCAGATGAACAGCTTGAGGTGTCCAGGGTTTCACCCCTTTTCGATGAACTGGTCGAACTCGGGCTCGAAATCGCGGCACAAGGAGATCAGCCATGACTGCGGCGACCTATGATCTTACGCAAGAACACGATTCCGTTGCTTCAACTAAAGTCTTTCGGAGCTACTTCCCGCAAGCGACGTCCTTGATTGAACCGCCCGCAATGGGCATTTGGAGCGACCCGCGCACAAGCACTGAAGCCGCTCGCGGGCTATATGCGGTTATGAAGGTCTTTGCGGACGAGTCGTTCGAAGACGGAGTCGAAAGCAAGCTCGGGAAGCGACTGAGAACGCTCCTCGCCAAATTCGGCGAGGAGTTAGTTCGTTCATTCTCCACAGCCGTCGGCTCCGCGACAACGTCTCCAGCAGCCATTTCAGAAGCTCTCACCCAACTTGGCGCATTCCGCGACGGCGTAACCGAAGAGACGCGTCTGCGTTTGCTGCTGGCCTTCATCGACCACCCAAATTCACTGGTCAGATACGGTGCTACCTGCGGACTGTGGGAACTCAGGGACCGGAGGGCTGCCGAGGCTTTGCTAAGGCGAGCGGACAGGGAACCAAATGCGCTTGTTCGCTCCACGCTCCTCGCCGCTGGCGAAGATCTCTCGTAATCAGCGAGCATGGCCTTCTTCGTTCGAAAGCTGACTCGCGACCGGTGGGTCCCCGCCTTCGACTCAGACGCTGCTCCCGAGGAACTTCTGAGCTTTCTGGCTGCCGAACGCGGAGTCTCACTTTGGAAGTGCGAGGCGGACGAGGACTCACTTCCCGTCGTCGTGAACGTCGTTGCTGGCTATGAATCTCGGCCGCCAAGCTTTTTGCATTTTGCGCAAATAGACGAGGATGACCTCGATTCGCTCCGACTCGAGCTTCTGACCGTGCCTGCCCACGAAGCTCCGGTCGCGAGGTTGCGCACGTTTCATCACGAATTGGCCGTGTCCACTCACGAAGAAGCAGCACGCTTTGTGTCCGTGGTTCGTGAAGCACCGAGAGGACAGTTCTCACGCGCACAGGTAGAGTCGGCGATCCTGAGGCTCCACGATTCAGGGGAGCTGATCGCGGATCGCTGTGGGAAGTTCGCTCGCGAGGTGCTCGACCGCGCACGTCCACGTGAGGCATAGGAGAGAACCCACGGCACCGCTAATCCACGTAGCGGTCCCCCGTGATCTCCTGGAGCTTCCGCCAGTGATGGTCCGTCTGGATCCTCCGGATCGTGCCCGAGCGTGAACGCATCACCAGCGATTCGCTGCGTGCCCCGCTCGGCACATACTCCACGCCGCGCAACAGGTCGCCCGTCGTCACACCGGTGGCCGCGAAGAAGACATCGTCGCTCGTTACGAGTTCGTCGATCGTGAGGATGGCCGTGAGGCTGAGGTCGTGCTCTTGAGCGAAGGCGATCTGGGCATCATCACGGGCCCAAAGCCTGCCCTGGAAGTCTCCGCCAATACATTTGAGCGCGCACGCGGCGACGACGCCTTCTGTCGAGCCACCGATGCCCACCATCATGTCCACGCCCGTGCCCTCCATCGCCGCCGAAACGGCCGCCGGCTGGTCCCCATCCGTGATGAAGCGGATGCGCGCGCCCGCCGCCCGCACTTCGTCCGCGATCGCCGTGTTGCGGTCGCGATCGAGGATGATCACGGTGACCTGCTCCTTGCGGATGCCCTTCGCCTTCGCCACCTGTTCAATGTTCCAGCTGATCGGCGCCGCCAGGTCGATCTTCCCGCGCGCCGCCGCACCGACCGCAAGTTTTTCCATGTAGAAGACATCCATCGGGTTGAACAGCGTGCCCCGTGGCGCCGCCGCGATCACGCTCACGGCCCCCGGGCGGCCCTCCGCGCAGAGGCGCGTCCCCTCCAATGGGTCCACGGCCACGTCCACCTGCGGGCCTCTGCCGTTTCCCACGCGCTCGCCGTTGTACAGCATCGGCGCTTCGTCCTTGACGCCTTCGCCGATCACGATGATGCCATCCATATCGACGGTATCGAGCATCATCCGCATCGCGCTCACGGCTGCCCCATCGGCGCCTATCTTGTCGCCCCGCCCAACCCAGCGCGCCGCCGCCAGCGCCGCCGCCTCCGTCGTCCGCACCAGCTCCATCGCGATGTTTCGATCCGGGACTTGTTCGTTTCTTGCCATGTCGTTCCCCTTTCCCAAACGGGAATGATTCTTGATATCTATGCCATGCTAAGGCGTCACACCGAGCTGCAAGGCGACCGGCTTCAGCGCTTCCGCTACGAAGCGAATGTGTTCGTCCAGCTCCACCCCCAGGTCTGCCGCGCCTTTCACGAGGTCGTCGCGGCTTACGGCGCGCGCGAACGCCTTGTCCTTCATCTTCTTGCGTACGGATGCGGGTTCGACCGCGGACAAAGACTTGTCAGGCTTCACCAGCGCGCATGCCGTCACGAACCCCGATAGTTCGTCGCTTGCGAAGATGGCACGGTCCATCTTCGAGGTGTATTCGAGGCCGAGGAACGGTGCGTGGCAAAGAATCGCATAGCGAATGTCCTCCGCAACGCCGCGCGCTTCGAGAATTTTCGAACCTTCCTTCGGGTGCAGCTCTTCCGTCGGGTGAATCTCCCAGTCGAAATCGTGCAACAGGCCCGTCACCGCCCACTTTTCCTCGTCTGCGTGGAGGAGTTTCGCATACGCCCGCATCACCGCCTCCACCGCGATGCCGTGCTTGCGCGTGCGTTCTTCCGTCGAAAATTCGAGCAGGATCTTCCAGGCGTCTTCGCGGTGCATGCCCACCCCTCCGCGCGGAATGGTACCCGAAGCGAACGCTGATAGCACCAGCCGGTAGAATGCCACTATGCCCGACCAGTCTGTCCTCTCCGCCATCTTTCGCCACTTCGGTGATATCGAAGTGAAAGGCGAATCGGCGCTCTACGAAGCGATCTGCCACGTCATCGCAAACGACCAATCGCTCCTCGAACTCGCTTCGTTCACAGCCCCCGGGCAGCCACCGCCGAACCTGCTGCTCGCCGCCACCCACTACGTCCTCGCCGCAAACACCGACAGCCCCCTGGCGCGCCACTACCCGTCTCTCGGAGGCGAACAATCGCCCGACGACACCCTCGCACAATCCTTCCGGGACTTTTGCCGCGAACACCGGGAGGAACTGATCCATCTCCTCCAGACCCGCATCGTGCAGACGAACGAGGTGGGTCGCTCCGCCTGCATCCTTCTCGCTGCATCGCTTGCATCGAGAGAAGCGGGCGGCGCGCCACTTGCGCTCATCGAGATCGGCCCGAGCGCCGGCCTCAACCTCAACTTCGACCGCTACCACTACGACTACGGGGCCGGCGTGTTGGCAGGCAATCCAGGATCGACATGCCGAATCACGAGCGACTCCCGCGGGACCGTCAGCGCCGAAGACCTCCAGATGCCCGAAATCGCCTCCCAGATCGGTTTCGATCGCAACCCCCTCGATGTCGGCGATGAGCGTGACCGGCGATGGTTGCGGGCGTTAGTTTGGCCAGAACACAACGACCGGCGGCTCCAGCTGGAGGCGGCTCTCACGATTGCCCAGCGCGACCCGCCCCTGCTGCTTGGCACGGATCTCTTCGTCGCATTGCCAGCCGTCCTCGCGATGGTCCCAGCTCCCGCCGTGCCACTCGTCATCGCGACCTTCGTCCTGCACCAGTTCCCGCCCGATTTGCGGGGTTTGTTTCGCTCGCTGCTCCAGGACGCGGGCCGCAAAAGGCCCGTCTACATGGTGCTCTTTGGCTTCAGCGAATTCGCCGGCGGCCAACGGGACAAGACGACGAACGCGTCCGAGCTTTGGCTCCTGCGCTTCGATGCTTCCGGTGCTCACTCCAGGCGTCTCGCGGTCGCCCATCCCCACGGTCGCTGGCTCGAATTTAATCGCGACTCGCCCTGGCGCGCACTCCCGCCGCACTGAGCGCACCGGTTCCCATCGCGCCTTTTTTACGAAGCGGACTCCGCTTCGTCCAGCTCCAATTCCATGGCCAACACCTCCGCCACCGTTGCAGTCAGTGTGTCCGCCGCGAACGGCTTTTGCAAAAACTTCGTGCCCGGTGTTCGGGAGGCGAACTCCGCCGGGCCTTCCGCGCTATACCCGCTGATCAGGATGACCGGTAGCTCCGGCCAGCGCGCGGCCACCCAGCGCCGCAGCTCAATCCCGGATTCCCCGGGCATGACAATATCCGTAACAATCAGGTCCGGCTGCTGCTTCTCCAGTTGCGTGCGGGCCGTTTCGACGTTCGCCGCCAGCCATACCACGTATCCCTGTGACCGCAAGAGGCGCGACAGCATGACCCGTACCGGGGCGTCATCATCGACTACGAGGATTTTGCGTGCGGACACGTCGGATCAACCTCAATTCGCCCTGGGGCGCGGACTGCGCCGCAGTTAGCGGCCTCGTTCTTGGAGCCGACGGTGTGTCGAGTTCTTGTCGGCAGCCGAATTGTGTGCTCGGTGCGGGCCGTGAGTCAGTCAGGGTAATCCCTGATAGATACCTCGCCGCGCACATAACGGTTGCCTCCGACCATGGTGTACGAGCCGGACCCCTGGCGCCATCAACGGGACAGGCGAAGCCCGCAACGCCTTTACGGGATGTCTCTTTGCAACCTATTATCGGCAAGGGCGCGAAAGGATTGAGGCAGGATGCGTTTTCTTTTGACGGTTGTCTCCGCCGCGATTCTTTTGTTCATCATCTACCTGGTGACGGGCTGGATCGTCGATGGGTACCTCGGCGGCAACATCGTGCCCAACCGGGCCGTGCCCGATTCCTGGGCCGCGCCGAACACCTGGAGCAACTGGCGCGATGTCTTCATCGTCTTCATGGCCGCCTTCTGGATGCTCGCCGGGATCGCCACGCTCATCCTCGTCGTCGCACTCATCTTCCTCGTCGGCCTCCTGCGAAAGCTTCTGCGCGAAAACGCCGCGCCCGCAATCGATTCCCTCAAGCTCGCGATCGATAGCGCCCGCGGCACCGTGGAGTTCGCGGGCGAACAGGTTGTCTCCCCGATCATACGCGTCTATTCCATCTTTAGCGGCGCCCGCAGCGGCCTCCAGGCCGTCACGAACCTCCCGAACCGCATACGCGGCCGCAAGTCGGCGAAAAAGAAGGGCCGCAAGTGAACGACGCGCCCGAACCCCAAACCGGCGATGGCGCGTCCGAAACGCAAACGGCCGCGGGCGAAAAGAGCCGTCGCATCGAGATACCCCCCGTGGCTGATTGGGCGCGAGCGTTCGCCGGTGGCCTCAAGGACACCTGGTCCGATATCGTGAGCGAGGGCCGCAAGGGCGCGCGCCGCTCCCACGACGCCAATTGGGCGAAGTTCGAAGCCAAACGCAAGAAACGGTAGGCACCCCGGAAAGCCATTGCCAAGAGACGTCTGGACGTCTATAGTTCGGAAAATGGTTTATCGTGCCGAAAGGCAACCGCCAGGTAAGATCCGCGACGCGATTGTCGGCCACTTGCTCGCCAATCCCGGTCCGGCGTCGGTTTCGGAGATCCTCGAGGGCGTCAACCGGCAACTCGGCGTCCCTTGCTCCGCATCGTCGGTCCGTTCATATCTGCGACTCAACGAAGGCACCGTGTTTTATCGCGCCGGACGCGGCCAATACGCCCTTCCTGATGCGTGTCCTGAAGAAGCATCGCCGGCCAGCCTATGTGTACCCAGCTTCACAACCGGACGCGCCACCTGGTTCGAACAAGATTGCTTTCAGTGGCTCGCTTCCCGGCGGGCTGAGTCGATTCACGCGGTTGTAACGGACCCGCCATACGGCCTCGTCGAATACTCGGAGGTCGAACAGGCGAAGCTTCGGGCCGGAAAGGGTGGTGTCTGGCGCATCCCGCCGGCATTCGACGGCCACCAGCGAGCACCGGTTCCGAGATTCACCACGCTTTCCGCCGAGGACGTGCGGTTACTTGAGGTCTTCTTCCTTCGTTGGGCCCGAGCCCTCTTGCCCGTCCTCGTGCCCGGCGCTCACGTCTTTGTCGCTTCCAACCCCTTGCTGTCATATGCGGTTGCTTCGGCCGTGGTCTCGGCGGGCTTCCAACGCCGCGGTGAGGTCGTCCGGCTTGTCATGACGATGCGCGGCGGCGACCGGCCAAAGAATGCCCATGAAGAGTTCCCCGATGTAAGCGTCATGGCTCGTTCCATGTGGGAACCATGGCTGGTATTTCGGAAGCCTCTCGACGGTCGTGTGCAAGACAATTTGCGCCAGTGGGGAACCGGCGGCTTGCGGCGAAAGTCGGCGGAACAACCGTTCGGTGATGTGATTGTCTCCAGCCCTACACAGCCTCGCGAACGTGCTCTCGCGCCCCATCCAAGCCTAAAGCCGCAAGCGTTCCTCCGTCAGATTGTCCGAGCCGCCCTTCCCCTCGGGCGAGGGATAGTCCTGGATCCGTTCGCTGGTTCGGGTTCGACACTCGCCGCTGCCGAGGCGCTGGGTTACGAAAGCGTTGGTATCGAAAAGGACCCTTTCTATGTGTCCGTGGCGAGGGATGCTATTCCTGAACTCGCGCGGCTGACCGTCCGAGACTGACTTACGGTTCGCGGTACACCCAGTTGGTTCGCAGTTTGAGCAATCCCTGCGCGTTCGCACTGGCCGTTCTTGTGCCCAGTTCACCACGATCGTTCTTGCGAAAATCTGCGAGTTCCAGATTGGCGAGGAGAATCTCGCGCACGCTGGTCGGCGACCGATTGATCGTCGGCTGGTTGTAGAGTCGACTTGGTAACGAAACACGCAAAGCCACCCGGGCCGGATACCGTGCGCATCAACCGCTCCCGTGCCCTTGGTCGCCTTGACTTCCACGCCGTCTTTCCCCGCGGCAATACTGTCGGACGGATACCGGCCACCCGGAATCAGATCAGGGTGGCCATTGTGAAACTGATCAGACGTAGAGACCTCGAATGCTTCGCCAGGCTGGATGAAAGCATGGCACTGAGTATTCCACTCACCACCGCGGGACGGACCACGTCTTCCAGGCGGGAAAGGTCCCGTGATTGCAGGAGAGAGTTGACATCGAAGAGGAAGTCATAGAGATCCCGGAGGGCAAGGCTGAAGTCTTCGGTGCGCAGTTGGTATGGCAACACCGCGCTTGGGTTGAATCCGTCGGTCTTTGGCGTCGCTCGTTCCGGCATGACGCAGATACTACCACTCGTCGCTCAAATTCTTCGCTCGGATCATTCCCCCCCGACGCCCGCAGCCGCAAGCTCCTCCCGCCCCCGCTTCCCCTTCGTGATAGCAGCCTCAACGAGCGCCCGGAAGAGGGGGTGGGCGCGGTTCGGGCGGCTGCGCAGCTCCGGGTGAAACTGCGTGCCGAGCATAAACGGGTGGTTCGCCAGCTCCGAGATCTCCA
>Ga0163144_10031537_pt1 | contig 10099 bp, 8 predicted proteins | sample OliLak19BULKMAT1_FD_123175 | JGI IMG/M metagenome (GOLD analysis project Ga0163144, IMG submission 123175) | Freshwater microbial mat bacterial communities from Lake Vanda, McMurdo Dry Valleys, Antarctica - Oligotrophic Lake LV.19.BULKMAT1 | ecosystem: Environmental > Aquatic > Freshwater > Lake...
AGCGCCGATGCGCCGAATTTAGCGGCCGCGCGCGTGCTCATTGCCATGCTAACGCCCGCCATGAATTTTGACGGTATTCGCCGCAACGCCGCCGAGCTAGCGCTGCTGCGCGGCTGGTGGGATTTAGCGCGCCTGCTTAATCCGGAGCAAGCGCTGCCGGGTGCTTTGGAGGCAGCGCTTGAACCACACGGCGAACGCGTGCCGGATCGAATAGAGCTGCTTGAGGAGGCGGCGAAATTTAATCGTCTATCGGTGGCAAAAGTGATGCTGAAGCTAGGCCCGGCCCCGCAATCGGTGTTAACAGCGTGCATCGTTAATCTAGGCGATAACTTCGATCAGGACTGGCTGCTAACGCTGCGCTTAGGCGGGCTTTTGCTGGGTGAAAAAGAACGCGAGCCGCTGCTAACGCTGCTGGCAAGGCAGCAGCCGCTGCCGGTCAATGCCTTGCAGCTTTTGCTGAGCCAGGGCGCAAGTCTGTCGGCCGATAGCGAGCTTGATTCGCTGCTAACGCTGCTTTCCGGGGCCGCACACGATTACGCAGGATTGCGCGCTCCGCAAAGCGCGCCACCAGCCGCGCTGCTCGATCAGGTGTTAATCCGCGCCAGCGCGGCGATGCTGCTGCACATTGATGCCAGCCGCCGACATGCGCTGTCCTGGGCGTGCGAATTTGCCGATACGGCCCATATTCAACGCCTGCTGTCAGCAATGGCAAGTCTATTGAGCGCTCAGCAAAGCGGCGCGCTGCTCAACAGCCATGACGCGGATGGTCAAACAACGCTATTGCTACTGCTGCGTCGGGTTGACTTACCCGCACAAGAGCGCCTTGCGTTGGCGCAGGCGCTGATCCAGGCGGGCGCTGACCCCAACTTTATTGGCCAAGATGGGCAAAGCCCGCGCGCGCTGGCCTTAGCCTTTACTGAGCTTGAGCCGAGCCTAGTTGCGCTGCTTTCTTGGCCACCGCAAAGCCATCCCAAGCGCCGCTTACTGCCGGATGATTTGCCTGCCGCAGCGCAGCGGGGCGATTCTGTAGCGGTGCGCCGTTTGCTGGTCAGCGGCCTGCCGATAGATGCGATTGATGCCATCGGCTGCACCGCGCTATCGCATGCCGCAGGCTTAGGCCACCCGGATTTGCTTAAGTTTTTATTGGCGCAAGGTGCAAATCCGAACGCCGGGCAATCGCCCGCACTGCACTGCGCGCTGCGAGCGCATGCGGCCTGTGCAGCTGATCCAGCACAGGATGCAGATGCAAACACCTACCTTCGCGTTTGCGAACGGCTGTTTGAGGCCGGTGCGGATTTATCTCTAGCGCAAAATGGCGTCGATGCGCTCGGCTTAGCCTGTGCCATGCTGGATATCGCTGCTGTCAAATGCCTGCTGCACTTTGACAGCAGCTGCGCCCGCCGCCAGCCGCCCGCGCCGATTCCAGCCCCGCACGCCATCATTCACGCCGTGCTTGCGCTGGGGCATGAGCAGCTCAACGCACCGCTGTTGGCGCGCGTTGAGCCGTTGTTTGAGCTACTGCTCAGCTCGAATGCCGATATGAATGCGTGCGATGCGCAGGGCAGAACTGCGCTGCTGCTAGCCGTTGGCTCAGGTTCTGATGCTCCCCCAGATGGCGGGCTTGAATTTCAGGTGGGCTGGATCAAGCTGCTGATTAAGCTCGGCTGCAACACGCAAGCGATCGATCAGCAAGGCCGCACGGCGCTGCACTGGTGCTGCCGACACCGCATGCTCGTGGTGGCAAATGTGCTGCTGGATGCCGGTGCAGATTCATGTGTTCTCGACTACGGCCGCAAACTGCCGCTGGATTTAGCCAATGCGGTGAATCGGCATGATTTTGCCGCGCTATTTCGCGGCGTGCCGCTGCATGGCGGCGCAAGCTCAATCATGCAAAACCATGAAGATGACGATTTTGCAGGCTAATTCGGCGCCGGTACTTTCACACCTAAATGCGCGCTTGGCACTGTTTTATTTTAGCTATTTAGCCGTTCTGGGCGCGTTTTCACCCTACTTTGGTCCGTTTTTATCTGCGCGTGGATTTAGCGATACGCAAGTTGGGCTGGTCATGGCGCTTTGGTATGGCACGCGAATTTTTGCGCCCAGCCTGTGGAATGCTGCGGTTTCAAAAGCCAGGCGTCCGTCGCATTGGCTGCAAGGCGGCGCGCTGCTGGTGCTGCTGAGTGCAGCGCTGTTTCAGCCGCGCTGGCCTTTATTTTCGGTGATGCTGGTGATGCTTGTTTTTGCCAGCGCTTACAACGCGCTTATGCCGCATTTTGAAGCGCATACGCTGCACATGTTGCGCCATACGCCACTGACATATGGCCGCATTCGGCTATTTGGTTCGCTCGGATTTTTGCTGGTGGTGCTGGGTTTTGGCGCGCTGTTGAGTAACATCGGCGTTGACTATCTAATTGTCGCGATGCTGCCAATACTGCTATTACTTGTCATTAGCACGCTCGTGCAGGGTGAGCTGGCATCCGATCAGCCGGAGCCGCCTGAAAGTTTGCAACAGGGCTCAGGGCAGGGCTTTTGGGCGCGCTGCAGCAGCTTGCCGGTTCAGGCCTATGGCCTGCTGCTGATTGCCTGCTTGAACCAAATCGCGCATGGGCCGTTTTACGTCTATTTTTCGATTTATTTGGAGCGCTCGGACTATTCAAAGCTCAGCATCGGCGCCTTATGGGCACTCGGCGTGGTGGCGGAGATTTTGATGTTCTATTTGCTTTCAAGCCGATTTGCCAAACGAATTCCGATATTTTCAAGCCCGGTAAAGCTGCTGGCGCTCAGCATGGCGATCGGTGCGCTGCGCTGGTGCGTGGTGGCTATTTTTCCGGAAAGCGCTGTGCTGCTAGCGCTTAGCCAATGCCTGCACGCTTTCACCTTTGCGGCAGCGCACAGCTGCCTTATGCTGCTGATAATGCGGCAGTTTTCCAATCAGCTAGGTTTCGCGCAGAGCCTGTTTTACGGCTTTTCAGGCGGCGTAGGTGGCGTGCTTGGTGCAGGTTTAGCGGCGCTGCTGTGGACACAAATAAGCCCGAGCGCCGCGTATTTTGGGGCCGCAATCGCAAGCTTTACGGCATTTTTACTGTGTACGCGGATATTTGCTGCGCCTAGCGCAGCCGCAATCCGCTAAAATTGGCTTTCGCGAGATTTGGCAAACGGAATACCTGGAAAAACTATGCAAACCGAATGGAGCTGGCCCGAGGGCAAGCGTTTAGCGCTGTCAATCGTCGTCAATGTAGAAGAGGGCTCAGAGCTGAGCATCAAAGATGGCGATAAGGGCCCGGAGCCGGTTGACGAGCTAGGCGTAGTCGTCAAAGCGCCGATTCGCAACTACGGAAATGAGTCCAACTATCGCTATGGCATTCAGGCCGGTTTCCCGCGCATTGCCGCGCAGCTGGAGGATTTCGGCGTCAAAGCCACGTTCACCGCTGCCGCGCTCGCGCTTGAGCGCGCGCCGCATATTGCCCGCTATATTGCCGATTTTGGCCACGAAGTGTGCTGCCACGGCTGGCGCTGGGTGCATCAGTTCAAGCTCGATCAGGCAGGCGAGCGTGAATTTATCCGAAAGGGCGTGGAAAGCATTGCAAATAGCGTCGGCGTGCGGCCCTATGGCTGGCTTTCGCGCTATTTGCATACGGCGGACACCCGCGCGCTGCTAGCCGAAGCCGGATTTCTCTATCACATGGACGATTATTCCGATGACGTGCCGTACTGGGATCAAGTGCAGCTAGCCGATCAAAGCTGGCGCAATATCGTCGTGCTTCCGTATGCGCTTGATAGCAACGATATGAAATTTTGGACCGCGCCCGGGCTGAGCGCTGACGCCTGGCTGCAATACGCAATCGACACGTTTGACGTGCTGCGCGAAGAAAGCGAGCAAACCCCGAAAATGATGTCGCTTGGCCTGCATTTGCGCATTATCGGCCGGCCTGGCCGGATCGGCGCACTGCGGCAGTTTTTGCAATATGTCAGCACGCATGACGATCTATGGATCACCACCCGGCTCAATATCGCCAAGCATTTTAGTGCTACCTTCCCCGCTCCCGCGCTGCCCGAATTGTGAAACCCGAATTGTGATGTCCGAATTGAAAGCTTTAGCTCAAACGCCAACTAATACGCGGACTCCGCGCTGCCTATTATTCGTGCCCGGCAGCAGGCCAGAACGCTTTGCTAAAGCGGTGGCCACGCAGGCCGATATGGTCTGCATCGATCTTGAAGATGCGGTCGGCCCGGCGGATAAAGCCAGCGCGCGCGCGCATGCGCTTGAATTTGCGACACGGCCACACAGCTGCGAACTGGTTATTCGAATCAACAGCCTGCGCACGCTGGACGGGCTGCATGATTTGGCGGCGATTGCAGCTGCAAAAATTGCGCCCGCATGGCTGATGCTGGCAAAAGTTAGCAGCAGTGCGGAGGTTGAGATCGCCGCTGATGTATTGCGCGGCCGCCCGGTACAGCTCATTGCGCTCATTGAAACCGCGCTTGGCGTTGAGCGCGCGTTTGAAATTGCAAAGGCCCCATCGCTTGCCATGATAATGCTCGGCGGCGCTGATTTATGCGCAGAATCTGGCGCGCTGATGAATTTTACCAGCCTGCACTACGCGCGCAGCCGATTGGCCGCAGCTGCGGCGGCGGCGGGTGTGGGCTGCATTGACGTACCGTTTTTAGATATTGCCGACGAGCCGGGTTTAATCGCAGAAACGAAAGCCGTCGCAGGCTTAGGCATTCGCTGCAAAAGCGCGATTCACCCCATTCAAGTCGGCCCGATTCAAGCAGCGTTTGCGCCCAGCATGGCTGAAATTGAAGCTGCAAAGCGCGTGCTAGCGGCGTTCGCCAGCAGCGCACACGATGCCGTGCTGGTGGATAACAAGCTGGTTGACCGGCCAATTTTGCTGGCCGCCGAACGCACCTTAGCGCGCGCCGATTTGGGAACACGTTTATGAGCGATAAGCCGGTAAGTAACGAATGGTTTTACCAGCATCACACCCAGGAAGTCGGTCCGCTGAGCTTTCAGGAATTGCAGCTGCGCTATGCAAGCGGCGGCATTGCTGACGACGGCTTAGTCCGAAGAGCCGATGAAGCAAACTGGCAGCGCGCCGATGCGGTGATTAAGAAAATTAGCGCGCAGCTATCGGAGGATTCAACCCCGAGCACGCCGGAATTTAACAGCGCAGTCGGTCCGCGTAAAAGCCCGTCAAACTTGATCTGGCAGCGGCTCAGCGCGGGGAAAACGTGGGTCTATTTGGATTTGCGCAGGCAAACCTTAAAGCTTGGTCTGCTGCTTTTTTTGAGCGCGCTGGGCATCACCCTTTTGCATTCTATGCAATACATGCTTCAGCCAGAATTAGAGGCTGCGATTGCGCAGGGCTTGACCATTGAGCAGTTCCAAAATCAAAACAGCACGCTGCAAAGCGCCTCCTCGATCGTCGCGCTGTTCACACTGCCGCTCGTTTTCGGTGCCACGCTGATGAATTGGCTCTGGATTTTGTACGCCGCCCGCAACGCGCGCGCGCTCGGTGCCAAGAACATGCGAATCAGCCCCGGTTGGGCGGTCGGCTGGAACCTGATTCCAATTGCTAATCTGGTCATGCCGTATTTTGCGATGCGTGAAATCGCCAAAGCCAGCGTCAACGCGCAAGATTGGCGCGCGCAAAGTGCGGGCCAGCTGATTGGCATTTGGTGGCCGATTAATATCGCCACCGGTATTTTGGTGCAGGTAATTTTCAGCGCCTCATTAGAGGCCGACACGCTACCCAAGCTGCTGGCGCTCAATCAGCTTCAGCTTTGGCAAATTCCCGCCACTTGGCTGCTGCACGGCGCTATTTTCCTGCTGTACTGGCAGATTTATTTGGCGCAGGCGTATCAGTTTGGGGCAGCTACAGAGACCACTTGAAACCTTCTGGTTTGCCGAGCGTTTACGCTATTTATTACCTGTAATTTATTAGCGATTGCGTTGGTTTTTTGACATAAAACGCGCTCAACCCTTGACGACAGCGGTAAAGTCCGACCATTGCTCGATTCGGAAAGCGCGAATGTCGCGCACCGACTTTGGAAACCACGGCCGGCCACGCAGCGACTGGATAGCAAGAAACAAGTTCGCCATGTCTTCATTGTCGCTAACGTAAAGACTTCCTTGCACGCGACGAAAGCCGTGTTCTCCCAACCGTGTTCTCCCAATACGGCAGCAATCTCGGTGTATGCCTGCGTCACGCCTTTAGGATGGTTATTTTCAGTGTCGGCCACCACCTAATCGAATGCAACGGCGTACATTAGCGCGCCTCTGGATCATCGGTCAGTCGCGTCCAGCGGTACTCCGCCTTCTCGCCAGTTTCGACCATCGTGATTTCAATCATCCAATCGCCGTCATCCAACTGGCGAATGGCCTGGCCTACCTCGTACTTCGGGCCGAATGGGCCAAAGCTCTTGATCCGTCCTGCCGTGACGGGTGGCGGTGTGATACCTGCTTGCATAAGCGTCCTCCTTTGAAACGCGCTGGTCAAGAATGACCTTTAACTACTGATTGCCAAGTAATCGCATTTTGCTGCACGCGCTTCGTCAAAAGCAAATTACGAAGCAGATGAGCTACTTACCGCAAAAAAACCCCGGAATCAAACATAGATTACCGATACCCGTTTTTTTAACTAGTCAACACCTGCGCTGCTCTGCTGCCGATCAGGCGTCTTCGTAAAGGCAGCTGAGGAGAGTAGCGAGCTGCCTAGTCAAACCAAGCACATCTAGCCCTGACAGCTTGCTCATCTTAGTTGCCCAATAGCGCTAGCGCCTCCGAATAAACCCGCCCAGCCGGCTTGCCACGAAAGCAGGGCGCAGTTTGATAGAAGTCTTGCTCATCGGTACGGGCATCCCAGCCTGGAATGCCAGAAACCGGCAGCGTAGCGAGCGGTTTGGGATCGTGCCCGTGCGTGCCCGCCAGCAGTGCGGCAGCGATGCAGTGATCGAGCGCAAAATCCTGCGCGGCAATGTCTAGCTTAAAAAAATCGCTGGGTACTTTGACCCAAATTGTTTTCGCAGCAAGCGTTTGATGCGGCGCGTGCATTAGCTCGTAAATCGCGTGCCCGAATATCGCTGCGCGAATGCTGCCCAGCGGTGATCGGCTTTGCCACGCTTTTGCCTGCTGCCAAAATAACGGCTCCCAGGCGTGCTGATCGGCAAGTTCAAATAGCGTGTCGCTATCGCTAAAAATCCAGGCCCCGGCCTCATCTAAATGCGTGACCGCCTGCTGGTGCCGGGAGCGCTGTTTAGCGCCGTGCAAAACAATGCCCTGCATGTGGATGGCATTGATCGCCTGTTTGACGCGCGGATATCGCAGCCACATCAGCGCGCTGTAAAAATCATGCAGGCTGCCAGGCCGGGTAGCAATAACGCCCAGCTCGGCAATGCGCGCTTCAAAGCTCAGCCCATCTTGCAACAGCGCCAGCGTTTGCGGCTGCAGGCTAAAACCCGGCGCTGCGTACGCAAGCTGCTGGTTGAACTGGGTGAAGTCTTCAGGGCCGTTCAGAGCCTGCGGCAGCCGCGTTTGCAGCAAGGCAATTTGGTCAAACGGCGGTGCAATCATTGGCAGTTGTTGTGCTCACTATCGATTCGGCACAGTTTGCATAAAACTCAAGAGTGAAGACATAAAGCCCGCCAGTGGCCGCAAAGCGGGTTAGCCACTGTTCGGCATAGCGCATGCCCGAGCCTATAAGCCAAGTTCGCTATGGGATCCAATCCGCACCAACCGCAAGGTTTCAGCGTCTGGCTTTTGGTAGATCAGCACCAAGTCTGGCTTAATATGGCAATCTCGATAATCGTTCCATTCACCGGTCAGCGCGTGATCGCGGAAGCGTGGTTCAAGTAGATGATCGGAGGCAAGGCTCTGCAAAACAGATGTCAGCTCGATATCCAAAGTGGTGCGGTGCCGCCCCCTCGCCTCACGCTTGTAGTCCCGCTTAAACTGGCCCGTAGTCTCAATCCTCCGCATGCAGGTGTGCCATCAGTGCCTCAACACTGTCAAAGCGCTTGAGTCCGCCCGCACGAGCCTCCTTCATGGCCGCAATGGTGGTGGCATTTGGGATAAGCGGATCGAAGGGTAGCGCGTGCTCACGCGCAATCTTGGTCAGCAGCAGCCGCACCGCATCGGACACGGTAAGGCCAATAGTGGCCAGCACGGCGGCCGCCTCTGCTTTGATTGCGCCGTCTATGCGAGCCTGTACAAGCTGGTTTGCAGCCATAATCGTTGCTCCTTTATTGAATTACATTGTAATACAAAAATGGGGCAAGCGATTTAGCCGCAGCCGGTCAAAACAACCTAATTGCACTCCAGTTTGATACCTAAGCCTGTTTATTGTTGATTCAAAAGCGGGAATGCTCATTAGAAAAACGCGCTATTTCAGAGCAACAGTCCGCATAATCTCTGCAAGGAAAGCAAATGCGAGCGAGCGAAAGCAATACCATGAAGCAAATTCTTGACCTCAAGCGGCGACCCGCTATCGCAGACGAACAAAAGGTTCGGCTAGACGCTGTGGCGGCGATGCCTGATGCACTTATCGACTACCGTGATGCCCCCTATTTGCCGGACGCTGTTTGGGTGAAGGCAGCGGTAGCGCTACCTAACAATAAGCAGCAAATTACCCTACGCATCGATGCAGAAGTGTTAGATTTTTTCAAACACACCGGCAAGCGGTATCAATCCCGTATGAATGCGGTTTTGCGCGCCTATGTTGAGGCGCACAAACTCAACACGCAGTAAGCAACTAAAAAATCAAACCGCGCTGCCGTATAAATCATGTTTGCCTGATTTTTCAATTTTGACCTGCACAAACTGCCCGGGCTTGAGCGGTTTAGCGGAGCTGACCACGACGCGGCCATCTATTTCCGGTGCATCGGCCTGCGAGCGCCCGTGGTATTTGCCTTTTTTCGCATCTACCACGGTATCAATCAACACCTGCTGCATGCTGCCGACTTTGCGCTTGAGCCGCTTGCTGCTAATTTTTGCCTGCACGGCCATAAAGCGCGCCAGCCGATCCTGCTGCACTGCAGGATCAATCGGATCGGGCAGTTCATTCGCTTTGGCGCCCGCAACCGGGGAATAGGCAAAGCAGCCGACGCGATCTAGCTGCGCGATGCGTAAAAAATCCAGCAGCTCTTCAAACTCGGCTTCGGTTTCGCCTGGAAAACCGACGATAAAGGTGCTGCGCAGGGTCAAATCAGGGCAAATTTCGCGCCAGCGCTGGATGCGCTCCAGCACTTTTTCAGCGTGCGCGGGGCGCTTCATCAGCTTTAAAATGCGCGCGCTGGCATGTTGAAACGGAATATCCAAATACGGCGTGATCTTGCCTGCTGCCATCAGCGGAATAATTTCATCGACATGCGGATACGGATAAACATAGTGCAGGCGAATCCAAACGGGATTCAGTGGCGAGCTGAGCTGGCTGAGCGCATCGCACAGCTCAGTCATGCGGGTTTTGATCGACTGATCGCGCCAGCTGTGCGCAGCGTAGCGCACGTCAACGCCGTAAGCGCTGGTGTCTTGTGATATCACCAGCAGCTCACGCACGCCGGAGCGCACCAGTTTTTCAGCTTCAATCAGCACATCTGACACCGGCCTGCTGACCAGATCGCCGCGCATCGAAGGAATAATGCAGAACGTGCAGCGGTGATTGCAGCCCTCGGATATTTTCAAATAGGCGTAGTGCCGTGGCGTCAGTTTTAAGCCCGCAGGCGGCACCAAATTCAAAAACGGCTCGTGCTTGGGCGGCAGCTGCGCGTGTACGGCATTCACCACGGATTGATAGTCCGCCGGGCCGCTAATCGACAGCACGCCAGGAAAACGGGCCCGAATCAGCTCGGCGCGCGCGCCCAAACACCCGGTAACCACCACTTTGCCGTTCTCCGCCATGGCTTCGCCAATGGCTTCTAAAGATTCTTCTACCGCCGAATCAATAAAGCCGCAGGTGTTAACGACCACCACATCGGCTGAGTGATAGCTAGGCACAATTTCATAACCTTCAACCCGCAGCTGCGTGAGGATGCGCTCAGAGTCCACCAAAGCTTTGGGGCAACCTAGGCTAACGAAGCCAACTTTAGGATCGGGGTTTGCCAA
>Ga0163144_10031538_pt1 | contig 10099 bp, 8 predicted proteins | sample OliLak19BULKMAT1_FD_123175 | JGI IMG/M metagenome (GOLD analysis project Ga0163144, IMG submission 123175) | Freshwater microbial mat bacterial communities from Lake Vanda, McMurdo Dry Valleys, Antarctica - Oligotrophic Lake LV.19.BULKMAT1 | ecosystem: Environmental > Aquatic > Freshwater > Lake...
ATTACAATGACCAGTATTGTACTTGTTAGAGTTTAATGTGTTTTGGCGCAAAAATTCTACGAATTTTTGCGCCACCTCTTTCGTCTCTTCTAATGTATGTGTTGTGTATTGCATTAAACGGAGTGTACTACAAAGTTGGTTGTTGTAAATTAAAAAATAAGAACGAAGAAAGCCTCGCGCGACGGTTGTGTCGGCGAGGCTTGTAAAGATTTTTTTCTGTGGAAGTTCTTCAACTCCCATTTGGTCTTAGCGACCCCAGTTCCGGACCTCCGATCCGGAATAGACTCGGCCTCCGCGGCCGTTATCTGAGTCCGACCGGCGAGCCGGCGGACAAGGGGGGGGCTGAGGCCGTGGGGGCCGTGGTTCCCGCACGGGCGGGCAGTAATCCCGCCGTGGGGGCCGGGTTTCCCTTGGTGGCGGGCAGTACTCTTGCCGTGGGGGCCGTTGATACTCCCGCCGTGAGTAGTCCCGCCGTTGGTAGGACTGCCGCTGGTAGTAACCCCCGCCTCCTCCTTGGAGAGAGACCGACAGTTGTGGCGCGAACACCGGAACAAACCCGTTCAAGAAGCTGTAGCTATTACCACCGCTCCTCTCCCGAACTCTTGGTTCTTCCCGAACCACCACTACCTGACGTTCTTGGTGAACAACGGGGGCTGGGGCTGGTCGCACAACACGTTCGGCACGACGCACTTCTGGTACTGGCCAGATAAGGTTCCCGCAATCATATAGGTATGCGGGAATGTTTGATCCGTTTTGCAGGAACACTTTTGTGCCCTCCGCCATGGTGAACGTGACAATCGTGACTTCACGCTTACCATTAATGTTCCGTCCCACTTTCTGGTAGAATTGTCGGCCGACCCACTCGCGTGGGACAACCCCTTCTCTGCATTCGCTCGCAATTTGCGAACGAATGTCGACGAGGGTTGTCCCACGCCCTTTAAAATCGGGCATTCCCCCAAAATCAGACTGGGCGTTGCTGTTGCTGGAGAAAGCTCCCACAAGGAGAGCTGTGATTGCGATGATATTTTTCATCTTTAATTTTGCCCGTATTAGGGGACTTATTTTTTGATTTTTTATGTCAAGGTTTCTATCTGCTTAGCCTTAATTCCGAATCTCAAAGAGAAGGGAGGCTTTGCTGTTATGGGTGAATACTATCATAAAAAGTACAAAAAGTCAATCCTTTTGCGTTCTATGTCAGAGGTGCCCTTTGACATTTTTTTGCGCCTTTATAGTGCGCAAGGTACAATGTTTGCATGGTTCATTTCGATGAAGACGAACAAAATAGAAATTTACGTGAACTTCGTGCAAAAGAGGAAGAAGAACTGGCTGAAGTTCTGTCTCATAAGTACGGTGTTGGGTACGTAAACCTCTCAAGTCTTCCAATTAGTGCTGATTCCCTTCTCATAATCCCTGAGAATGTTGCCAAAGAACATCAAGTTGCACCCTTTGCTCTTGTTGGAAAGAAGTTAAGCCTTGGTGTAATCGCACCCCAAGAGGCCCATGTGAAAGAATTAGTTGAAGCTTTAAAGAAAGATAAGGATCTGGACGTAAGTATTTTTATGGTATCCCACACAAGTCTTGAAAAGGCATGGTCTCGCTACGACGATATTAATTTCACTACCAAGAGCAAGAAGGGTGCACTTGATATTCCTAATGAAGAGATTGAGGAGTTTCTCAAGAAGGAACATAAGATTGATGATGTTAAAAAATACGTGGATGATGCGGTAGGACTCGACAACACACACAAAACCTCACGAATTCTTGTTCTTATTCTTGCGGGAGCACTTTCACTTAAATCATCTGATGTTCACATTGAACCTGAAGAAGATTTTGTGCAGGTTCGTTTCCGAATCGATGGAGTACTTACTGAACTAACCCGTTTTGAACATTCCACATACAAACTTATTCTTTCAAGAATTAAATTGCTTTCAGGAATAAAACTTAACATTAAAGAGAACTCTCAAGACGGGCGATTTAGTATAAATATTAAAGAAGACGAAATTGAAATTCGAACATCTACTCTTCCTGGAGCCTATGGAGAGTCAATCGTAATGCGTATCTTGAATCCACACTCTCTCGATGTGAAGCTGGAAGAGATGGGAATTCCTAAGAAGCTTTATGATATTTTCATGGCAGAAATCGAGAAACCCAATGGAATGATACTCACCACAGGACCGACTGGATCAGGAAAAACAACAACATTGTATTCTTTCATGAAAAAAATTCAAAACACTGAGTACAAGATTATTACTATCGAAGACCCTATTGAATACCATCTTCCTGGAATCACCCAAACACAAGTTGAAGTGAGCAAAGGATACACCTTTGCTCAAGGGCTCCGCTCTGCTCTTCGACAAGACCCTGACATTATGATGGTGGGAGAAATCCGAGACAATGAGACAGCGGATATTGCTATTAACTCTGCACTTACCGGACACCTCGTTTTCTCTACTCTTCACACCAACAACGCAGCGGGAACGTTCACTCGTCTTATTGACCTTGGAATGAACCCCGCCATAATTCCTTCTGCACTTAATGTCGCTATCGCTCAACGTCTCGTACGAAGACTCTGTAAAACATGTGCAACTAAAATACCCCTAGAAGGTGCGGGGAAAGATCGCGTGATGGTGGTAGTTGAAAAAATGAAGCGACGTGGACTCTTTGATGAAACACTTGATACCAACACCCACTACAAAGCGGTTGGTTGTCCTGAGTGTCACGGGGTTGGATACCGTGGACGAATTGGAATTTTTGAAGCTATTTTGAAGAGTAAGAAGATTGAGGAGGTGGTGCGTATGAGTCCTTCTGAGCGTGAAATTCAAGAAGCTGCTGAAGATCAGGGTATTATGACTCTCCAAGAAGACGGGGTAACCAAAATGCTTCAAGGAATGACCTCTCTCGAAGAGCTTGAACGTGTGGTTGAGATTGGTTAGTCGGTAAATAGTTTTTCCTCGCACGCATAATTTTAGGTGTGGGTACTCAGTCAAAACTATTTATCGAATCACTGCACTAGCTGTCAACGCAATAGCAATGGCGTCATACTCGTCATCATTAATAATTTCTTTTTCTATTTTTACTAATCGGCATACCATGTCCGCAACCTGTTTCTTATCACTTCCTCCGTGCCCCGCTACCGCTACTTTTATCTGAAGTGGGGTGAATTCTTTTATTGAAATATTTTTTGAGAGAGCAATATATAAAATAGCACCACGCACTTCGGCAACATTCATTGCAGTTTTTTGATTATTCTGAAAAAAAAGGTTTTCGATTGCGAGGTGCTCTGGTTTGTATACATCAATAACTCTCTCAACTTCTTTTCCGAGAATAGAAAGTCTTTCCTTAAAATCGATTTTTGAGGAGGTTTTAAAGCAGTCTGAATATAGAAGAACTTCTTTTTTCGAATGACTACTATTTTTTTGAGGTTTTTCTATTACCGCAATTCCGAGACGCTCATATCCTGGATCAATGCCGAGAATTATCATAGTTATAAGAGTTTTTTGGGTACGTAATCAAGATTAAGGTGACGATATGCTGATTCGGTGGCCTCTCTTCCTCTTTGTGTTCGGTCAATAAAACCGATTTGCATAAGATATGGCTCATTAAACTCTTCAATGGTTGCGGGTTCTTCTCCAAGAGATGCTGCAATAGTATTTACTCCTACAGGCCCTCCATCAAATTTATCAATTATCATTTCAAGAATTGCGCGGTCCGCTGAAGTAAGTCCCATATTATCAATCTGGAGAAGCTTTAGAGCTGAGTCGACAACGTCTTGTGTGAGTGATTTTTTGTTTACTTGAGCGAAGTCGCGTGAGCGCTTGAGAAGATAGTTAGCGGTACGGGGAGTGCGACGACTTCTTTTGGCGATTTCTTGAATTGCTCCTTCGTCGATATCAACCCCAAGAATGGTAGACGAGCGTTTTACAATGTCAGCGATTTCTTCTACAGAATAAAATTCAAGTCGAAACACTCCTCCTGAAAAACGAGAGCGGAGAGGAGAAGATAATAAAGAAACGCGAGTGGTTGCAGCAATCAGAGTAAAAGGTGGAAGCTCGAGTTGAATAGTTCTTGCTGATGGCCCCTTTCCTATGATAATGTCCAAAACCCCTGATTCCATAGCAGGATACAACACTTCTTCAATAGATTTGTTGAGACGATGGATTTCATCTATAAAAAGAATATCCCCCGGAGATAAGTTGGTGAGAAGTGAGGCCAAATCACCAACCTTTTCGATAGCGGGGCCAGATGTTGTTTTCATTGATACACCCATTTCTTTGGAAATAAGATGTGCGATAGTGGTTTTACCAAGTCCAGGAGGCCCATAAAACAAAACATGTTCCGGAGGATGAGATCTTTCTTTGGCGGCAGTAAGTAAAATACGCAGATTTTCTTTGATGTTTTTCTGTCCTATATAGTCATCCCAGGTATCCGGGCGAAGTGTTTGGTCTAAATATAATTCTTCTTTCATAAAATGTGTTGACATTATCAACCTTTTGTGATAAGGTATGTGTCGAGGTCGGGTGCTACTTGTTATATCGACAACATAAATCTCTAAGCAACATAAAGGTGAGCATTGGACGGACGTTCTGGGTAAAACCCTGTGTTTTATTCTGGGTCTATCCTGAAAATCTCATCTCACTTTTTAATCACTATGAAAAGCATTGCTTAGAGATTTATTGTGTCGATATTTCAAAAAACCTACCTATAAGTGTAGACTTCCCCAACCCCACAGTCAATTGACAGTGGGGGTTTTGTGTTTAATGGGGTCAGGAGCTATTTAATTTAAATATCTCCTGACCCCACTTGCATAAAATATATGATGTGATAAAAATGTAGAATAAATTTTTAATTTATTTTTTACATACAAATATGAATGATGATTTCACAAAAGAAGAGGAGCAAGATGTTGGTTTTGATCCTAAAAAAATAAAAGAGGCTCTGATTGGAGATGATGAGGTTTTAGATGATGATAGCCCCCTTGAAAATGAAGAAAGTGAGGAGGATTATACTTTTGACGGAGACACTGACTCTGACGAGGATTACTAAGAAGTGTGCTATAGTGGTACTAAATTACATATGTTAAAAATAAAAGCTTTTTTAAAAAAGGCATTTAACAAGTTACCTCCACGACTACGAAAAATATTACTTAAACCATGGGTAACTAATCTTGTTTTGGTTTTTCTTGTTATTAGTATTGTTTCTGGAGGTATTATTCTTCTTTGGGCCTCGTCACTCAAGACGCCCGACCTTCAGTCTTTTGACTCTCGTCTAGTAGGAAATTCAACAAAAATATATGACCGTGATGGTGAAATACTTTTGTATGGTGTAAATCAGCAAGTTCGTAGAACAGTAATACCTTTTGATCAGATTTCTCCTTACCTTAAAAGCGCAACCATTTCTATTGAGGATGAGGGTTTTTATAGACATAATGGGATTCAGTTTAGTTCAATAATTAGAGCAATATTAGTAAATGCACTTACTTTAAATTTTACACAAGGAGGTTCAACCATTACCCAACAAGTAATTAAGAACTCCCTTCTTACCTCAGAAAAAAAGATTTCAAGAAAACTTAAGGAGTGGGTTCTTGCAATAAAACTAGAGAGAAGTGCTGACAAGGATTTTATTCTTAATCTTTATCTCAACCAAACACCTTATGGAGGAAATGTTTACGGGGTGGAGGAAGCAAGTCGAGCTTTTTTTAGCAAATCAGCGACAGACATAACCCTAAGTGAAGCTGCATATGTTGCAGCGGTAGCACAGGCTCCAACATACTACTCTCCTTTTGGGGTTAACCGTGATGCATTAGAAAATAGAAAAAATCTTGTTCTCCAAAAAATGCTTCAGTATGGGTATATTACAGACGAACAACACAAAATTGCTCGAGAAGAAATTGTGGAATTCAATCCACAAGCTACAAACTCACTTAAAGCTCCTCATTTTGTAATGTTTGTTCTTAATTATCTTGAAAAAAAATACGGAAAAGAAGCAGTATATGAAGGAGGACTCAAGGTGATCACCACCCTTGATTATGATATGCAGTCAAAAGCAGAAACAATCGTAAAAGATTACGTTCTTGCAAATGAAAAAAAATTCCGGGCTGAAAATGCTAGTCTTGTGGCGATTGATCCAAAATCAGGACAAGTACTTACAATGATTGGTTCAAGAGATTATTTTGATAAAAATATCCAAGGAAACTTCAACGTGGCGACCGCCCGAAGACAACCAGGATCATCTTTTAAACCTTTTGTTTATGTAACGGCTTTCAATAAGGGATACTCAACAAACACAGTCATTTATGATGTTTTCACTGAGTTTTCAAGTAGTTGTAATCCAGACGGAACACCCAAATTCCTTGGAGCGAGTTGCTACCACCCACCTAACTACGAAGGAGGATATAAAGGATCAATGACAATGAGATCTGCTTTAGCTCAATCACGAAATATTCCAGCTGTAAAAACATTATATTTGGCAGGACTAGAACAAACACTTGACACAGCACGGGCCTTCGGGATTACAAACCTTTCTAACAACTTAAGCAATTATGGTCTTTCACTCGCTCTGGGGACCGCGGAAGTGTCCCCCCTAGAGCTCACGGCGGCTTATGGAGCATTCGCCAACAACGGCGAGATGAATCCAACCGTTTCGGTTATTCGCGTCGAAGATAGGAATGGTAACACTTTGGAGGAGTTCAAAGAAAACCCAAGACAGGTGTATCCAGAAGAACCTGTTTTAGTTCTTAATGATATTCTTGCGGACAATGTGGCTAGAAACACTATTTTTACTCTTAATTTTATACCCGGGAGAAAAGTGGCTCTTAAAACAGGAACAACAAACGATTCACGTGATGCGTGGATTCTTGGATATACCCCCAACTTAGCGGTAGGCGCTTGGATGGGAAACAATAACAACACCCCCATGTCTCAAGTATCCTCTGCGCTAATTATTGGCCCAATGTGGCAGAAATTTATGATAGAAGCACTCAAAGAAATACCCGTGGAAGATTTTAAAGCACCCTCACCCTCTCCATATCAAATAAATACAGAGGTTCGTCCTCACTCTATTCTTTATTATGTGAACAAAGACAACCCTACCGAAGGAGAAACAAACAACCCTTCATCAGATGCATTATTTGAGAATTGGGAAACTGGTGTAAGAAATTGGCTTATTCAAACAGGAGTTATTATATTGGAGCAAAATAATGAAATCGTTGATGTTGAAGAGGATAAAAATAAAAACGAGAAGGAAGATGAGGTTGTATTAGATGATATCCTTAATACCTAAGTCAGGAAATTCTTTTTTAATCTCTTCAAGTAAGGGGGTTTTTTTAAGAAAAATAACATTTTTAATAAGAGAGCTTGTGTTAAAACGAATAACTCCTTTTAAGATGGTTATTTCTTTTTCTACTAGTGAGGTATTTAATTCTTTATTTACTAAATTTAAGATTTTTACTTTATCATCCAAAGGATTTCGAAGATTTTTGAATCTTCCTAAAAATAAGTTTATGTTGAATAAATTATCTTTCATATAAATATTCTACACCACATAACCCCTACTTATTCATAGGCATAGCAAGATAAAAGAAGGTTTTGTCACCAATACCTTTGATAACAAGCGGTTTATTGAGTCCATCAAAAGAAAGGGAGATACTATCTGAGTCAATAGACTGAAAACAGTCAAAAATATTCTTATAACTAAAACTAATCTGAACAGGTTCCCCTGTCAAAGAACCTCCTACTTTACTTGTGTTCTCTCCAATATCGTTGTTTTTTGTTCTAATTTCAAAAACTTTTTCTTCGGGATTAATCACAAAAGTAACACGATTAAAGGTGTCTGAAAAAACATGGGCTACTTTAAGAGTATTTATAAGATCCTGTTTAAGTAGAATTGCTTCTGTTTTAGAATCCTTGGGTATAATTTGCTTATAAGAAGGAAAAGATCCGTCTACTGTTCGAGAAACCAAGTAAAAATCATCCGAAGAGAAGGAAACTTGGTTTTTATCAAAAGAAACCTCAATATCCTCATCCTTTTCCTCTAAAATACGTACAATATCAGTCACATTCTTAAAAGGTATTAGAATTTGATCAAACTGAACCTTGTTTTTGATCTTAATTTTCTTCTCAGCCAAACGAAAAGAGTCGGTTGCTACAAAAACAAGAAAGTTCTCCTCTGGATAAATATACACACTAGCAAGCTCGGGTTTGATAGTTGAAACAGAAGCACTATAAACAACAGAGCGGAGCCCTTTAATAAGGTCTTTTGAAGAAATTGTAAAAGATTCTGTTTTTTCTGGTCGAGGAATGAGAGGAAAATCTTCAACAGAGAGGAGTTTCATGTTTGCGGAGTAATGGTCCGATAAAACATTCAAAATATCATTTTTTTTCTCAAATCTAAAACTTTTTTCTTTATCTGATTGAGAAATAAAACTTCCTAAAACAGAAGAAGAGACTGCAACAGATCCTTCCTCCTCTAGTTTAATAGGAAGAGATATTTCTATACCTATATCAAGGTTTGTTGCTCTTAATACGAGAGAGTGCTCTTTACCCTCCAAAAGAACACATTTAAGAATGGGGTTAGAGCTCCCTCGCGAAGAAACTTTCTCAATTTTAGAGAAAGCTTTTGAAAATTTTTCTTTTGGGCAGTCAAACTTCATAATCCACATCCTAACAGTTAAAAATGATATATACAAATAAAGTTCTATTAGGACTGAGGATATGTGTATAAGTCAAAAATAACCCTAATAATAAAGATTTTATTAAGTTTTTATGAAGAATAACTTAAGTAAAAGCTGTGGATAAAATATGAAACAAGAAAGTTATTAACAGCTTAATCACAGCTATCCACAGTCTTATCTACAGATTAAAGAAGCTGTCGAAGTTGGTCTATTTCTTGAATGAGCTCAGGATCAGTTTTGAGGTCCTCTTTTATTTTTTCATATGAGTGTATAGCTGTGGTGTGATCCCGTCCTCCTATTTTTTGACCAATTGAGGGAAAAGAAATATCTAAGAACTCCCGAAGTAAGTACATGAGAACCTGACGAGGTTTGATAATCTCCTTTTTCCTACTTTTCTCATATATAGAGTCTTCTTCAATATTGTAGAAATTAGCCACTATTTTTACCACCTCTTTAGTTGTAAGATTTTTTGTTGATTTCTTCTCTGTTTTTAGAATACTTTTTATTACTTCTATAGAAGGATCCTTCTCTTTGAGCTCAATATGTTGGGAGATACTATTTAAAGCCCCCTCTATTTCTCTAATATTTCCATCTAACTCTTTAGCTAAGAATTCCATAACCTCTTTTTTAAGAGAAACTCCATGATCAAAAGCTTTCTTTTTGATTATTTCGAGGCGAGATTCATAGTCTGGTTGGGGAATATCCACTATCATACCAGACACAAAACGTGATTTTAACCTGCTTTCTAGGCCCGCAATGAAGTTTGGGTGAACGTCTGAAGAAAAGATGATTTGTTTGTTGTTTTCATGAAGGTAATTAAAGAGGTGGAAAAGCTCCTCTTGTGTTTTCTCTTTATTTGAGAGGAATTGAATATCATCCATAATAAATACGTCGTATTTACGATATTTTTCCTTAAAAACACCCATCTTACCTGCCTGCATAAGATCTATCATCTCCTGAGAGAAGCGTTCTGAAGTAATATAATAAATTTTCTTATAAGAACCGCTTTTTTTGATGTGGTTCCCCACCGCCTGCATAATATGAGTTTTTCCAAGACCTGTATTTCCATATATATATAGAGGGTTGTACACCACAGGCTTCTTGATGATTGTTTGGCACGCAGCGAATGCAAATTCATTGAAGGGTCCCACAACAAAGGTATCAAAAGTGTATTTAGGGTTCAGGTTATCATCCCTGCTTATAACCATCTCGTTTAAAGGAAGCTCTTTTGTTTTTGTTTCAAGTTGTTTTTTGATGGTTTTGCTTTGTTCTGAGGATCTTTTTTCACAGACTACGTATTCAACAGAACGAACTGATGGTACGAGGTTGCGAAGGAGTTTAAGGATTATGTTGTGGAACTTTCCTCTAATCCAGGTCTCTGCAAAAGTGGTGGGAACGGCTATTTGTATGGCTCCTCCGTCGTTTTTAATG
>Ga0163144_10031539_pt1 | contig 10098 bp, 8 predicted proteins | sample OliLak19BULKMAT1_FD_123175 | JGI IMG/M metagenome (GOLD analysis project Ga0163144, IMG submission 123175) | Freshwater microbial mat bacterial communities from Lake Vanda, McMurdo Dry Valleys, Antarctica - Oligotrophic Lake LV.19.BULKMAT1 | ecosystem: Environmental > Aquatic > Freshwater > Lake...
CGACGAACACGCGCTCGACGATCGTCCCCGACGGCACGTGCGCGATCAGCGCGACCCCGCCATCGCCGCGGGCGAGCGCTTGATAGTCCGCATCCCAGGCGCGGGCGTGGACCGACGGCGGCGGCAGCGCGGCGAACTCGCCGAGCGTGCGGACGCCGAGCGCCGCGAGGACGCCTTGCACCTCCGTGGAGATGGCCAGCAACGACAGCGGCTGAGGCGCCAGGAACGCCGCCGAGCCGCCGCGCGGCACGCTCACGACCTCGTGCTCGCCGGTCGACGCGGCGACCCACGCGGTGAACCGGTCGTCGGCGATGCCGATCCGTGCGCGCAGGCCCTGCGCCGCGATCGCCTCGGCGAGCTTGCCGCCGAACGACGCGCCGCGGGTCCTCACCGGGACCGCGACATAGATCGCGTGGTGGGCGCCGCCCGCGTCGCCGCCGACGTCCACGCGCTCGCCGATCGCGAGCAGCGCGTCAGCCACCGCGCGCAGCGTGCCGCGCTCGACCGCGACCCGCTCTGCGGTGCCGGGCACCACGATCAGGTCTGCGCAGAGCTCGCGTGCCGCCATGGCGTGCATGCCGGGCCGGACACCGGCCGTCCATGCGGCGCGGGAACAGGTGAGCACCGTGCTCACGTCCTTGCCGAGGCAAGCGACGGGCGCACCGATGTTCGCCGGGGCGTTCCGGAGGAACACCTGGAGAGGGAGCGAGGGAAGGTGGATGCAGGCGATCCGCATGAGTCACAAGTACACTACTGGTCTGATGTTCAGTGCATACCATGGATCGCTTGCGCGACGACCACGAGTTCCTAACCGCTCGAAGAAGCTGGGTTTAGGATGCCGCGCATGACCTCGGCACGGATCAGCCCGACCGCTCACTACACCGGCCAGGTGTGGCTTCGCCACGGCCTCTCGGATCCGGCGTTCGGCACCACGGAGGGCGAGCGCCTGTTCAAGCTGCTCGTCCCGATCAACGCCGGCTCGCGCGCGCTCGGCGGCCCGACCCTCGAGGGCATGCTGCTCGCGCGGCATCGCCTGATCGATCACCTGCTCACCGCCGCGATCACCGCGGGGGCGATCGGCCAGGTCATCGAGGTAGCGTGCGGGCTCTCGCCGCGCGGCTGGCGGATGACCCGGGCGCACCAAGACCTGCGCTACATCGAGGCCGACCTCCCCGCGATGGTCGCGCGCAAGCGCGAGGTGATCGCGAAGGCCGCGCCCGTCGGGCCGCACCACCAGGTCGTGGAGATCGACGCGCTCGCCGACACCGGCCCGACGTCGATCGCCGGGATCGCGGACCGGCTCGACCCGAAGCGCGGCCTCGCGATCATCACCGAGGGCCTGCTCAACTACTTCCCCGGCGCGGCGATGGTGAAGATGTGGCGGGGGTTCGGCGCGGTGATGCCGCGGTTCCCCGCCGGGCTGTACCTCGCCGACCTCGCGCTCGGCGAGGACGCGCGCGGCCTGCCGACTCAGCTGTTCCGCGCCGCGCTCGGCGCGTTCGTCCGCGGCGGGATCTACATGGACTTCGAGGACGAGCAGGCGGCTCGCCGCGAGCTCGAGCTGGCCGGGTTCCCGACCGCCGCGCTCCACCGCCCCACCGAGTTCCCCGCGGTGATCGGCGACGCCGAGCCCTCGGGCGCGAAGCGGATCCGCGTGATCGAGGCCGCTACGCCAGCAGCTCTTCCGCGATCTTCTTGATCACGGCGGCGTCGGCCGACGCGCCGAGCTGTTTCTTGACCATGCCGATGACCTTGCCGGCCATCTTCGGATCCTTGGCCGGCAGCGTCGCGACCGCCGCGACGACCGCGGCGCGCAGCTCCGCCTCGGTCAGCGCGGCCGGCAGCATCCCGGCGCACCAGTCGACCTCGAACTGCAGCTCCGCGATCTGCTCGCGCCCGCGCTCGCCGGCGGCGGCGAACTCGGTCATCGCCTTCTCCATCGCCTTCTTGTAGGCGCCGATCACCTCGAGGATCATCGCGTCGTCGACCTGGCCCTTGAACCCGGGCGCGGTGCGCCGCTCCATGATCTTGGTGTTGATCATGCGGATCAGGTTGGCGGTGCGCGAGTCCTTCGCCTTCATCGCCGCGGTGAGCTGAGCGCGCAGCGTCTCTTCGAGCGTCATGCGCTCCTCTTAGCACCAAACCGTCGCCGGAAGCGGGCCGCTCAGACGGCGACGGGCATGACCCGTCGGCGGACCAGCTTGATGCTGAGCAGGCGGTACAGCATCTTCGAGACCTCGAACGAGCCCATCCGCGACTTGCGGATGATGTCCTTGACCGAGTTCTTGCCGTTGACGAGCTCGAGGATCGCGAGCTCCTCGCGGGTCAGCCGGCCGCGGCCCATCTGGGCGACCGCGTCCTCGTTGCGCAGGAACACGAGGTCGAAGTCGTCGATCGCGCGCTCGATCAGGTGCCACTCGTCGACGCGGCGGAACCCCTCCATCAGGATCGCCTCGACGTCGAGCTCGAGCGCGGCCTCGACCGCCATCGCGGGCAGCTCGCGTCCGGCGGCGAACCGGAACGAGCCGAACCGCCAGCGCAAGATCTCGTAGACGAGCTCGCTCGACTGCCGGGTCAGGCACTGGCGCAGCTCGCTCTCGCCGATGAGGCCCTGCTTGACCAGCGCGGTGCCGATCAGCCGCTGGTCGCCGCGGCCGCCGGCGAGGAAGGTCTCGAACTCGGCGCGCGTCATCAGCTCGGCGTCGACGACGAACCGGCCGAACAGCAGATCCTCCGGCAGGCCCTCGCCGATCGCCTGATCGATGCGGCCGCGACGGAAGTGGATCTCCACCTTGGAGGCGCCGCGCTCCACCGTCATGACGCCGCTCTGCTCCTGGACGTCGAGCAGCTGCAGCACCTCGGCGAGCGGCACGACGCGGAGGTCACCGCGCAGGCCGGGGCTGGCCCCGGTGGCGGCGGGATCCCAGCCCGACAGGATCCCGAGCAGGGTGTCGTCGTCGAGCGCGGACCGCGCGGCGTCGGCGATCGCCGAGGCGTCGGTCGGGATGCGGGCATCCGGACTGTGGTGGTCGTCGCGCGCGGCATCGGACAGGGAGAACAGCGCGGAGACGCGGGCGGCGACGACGTCGGCCAGCTGGCCGCGGATCAGCCGCAGCAGCTCGTTGCGGGCGGCGCGCGGGGCGTCCTCTGGGGATGCGGTGAGGTCGTCGACGTCGACCTCCTGCTCGGCCATCGCGTCCGGGGGCGCGCCGCGGCGGCCGTACTTCGCCACGGTGTGCTGGACCACCGCGGTGATCGCCTCGGGGGAGAACGGCTTGGTGATGTAGTCGACGATCCCCATCACCTTGACGAACCGCTCGCCCACCTGGTCGCCCTTGGCGCTCATCAGGACGATCGGCACCTCGCGGACGGCGGGGTCCGCGGCCGCCTCACGGCAGAACTGATATCCGTTCATCCGCGGCATCACGAAGTCGAGCAGGATCAGGTCCGGCCGACGCGCACGCGCCGCGGCCAAACCCAGCTCGCCGTCGCCGGCGGTCATGACCTCGAAGCCCGCCTTGGTGAGCACGAGCTGCACCACCTTGACGATCGTCGGGCTGTCGTCGATCACCAGGACGAGCTCACCGGCCATGTGTGGGATCCCCCGACCGCGGCTCCCTGCAGCGGAGCCGCATCCTACGATCTTAATTTCATGGGTTTCAACGCCGCGAGCGGCAAGTCACAACTGGAGAGGTTTGTCTCCCGGTGGTAGGCTGCCCGTGGCGCTGTCCCCATGCCCGAGCAGGATCAGATCTGGGACAAGTACCCGAGGAAGTTCGGGAAGTACCACCTGCTAGGGCCGCTAGCGCAGGGAGGGATGGGGGCGCTTTACCTCGCGGTCACCGGCGACCACGGCCTCGAGCGCCTGATGGTCATCAAGACGGTGCTGCCGCACCTCGCGGACGCCGAGTACGTCGCGCGGTTTCGTGACGAGGCCAAGGTCGTCGTCAAGCTGTCCCACGGCAACCTGATCCCGGTGTTCGACGCTGGCCAGGTCAGCGGCGAGCTGTTCCTCGCGATGGACTTCGTCGAGGGTCGCGACCTCCGCGCGGTGTGGAACCGGTGCGCGAAGAAGCAGGTCGCGTTCCCGATCGACGTCGCGGTCTACATCGTCAAGGAGCTGTGCCGCGGCCTCTACTACGCGCACACGTTCCCCGATCTCGCGCTGGTCCACCGCGACATCTCGCCGCCCAACGTCCTTGTCAGCTACAACGGCGAGGTCAAGCTCACCGACTTCGGCCTCGCCTCGTCGACGCTCAAGCTCGAGAAGACCGCCCCCGGCATCATCTACGGCAAGGTCGCGTACATGTCGCCGGAGCAGGCGCGGGGCGAGAAGCTCGACGGCCGCAGCGACCAGTACGCGATCGGGATCGTGCTGTGGGAGCTGCTGACCGGCCGGCAGCTGTTCCCGCCCGGCAAGGATCAGCCGCAAGATCTGCTCACGCGGGCGAAGAACCCCGACGTGCTGCGGCCGTCGAAGCGCGCGCCGCGGGTGCCGCCCGAGCTCGACGAGGTGTGCCTGCGCTCGCTGATGTCGGATCGCGAGGATCGCTACAACTCGTGCGAGGAGATGCGGACTGGGCTGCAGTCGTGGCTCGCGGTCAACGCCCCGACGACGGACCAGACGCGGATCCAGGCGTTCCTCCATGACCTGTTCGCGGAGGACATCGTCAAGGACCGCGCCGATCGCAACGCGATGATGGCGAGCGTGAAGCGCAAGAGCGCGACGCTGCCGCCGACCGACGAGCTGCGGCAGCTGTTCGAGCGCTCGAGCGAGTACGAGATCGCGGAGCCCGGCGCCGCCGATGCGCCTGGCGTGCGGGGCGGCGCCCCGGGCCGCCGCGCGGCCGATCACGGAACCGAGAACGAGCGCCGCCGCGCCGCGGATCGCCGCGGCACCGACCAGCCGCCGAGCCGGGGAGGGCGCTCGCAGACCGCCGCCGGCCCGCTGGCCGCGAGCACCGCGCATCACAGCAACGCCGCCCTCGAGTTCGACATGATCGTCGGCGACCACGATCACGAGGACACCCGGCTGCTCCCCGGCACGATCGTCGACGGCCGCTACAAGATCGTCGAGATGATCGGCGAGGGCGGCATGGGCAAGGTGTTCCTCGCGGAGCACGTCGACATCGGCAAGCGCGTCGCGCTCAAGGTCCTGCATCAGAGCTACTCGCGCATGCCGGACCTGGTCGAGCGGTTCCGCCGCGAGGCGCGCGCGGCGTCGAAGATCGGCCACCCGCACATCGTCGACGTGACCGACTCCGGGACCACGGCGGACGGCTCGGCGTACTTCGTCATGGAGTACCTCGAGGGCGTGGAGCTCGGCTCGGTGATCGAGCGCGAGGGCGCGCTCGAGGTCGTGCGGGCGCTGCGGATCGCGACCCAGATCTGCCGCGCGCTGAGCGCCGCGCACGCCGCGGGGATCATCCACCGCGACCTCAAGCCCGAGAACATCTTCCTCACGGTGCGCGACGGCACCGCCGACTTCATCAAGGTGCTCGACTTCGGCATCGCGAAGACCACCGAGGCCGAGCAGGCGCGCGAGCGGCGGCTGACCAGCCCGGGCATGGCGATGGGCACGCCGGAGTACATGGCGCCCGAGCAGGCCGCGGGCCGCCAGGCCGACGAGCGCTGCGACGTCTATGCGCTCGGCGCGATCTTGTACGAGATGCTCACGGGGGTTCCGCCCTACCAGGGCGAGAACTTCATGGAGATCCTGACCAAGAAGGCGACGGTCGATCCGGTGCCGGCGCAGGTGCTGCGCTCGACGATCCCGGACACGGTGAACGTGCTGGTCGCGCAGGCGATGGGGCGCAACCCCGACGATCGCCCGCGATCGATGGAGGCGTTCGAGTACGAGCTGACCAAGTGCCTCGCCGGGCGCGGCCTCGCGGTCGCGCAGATGCTCGGGATGAGCACGGACGCGGGGCTGATGGCGCAGCTCAACCCGGGCCTGATCCCGCGCAGCTTCGAGGACACGCCGATCAGCGAGGTCAGCGGGATCCCCCCGGGCGTGCGGCCGGGGACGTCGTCGCAGCCCGGCGGCGGGTACGCGGAGCGGGCCGCGGCGGCCGCGGTGGCGTCGTCGTCGGCGACGGTGCCGATGATCTCGGTGCCGACGATCGGCATGGGCCCGGCGCGCGCGCGCACCGCGTACCCGACCCCGTCGGGCGGTCAGCGCGCGGTGGTCGAGTTCGACAACCTCGACGCGGCGTCGGCCAGTCTCGGCACGTCGCGCGCCGGCCGCGTGTTCGGCTGGCTGTTCCTGACCGCGTTGATCCTCGGCGGGCTCGGCGTGGTGCTGTACGTCGCGGTCAACGAGCGCGGCGGCGAGGCGACCGGCGGCGCGGCGGCGGATCTCAAGCAGGCGGCGCAGGTCGACGCGGGCGCGGCGCCGGTGGTGATCGACGCCGGCGCGGACAAGGGCTCGCAGAACGGCTCGCAGAACGGCCCGGGCTCGGCGACTCGCGACAAGGACGACCGGCCTGACAAGCCCGACAAGGACAACGACCGCGACAAGAAGCCGAAGGACAAGCCCGAGGGGAAGGTCGAGGACACGGCGGTCACCGGCGTGCCGGCGAGCGCCGACGAGGCGCGCAAGGTGCTCGCGCAGGCCAACCGGCTGATGGACAAGAACGACTGGGAAGGCGCGTTCGACGCGTACGAGCGGCTCTCGAAGTCGAGCTACAGCCGGCGCGACGCGTACCTCGGGATGGCCAAGGCGTCCTGGCAGCAGAGCCGCGTCGAGAAGACGATCACCTACGCCCAGCAGGCGGTGAAGCTCGGCGCCGGCGACGACGCCAAGAAGATGCTCGGCCACGCGTACAAGAAGAAGGGCAACTACGCCCAGGCGCTCATCTACTACGACGAGATCCTCAAGCACGATCCGCGGAACAACGAGATCCGCGACGCCGCCGACGAGGCGCGCAAGCGCCTGAACGACTGAGATCGGGCCTCGGGCGTCAGGCCTCAGGCAGAGAGGATCTGCGCCATTCTGGTTCCGGAGCTGAGGCCTGAGGCCTGAGGTCTGAGGCCGATCTCACAGCTGATCGAGGTCGCCGTCGACGAGGGGGCGGTCGATGCGCTTCGTGATCCTGCCGGAGCGGTCGAGGATGACGGTGAACGGGACGGCGTTGACGCTGCCGAGCGGGCCGCCGCCGGTGCGGAACGCGTCGTCGGCGACGGCGATGAGGTAGTGGACGCCGAGCGCCTTTCGCCACGGCGCGACGACGGTGTAGCCGTCGAGATCGAGGGCGATGCCGATCACGACGACGTCGTCGGCGGCGTCGGCGGCGTCGAGGATCGGCGCGTCGCCGGTGGCCTCGATCGACCAGGTCGTGAACACGTGGAGGATGACGAGCTTGCCGCGGTACGCCGATAGCTCGACCTCGCCGCCGTCGGCGGCGGGCAGGACGAGCGAGACCGGGCGCGACGGCGCCGCGGGCGGCGGCGGCTTGCCGGCGCAGGCGGCGACCACCAGCACGAGCAACCACGCCCTCACGTCGGCGCCCTGCGCAGGGACCAGGCGAGCATCGGCGGCGTCACCATCGTCGTGAACATCACCATCAGCACGATCGCCGCGTAGGTCGTGTCGGAGATGACGCGCTCGCCCCCGAGCATCAGCTCGTAGCCCTTGGCGGCGAAGATCAGCCCGACCTCGCCGCGCGGGATCATCCCGATGCCCACCGAGAGCCGGTGGACGCCCGGGCCAAAGGCGACGAGCGAGCAGGCCTGCTTGCCGATCACGGCGGCGACCGTGAGCAGGCCGGCCAGCGCGAGCGCGTCGGAGTCGCCGAACGCCGCGAGGTCGACCTTGGCGCCGGTGAGGACGAAGAACATCGGCATCAGCAGCTCGCCGAGCGGGCGCAGCTGGTCCTCGAGCCCGTGATCCTCGCGGTCGGCGAGGTCGCGGTAGGTGACGTCGTCGAGGACGAGGCCCGCGGCGAACGCGCCCACGATCGGCGCGAGCTCGACGGTGTGCGCGAGCCAGCTGATCAGCATGCAGAACGCCACCGACGCGGCGAGCAGCACGTGCTTGACCTTGAGCACGCCGGCCGCGCGGTACATGCGCTTCGACACCCACGGTCCGATCGCGATCGCGAGCCCGAGGAACCCGAGCGCCTTGGCGATCAGCAGGAGGACGCCGCCGACGTCCAGCGCCGCGCCGGTCCCGGCGCCGACGACGACGCCGCTGACGACCGCGAGGACCACCAGGCCGAGGACGTCGTCGATCACGGCGGCGCCGATCACGACGCGACCGGTGGGCGAGTCGATCTTGCCGAGGTCTTTGAACACGCGCGCGGTGATCCCCACCGACGTCGCCGACAGCACGGCGCCGATGAACAGGTGGGTGTGCCAGGTCGAGTCCGGTGAGAGCATCGCGTGCACGCCGTAGCCGAGCGCCATCGGCAGGACCACGCCCACGCACGCGACGACCAGCGCGCTGACCCCGACCCGGGCCATCTGGCGCATGTTCGACTCCACGCCGACCTGGAACAGCAGCAGGATCACGCCGAGCTCGCCGAGGAACGCGAGCTGGTGATCGGTCTCGATGAAGTGGAGCGCGTCGAGGCCGGCGAGGTCGAGGTTGCCGATCGCGATCCCGGCGGTCAACTCCCCGAGCACGGAGGGCAGGCCCACCCGCTCGAACAGATCGCCGAACAACTTGGCGACGACGAGGATCAGCGCGAGCGCGGCGAGCAGATCCGCGTTCACGGCACCAGCATGGCCTGGTAGTCCGCCGCGGCGGACGGCGACATGTGGACGATCAGCAGCGCGACGCCGCGGCGCGGATCGATCTCCTTGCGCACGACCTCGACCTTGCCCTTCACGCGGCGCTTGCCGACGGAGATCGTGATGTCGAGCTTGGTGCCGAGCGCGAACCGGTCGGGATCTTCGAGCGCGATGAACACGCCGCGCTGGCCGGCCTCGAGCACGACGACCGGCTCGTCACCCGGCAGCACGACCACGAGATCGCGGATCGGGCCGCGGATGTCGGTGCGTCGCTCGACCGACTCGATGATCACGCTGGGCTCGCGTGTCGCGTAGTCCGACGACGACGGGCCGACCCGCCGCTTTCTCATACCAGCGAGCCCGCGAGCCACTCGGCGAGCTGGCCCACCGACGCCAGCGTCTCGTTGGCGCGGCGGAGGCGCTCGCTCAGCACCTTGACGACGTGGATCAACAACGCCATCGCGGCGCCCGGATCGGTCTGCACGAGGGTCTGGACCGCGTTGTACGGCAGCCGGAACAGGTACGACGGCACCGCGGCCGTGACCGTCGCCGAGCGCGTCGCCGGCTCGAGCATCGACATCTCGCCGAAGAAGTCGCCGGGCTCGAGGCCGGCGAGCGGATGCCCGGTCTTCGAGACCTCTACTCGGCCGGTCAACACCAGATAGAGCGCGTCGCCGAGGCTGCCCTCCGCCACGACCGTCTCGCCCGGCTCGAACCGCTCGACCTCGCCGGCCTCGGCGATGTGCTCGAGCTGATCGCGCTCGAGGTGCGACAGCAGCGGGTGGCGCTCCAGCAGCTCCGCGTGGGACACGGCCCCGACCGTATCAGGTATCGTCGCGGGCGATGCGCTTCCTGCTCGCGTTCACCGTCCTCGTCGCGTTGACCGCCACGGCCGCGGCCCAGGTCGATCGCTGGATCGCCGAGGAGCCGACCGGCGGCGTCGAGCTGCCGGCGACCCCGCTGGCGGGCGAGCACGACGCGCGCGCGATCTCGGCCAACCCGGCGGGCCTCCAGTTCGTCCACGGCGGCGAGCTCGCGCTCGCGCTGTCCCGCCTCGAGAACGAGGACGTCACGACGCAGTCGGGCGGCGGGTTCGGGATGTTCCTGGCCGGCGCGATCGGCGGCGGGTTCACGCCGCGGCTCGGGGTCGGGTTCGGCGTCGAGTGGCTGCGGCCGAGCCGGCGCCGCCTGCTGCCCGATCCGGGCACGCCGCTGCGCACGACGGTCGCGCTGTCCACGGCGCTCGGCCGCAAGTCCGCGCTGGGCATCGGCTGGCACCACTTCACCGACGACGGCAGCCTCGACGCGATCGACACGTTCGACCTCGGGCTGAGCTGGCGCATCGGCAACGGGTTCGCGATCGGC
>Ga0163144_10031540_pt1 | contig 10098 bp, 9 predicted proteins | sample OliLak19BULKMAT1_FD_123175 | JGI IMG/M metagenome (GOLD analysis project Ga0163144, IMG submission 123175) | Freshwater microbial mat bacterial communities from Lake Vanda, McMurdo Dry Valleys, Antarctica - Oligotrophic Lake LV.19.BULKMAT1 | ecosystem: Environmental > Aquatic > Freshwater > Lake...
CGCCCGACGCCGTGAAGAGCAAGTGATGATACGTCAAGTCGAGGCACTGTGTCGTCGCGTTGGTACAGATGCGAACCATTCCGATGGATGCACCATCTGGCCGACCTTGGCCGTAGTCTCCGAAGCCGTACACTTCATCCTCGATCTTCTGACCAGTGAAATGGTCTATTGACAGCAAACGGTCTCCAACACGCAGATCGGCAATTTTCTTTCGCTCACCCACTGGCGACAACACAGTGGCGTTCCCCGAGATGCAGGACGGGCAACCTAAATACACGATCAACCATTCAATAAGAACCGATACCCCTACCATACAACATCGCGGGAATATTTTAGAACGGATCATGGTACCGCAGCGAACGGTGAAGGTGGCGCCGCCAGGGTCAACACTCCACTTGCAACAGTCGCAAGGATTGGGACGAGCGGCAGTGGCACATCCGTCGCTCACTGAGACAATGGTGACCCGAAGGTGAGCAAGGCGATTCGAGCTGGCCGTGGTTTAGAAAAAGATTGCGTACCATAGCACTGAGCATAAGCGGAGCAGCCGCCACCTCGCACCACACACGAAAATCCACGCTCGCTGCCGCAGTGAACACCCGCGCATGGGTCCGCCGCTGCAACCCAAACATTCCGTCAGACAGTTGCACCAGTTATGAACGGCGCAATTGTTGCCCGAACCTTTGTTATAAGATGAGCATCTGCCGGTGTGACAGCAAATCTGACCGTCCGGTGGGCGATAACCGCCGGTGCATGGATTTATGCCTGACAATCCAGGGTCGGCATGATCCTGATGCACGCTTAATACCAAGAAATACAAAGCTGCTTACGGCAACAAGAATAACTTCCAGGGTAGCCACCGTAACTGCAATAACCATCGGGTCCACACGGGTTGCCTTCTGCACAAGGGTCGTTAACTGCCGAGGCGGAATATAACCGAGTCAGTCAAGTATAAGCGTCAAGTTCTTAATTGTAGCCAGTTCTTTTGACTGACAATGTTCATGACCTACGTACCGTCACACTGGTTTTGGCCCAAGTCAACATAGCGGCAGACCCGATTGTTTCCGCAAATGCCTGGATACTGGATACACATGTTCACAACTGTCACAGTGCACGTGCAGGCAAATACAGATCAACGTGACTGTCGACTCGAATACCAAAACAACGGCAGGCAGCATTGCGTCTGAACCTGAACACGTGTAGCCGTCACCGTAGAAATTGCTGTTACACACACAGCGCGCGTGGCCAGGCACGACGGAAAGACATGAAGCGTTGGGGTCGCAAGGAGGACCGGCGCCGCACCTCCCGACTGTCAATTAAGAAATACACGTACGTACACACGATTCGCAGACCAAAGTCATGGATTCTGCAGCTTAATGCATCTTGTAAATATCCACGGTAAACAATGCCTCGATCAGATGTACGTCTGTATGCATAGAGGATGTTTATACACCAGCGTGCATCGAAGGTACCGTTGTAAGACTCATAGACTTGCGCGTCACCCAAGCACGGACAAGTAGCCTGTACGTAGTAGGAATCGAAAAAAAGATCACAACTTGCTGTGAGCAGATCTTTGAACGTACGCCATCCGGCGACGCGCGTTGCGTCTCTGTTGTTAAGTAAATACAGCTTGTACAACTCGATCGATCGATCCATTAGTCTCACACTCATGATCATGCAGATCTCGTCGGAGCCATCATGATATGACTCAGTAGTACTAGCCTAGCTTGTAACCGTTACTCGATCGATCAGTGCGACCGCGCCGGGCAACACTCTGTTGCGACCGAACAGACTCTTGACTGTTGAAAACGCAGCTAGGCTCGGATCGAATGCGACAACCGCTATATCGTGTATAGCTGGCGACGTACGTTAGTTCAGTGACGGCCCCACCCGGTCATATGATCTCATATGCCGCAATTTCACGACTCAGAGTCACATATGATGATAGCACGCAACGTACGTTGAAGTCACTGTGACTCAGGGCAAGTACGTTCCGCCGGAATCACACATGCATATGCGCACTGATGATATATATAACTCTGAGTGCAAACGCGTGAAGCAAACACCGCTATTTTTTCGACATGCCTCTGTGCCACAGTTTTGCGCAGTTATCCATCGAACTTCGAGCAACAGGATGGCTACCAGCACAGCTAGTTCACGCGGTGCGACTGCGGCTGTCATCTTCGACAGGTTCGGTTGTCAAAGAGTCAATTTTCTGCGCAGCTGACGGGGTGATCGTCACTTTTCTCTGCTTTGGCAAACACATCATTTTGCTTGCGCATTGACTGCACCGCACCCTGCCCTGAGGCCGCTCGCTCATGCCAACCCGACCACTTCGGCGTGTAGAAGGGGCAGCGTTCTGGCGAAAACTTCAATGCATTATGATTGTGGCGTTTGCCTCGGTTCTTGCTTTGCGAGATCTGGTGAACGCTGAAATCCCCTCCCATAATCGATCTGCTGGTACTAGTATTGAATTGCATATCACGCCGGGTATCTGGCATTGAGTGACTTGTATAAGTATGCCCACACCGCATGCACTGTGACATTACTCAACGAGCTTGCACATAGCCTATAGCCTGAACCTGTCGCCGGTATCAACGTACGTTGAACGGACCCGCGGCCGGCCGTACTACTTGCGCTGCATGTGTCAGCAGCTAGATCGGGTCACGAGAGTCATTCATGAGCCAACCCGGCCGAATTGATTTGCTCATTGTATCGTAGTTACTAGTGATGCATGGCCCGCCTTCACTTCATATGATCGATCGATTTGAGTTCAATTGACAACGTACTGTGCGCTCTGTGCCTGTATCATGTGACTCGGACAGTCACGGGATTCTCGCATTTCGACTCGCTGTTGACGTTCTCCACCGCCTACAGCAGCTATCAACACGATGGTCATGTCACGCCGTTTTGCATGGCGAGCACTTCTTCTGGGAACATCATTGTAGGAGGTTGGGCGTTCAGTTTGCTTCCACGACCCGTGATTGGATTTTGAAATCTCGATTGACTCTTCCCTGCAGGCACTTATCGCTACTACTTCGCTGTCAATGGTAGCTATAGTTGTGCGCCCTCATTGATTTCAGCTTTGCTGGAGCATCCGACATGCATGCGTTCTGACAAGCACTCGATCTTGTAGGTGTCAATCTCAACACCGAAAAGTCTGCGTCTTTTCGTGAGCCCAACCCAACTTTCGGACAACTTGATCAAATGTTGCTTGTCATCCTGGATTCTGACGCGATCTCTGTACTTTGGAAGTTTGACGCGTTCTTTATGCTTGAAAGCCCAACGGCAGCTTCGCATATTGCTATTGCTCCATCCGAGCGGTTCCAGGTGGCTGGTTGGGAGGGCAGCCCACCAAAACTGTTTGTAATGCAGTTTGCGCTGACCGGTACGTGCTATATATGGCTTCTCTACTTGACTTGTATGTTACTTGAGCTTTCGGAATGCTGCTCTTCTCAGGTGACTTTGGATGGAAAATTTCATGTGCATCACCGGCGTGGCACCCGGGTTGGGGTGACACGGTGCAGACAGTCATCGACGCACAAGGCAATGGATACGTGATCGGATCTTATGCGTCAACAATCCGGTGCACCGACCGATATGGCGTGGATCTCGCCGTCGAGGGTTCCAACCGCCAACTATACGTGCTGAAATATGACGTCAATGGTTCTCCACATCGTCATTGTCGATCGATCGTATTTTGTTTTGTGCTGACCTTAACCGCGTGATTTCCATTCCACAGGGGTGCTGATTTGGTTGAAAGCGTATCCCGAAAACGCGTATGCCTCTAGCGGCTTGAAAGCTGTGGTTGATGCAGACGACAACCTCCTCCTACTGCTACACGCCTCGCCACCACAGGAGTCTGGATTTGCGTACTCTTTCAACACGCACAATGTCTCGGCATTCAACATCATGAATGAGACCGTTTGCGTCAACGTGTCTTGCCCCCCGTCCCATCCTGATTGGCCAAATTGCACCGCCGTGCCGTGCAACTCCACCGACCCGCTGCAGAATTGCACGATTGACAGTTCCTCTGGGATAGATTCCTCCACTGGAGACCGTTCGACCGGCGACAGCGGGGTTGATTCGTCTTCTTCTTCTTCTTCTTCTTCGGATTCCTCCTCGAGCGGTGATGGTGGCTCTTCCTCCGCAGATTCATCCTCGACCGAATGGTCGTCGACTGGGCAAAGCTCGACGGCAGACAGTTCGACTGCGGAAGGCTCTACCAATGACGGTTCCACTGGCGATGTCGGCAGCTCAACAGGTGACGATTCGTCCACGTCTGACACGGGTGTGGAGTCTTCATCGTCAGTGGACGGCAGCACGTCAGATGGTTCCAGCAGCTCGTCAGCAGATGCCTCTGGCGATGGCTGCGTTGGAGGCAACTGCACCAACGCAACCAATTCTGAGACCGTTTGGCAATATTGCTACGTAGAAACGCGTAACGAGACTATCGTGACACAAGAATCACTTCTTGTGGATTACGACCCAACGGCTTCGTGCCAGCTGTTGCTCAAGATTCTAAAAAATGGTACGCTCATTCTATCCAGCCCGGCACCGCCACTTGCAAAATGTGCTGAATCGGTTTCTTCATCGATCAGGAACTGTGTCGTGGGGCCGTCAGCTGTTCCAGGCCGGAGATGCTTTCTTGCCTACCGTAGGCTCTCCTTACGACATGATTTTGGCTGGAGATGGCACGGTCTTAACTGGATTCATGGGGCGCAACGCCTCGGGCCAAGAACCGCTCAGCTTGGTCGTCAAATCACTGTCTGCCGATGGCCGTGATGTTAGCGACAACAGCTTTCGTGTTCTAGCAACTGCGCACGGCGAGAACGCCGCAGTTCTCTTTCGTGGAATGACGCTATTCCAGAACAACATCTACGCGTACGGCTATTTTCAGGGCTCGGTGTTGGCGGGAACTACAAGGGAACGTCGTTTAGTATCCAGCTCAGAAGAAAATCCGTTTTTCGTTCGTTTCGTACTCGTCGACAGAATCAGCACCTTCCGCAGCATCAAGTCCATTGGAGGACCTAAGAAACACTTCGCATACATGAGCATGCGCGAGACAGTCAGCGGACCGCAATTTGCGTTCATTGGACACATCCGCGACGAGCAAGTGGAGATGGCTTTTGACTACAGACGCGGTCAAGGAGAAAGCGAGATATTGACAAACCCTTCATATCGCGCTTGGTTTCTGGCTACGTACACAGGTGCGATTGTTATGATTATTCCGATGCCATGTTCAACCTTCATCATCGTCCTGTCCTTTGAACCTCGCTTGGTAGATCCCTGCGCGTTTGACCCGTGCGGCCACAACACACAATGCTATCCTCACAAACCACTTGTCGGCTTTGCGGAGAACGTTCCCGAGACGCGCTTTGTTTGTGATCCCGAACCGAACGTGCTCCTTCGGCTGTCGGCATACAACGGCAAGAATACCGAGCTAGATATCGAGGTTCCGGGGCCGCAATCTCCTCCCTGGTTGACGTTCCCACGCTTCTGGACCAACGCAGCCCAGACAGAAATTCTGTACACTGTGACACATCCACCCGAGGTAGCAGACGACTGGTCCACAGATCTGATATTGTATCTGCCATGGAACAATCACTCGTTTCACACTATCTACTCAGACATCATACCTGCCACCGGTTTTGGGAATTTGACTTTTGAATCGTTCGAACCCGCAGTGCCAGATTTTGAATGGATCGACCGCTTCGAGTTTCAGCTTGGTCGCATTTTTTACGATCCGTCGACGCCTACCATCGTGATGGCCTTGGGTGCTCCAATCGAAGTGGAAACGATACGTCCTAGGTTGGCTTCACCTCTCGTGAATCCAGTATCAAGCATCCAGGATCCCGCCTCAGTGGTTTACAGCAGGTCGGTAGCAGAAGCAGACGTGGAACCGATTCTCGCCGTTTACTCATCCAGCAACGAATCGTTCTGGCTGGATTGCCGAGGTTGCTTTATCGACGACATATCTCGAGTGCGGAGGTGCGATTTTGCCGAAGCAGGAACTGGTTACATCCTTGCGTACAAGGGTGTGCAGAAAGTGAACTTCACGGCAACACCGGTTGATGGTGCGGCAGTTTTGGTGGAAATGAAAGGAGCCAACTCTGCCGCTTTACTCAGCGACGATTCGATATTTTTCCGCGTGCGAGTAGATTCTTCGCCACCCGTGTTCAATGCTAGTGGGATTGGTTTTGTTCAAGCGGGCTCAATTGCAGAGAGCGAGATCACAGACCCTGTGTATGGGTTGATGGTGTATTCACAGCAAGCCAACAAGGTTGCGGTGTCTTGGCGTGACATTGGCGATGCTCATGATTTCAGTGATGTACGTTTGTGTGCCTCCTGTTGATGGGGTCCTCGCTTACGTTTGCATGCCTCCTGATTGTGCCTGGTGGAGTCCTTGCCTTCAATGCTGACCAGTTTAATTTTGTGCAGCTGCGGTTCACAAGCGGTATCAAGTTCTATCGCATCACCATCCGCATCGCAACCCCGGATTGTGTGACGCTACCAGCTCCGAACGAGCCTGACGACTATGGATGTGCCAGCAAGTTGTTTGCTCCGTCCTCTCACACTTGGTTTTACTATCCACCTCAACTCCAATCTGTTCCTGAATTTTCCATCCGGTACAACTTCTCCGCGAATTTGACAGCACCTTTCGCGAACGGAGGCACATACGTGGTCCAAGTTTCCGGCTGCAATGCCGTGGAGTTGTGTACGCTGGTTGAGTCCGAAAGACTGCGCATACAAGCGGCCCCTCCCAACATCACCTCAGTTTTTGTGGGTAAGCGATCGCTCGTTCAGAGACAGCATCGGATGGCCGTTCAATTGGTTCTGTTGGATGCACAGGAGGATTTACCAGTGGCAATGCAATTTCCATACGAGTATCACGATTTGACCAATTCGGTGCCATTGTACGCGACTGGATCGAGATTCGGCAAGATCCAACAGGGGACGCGGTTTGGACAGAAGAGCTGACGCACAATCTGTCCGCCGTTTCGTTCAACCTGACCATACCGTTATCACCGCCGCTTCTCAACGCATATCGGTACTTTCTCACCTTCTTTACGAAGAACGGAGCCGGCTGGACCACATCGCAGTCGGTTGCATTCGACGTTGATTTTACCCCGCCTACTCTAGGATTCATCGCGTTCAACAGTCCAGAAGACATTTTGGATGGGTTTCGATTCTTTAGCAGTATTAATCAGTACGTGATGCTCGTTTGAACGAGTCTGTCGTCACACTACCACCGTGTCTCATCGGATCATGTGATTCTCATCTTCTTTGTGTTCAGAGTGCCGTTTACAGTAGGCGGGTTCAATGATCCTGAAACGTTCGTAGCTGCATACCAGCTTGAAATTTTCGCGGGAGGAGACTGTGCCGGCGAAGCTTTCCACGTTTTCGACAATTTAGCGCCCAGCGCGAGTTCTTTGGAAGAGCTCTTCAGCGGTAGGGACAACGTGACTTGTGATGTTCTGCAAAACTCCGAACACAGTGTTATCGGCGTGGCGCTGATGACTGGGGCTTGCGCCTTCAACGGAACGCTGGTCCTCCAAGACGGCAGCTATTCTGTTCGTGTTTCGGCGTGGAATCGTGCAGACCTCAAATCGCAAATCTGCACACCGTTAGTAGTAGACTCCACGCCACCTGCAGCTGATGACCAGCCGATTCAAGTGTCCTTTCTCCCACGTCGAATGGTGCCTGGAGTCATATTACCAACGGACGTGGTCACTCGGGAAGCGGGCTTCCGTGTGTCGTGGCCTTCCGTTTTTGACCTTGAATCGGCGGTGGTCGAGTTCGAAGTATTCGTAGGCACGAAGGAAAACACGTCTGATCTCATGGGTTCCGTCCTACTTGCCGGGGATAAGCGTAGCTTTCACTGTGTTTTGAACTCTGAGCAATCCTCATTGCTTGACGTGCGTCGCGCCTGGATTACACTGAAGGCAACAAACGGAGCGGGAATATTCTCTGTATGGACGTGGCCAGTAAATCTGCGTCTGAAGCCTGGAAAGCTGTTGGCTCCGGATGCCGCGCTGTATTTGTCGCATTCTGGTAATTGTCAAGAAGCGTATCTTCCAAACAACGAAGTTCAAGGTGTCACGCGTGTATGGTCTACTCGTTCGTTGCGCTGGAGCGTAGTGATGAACTCCTCCAGTCCCGTCTCGAATGCGGGCGCATCCCTGCGAATTGGAACTCGGCCCTACGGAGAGGAAATTTTGCCTGCCACGCTTTACGTTCATTTGACGGAGAGCTGCTACAGTTTGACCATGTTGGCAGACGAACTCCTCCTTCGCCTTCGCTCCGTGGTCATCTCTGGGGAGGCTTATGTGTTTACGCTGTGCTTCATCGATCTTGGGACAGACGCTGAGGTTGAGTGTGTGTTCACCGATCCTGTTCTTGCCGATGACACTCCACCCGTCAACATCGCAGCTCAAGTCTCGTACGAGATCGTCAGTGAAGACCCGATCACAATGGCCGTGCAGTGGCAAGGCTTTGTGGAACCAGAATCGTGGATTGATCAGTACCGCTTGTTCTGCGAGAATTCCAACATCTTTGCCGTCATCTCAGCGAACGCTTCACGCTTCGAACTTCCCCCTGGTGTTGTCGTTGGAACATGCACGGTGTTTGCAATCAACGCCGCACAGCTGAATTCGTCGGCGTCCGCCTCTTTTGTGTTTCGAAGTGCATCTGCAAACAATCTCCTTGATAACTTCGTGTCTGTTGTGCCCGGCTGCGGTGACGTTGCACAAACGTCCAGGCGCTGGATGCGAGTTTGCTTGAATATTGCCGGTGACGCTGCTGTCCCATGGCTGGCCAGCGCTCCAAATATTCAGATATCAGCACGTAGTAGCCGCGGCAATTTGCCGACTCGGCAGCAAACCGAGTTATTGTTCAAGCAGTATTGGCTTTCACTGGCGGGACTCGTGTCTCCTCTTGCTGAGATTGCAGAAAACCTCACCCTACAATACCGCTTCCGGGACCCTGATGTGTCGGAGGAACATACATCTGCTACTGTCCAAATCCCAGCGGCTTTGGCACCTCCCACCATCTTGTCAAGCACTTTTACCTTTGCATCGTCTGCCTTTACGGCCGTCTTGGTAACTTTCTCTGGTATAGAAACATCAGATGCAACGACAACGACGGTCGAGGTTTGTGTGGTTCTTTCCGACATTCCATCTGCCTGCTTGTTTCCAGCGTGGTACGTGCTGACCACACAAGAGTTACTGGAAGGTTCCGTCACTATCAGCTCTCCACCCCTGCCTTCCCTTCCATACTATCACACTGCCGTCTCCGCGTCGCTTTGCATCCGTGATGCAGCTGGACAACGGGCATGTGCATTGAGCGCATCGGTTAGGCTGAACGGGAATCCTCGTCAGGTGAATTTCGACACTCCTGTTGCCGGCGCGCTTACGCAGTCCTACGATGATGTTTTGCACGTGAGCTGGACTGGTTTTAGTGGCACTAACTGTTCGTTATCCATACTCGAAAGCGCCAGCGATGTCTCGCTTGATTCGCTTCTGTATCCGGGAGTCTCGTACGGCTATCGCGTGATCCTGCCCTACGATGCGCAACCTAATTCAACGTCGTCCCATGTCAACCTCCCCTTGATGCATGATCACACGTATGCGGCTTGTGTACAGTGTTACTATGACGAATACAGCGACCCGGAGGTCGAATGCAATGTTGGCGGTGGCGCCAAAGGTGCTGGTCTACAGATCATATCAAAACGTCCGTTTGCCGGTATGTGCCCTTACTCCGTTTGCTCTGACAGTACATATCTGATTGCTTCCTCATTTCTTCAGGATGGGTAAATGATTGCGGCGCATCGTGCAACGGTGACGATGCTGGTTATCAAGTTGACGAATCGAGTCTGTCAGTCGAGTGGGGCCAATTTTTGGATCTGTCGGCTCCCTCGTCTCTTTGGGCTGATTTGCAACCCATGCATCACTTTGATTACTTCGTCGGCACAACTTGCGGGGCTTCAGACGTACTGACTCGTCGCAGTGTGGAGCACTTCTCGGGATCTCGAACAACGAGGTCTTACAAGATGCGCATCAATGGATTGCAGCTGCAGAGCGGAACTACCTACTTTACCAC
>Ga0163144_10031541_pt1 | contig 10098 bp, 10 predicted proteins | sample OliLak19BULKMAT1_FD_123175 | JGI IMG/M metagenome (GOLD analysis project Ga0163144, IMG submission 123175) | Freshwater microbial mat bacterial communities from Lake Vanda, McMurdo Dry Valleys, Antarctica - Oligotrophic Lake LV.19.BULKMAT1 | ecosystem: Environmental > Aquatic > Freshwater >...
AAACAAATCCCGCGATCGCAAACAAATCCCGCGATCGCAAACACAATCCCGCGATCGCAAACACAATCCCGCGATCGCAAACAAATCCCGCGATCGCAAACAAATCCCGCGATCGCAACAAAATCTCGTGTTAAAATCAAAAATAATTAAATAGGACGATAAGGGTCAACATCGATTTTAAGAGTCACGCCCGAGGGGAAATTCCAATTTTCTTCGATGGTGTTTAGAAGTGTGTGCATTTTTTCGGCCACTACTGTTTTTACTAAAATGCACCAAGTAAATTGTCCGGCCTTTTGTTCTATGGAGGCCGGAGTTGGGCCAAAGATTTGCAGATTTAATTTGTGATTAATATTTAAACTTTTAATATATTCACTAAATCTTTCGCTCTCGTTTACAACTCGCTCGCGAAATCGAGAAGACAAAAGAAGCATAGTAACTTTAGAAAAAGGTGGGGTAAAAGAGAGCTCTCGCATTTCCAGTTCATCTTGGTAGGCGCCATCAAAAGAATGATTTTTTATGTGAGTAAAAAGTGGCAATTCTGTGTTTAGCGTTTGCACTAAAACTTTAGAATGCTCGGCAAAACGGCCAGAGCGACCGATGACTTGGGTTAAGAGTTGATAGGTTCGCTCCATCGCTCTAAAGTCTGGAAAATTTAATTGAAAATCGATACCTAAAACTAAAACGAGATTAACTCTTTTAAAATTATGACCTTTAGAGAGCATTTGTGTGCCGACAAAGATATCTGTCTTACCGGCGTGAAAACGATCCAAACTCTCTATCAAATCGTTGGTATTTTTTATTTCATCTCGATCAAAACGCTCAATAACTTTGTCGGGAAAAATACCATTTAAAACTTCTTGAATTTTTTCGGTGCCAAACCCCTTGAGTGACATTTGCATATTTCCGCACTCGGGACAAATTTCGGGCATGGGGATTTGATAATCACTGTGATTGCTTTTTAAAATATTTTGTCTTTTAAAATAACGTAAATTAGTATCGGTATTGGGATCAATAAAGCGATGAGCACAATTATGACACTGAATAAAATTGGCAAACCCAAGTCTAGAAACAAAAACAATCACCTGTTCTTTTTTTTCTAAGGCCTGATGAATTAGTGCAATTGATTTTGAATTTAATGGCCAAGTTTCATCTGGCCCCGTTTTTTCTTTTAAGCGCACATCTAAAAACTCAACATCAGGAAAACTTCCGCCCGCCACTCGCTCAGGCAGAGCAAAATAGTAACGATCTTTTTTGGGTTTTATTTTAAACTGATAATAATTTTCAACCGCAGGAGTGGCCGACCCTAAAACAAAGGCACAATTTTCAATCTGCGCTTTTTTAATCGCTACATCGCGGCCATTATAAGGGCAACGATCATTTTGTTTAAAAGAACCATCATGCTCTTCATCCACAATCACCAAACCTAAATTCGAAACCGGCAGAAAAACAGAACTGCGCACACCCATCACTAATACTGGCCCGGAGTTTTCCTTGAGGTATTTCCACATTTGATATTTTTGAGAATTGTTGATGCCGCTGTGATAAGAAAAAACTGGACAAGACAGATACTCACTAAAAATTCCGGTAAATTGCGGCGTCAAATTAATTTCTGGCAACAAAAATAAAACGGATTTGCCTGAGGCCAAAACATCGCGCATCAGATTTAAATAAATTAATGTTTTTCCTGAGCCTGTCACTCCGTGAATATAAAACCCTTTAAAACTATTTAGACCAATTTTCGAAATTTCTTGATAAATATTTTTTTGTTGCAGATTAAGCTCATGAGGAAATATTTTGCCCTCACCTAAATTAATGACAATAGGGCGTGGTCTTTTTAAAGACTCAGGCAAACAATCAAATACTAATTGTCCCAGCGAATAATGATAATATTGCGACATCCATTCATAAAGGGCCATCTCAGCAAGCGATAAAGATAAGTCTTTATCCCAAATTTTTTCGACTGCTTTAATTTTTTCAACCGCTACATTTTCTGGTAGGGCATCGGTAAAGCTGCACACTACTCCGTGCGCCTTACGACGCCCTAAAGGAATCTCAACTAATTGACCTTTTTCCAAAACACAATCACTAGAATTTAAATACGTCAGATAGGCGTGTTTTCCAGGCATCGTAGCGGCCACAATACAGTATTTTGACATAGCAAAATTCTAATAAAATTTGTGTCTGTTGTAATTCAAAATAACTTGCGGTAGGATTTTTTTATGCAAAACATTAAACTTACACAACCTTACCAGCACCCACATATTGCACTAATTGAGCTTAATCGCCCCAAAGTGTTAAACGCACTTTCCACCGAACTGATGAATGAATTAGTGGAAGCACTTTTAAAACTGGATGATAACCCAGAAGTTCGAGTGATCATTTTAACTGGTGATGATCGCGCATTTGCTGCCGGTGCCGACATTGCACAAATGGTAACCGCCACTCCGGTGGATCAAATTATCGACAACCGTTTTAGATCGTGGCAACAATTATCTCTCATAACAAAACCCATTATTGCCGCAGTTAACGGATTTGCTCTAGGCGGTGGATGCGAGCTCGCCATGAATTGTGATTTTATTTTGGCCGGCGACACTGCTAAATTTGGTCAACCTGAAATTAGTATTGGCACTACTCCTGGCGCTGGTGGAACACAACGTCTAACTCGCGCTATTGGGAAATCAAAATCGATGATGATGTGTATGACAGGTGAAATGATGAATGCCAGCGAAGCTCTGGCCTACGGTTTAGTGGCCAAAGTTTATCCTGCGCAAACGTTAATGCAAGAAACTTTTGAAGTGGCCAAAAAAATTGCCGATAAGGCCCCGGTAGCGATTCGTTTAATTAAAGAATCAGTAAATAAATCTTTTGAAACGGCCCTAAAAGACGGACTTGATTTTGAGCGCCGAAATTTTTATTTAACTTTTGCCAGCACTGATCAAAAAGAAGGCATGCAAGCTTTCTTAGAAAAACGTGAGCCCAAATACACAGGAAAATAAATGAGCACTTTTTATAAAATAGAAACCAAAAATGATATTCAAATCATCACCTTTAATCGCCCAGAAGTTTATAATGCCCTTACTCGTGAGGCAAAATTAGACGGGATCAAAGCGATTCGTGAGGCAGGAAAAAATCCTGCGGTTAAAGTTATTATTTTAACTGGCGAAGGAAAAGCGTTTTGTACTGGCCAAGATTTAAATGATCCGACCATTCAAAATTTAGCGCATATAGATTTAGGCCGCACTCTAGAAACAGAATGGAATCCTCTGATCAATACCATTCGCGATTCAAAAAAAATCGTCATTGCAGCAGTCAATGGTGTTGCTGCAGGTGCGGGCGTCGCCGTGGCATTGGCCTGTGATTTAATAATTGCTCATCCCAAAGTTAATTTTATTTCTGGTTTTGCCAAAGTTGGTCTTAGTCCTGACTGCGGCGCCCACTATATTCTCTCGCGCCATTTAGGTTATTTTAAAACTATGGAATTTTTCTTAACCAATCGCCCACTTTCTGCCAGTGAATTACAATCGCGGAATTTGATTAATGCTATAAGTGAAAATCCGTTAGATGAAGCGATAAAATTAGCGCAAGAAATTGCACTTTCTGCTCCGCTTTCAGTGGAGTTTATCAAAAAGAATTTACAGCAATCGATGGAAGTTAATTTTGCTGAATCTTTGGCCAGAGAAACTTCCACGCAAAGATTTTTAGGAAATTCATCTGACTATAAAGAAGGTCTCAAGGCCTTCAAAGAAAAGCGTCCCGCCAATTTTTCGGGTACGTGATACTTTTCCTGAGCACCGCGCCATTTGCGCGCGCGCAATTCTAAAAACGAACAAGTATCATTTAAAAATATCTGGTTTTTAAATGTGTAAAATAATCATCTAGACCTAATTTTTTGCCCGTAGCATGAGTTAAAAGTTCTTGGTAATTATAAAAACTCCCGCGCGACCAAATATTTGTATCTAACCACTGATCAACTTGCGTAAAATCGCCCGCTAGAATTTGTTTATTCATTTGCGGCACCGCTCGCTCCAATCCCACTTTTAATTGGGCCGCCATGATCGCGCCCAAAGTGTAGCAAGGAAAATAACCAAAGCCACCTGATGGCCAATGAATATCTTGCATACAACCATTGCGATCATTACCTAAGGTTGAAATCCCTAAATAATTTTGCATTTTTTCGTTCCATGCTCCGGGTAAATCTTTTACTTGAAGATCTCCCATGATCATGGCCTTTTCTAGTTCATAGCGCAAAATAACATGCATGGGATAAGTTAACTCATCGGCGTCGACACGAATAAATCCTGGTTCGACTTTTTTATAAGCAGTTTGTAATTCCTGCATACCCAGTGGAAAATCTAAATGTTTTTTAATAATCGGCGCAATCAATTGCACAAATTCAGCAGATCTAGCAATTTGCATTTCCATAAACAGCGACTGACTCTCATGCACAATCATACCCGGAGCATTTCCAATGGGGAAATTGCCCCACTCTGTCGGTAAATTTTGTTCATATTTAGCGTGACCTGTTTCATGCAGCACGCCCATCAAACTATCAGAAAAATCTTTTTCATTATAACGAGTAGTCATACGAATATCGCGCGAGACGCCACCGCAAAAAGGATGCAAACTCACATCTAATCGACCGTGATCAAAATCAAAGCCCACCATTTTCATGAGCTCCAAACCTAATTCTTTTTGTTTTAAAATGGGATAATTTCCCTCGAGACTTGGCATTTTTCGTGATTTTTGTTTGGCCACTACGATTTGAATCATGTCTGGTAGTTTTTGTTTTAATTCATTAAAGATGCCAATGAAATCTTCCTCGCGAAGATCTTGTTCAAACTGATCGAGTAAAGCATTATAGGGCGATAAATTAAAGGCCTTGGCCCTAATTTGTGCACTCTCACGAGTGATGGCCACCACTTTTTCAAGGTAGGGTGCAAAGTCGTGCCAATTATTCTCAGCGCGCAGAGTTCTCCATTTAACCTCACAATCTAGCGCGCACTGACTTTCTCGCTGAACAAATTCATCGGTAAAAAGTGTACTTTGTTTATAAGATTTCTCCATTAATTTTAAATTTTTTTTCCACCATAATCTTTTTTCGTCAGAAAAATTTTCCAGTGGAAGTTCCTGCCGCGCCCCTTCAATCCAATGTGGAATTTCTTTTAAAACTCTCATTTGATGTTGCATCACACTCAGCTGCGAAAGAGTTTCATTGCGGACCACTGCTCCGCCTTTGGGCATATTAACCGAGGAGTCCCAATTAAGCATACTGGAGGCATGACCAAGGGCCGATTTTTTTTTAGCGTGATCTATAATATTATCTAAATTCTTTCCCACATAATCTCCGGCAGTTATTCTTGCTTTTAAGATTCATTTCAGACTAAAATATTACCCACGAGGTAATTATGAGTCGAGAATATTCTAGTGAAGATTTGGCCCTTTTTGAGGAAATTAAAAAAGGTCGCACTTTTGACGTCAATGAAGAAATGCCGCCACTCTATAAAAAGTTTTTATTAAATTTATTGTGGATGCAAGGTGACTCTGAATATTCGGGGGCCTTAGGTTATGCTCCGTGGATTGAAAAAGCTCCCACATTACAAGAAAAAGTTTTAGTATCACAAATTGTCAAAGATGAAATGCGCCACGCTTCTGTCGTATATAAAATCTTAGATGACATGGGCCAAAATACTTTGGAGCATGTGAATAAAAAAGAATTAGCTTTTAAATTAGATGAAGACGAAGTCAACATCGGTTTTAAAAGAGTAAAAGATGATTTTCGCGTCAATATTTTTTATTATAATATTAAATATTGGACCGATTTTATTTTATTTAATTTTTTAATGGACCGCGCCGCTGGTCACCAATTAGAAGACACTTTTCACTCGAGCTACATGCCATGGAAGCGCGCCATCGAAGGAATTTATAAAGAAGAAGTAATGCACTTGGCCCACGGCGACAAGTGGATTAAAATTTTATCTGAAGATCCTAAAGAAAAAGAATTTTTGCAACAACGCTTAAATCTGTGGTGGCCAAGAGTGATGAATGTTTTTGGAAATACTAAAGGCCGCGCCAATGATATTTATGTGCGCTTGGGTTTAAAGCGTCGCACTAACTCAGAAGTGCGCGATGCTTTTTTAAAAGATATCAAAGTTATGTGTGATCGTTATGATTTAGAAATTCCTGTTTATGATGAGGCCATGCAACCTGTATGATCTCGCTTAAAAAAGTGGCGATAATTGGCGCGGGAACTATGGGGCAAGGAATTGCGCAGTGGTTTGCCGAGCAAGATGCCAGCGAAGTTTTTTTAGTTGATCAATCCGAAACTTTTACCGAAAAAGCTCGCGACCAACTGATTAAAGTTTGGGATAAATTAATTGAAAAGAAAAAAATTAATTCTAGCGATAAAGAAAAATTCCTAAAAAAAATAAAGTTAGCGACTAATAGTACACTACCTAAAGATGTTGATTTAGTGATTGAAGCGATCATTGAAAATTTAGAAATTAAACAGCAACTTTTTTCTGATTTAGAAACTAAATTAGGAGCGAGTACAGTGTTTGCCACTAACACTAGTTCCTTTTCAGTGGCGGCAATTGCTAAGAATTTAAGTGAAGCGCGTAAAAAACAATTTTTAGGATTGCATTTTTTTAATCCGGCTTCATTGATGAAATTAGTAGAAGTGATTGTCGGGCCTGAAACGGGACATGATTTAGCGCAGGAATTTGTGGATTATTTTAAACAGCGTTCTAAGAATCCTGTTTTATGTAAGGACTCTCCGGGTTTTATTGTTAATCGCGTGGCACGCGGCTATTATGGCGAGTCACTACAGATCTTAAAAAATTACGATCAAGATAAAATTAAAGAAATCGATCTTATTTTAAAAGAAGTCGGCGGATTTAAAATGGGCCCCTTTGAATTAATGGATTTAATCGGCATCGATATTAATCTCTCCGTCACGGAATCAGTGTGGAATCAATTTTATCAAGCTCCGCGCTTTACCCCGCACCAAATTCAAAGACAATTAGTTAACGCAGGAAAATTTGGCAAAAAAACCAAAAAAGGTTTTTATTCCTATGAGTAGTCAAATGTGTATTCTAGCAACATCTGATCATCCGTGGTTTGAAACTTTAAAACATATTGGTTTACCTTTTTATGATCTAAAGGCCAATGAATTTTTTGAACAGCGCTGGAGTCACTACGAAAATTTTGATTATATTTTTGACTTCACTATTTTAAATACCACACAAAAAAAATTATTATTGCAAAAAATCACCAAAGAATTTAAATGTCCTATTATTAGCGATCTATCGCTCCATTGGGTGGACGCCCATATTGAAGAGTTTCCTCTTTTAAGTGGCGCCATCGCCGGCGTTTTTTACTCTCCTAGAAATACTCACGAAGTTTGGGCCAAAGACACCAATACTTATCAAGCTATTTTAGATGTCTTTACAAAATTAAAAAAAGAATGTGTGCGCGTAACAAGTCCTGGCATTGGTTTTACTTATCCGCGAACCATCTCCATGATTATTAACGAAGCCTATTTTGCTCTAGAAGAAAACTTAGCGCATCCGCAAGATTTAGATGAGGCGATGAAGCTGGGTGTAAATTACCCGCTGGGCCCACTTGATTGGTCACAAAAAATCGGATTAAAACATATAGTAACACTTCTCGATGAACTTTTTAATGTGACAAAAAATCCGCGCTACGCTGCCTCACCGCTTCTTCGCATTAAAGCGCTTAAAGGATAACTTATGAAAGATGTTTATATTGCTTACGCTAAACGATCTCCCATTGGAAAATTCCAAGGCATGTTAAGTGGCCTTCGCGTCGATGATATGCTGGCGCAATTAATGACTCATTTTAAAGCGCAAAATCTTTTTGATTTAAATGAACTAGATGATGTGATCGTGGGCTGCGCCAATCAGGCCGGTGAAGACAATCGCAATGTTGGCCGCATGAGTGCGGTCTTAGCAGGAATTCCTTTTGCTGTTCCTGGTACGACAGTGAACCGTCTATGTGGCTCATCACTCGATGCGACTATCAGTGCTTTTACTCGTATCAGATCTGGCATGGATGAAGTGATTCTAGTCGGCGGCGCAGAAAGTATGACTCGCGCTCCTTTTGTTTTAAGTAAAGCGGGCGAAGCTTTTTCTCGCTCTCAAGAAATTTTTGATACCAGCTTGGGCTGGAGATTTCCCAATCCCAAAATGAAAGAAATGTTTCCGCTTTATTCAATGGGAGAAACTGCTGAAGAAGTTTCAGCACAATTTAAAATCACGCGTGAGCGTCAAGACAAGTGGGCCTTTGAATCCCATCAAAAAGCATCTAAAGCACAAAAGGAAAATAAATTTAAAGAAGAAATTGTTTCTTTAACTTTGGAAGGTAAAAAAGGAAATACTATTATTGATACTGATGAATGTCCTCGTGCTGACTCCACCTTAGAAAAACTGACGACACTAAAACCGGCCTTTCGAAAAGATGGTACCGTGACTGCAGGAAATGCAGCTTCTTTAAATGATGGTGCTGCCCTACTCTTGGTTTGCTCATATGAATTTTTAAAACGTCACAATTTAACACCCATGCTAAAAATTACCGGAGCTGGCGTGCGCGGTGTGCATCCAAATATTATGGGTGTAGGCCCAATTGAAGCAGTCAAAACTTTGTGCAAAAAATTTAATAAAAAACCCACCGACTTTGATGTGGTGGAATTAAATGAAGCTTTTGCCGCGCAAGTTTTAGCGAGCATCGATGGACTTGGGCTTGATCAAAGCAAAGTCAATTTAAACGGCGGCTCCATTGCCCTAGGTCATCCACTAGGCTGTTCTGGAGCGCGCATCGTTACAACGCTTGCGCACATCATGAAAAATAATAAAAATTTAAAACAAGGTCTAACCACCATGTGTATTGGCGTCGGCCAAGGTATCGCAGTTAGTTTTGAAAACTGCTAAGGAATAATATTATGCTTGAATTAGATAATTCACATTTGATTAAAATAAAAGAATTCTGTACGAGATGGAAAGTCATCAGCTTTTCTCTTTTTGGCTCTGCCATCAATAATGAATTTAGGGCCGATAGTGATGTAGATGTATTGCTTGATTTTGCACCAGATCAATCACTTAATTTATTTGACTATGTCGACATGAGAGAGGAATTAGTAGAGATTTTCAAAAGATCTGTCGATTTAGTTAATCAAAAGGTTCTTGCAAAATCTAATAATCAAATTAAAAAAGATGAAATCATGAATAATTCAAAGGTCATTTATGCAGCCTAAAACAATTGGCCGAATAAAAGATATTATTGAGGCATGTGAAAACATTCAAAAATGTTGCGTTGGAATGAATGAAGAGACTCTGGAAAAAGATGTCATTAAATTTGCTGCAACTATACGTTTTTTAGAAATTATAGGCGAAGCCAGTAAAAACATACCAGAAGACATAAGGATTAAGCATAGTAAAATCCCCTGGAAGAAAATGGCGGGGCTACGAGACATTCTTATTCACGCCTATAACAATGTTGACCCCGAAGCTGTTTGGAAAATCGCTACCGAATCTGTCCCTACAATTAAAAATGAATTATTAAAAATAATTACAGGATAAAACATGAAAGAAATTAAATTATTTATCAACGGTGAATTCGTTGATAGCTCTGACAAAAAAACTTTTAACACGCCCAATCCGGCGACCGGTGAAACGCTCGCGGTTTGCGCCATGCCAACACTAGCGGATGTTGACCGCGCCATTGAAGCCGCTCACACCGCATTTTATTCTAAAGAATGGAGAAGCTTTGATCAGAGCAAAAGATCTGACTTACTCCTAGCTATTTCAGAAAAAATACTAGAACGAAAAAAAGATTTTATAGAAATGGAAATGCTAGATTCTGCTTCTATGATCAGAAAAGCTAAGGCCGACATTCACAATACCGCCAGCTATTTTAAAGTCATGAGTAAAATGGCAAAGAGTTTTGTTTTTGAAAGTAAAGATGAACAAGCTTCGCGCGCTGGATTTTCCACGAACTATCGTCAGTACATGCCCATTGGTGTGTGCGCGCAAATTATTCCGTGGAACTTTCCTCTAGTCATGGCCGGATGGAAAATTGCTCCTA
>Ga0163144_10031542_pt1 | contig 10097 bp, 5 predicted proteins | sample OliLak19BULKMAT1_FD_123175 | JGI IMG/M metagenome (GOLD analysis project Ga0163144, IMG submission 123175) | Freshwater microbial mat bacterial communities from Lake Vanda, McMurdo Dry Valleys, Antarctica - Oligotrophic Lake LV.19.BULKMAT1 | ecosystem: Environmental > Aquatic > Freshwater > Lake...
AGCCCAACAATCCCAACAAGCGCAAGCGGCCAGACAGGCGCAAGACATGGCGTTCTGGGACAACATCAAGGTCAGCAACAGGCCGTCCGAGCTGGAGGCCTACATTGCGCAGTTCCCAAATGGCTTGTTTGTCGGTTTGGCCAAAGTGCGGCTTGCCGACGGCAAGGCGGTTGCGGTAGCTGTGGCCAATGCGCAGGCGGCTCAGGCTGCAGTGCAGGCGGCTGGGCCTATTGCCAGCGCGGCACCGCAGTCTTCTGCCGCCAACAGGCCAATGGCGGCGGGCATTGTGACTGCTGTTGCGCCCGTGCAGACAACGCAGCCGAGCATCTCGTCCGGCGTGCTGGGTCAGGTGGTCGTTACAGATCAATTGACAAACAAGAAGCAGACGATTGATGTGGTGGTGCTGGAGAAAACCGATCAGCTGATCTCTTACAGCACAGGCGACAAAATCACCAGCGATGGAAAAGTGCTGTCGGCCCGCATGGGTACTTACGTGGCAGAACTAAAAACAGGAAGTCTGTGGAAGTTTCCCTTGCAAGCGGGCAGCAGTGGATCAGCGGTTGCTGAATTTGCAGGTATTCCAAGTCTCCCAATCAACCTTACCTGGAAAGTGAGAAACGCGTCGGCTCAGCGGACGGTACTGGAGGTAGAAATTCAATATCGAGAACCAGCTCATCCTGCCAACCCCACCTTTCGTTATGGAACCTGGCAAGCGGAATATGTCGACGGTCTTGTGATCCCTATGCAATACAAATATAACGTTCGGGGTTTTGGCGCGCCAGACGTATTTGCAGGCGACTTCACCAAAATCGCAAGTAAATAGCGCCGGGCATTCGCCTCACTGCGCGTATCGCCATTTCTGGCTTTTACTGCATTTGCTGGTCCAGGCTGGAGGGCTTGAACAGTCCTTCTGAGGGAACCTGCACTTTTCTCGCGGCGCTGCGCCTAACACCGCCAACGCCGCGGGCGGTTAGCTCCGGCTCGCCGCCGTAAGCTACCTCCCCCGGCAACACCTCCACCACAGCGCCGTTTGGGGCGGTGATACTGGCTGCGCCCCTGTTGACCTTCAAATAGGTGCCGGGATTGTTGTCCAGCACCGCCAGGTCGCTGATCAGGATTTCAAGGTCAGTCCCGCGGATGCCGATGGTAGCCGTCGGTGTTTCAAAAACTGTGGCGTATCTGCGAGTCACTTTGCTGGTAACAAAGCGCATGCCGCCGCGTATCAGGTAAACCGCCGCATTGAGTGCAGCAGTGCCAGCTTCTGCAAGTGCGTCTTGCGGCGGCAGGCGTTTGATCTGCATCGCAGAGCCTGTACGGATGGCCAGAAAACCGCCGTCGTCAAACCTGACCAGTGCCTCGCCTGCGTCGTTACTATCAACAGCACTTCTCAACTCGTCACCGGCCAGCAGGCGCATCCCGTTGACGGCAGGCAGCAAGGCACCTGCCCGCACCACGATGACGCTGCCAGTCACGGCTTGCAAGGTGGCCGCGTCCGCTTGAGTGATGCTGCACCCGTTGAGCCCAGCTAGCAGCGCAAGCGTCAATACGCCGACGTTTCGCCTGCACAAACTCAGGCTTGCAAACATCAGAGCGCTTCGACCGGAGCCGCTGTAGTTACCCCCACACCCGCAGCCATGGCCTGTTCATCGGCGTGGTAACTACTGCGTACCATCGCACCCACAGCAGCGTGGGTAAAACCCATTTTGTAAGCCTCGGCTTCAAACATCTTGAAGGTGTCGGGGTGAACATAGCGGCGCACTGGCAGGTGGCTCATGGAGGGTGCCAGGTACTGGCCAATCGTCAGCATGTCGATGTGGTGTTCGCGCATGTCGCGCATGACTTGCAAAATCTCTTCGTCAGTCTCGCCCAGGCCGACCATGATGCCGCTTTTGGTCGGTACATTCGGGTGCAGGGCCTTGAACTTTTTCAGCAGGTTCAGGCTGAACTGGTAGTCACTGCCGGGGCGGGCTTCTTTGTACAGCCGTGCCGTGGTCTCTAAATTGTGGTTCATCACATCGGGCGGCGCGGCCTTCAAAATTTCCAGCGCCCGGTCGTCGCGGCCCCTGAAGTCCGGCACCAGAATTTCAATCGTGGTGCCAGGCGACAGCTCGCGGATTTTCTGGATGCATTCCACAAAATGGCCGCTGCCGCCGTCGCGCAAGTCGTCGCGGTCCACGCTCGTAATCACCACGTACTTGAGTTTGAGCGCCGCAATGGTCTTCGCCAGATTCAGCGGCTCGTCTGCGTCGAGTGGGTCAGGCCGGCCGTGGCCCACATCGCAAAAAGGGCAGCGGCGGGTGCACTTGTCGCCCATGATCATGAAGGTCGCTGTGCCTTTGCCAAAGCATTCGCCGATGTTCGGGCAACTGGCTTCTTCACAGACGGTGTTGAGTTTGTTCTCGCGCAGGATTTGCTTGATTTCGTAAAAACGCGTGGTAGGGCTCCCGGCCTTGACACGAATCCAGTCAGGTTTTTTCAGCAGCGGCGCTGATTCAACCTTGACAGGAATGCGCGACAGCTTGGCCGCGGCCTTCTGCTTGGCCAGCGGGTTGTAATCGGCCTGGCTTTGAACTTCTCTGACGACGTCTAGTGTGCTCATATTCATCCCCGTTCGCCCTGAGCCTGTCGAAGGGCTGGTTGTTTGTTAGTTGCCGGTACATGACCGGGGGCTTCGACAGGCTCAGCCCGAACGGAAAAAATCAAGGTGCCAGATAAGCGACCAGCTTTTGGCTCAGTACATCGGCTGCTTCTTGCCAGCTCACCGATACGCCGATTGTAGAAAGGTCTGTGGTTTGCAGCCCCACATAGCCGCATGGGTTGATGCGCGAGAAGGGTTCCAGGTCCATCGCCACATTCAGCGCCACGCCGTGGTAAGTGCAGTGGCGGCTGACTTTGATGCCGAGGGCCGCGATTTTACCCAAACCTGTAAAGATGGGGTCAGATCCCGCAGCGAAGCGAAGTGGCTCTGACCCCTTCACTTTAGATGCATTGTTCTCCAAAACCGCATGGCTAAAAGGATCATCCAGCCGCACATAAATCCCCGGCGCTCCGCGCACCCGGTGCCCAGTCACGCCAAAGTGCGCCAGCGTGCGAATCACCGCTTCTTCAACCCGGTAAACGTATTCTTTGACGTAGTAGCCCGCCGCCTTCAGGTTCAGCAACGGGTAAGCCACTACCTGCCCCGGCCCGTGGTACGTCACCTGCCCGCCCCGGTCGGTTTGCACCACCGGGATGCTGCCTGGGTTCAACACATGTTCAACTTTTCCCGCCAGTCCCTGCGTGTAAACTGGCAGATGCTCACATATCCATAGCTGGTCACACCCGTATTCATTGGGGAAAAGCTCTTTTTCGCCTTCAAAATCAACCTTTTTCGAAGTTCTGGAGGCTGTAAAGGCCTTCATCGCCTCAAACGTGGGCAAATAGTCGACCTGACCCAGAAAACGGGTTTCCATGTGGGCATCCATGCTTATGCCAGCAGCTTGTCCAGTTGCCCGGACAGCCCCACGCCGTCCTTTTCCTTTGCAACTTGCCCAAAAATGCACTTGCCCCCGCTTTTTTGCGCCCACAGCTCGCCAATTTGCCGTTTTTCAATCTCATACGGGTCGTTTAGTAAATGCGCGCCTTTGTACTCCACCACCGCAATCCGGCCATCGTTCAATTCAGCCACAAAGTCTGGAAAGAACCGCCCGCGCGAAGTGGCCAGCGCAAAGCCGCAGGGCTCAGTCACTAAATTGCGTACCCAGTGCTTAACCTTCGGGTGGTTATCCAGCAATTGGGCGCATAAAAACTCTTCACCGCCGTCTTTCAGGTCGGCCAGAACCGGGTAAAAGTGTTTGTTGAACTGGTAGCGCCCGGTGTAGCGCGAGCCAGCGGGTACGGGGTAGCGGTTGGCTTCAAACAGTACCGGGTGCGCCCAATCAGGCTCAATCGTCCATTCACCTTCAAGCACCAGTTGGCGAAACTGCGCTTTGGCGGCTTTGTCTTTCAGGTCACCGACACGTGCCTCAATGTCTTGCGCCAATTTGAAACGCGCTTTGGCCAGTGTCACCAGCGGCACGCCGCGCTCATGCATCAGGTGGTTGATGACGGCTGCAAAGTAGCTACTGCGCTGGCCTTGCGTCAGCTCTGGCAGTTTTTGAAACAGCGACTGGTCCAGCCAGCGCACCAGGTCTTGCGCGGTGATGGTGGTTGAACCGTAGTCAAACGCAATCTGGCTGGCATCGGCGGCGCGCAGGTTGACTTTGGCGTCTTTCAGGTAAATCTCAAACGTGTTGGACTGCTCCACCACCTGAAAACCGGGCAAGGCAATAGCCTCTGGGTTAAGTAAGTCAAGCTCCACGGCTTCCAGCACCGCCTGGCGCTCCAGCGGCCACAACTCGCCTTGCGGTGTGCTGCGGTAACCCAGCGTAGGCACGGGTGCAAAGCGCTCCCCGCGTGATGCGGGTGCTGCCTGGGCAGCCACCAGCGCGTTGTGCTGCGCTACCTTGACTTGTACTTGCTCCTGCTTTTTGGCGCCGCGCACCTGGGCTACCAGCAGCGTCTCCAGCTCGAGGTTGATGTGGCCTGTCACCACCAGGTTTTGCTCACCTGCCACCTGCGCAACTTCAACGCCAGGCATCAGCGGCGTTGCGCCAGTCACTGCAGACGCTATAAAATAAGAAGCTACTTGCGCATGATTTGATTGGGCTACAGCCTCATTTGATGGGTTATTTTGATAAAAAAGCGGCAAACTTGACTGCTGCACCAGCATCGACGCCACATCCAGCGCCTCAAACCCCATGTGGTTGATCAGCCTGTCGGCCAGCTCATGCGCAGCGCTTGAAAATTTGGCCTCGCACACATGCGCGTAAGCGCGGTTAAGAGCGTCGCGCCCGCGTGGGCTGGCATACGGCATTCGCAGCACGCGGCCCAGCAGTTGCTCTACCGCTGTGGCGCTTGACAGTTTTTGCAGTGAGCACAGCACGTAGGCAAACGGGCAGTCCCAGCCTTCACGCAGCGCCTGTACGGTAATGACAAAGCGCACCGGGCAGTCACGTGACGATAAATCTAACCCCTCCAGCTCACGCGTGTCACCGGTAGCCACCTTGATCTGTTCAGGCGGTATGTGCAGCTCGTCCTCCAAATGCTTGCGCAGCGCCTCGGGCGGTACTTCGTCATTTTCGTTTTGCGCCTGGAACAGCACAATCGGCCGCACGTAGCCGTTGCCTGCGGCTTCATCCTTTAGTGCCTCGCCTTCTAAAGCGCGCTGGCTTTGCACGGCGGCAAACACAGCTTGTTGCCAGCCCTGCGGGTGCTCGGCCAGGGCAATCGGCAGCTTGATCATGCTTTCTGCCGCCAGCTCTTGCGCGCTGACGTGGTACAGCACATTGGTTTTGGCGGCGATGGGTGTGGCGGTTAGCTCCAGAATGGCGCTGGGGTTCAGGCGCTTCAGCGCGGTAAAGCTTTTGTCGGTTTTGGTGTTGTGCGCCTCGTCAACAATCACCAGCGGCTCATGCAACGCCAGCCAGTTGGCCAGGCTCCAGCGCGGCTGGTTGACAAAACCCGCAAGCACGCCAGTTTTGTCGTTAGCTGCTTCGTCAGGTGTGACCAACGCATCGGGCAAGCCGTGCAGCACCCGCAACTTCTGCTCGTCACAACCCTTAAAGTGCCGCTCAAAACTTTCAGAAAAGCTGTACACATTGCGTTTGTCGGTGTCGTCAATCCGAAAGCTCTGGATGGTGGCAACAACAACCACAGCACGCTGGCCCCAGTCGGGCGGCGCAATGTTGGCCAAATCTTCCAGCACGCACACCCGCACGTTACTACCGTAGCTGGCCTCCAGCGCTTCACGGTACGGGTGGCCAGCGGCTTGCAGCGCTTTGAGCGTCTGGCTGCGAATCGTGTCACTCGGCACAAGCCACACCGTTACCGGCGCATCTGTGGCCCGCCACTCCTGCGCCAGCACATTAACGGCATGTGCCGCCATCAGCGTCTTGCCGCCGCCCGTCGGGATGCGCAGGCAAATGCACGGCACAGCGCCAAAAGGCTCAGCGTTGTAGGGCCGCCCTGCTGCTTCAGCAAAAGCCAGCGCCGCGCCTTTGAGCTGGGCGCTACGGGCAAATGCCCGCAGCGCGTCCAGGGCGGCTTGCTGGTAGGACTTGAGGGTGAGGGTGGTCATTTGCTTTGTACGAAAAGTTGGTGAAATCGGCTTGACCAACGCGAGTTATCGGCCTGCAACCACAATCAAAGTGTATTTGCTGGTTTCAGCGCTTTCAAAAGGCCGCAGAAGCGGCTTTTTTTGCACTGACCGACTGCTACTTCAGCACAATCATTTGGTAAAACCTATTGAAGGGGTGCGGAACAAAATAGATCCCCAGCGAGTCTTGTCGCGCAGCTGCTATAGCCTGGCTTTGGTGCCACAACAACGCAGCGATTTGCCGCGCCCTTGCACATTCTGGCTGTGTAGCATTGGCATCTTTACATGCGTGCGTGGCCTTGCGATAACTGTCATCAGGATCAGAGGTTTCTGCAAATCGTACATTTACAAAAACATCTTTCGCAGCTGAATCAGAATCTTTTGCGATCAAGGCCGTGGTCATGGCCATTAGATCAATTTTTTCTTCTGTGAGTTGACTCGATTGTTCCCACTTCCCATCGACCAAGCGCCAGCTTTGTGAAGACAGGTAAACGACCTTAGGGTCGAACAACCCATTAGCGACATCAACCCATTGCTGCCCAAAACTCATCGCGCAATATGGCTTTGGTTGCAGGCAAACCCTAGTGAAAACGAGTTCGTCGTGCCCGGCTGGCGTGCGAACCACCTGCACGGGCATTTGAAGCCACGAGATATCTGCATCCAGGCCGGTGACCGCCTCACAATGCGCAGCCTCCCACTTGTCATTTTTGAGTTCCCAGCGGCTTATACAAAAACGTTTTGCCTTGGATGGCGCCACTATGCCGATCAAGATATCCGTTGACTTGCTAACGGGGCGATAGGCAGAAATGGGCGCCTCGTCTTCGCCTATTTCGGCTTTTCGCAGCACCCTGTCGTTTGCATTTTCGCCTGCCTTGAGCGAAGCTAACGTCACGAGTCTTTTGTAGTCAATACCAGCGTGCGAGGCCGTGTTATCGCTATCGTCATAACCGCGCGCGACAAAAACAAACTCATTGCTGTCTGGTGTGAAATTGCCGTTCACACGCGGTTGATCGTAAAGCCGATACCAATTGTTTTTCAATATGGACTTGCCGCGAATCAACGATACGGGTATTTGATCCCTTCCCCCAAGGTTCAAACTACCAGGGCACGCTAATGTAAAAGTGGTGCTGACGTCAGGGCCAGAAACAACCACACGCCCGGTATTGTCAAAAGAAGTGATCGACACGTTCGCTGCGTCGCAGTCGAGATCTGCACCTTTTCTTGAAGCCTTGTCCTTGACGTCCAAACCTCTAAACGTGTAGCCGGTATTCTTCAGTTCCGCACGCGTGGTGATCCATAGTTGGTAAGACTGTTTTTCCGCTGTCGCGTTCACAGTTAACGTCGGCGGCGCAAAAGTTTTCCGACTATCGCCCCCAAGGACTATTTTTGTTTTAGGGTCACGTCCGGTAGCAGCCACATACTCTCTATCACCTAGGAAATACGTCTTTAAAAGCTCATTTTTTGTAGCTGGCTCTTCTATCAAACGAGCAACTGAAAATGGCATCCGTGTGCCTCGCGCCATTGGGTCAAACTCGAAATAGGTGGATTTGCCGGCGCCTTGGTAAGCTGTGTCGCCAAAAAGCCTGACGCCCAGGCGTACCAACGCCGCTTGCTGCTGACAAGTCGCGATGCCACTTGTGCCATCTTTGATGCCTGAATTTGGATCGGCTGGCTGCGGGCTTTGATAAATCTTTGCACAGATGCGAAAGGCTTGGTCAAACAGTAAGTCGTCGCAGTCTGGCTGCTTGTAGCCATAGGTAGCAAAGCCATGCCTGTAGCAAAAATCATGTTTGCTACAGGCCTGTGCATATTGCAAAGATGCTGGAGAAATTGCGGTGGTGGCTGTACCTTGGCTTTTCTGTTGCAACGGCTTGATAAACCATTTTTCCGCCAAGGATGGAATAGAGCAGTTAAGCCCAGCACCCTTTCCACCAATCACCGACCTGACATCCATCCCAGCCGGGACTGGTGTTGCAGTGGGCGGTTGCTCCCATACATACGTTTGCGCCTCATTGAAATCTTTGTTGTCTTTTTTATTGCACAACTTACCGCTTGCGGTATCAACAGCGCAGCGTTCCTCCCTCAATGATTTCAACGTAAACGCACGGTATTTCTCTTCGGCGCGCGCGTCGCATGTCCAATTCCATTTTTCAGACGCCGACTGCTTGGGGGTGCATTGTGCTTCAAGCGCGGTATTTTTCTCTAGTTCGGCAAGAAAAAAAGCAACATTGGCGCATCCGCTTAAAGCAAAAACTAGTGACAGCGCTAGCCCAGCAAATGTAAATCGCCTGAGCCCGACGCGGTTTATTGAGCCATTGAACATAACCAATTTCCCTTGAAGTCCGATTGGGTACTTATTCTGCATACTTGTAACAAGCCGTCAAGGTCGAATCGCTGTCTTTTGATTGGTGGGTTCCCTTTACCGCCCCCGAACGTCATACGGAATATGCTTGAACGTCACGTTCGCCTGCTTCAAGCGCTCTGCGCCCAGGCGGCAGGCCTCGCCGTAAACAAGTAGCGGGCCTTGGGGTTCTGGGGTGGTGCTGTGCAGCGCCAGCAGTGCGGCCAGTACGTCGCGCGTTAGTACATTGCCGCTGGCGGGGCGTTTGTCGCCCAATATGCCGTTGAACAGCAAATAGCAGGCGAATTTAGCCGTTTTTAGGTGCTCAATCGTGCTGTTGCCAAGTAAATCCGCGCGTAAGCAGCTATTAATTTCATAGTGTGTGCCCAGGTACGGCGTGCCCGGCTTGGCGGCTTGCACATCGAACGCGGTGCCGGTTTCTTGCTGCCACACAAAGGCGGCCAGCGTGGCAAAGCGCACGTCGGGGTGAATGCGGCCAGTCTCGTCAAACACTGGCGCGCCGAGTTGCATGAACCTGAAACTGCCGCCGCCTTGCCACTTGCCGCCATCGGCGGCGACTCCCCATCCCACGGCTTTGCTGATGCCGCCTTGCTCGCCGTTGATGACTTTGACCAGGCGCGGCAGGCAATGCGTGGCGGCGTGTTCGCCCATTTCAATGCCGATCCAGCGGCGGCCCATCTTGTGGGCGACGGCGGCTGTGGTGCCTGAACCGAGGAAGGAGTCGAGGATGAGGTCGTTGGGGTTGGTGGCGATTTCAAATACGCGCTCCAAGAGGCGCTCTGGTTTTGGAGTTGTAAAAGACGCTGCGTCCGGGAACAGTGCCCGCATCTCGTTTTTCGACGTCCGATTACTTCCAACATCATCTTTGCTCCAGAAAGTGCGAGGAACAAGATTACCGACCTCCGACAAATACCGTTTGATACTGGGCCTTGCTTCGCCCTTTGGTCCCCACCACACCCGACCATCTTCATCAAGTTCACGCAAGCGGTCTTCAGAGACTCGCCAAAACCGTCCGGGTGGTGGCGTGAACGTCCGTCCGCTTGGGCCAAGCATTGAGTACTGCCCTTTCGAATACGGCTTGTTTGCGTAAGGATCTCCTGGCAGCCATGGGCCTCGATCATCGTCATCAGGGTTTGTGTAAATGGAATTTGCTTCTTCGGTTCGCGCGAGTTTGGTGGGTTTCCAATCTGGTGACTTGGAGTAAACAAACATGTAGTCGTGATCTGATGAGAACTGGCGAGCTGAGTTACGTGGTGAATCAGCTTTTTGCCAGATGATCGTGTCCACAAAATTCCCCCGCCCAAACACCTCATCCATCAACACCTTGAGGTAATGCCCTTCGTTGTCGTCAATCGTCACCCAAATGCTGCCGTCTTCACGCAGCAGCTCGCGCAGCAGTTGCAGGCGCGGCAGCATCATGCTGAGCCACTGGGCGTGCTCCAGGTTGTCGTCGTAATGTTCAAACGCGCTTTTGGTGTTGTAGGGCGGGTCAATAAAAATGCATTTGATCTGGCCCCGGTAAAAAGGAATCAGGGCTTTCAGGGCTTCGAGGTTGTCGCC
>Ga0163144_10031543_pt1 | contig 10097 bp, 4 predicted proteins | sample OliLak19BULKMAT1_FD_123175 | JGI IMG/M metagenome (GOLD analysis project Ga0163144, IMG submission 123175) | Freshwater microbial mat bacterial communities from Lake Vanda, McMurdo Dry Valleys, Antarctica - Oligotrophic Lake LV.19.BULKMAT1 | ecosystem: Environmental > Aquatic > Freshwater > Lake...
CCAGCAGGATGACAATCAGCCCCGCCGCGACCAGACCGCCCCCGACTGCCGGTATCAGCCATGCCGGCTTCTTTGGCCGACCGACATCGCCCGCGGCAGGCTCGTTGCCCTTGGCGTTCACCGACGGCGGCGCCGCGCTCGCGGCGAGGCCCCGGCCGCTGAGGAACCTCTCGATTTTTTCCCCGCTGGCCTTCGCGAAATCCGCTGGAATCGTGTATGGCACCACGCTCGTCAGCGGAAGCGCCGCTTCATTGGCTCGAACGCAGAAAAACGCCGCGGGCACGGGTTCGCCCACGATGATGTCGAGGTACTTGCCTTCCCGCGGCTCGATCATCAACATCGGCACCGAGCCTGAAACCTCGCCCTTCATCAGCGCGTTCCAAGCGCGCGCGCCTTCCCCAGGGCCGTTCAAGCACTTGGGCACTCGCACCATGTGCGGCCCCATCGCGGCGCTGATGCTCGTGCGATTCTTTGTTCCCCCCGGTCGAAACGCCGTCAGTTCCCGATCGATCTCGTAAAGCACGCGCTCAAGACCCAGCCGGTCCTTTCCTTCTGCATTCATGTCAGGGTGCGACACCAGCCGCTTGAGCAACTCTTCCTCGCTACCGGCGCCCCCGCGGCCGGTCCCAGAGAGCGGACCCGCGGATTCCAGCATCGCCGCGGCGTCCTCAAGCCCGCGCTTGCACTCCGCCAGCGCCGCACGCACCTCATCCTGATCCTTTGTCGCGCCGCATCGTTTCGCCACCGTTTCAAGTCGCGGCAGAATCTGGTCGATCGCCCACGCAAGCGGCGCCCCGGCGACCATGGCGGCAACAATCATCGGATACCGGCTTCGCCCCTTTCCATCCGTGCTGCTCCACATCCGTCCGATCAGCGTTCCCTCGGGGGTGCGCCAGTAAAAAATGTGGTTGAACTCGGCAAGGCGCTGGCTCTCATCCAGTTTTTCCCATGCCCCCGAATCAATGTTTCCGCCCATCCCCTCGCTGTACATCACTCGCTTCATCCGAACGAGCGCATCGGTCTCAAGCCCCATCTCCTCGATGTGGTCATCCCAGCCCGGATGTTTACCGAACGCCGATGCGTAGACTCTGTGCTTTCCCCCGCTCAACCTGGCATTGCTAGAGATGGTCGTCACGCGTTCGTTTCCAGTCGTTCTTGCGGAAAAATCACCGGGGCACTGTGATCCATCACTCTGCCCTCACCATCCGATTTTGCGCCGTCGATTTGTGAGTTATCGCCCGAGAGCGCCCTGCGTTGTGCAATTATTTCTCAAACTTGTGGGTCCATGTTCAATCATTCAAAGTGAACGCACGACCCGGCCCCAATCGCTGTGCCCGCACCCGACGCCTTTCACTTCTTCGACATCTTCTCCCACTGCCCGACGTGCATTCACTTCGGCGGCCAGTTCGCCGCATTGGGCCAATCATTAATCTCCGTGGGCAACTTCGGCACTCCCGCCGCGGCTTCGAGCGAAATTGTGATCCAAACGAAGCCTTGCGCGGACGGCAACTTCACGTTGAAGGACTTCCCATCCGTCCCATTTACCACGCGGCTGGCGTCTTCAAGCAAGGCCTTGAGCGGCCCCCACCGCCCTGTCGTCAGCGAGATACGGCCATCGGGCGCGTCCATGGCCTTGGGGACGTTCATTGGGTCAGCTGCAAACAGCCGGATCTCCACCGATTCCGCAGTGGGGACCGACATTTCGAGCACCATAGACGGTCCACCCGTGCCAATGTTGGTCAATCTGCCATCTGGACTCACCAGTTTGCCACCCAGCCAAAGGCCCGCCACACCAAACTTATCTCCGGCCCGGCCCGCAGCGCCGCGGACGGGCGGCTCGGCTTCCCAAAACCTGACCGTCACCTTCACCGGCTTGGCAAACGTCTCGAGAAGATCATTTACGCGCGTCATCCACGCCACGCGCTCGTCGCTTCCCATGTGATCGTCCCCGAGCACACCCTTCACGGCTTCGAGCAACTGCGGATCCTTGACCCCTTTCCCGATATCCGTTTGTTGCGACTTGGCGCCGGGCTTGCCGAAGGCCTTCACCGCGTTGACAAGCGTCGTCATCTCCGCCGCGTCAAGTTCCCGATCAATTCCCGTCGCCAGCGGAATGCCCTTGGTATTGCTCAGGTTCTGCCAAGCCCTCTCGACATCACCGGCCGTCGCCGCGGCGATGGCGTTCAGCCCGCGAAGAACCAACTGGTCGCGGTACTTGAGGTAGTTGGCGTTCTCGCCTTGCCCGCCGAAGTTCGTTGCAAATACCTGGGTGAACTCACCCTTCTCGATAGCCCTGCGGATAGCGATCACCGACTGATCCGCTCCGTTCGCGCACAACTTGACCCAGGCGTCGATCAGGTTTTTGAGGCTCTTGACGCCCCCCATGCCCGCAAAATCGGTCATAACCTGTTTCTTCGCGGTGTCGAGCACCGCCATCGGCCCCGCCGCGGCCGTCACGGTGTCAAATGCGCCCACCGAACGGTCGCGCACCGCGACCAGTGCATCTTCAAGTTCATCCTTGTTCTGACCCAGCACGGTGAGGTTCGCCTTGAACTCGGCCCAAGACGCCACTTTCGGCATCGCGTCTTCACATGCCATCCTCGTCCAGTAGTTCGCGTATTTCTTGACATAGTCCGCGACGGCGTTGTCGCCGCGGGCGCCTTGGCTGATCTTGGCCCGTAACTCCTCCCGCGCGACCGCCCCGGCATCGCCCAGCGCCGCGTTGTCGGTCAGTTTGCGGACCTCGCCCCATGCGCCGACGAGAACCGCCGCCGCCTCGGGGAGGAATTCGCGTTTATACGTCACGCCCTCCTCAAGAATCGACATCGCCACTTTGGGGCTTTTTACCACGATCCGCTTGGTGGGATCGTCGCCTCTGAGCATCTCATCCTTCAGCCCCGCCACGCCAACCTCCAATGAGGCCCCATCGTTCCACACCGCTTCGCCGATCGCAGCGTCGGCCAGGCCGTACATCGCTCGCATCTGCGCAATGCCCACAACCCGCTGTGCGGCGTTTACCGTTTTTGCGAGCCGCTCGGCGTTCCATAACTTGCGCTTTTCGAGCGCATCCTTATAGTCCTTGGCCTTCGCCACGGCTTCTCGCTTGCGGGCGAGCAACGACGCCGAGACGCTCGGATCGCCCGTGGGAACCTTCTCCCCCTCCGTCAGCGCTCCCACCGCCACTCTGTGCGTTGAATGCAGCGCCTCGAACAGCCTTGTCCTCGTCCCGTCAATATCGCCGCGGGACAGCAACGCTCCCACGGGCTTGAGTCGGTCCCGCAGGGATTGCACCTGAGCCGCCAGCGATCCCCGCATCGCTTTGGAAACGCTCGCCTCGTTCGCGTCATCAAGCATCTGTTCCAGCTTCGCAACCCGATCCACAGGCGCCGGAACCTTGTCGGACACCGCGGGAACCGCCGCCGCGCTCTTCACGGGCAACTGCTCCCGCAGCGCCTTGATCATCTTATCAATCTCATCCGCGCGCTCGGCCTGCACCGCCGCCAGCAGCTTCTCGGTATTCTCAAGGTCCTCATCCTTGTACTTGCTCGCCAGCCGGACGCATTCATCCTTCGCGTCATCGACTGCTTTCACCTTCAGTCGATACGCCGCGGCGAAGGTGTCATACCCCGCCTTCTTGGCCTTTGCCACGGCCTCGCTTGGACTGTTGGCCGCTTCCGCCGCGAGCCACGCCGTGGCTTCCTGATACTTCCCCTCGGCCTCATCGAACGCCTGAAGGGATGCGATGAGTTGGTCAAACCGGCCCAGCCCGGTATCCCCGCCCGCTGCTTTGTTGGCCACCGCATGGCTCATGCTTGCCAGCGCTTTGGTCAACTTATCGAGAGCCCCGGCCCGATCATTATTGAAGAGCGACTCGCTGGCCCCGCTTTTGGCGGCATCGCCCCCGCCCGACCATCCGAGCGGGTAGGCCCGGCCGACCGCGCGCTTGAGTTTCAAAAGTTCCGGGTCGTTCTTCCCGCCGGGAAACGCGGTGCTGTACCCTTCGCCCAGCGCATACTGCGCCAACGCCTCCACGTCAACCAGTTCCCATTCACCCTTTTGCTTCACGGTGTATGGGGCCGCCATGGGCTCTTTTCCCTCCGAACTGGTTGTCAACCGCACGAGTTGCGCCGTCGCGGCGACCGCCGTCGCGTCCCAGCTGGTCTCGTCGCGCAGTTTCCGCCGCACCTCATCCAGCAGCGGCATCAGAACCTTGCTCTCGACCACCGCCCGGTGGGCTTCCACCTGCTTCTCGACAAAGTCGAGCCCGCTACGGTCCAGCATGTACAACACCGGCTTGGCCACCAAGGGATCGCGGATCGCCGTCGTTTGCTCCCCGGTCACTTTCAGAAGATCGCTTCGAACCTCGACGCCATCGGGAACATCCGCCATCCCGGGCTTATCTTTTCCCTTATACTCAAACTTGCTGTCGGCCGACCAGAACATCGCCAGCGGGCTTGCATCTTTCGGATTGTTTTTCTTCGCCTCGGCATCCGCCCGCAGCGCCATCCAAACCTCGCGCCACTGCGCGTTGGGAATCTTGAACGAGGAGATGTATCCATAGGCGCTCGCCAGCGTCGCGCCACCCACCAGCAACGTCGCCACCAGCGTCGCCCCGACCAGCCATCGCCGCTGCGTGTCGACAGCCTTGCCAACATGCGTCGCCCGCGTCACCAGCCCGCGCTCCTTGAACACCTTCCCGAGGAACACATCCTTCAGGAAATACGCCTTCTCCTTCTCGTATTCCTTTCCGCCCGACAGACTCTCGGGGTCCACGCCCAGCGCCGCCGCCAGCGCGACATCCAGCGCCTGCCCCTCGCGCATCGAACTCGTGAAGTAAATCCCGCGCAAGAACAGCGGCTTGGGGCTCCACTCGCCCGCGAGGAAGATTTTCTCCAGATACAGCCTCAGCCGCGGCGAGATCCGCACCAGGTTCCCCGGCAACTCGATCATCTCATCCACCTCATCCACGCGCCGCCCGCTCGCGTCCACCGTATGCACCGGGTTTTGCAGCAGCCCCGCGCGGCGCCTCGTGAGTTTTTCCCGCACCGCGTCGATGTGCTTCGAGACCTCCTCGGGCTTGAACACATCATCCAGCGACGCGGGATTGCTCCACCCCAGGATCTGGTGCTGCAAAATCGGGTCGGTGATGGCCTCGAAGAACTCCCGGAAGCCCACGATCTTGTCGCACTTGGTCACGACCACCGTCACCGGAAAGCGCACCTCCAAAATCCGTTGAATGACATCGAGTTGGCGCGCGATGGCCCCCGCCGTCTTTTCGATCTTCTCTTCGGTATCCTTAAGCAGGCTCTCGGAAGGGATCACCAGCAGAAGCCCGTTGATCGGGCAGTTGGGCCGCGCCGTCCGCAGCAGTTTCAAAAACTCTTTCCATTCGGTGTTCTGCCCCTCGGTTTCCTCCATGAACATCCGCCCCGCCGTGTCGATCATCACGGCGTGGTTGGTGAACCACCAGTTCATGTTCATCGTCCCGCCCGCCCCCTGCTGCACGTCCTGAAGGCCCGGCGGGAACCCCACGTTGCTCCGCCGCACCATCTCCGTTTTGCCCGAGCCGGGCGGCCCCACCACAAGGTACCACGGCAGTGAATACAAATCCTTCCCGCTCGCCTTGAACTTCGCTACGCCCTCCTCGAACTTCTTGCGAAGGTCATCCATCCGCGCCTTCTGCGCGGGGTCGGTCGCCCCACGCCCGCCCGCCGTCCGCGTGATCAGCGACGAGAACGGCCCGCTCTTTTTCTTGTCCCACAGCATCAGCCCGAGCTTGAACAGCACCATGATGACGCCCACGCCGATCAGCAGCGCCGCGGCGATCTGCCACGCCCGGCTGTTGGTCTGGATCGCGAAGAAAACCGTCATAATCCCGGCGCCGGAGGCCAGAGCGCTCGCTGCCTGCACGGGTTTGGGAAGATCAGTAAAACTGTTCAATGGATTCATCATCGCCACAATCCCTTCGCAAAAATCATCCACTCCGAAAAAACGCCCCGGCCCTCCAACGCCCTCTTTGCTCCCGTCCCGCACTTGCCGGGTCATCGTCCCCCGGCGCCCCCCGTTGCCTCACTGAGGCCGGGACCCCGACGTTTCGCGCCTATTTGTTCGCATTCGACCAGTTCTCCGTGATTTCCTTCAACGACCCCTCCAACTCGTCGCCCGCGGTCTTAAAGAAATAGAAATACGAGACCAGCACGACCCCCAGCAGGAGCACCGCGAAGAGCAGCACGCCCGCGAGGGTGCGCCCGCGCGGCTTGGTCAAATCCCGCGTATCCAGATTCTCGTAAGCCTCGGGGCAGATTCTCGCCGTCTGGTCCGCGTCCACCACGCCGCGAAGGCGGGCCGAAATCTCCAGCATCTTCCGCCGCACGACATCGCCCTGCCCGGTGTACAGCCCGGTGAACCCAAGGCCGATGCACATGTAAAACACGCCCAGAAGTTGCGTGGCCTGCTCGCTGGGGTCCTTGAGTTCATCTTCCAGAATATCCCAGAACTCCTCCTCGAACCCCAGTTTCTTGATGTCGTGGCTCATGGGCTTCCAGCCGCCCTGCTGCCCGAGTTTGCTGTGCAGGATCATCGAATCCACGAAAAACATCAGCACAAGCTCGGCCTTGGGCCACACCGTCGCCAGCCCGGGCGTGCTCTCCGCCTGCTGCTTGCACTTGCCCAGCAGGTCCTTGACCTCGCCCTTGATCAAACCGAAATCCCGCCGCCCCCCGCGGCGGCTCATGCGGTTGTAACTGCACACGTATTGAAAAATCGGTTCACAGATGTCCGCCAGCGTCATGCTACTTTACCTCTTCTGTAGAAAACGACAATACCCATCCCCACCTCTCTCCGCCGCCGAAAGCCCGAACCAAGAGCACCGGGCGGGCCCCTCACATCGCGAAACAATCGACCCGTTCACGGGATCGTCATGTACAAACTGATATCCGAGTAATCAAGCTGCTCGAGTTCGCTCCACCGCAGCGCCATCGACTTTTCCTGCTGCACCCTTTCCCACATCTTCTGGCTCTGCCCGATGTCCACCCGGTAGTAGTGCAAGTCCGTCGCGCTGGGCAACTCAAGCGGCGGGTGCCGCTCTTCGAGCAGTTTCACCCCGAAGATGTTCAACTTGATCATGCTCTTGGGCATCAACTTGAACTTGTCCTGATCCTCGACCAGTTTGGCCAACTGTGTCGCGTCCATCCGCGTCTTGACCGCCACGTAGTATCCGTTTGCCTGCGCGAAGTGCTCCTCGGTCAGGCCCGCGCCCAGCACGTTGTTCTCCTTGATGAACGGCACCTGAACAAACCGCCCGCGTGCTTCGGATCGCAACAGCGGCCTGATCTTGCGGTCAAGTTCGGCAAAGATCACCCCCGGAATGTCATGGTCATACTTGGGCGCCTCGAACGGGTCTCGATCCGGCGACAGCGCCGCCAGCTCGCCCTGCAGTTCCCGCAGTTCGAGGTACGCCTCCAGCGGCGAGATCGTTCCCGCGCCCCCGACGCCCCCGGCGAAAAGCGTCGGCAAGCGCCCCGCGAACCTGTTCAGTGTCATCAGCCGCATCATCATCAGCATCTGCGGGGGCTTGAGATTCTCCACAACGAATCCGCCCCGCACAAGTTGATTCACGAGTTCTTTCCGAGCCGCGTCCACCGCGTTCGCCAGATCGCGGAGCATGTTCTTCAGCGTCGGCGAGCCCCCGATCACCAGGCACGGCGGGATGAACCTGGGGTCCGGCCGCGGCAGCGTGTTCTCTTCCGCGCTCGCCATGATCCGCACCAGCGGAGTTACCTCCATGTCGGTTGTGTCGTCCCCATCGACCACCAGCCGGGCGTTGAGCCGCCGCACCAGCATCGGTTGCGAGTTCTCACCGCTGTTCTCATCCGCCGCGGAGGTCTCCGCCACGCGGTACATCCGCTTGACGCGCACGTCCCCGTCGCCCCCCCCGATCGAATCGACCGTGTTGGCCCGGTTGAGTTGCCACAGGGGCACGGCCAGGCTGACCGTGAACCCACCCGTGTTGTTTGCGAAGGTCCGCTTGATATCCAGCGCGGGCACATCGCAGTTGCCCGGCACGTCCACCTCAAGCCCGCTGGGCATCACCGCCCGCAGCCGGTCCACCCGCACCAGCATGTTCTCGAGACCGTCGGTCGCGATTTTGCACTCGATCACCCCGTATGGATAGGCCCACGCCAGCTTGCGCTCGCGCCATCCGCCCTCCATCACGTCGCGGGAATATGCCTGCAAATGGTGCGGCTGAAGAAACAATCCCTCATGCCAGTGGACCATACCCGTATTCGCCATGCACACGTCCCTTCTGTCGTTCCCTGCGCTCGCTTGATGCCCTTACCACTCGTACCCGTCATTCCCACAACACCCCGGACAACCGTCCGAAGGTCGCTACTTGATCACCTGCGACAACTGCGAATCCACATCCTTTGCGATGAGGCTCTTGAGTCGCTTTTCCATCGTCCCGGCGTCGAACCCATCCATCAGTTTCACGTACTGCTTCCAGTTCTTCGCCGCCTGACTCTCCGTAAAGGTACCCTTCTCGGCCGCGGCCTGCACCGCGTCCAGGGCGAATCTCGCCATATGGTCTTTGCTGAACTGCTTGCCGGCGTCGAGTACCCCCTTGAGAAGCAGCGACACCAGGCTCCGGAGTTTGAGAATATCCCGCGCCACCACGTCCTTGGTCACCGCCGGGTCGCCTTCCGCGTACTTCGCGAGCACGCCCTGCCGCTCATTGGGCCGATCCTTGCTCAACGCCCGCCGCACCTGATTCTTCGCTTCCTTCCCGATGTCCTGCCAATAGGCGCACGCCCAAGGCTCAAGCTTGATCGTAAACTCGACCAGCAGTGTACACAACTCCACCACCCGATCCGCACCCACGGTCCCCTCCACGGGTACGCCCAGCATCTTTTTCAGTTCCGCCATCGCGCCCTCGGGCAGGCCCGCAAGCGTTGGAACCTCCCGCACCACGATTTTTTCCACGATCTTCTCGACCGGAACTTCCCGCACTCCTCCAACCGCCGCCGGGGGAGGGGGAAGAGCCAACCCAGCCGCAGCGAGTTTCGCCGCCAATCCCGCCTTCTCGCCCGCGCTCAGCCCGGCGGAGAGCGCGATCAGTTTTTCAACCAGCACCTTGGGGTCCTTGATTTCGACGGGCGCGGCCCCTGCGGTGCGGGCCGGGCCATCCTTACCCCCGCCGTTGTCGCCGGAGTTCCAAGTGGGAAACTGCCCCATGAGTTCGGTCAAAAACGCTTCTCGCTCGTGGGGCAGAAGCGTTCCCACCTCCCGCTGCACCCGATCTCGAAGCTGCTCAGCGCGCATGTCCCCCGTCTGGTCCGCCAGTTCGTTGTGCAGCACCCGAAGTTGCTGCGCAAGCCCCGCCAGTTTCCGGCCTCGTTCACTCGTTGGTTCAAACACGCGAACTTTCCCCGTGTTTCTGCCGCTTCGCGGCTGCTTTTGCCTTGAAAAATCAATCCCATGCCGCCCAGCGCCGCCGCCGTTGCCGAGCACTTCCAAACCCATCCACGGTCAACCATACCCATCCCAACGCGACCCCACTATAAGTCGGACACACCCTCAAAGCCCGGCTCGCCAAAGATTCGCCCGATCTTTCGCATTCGGCGACCGACCGACACATTCCGGCGCCGGCGTCAACTCCCCGCCGAAGTGCCCCCTTACGCCTTCGCGGTCATATTTCTGCTGCCTTTCCCGCACTTCAGAATGTCCGGCTCGGTTCGGCCTCAACGAGTTGCCGGCGATTTCCCCTTCGCCCCGCGGCGGGCATATCCTTTATTTCCAATCACATTCACGCGACGAGGAAAAAACATGGCACGCCAGTCTTTCGACGTTTCTTCAAAATCCAGCGCTTCACGTTCCTCTTCCTCCTCGCGCGGCGGAGCGGGGAGTCCGGGGGGTCAACGGACTCCAAAGAACAACGTCCTGCTCGCCCTTGCCGTCGTCGCCATCCTGGGCGCCGGCGCGAGCCTCTACTTCTACTTCTTCAGTGGGTCCACACCGCCGGCAAACGCGAATATGCTCGACGCCACCGCCGAGCCCGAAGTTCTGCAAAATGCCGCCGCCCAGAAGCAAGCACAGGAAGA
>Ga0163144_10031544_pt1 | contig 10097 bp, 11 predicted proteins | sample OliLak19BULKMAT1_FD_123175 | JGI IMG/M metagenome (GOLD analysis project Ga0163144, IMG submission 123175) | Freshwater microbial mat bacterial communities from Lake Vanda, McMurdo Dry Valleys, Antarctica - Oligotrophic Lake LV.19.BULKMAT1 | ecosystem: Environmental > Aquatic > Freshwater >...
CCGCTACCGCAATGGCTGCCTGCATCACGTAATCCGGAAAATCATCCAGTACGTCATAGTGCATGGCCCCCACATCCATCACCGTATAATTTTCTGACTCCAACCAGGCCACAATCGCGGCCTTATGCTCGAACCCTGCATGATCTGAAGCGACATAGATTGTTTGAGGAGAGGTGATAGACATAGACTATTTATTAATAGTGGATATAAAATATTGAATATGGGACAGTAAAAGTGTTACATCGACCGGGCTACCGCAGCTACGTGCTCAATCAAGGTGTGGGTGTAACTCGTTTCATTATCGTACCACGCCAACACTTTTACGAGGTTGCCATCGACCACACGCGTCAAATCTAAATCAGCAATTGAACCAAAGCGGGCGCCAATAATGTCAGATGAAACCAAGGGTTCAGTGGTCACCGCAAACAGATTCTTCCAGCGGTCTGTGAGGGTAGCTGCCGACAGAGCAGCATTCACTTCCTCGACTGAAGTTGACCGAGAGGCAATAAACGTGACGTCTACGATGGAGCCGACGGCTACAGGGACGCGTACAGCAATGCCATCGAACTTCCCTTGTAGTTCTGGATGAACCAGCGTCGTAGCTTTGGCCGCTCCGGTTGACGACGGAATAATATTCATCGCACCCGCCCGGCCGGAACGAAAATCTTTTTTGCTCGGTCCATCGACAATCGTGTTGGAGGCGGTGTAGGCGTGCGTGGTATTCAAGATGGCTTTTTCAATCCCGATGGCTTCTTTTAAAATGGCAATTAGTGGGCTGGTAGCGTTAGTAGTACACGACGCGTTTGAGGTAATCACACTCGTGGCTAAATCATGTTCGTTTACCCCCATCAGTACGGTAGCGCCGGTGGTGCCAGCGAGAATTGGGTCGTCACTGACTGGTCCAGACAAGATAACTCGTTTAGCCCCTGCCTCCAGGTGCATTTTTGATAACTCATAACTAGCGAAAAATCCAGTCGATTCAATCACAATATCAATCTCCATCGCTCCCCACGGCAATGCCTTTGGATCCCGCTCACTAAGGAAGGCAATTTTTTTACCATTCACAACCAGAGCTCCGTCAGAGACCCCCACGTCAAAGGCAGAGTGTCCGTACACGGTGTCGTATTTTAAAAGGTAGGCTAAATTATTTAAATCGCCCAAGTCGTTGATAGCGACAACTTCAAAATCCGGATGATCTAATGCCATCCGAAAAAACGTTCGCCCAATTCTGCCAAAACCATTGATTGCTACTTTTACCATGTATAAAAATTACTAGAATAACTACGTACACTATACCGGTAATGTGTCGTAGCCGCACTAGCGGTTATCCTCACGTCGCGATGTTCGTAACCATAACCAGCACAAAAATAACGCTAGGAACAAACTAAATACGCTACCGGCAACCATCCACCATACATTGGTACGAGCCAAGTCATCAGGAAACAAAACCACCGGATTTTGTGTACGCACAAACGTAATAGTGGTCGTAATTTGACGCACGCTGGCAGCCGTATAATCAAACACCTCAATTTGCAGACGACTCGCTCCGGTCACCAGCGGAGCGGGAATACGCGCTTCATAGGCATCACCAGCTTGATTAATTTTTAGTAAGAACCGACTGACAAGTCGCTGATTACTCGGATTTTGGACACTCACGATAATTGATTTTAGACCTGGTTTCACCGCAGAGACTGGTATGTACACTAAATAATCGCCATCTGCCTGCAGGGGTTTACTCGCATCAAGTGTAAAACGTTCTCTCCCTTGAATAATCATCACGCTTCCTGCTTGCAGGATTAACACGTCACCAGTCTCTATAACGGGATTTTCTTCTGTAGTTGGTGGTAATGGTGAAAATAATCTACCAGCCACAGCAATCGCACCCGAAGAGACCAGTCCGTCTCCCCCTACTACGAAGGCGGTGTAATATTGTGGCGACCTGATCGAGACAGCGCGAGTATCGGTTATTCGTTCACCCGTACCTTCGTACACCAGTGAGCCGTCAGTAATACTACTCGGGAAATAGAGGTGGCTGCGGACAATTCTAATCACTGCCCCTTCAGGTAGCGTGCCAGTTCGCCACGATAGATCGACATCTGTTCCGCGCACAACCGCATTAAAGCTTTCAACGTTAACCGGTAAAGCAGACGACACCGCCGCCAGAGTAAAAAATGAGTCCGTTTTTAATACACGTACTTTACCCGCCGGATCCATCGCTTCGAGTTCAAAAAAATATTTAGTCCCAGGCTCTAGACTATCTATAAACGTGACATGCTGTTGCAAAAAGAGGTTACCGCTGATAGTCCCACTATCATACGAAGTAGTGCGTCCCCATTTAAATACGTATTTTGTTGGACCAAATGTCTGCCACGTAATAGCAGCTCTGGTTTTAGTTGGAGTCAATAAAAAAGATTGTAGGCCGGGTAAGCGGGTACTATTATCCGCTCCTCTAGTACTAGTTGCTGTAGTAGTCGCTGGTGAAATCACTGGTAGGGCAAGGGTGGTGGTTGAGAGAGCGTTTGACGTCGAGGAAATATTATTAAAACTATCAAAGGCATCAACCGTGTAGCTGTAGAGGGTAGCAGCAGACAGTCCACTGTCACTAAAACTAGTTAAAGTAGTAGTTGCAATTGGCACTCCGTCACGGTACACCCGGTATCCAGAGAGCACAACGTCATCAGTGGATGCCATCCACAGGATATCTATTTGCGTAGCAGCTACTGGTATAACTGATTGCAGTACTGGTGTCGTTGGCGAAGTAGTATCAATACCAACAAACAAATTAATGGTGAAATCATCAGCAGCGGCCGCTACCACAAGTGCTCCCCCAACCAGTAGACAGAGACTGCCAAAGAGAGTGTAAATTATATAAAGAGAACAACGAATCATAATGACAGCGCGGTCAAGGTTGTGGTTGCAAAATACGTACCGGGCGCTACTACTATATTACCACCTAAGCCCACTCTAAATTGAATAGTGGTGGTGGTGCCGATGGGGTGGTTGGAGGAACTATTTGAGGCGATGGTAACTGCTGTGGTACTAACCCCATCCCAACATCGCGCTACTGTATCACCTCCGACTACCCCACAGGCACTCCCAGAATCTCTAAACCGCGTCACAATATCGAGACCCTCAGGCGAGAAACCAAACCGCGCATCAGTTGGGTTCGTAATAAACAAAAAATCTGGTACAGCGCCAACCGGTACGTAATTAGCAATACTATTGGCCCCAGAGCGCATCGCTGGTGTGCCGGTAGCCGACAGGGTCAGTTGATAACCCGAAGGGCTATCAGTCACTACCAGTACCGCCGCACTACCCGAGGCAATCCCACCAGTAATCCCTCCGAGAGCCGGCAAGAGCGTGACCGCGTTCACGCTACTCATACTAATAAATACTTCTTGCATCTGTTGATAGCCGGCCCGGAGTTCGTAATTAGTACTAGTGGCTTCACCAGTAGCTACCTCACCAGCCGTATCTTCTAGTCTAAAATTTGTGGACGTCGATAATCCACCACCACTATTGAGACTATCACTTTGAATCGCGTAGTTGGTACTACTCATGACCTGCGCAGCGGCGAGAGAAATCATGGTCAGTACTAGGACAGTACTCACCCCCGCTCTCATCAGGCAAGTTAAGACGGTACTTACCATGTTACTTAGGAACCTTTACGTTTAAGTTCAAACGTTCGTACAAACAGTCGTATCAAGAAGAATAGTGTAAATAGCAACCCAAACACAACGGCAATCACTTTATAGGGCACAACCCAGATTGCCACTGATGTTTCGTCAACTACGTCATCATAGCCACGATTAACTTTAGCAGTAATAGTATAGCGTCCAATTAAAAGTTCTCGGTCCCAAGTAACTTCTCGCAATCGTAGCGACTTAGGTAGGACAAACCACGGTTCTAACTCAACAAAACCAACTTCTTCACCAAACATATTGGTTACTTGGATTTCGCCGTAGGGATTCAGGTGAACTGAACCCGTGTTCTCAAACAGTAGACCAAGATTAATTGGGCCTGATTGCCACCACCACTGATTGTTGGTAGTCGACAACTCGAGCAGCTCACCACCGGTCTCTGCCTTACCTGGTACAGTAATAAACAGGAGTGTTCCAATTCGAGCCACAATTGGTGACCGAGCGGTTTCAATCTCTGTTGATCCTTCATCGCGCACAGTTGAAACCAGTACCGATCCATAATAACCACCCGGTTCAGCATTAATCGGCATAGTAATCGTGACTGGAATTTGAGCTCGCTCTCCCAAATCTAAGTCAAGTGTTTTCCCCCCAAAAGAGATATAGTCTCGCAGAGTGTAGGGTCCCGCCTGGTCACCCAAGAGTACTACGGCCCCACTGCCGTCGGCAGAGCCTGACATGTCTTCGACACTCAGTGAAAAGGTACGACTGTCACTGATGCGGTTAGTCACCGTCATCATTTTTGTCACTGACTCGCCTGGTTTAACACTCACCTCCAAACGACCAGGGCCCACGACAAAGTCACCAGTTTGAGTGTTATTACCCGTCAATGTTTCCTTTGTGTACCAATCCGACGCTGCTGCTTGTATAGCTGGTATACCTGTGGTAGTGGTAGTGGTAGCTATTGTTGTGGTAGCGGTAGTTGTCGACACCACTGGAATAGAATTTGTTTGCGCATACACTAAAGAGAAGCTGACAAAACAAACACTAAGAACTACACTCACTACCACTATAAAGCTGTCAAAACGGTATGTCGCGAGAACCATAGTAGCTACAGTTTACCTACTGATTCACGGCTGTCAACGTCGCTGTAGCAGTATACGTGTCAGCGTTAACTGCTGGAGCCGGGTTGTTAGGTACATTGACCCGGAATTGAATAGTAGTAGTGGCGCCATCAGCAGCCGCACTGGTACGACTGATAATTCGGACGGATGTCGTCGTTGGTCCACGCCAACAGGCGTTAGCAGCGTCAGAGACTCCCGAAGCGCCACAGATAGTACCGTTATCTTTGAAGGCTTGAGCTATGTCTGGAGTGTTAGACGCACTGATAGTGTAGGCAAAGACAGCTGAAGTTGAGGCCACGAAGGCAAAGGTGGCTCCGGTAGTTGAGGCGGCGTAGTCTCGGATTCCTATTCCGCCACTGACGTTACCAACCATCGCTGGACTACTACTACCAAAGGTGATGTCCATGGTGTACCCAGTGGCACTGTTGGTTTGGACCACTGCCTGGGTGGTACCAGTCGCGTTTCCTCCCGTCAAACCGTTTATGGCTCCAGTCATGGTGACGTTTGGTGTGGTTACCAAGAATGAAATTTCACCGAGGATTTGTTGTGAGACCGTAAAGGTGTTTGGGCTGGCGAAGCCGGAGTGGCTGACCATTGGCTCAAAATTTAGAAATAAAAACACTGCTATCATGATACTCACAAGCGAATACCAACTAGCTTTTTTTGCAGAGGTGATGACAGAGACTTTATTCATAGTAAAATTTTATATTACTAATATATTAGCAGATAAAGTAGCTTTTTTTGGGTATACGCGGGGATTGTACATAATCTTAGCTAACCTTATTTCCAAATAAAGCCTTTATCTGCTACTCTAACCACACAGAGAAACACCAGCCCCGGTAGTTAAATGGATATAACTGCGGACTTCTAAGCCGTTACTCTAGGCTGAAACAGTATGGGATACTGTTTCAGGAGGTTACCTAGTATTTTATGACGTTAGGATATAAAATGCTGATAACCTGTACTGATCCTGTAAACAAAGTTTGCTTTAACGGCATTCGAGGTTAATCATTAAATTCATTTACTGATTACCTCTCATTTGTTAAAGTAAGGATCGATTCCAATCGAACTTACAAAATTAACAGATCTGCCCCGGTAGTTAAATGGATATAACTGCGGACTTCTAAGCCGTTATTCTAGGTTCGATTCCTAGCCGGGGCACAAAATAAGCGGAGCGGTTTTGTGCCCCGGCTAGGCGTAGGTTTTTTGTGTAGTGGTAAAGAAACAAAAAGCCGTTACGCGAATCGAAGCTGTTGCCAGCTCTTTGTAAAAAGAGTGACAACGGGTACTGAACTCGTAGAGTTCGATTCCTAGCCGGGGCACCAATTAAAATACTGTCAGCTTTTTGCTGACAGTATTTTAATTTGGTCCATGGAATCGAAGCCCGATTGAGTAAGATTGTGAGCAACGCGAAACAATCTAGCCAATTGGGGTACTGAACATGTAATGTTCGATTCCTAGCCGGGGCACAAAATCAGGAGGCTAAAAGCGAATACTTGCAGCTTTTTTGACAACTATATTTTTACCTTGGCTAGGAATCGAAGAGGTTGCCAGATGGTTTATGGCCAACGGGAAATAAACCATCGACAACCTGTACTGAACATGTAATGTTCGATTCCTAGGGCCGGCGAGCCATGTCCCGTAGCACCTGCTAGATTGTGAGTGAAGCGAAACAATATAGCTTGGTGACTGTCAGGACGATTCCTAACCGAGAAACTAAATCGCTAAATCTGGAACGATCGCTTCTTCGGAACCCTCACTCACATCGATAGCATCTTCTATGACTGGAGACACTTCTAAACTAGTAGTAGCCAACTTAGTTTCTACTACTGGAGGTGTTGAAGTACCCATTACTACATCTTCAGCGGGAGACAACTTGGATACACCAATAATGCCCTCAAACACGTTCCTTTTTTCCAGATAGCTAGCTAAAGCCTGCTCAACCAAAGCGGCCTTATAGGGAACAACTGTTTCAGTCACCACTATTACTTCGGTGGTTGAAGCGCTATACGACTGGTAAACCGAAAAAGCAAACAGACTCCCTACTAGCACTCCAATTGCCACACCAACTAGACCCGTAATCCACTCACGCATCGGATGCATAATCCGGGTATCGGGAATTCCCTTGTCATGACGTACAATTTTCTTGACCATTTTTACTATGTCTTTTGTTTCTATCATGGTCGTAAAGTTAAACGTAACTGTGCAGTCCCAGTCCACGATTCAAGCGAAGCAGTACTCAAGAGCGTAACTTTTGGCATGGCAGTATGGTACGGAATATGTTCCAGTAAGACCAAGAAATTTTTTACTGCTGTCTCACTACCGGCAAATGAAAAACTAATTGCGAGTGCTGATGGAGTGGCCACTCCATCTTTGACTACACTCGGTATCACTGCTAGTTCATTAGTTTTAAGTTCAACTCCAATTTTTTCTGCAGCTGCTTCGGTGGTTGCTAAAAATGTAATGGTATCATTTTCTGTAATAAAAAATTGCTCTAAGGTGGCTCGATTTTCTTTTGAGGAGTCCAGCAAACTCATCATCTTTGTATAGGCAGTTTCCTTGGCAGTATGTTCTGAAATTTGAATTTTTGTTGTCTCTAGTTTTGCTCCTTCTGCTGATATTAAATACACCCCATTTACCAAGAGCCCAGCAAAAATTAGGCTATAAAAAGTGGCTACTAGGAGTAATGTTTTTGATCGTTTTTTCATATTTACGGAGTACTGGTTGCTAAAGTAATCTTCATAGAAAACAACACATCGCGATCTTTAATCAAGTTACCAATTGGCAAATTGGCTTCTGCAAACGCTCCCTCTTTAGCAATAACATCCCTAAAGTCAGCGAGGGCTTTTCTCGTAGTGGCCTCTCCCGCTATCGTTATGAATCCACCGCTTGTTAATGGTCGATCAATATCAAATGAACGAATTGAGACTTCAGTGCCAGCCAGCAATTCAATTTTCTCAACAAACCAGGTTGAGGGTGTCGTGGTTCCCTCACCAGTTAATACTGTAGCTTGATTAGAAGCAGCCACCAGCTCAGCGGCTGAGGAGTCAAAGGTAGCAGCTTTTTCTGCTGTAGTATCAACCGAGGCAGTGAGTGCGTTTACTTGAGCATGAATAAGTACGTAGGTCGGTAACAAAAGTGCGGCTACAAGTAGGCAGCCTGTACCGAATAAGAATAACCACACCGTCATCACCCGAATCCAATATTCGCGGACAACACGTGCTCTACCGGCTGGTGGAATGAGATTAATCATATGTTAGACAGTCCTTTTTAAAGCTAAACCGATAGCAGTAGCGTACCCATAGGAATGCCTCAGATCTATTGGTGGAATAACCTCATCAAACGAAAAAGCGTTTTGCCATACATTTGCCCTTATGGTAGTGACTTTGAGGGTTTCAGTTAAATATTCTGGTAGACCTTTGAGATTGATACTCCCCCCGCACAATACAACTGATTGTATCCGTCTGGCAGTATCTTCAACAGCAGCTGCATTCCAGTATTGAATTCGGGTTGCCAGCTCGTCTTTAATCACCGAAATGGTTGAAATAAGGGCATCATAACAACGCGAATCATCCACCCCCTTAATTAAACCTTGGGTATTTTTAATCATAGTTAACTCGTCTTCACTTTTATCACCGAGCTCTTTGCGTAATATATCAGAGAGTTGATTACCCCCAAAATCAATGGTTGAAGTATATAGAAGCGTTCCGCCATACACGATACCGATACCGGTTCTCGTTTTTCCAAAATCGACGAGCATGTGAGCATCTTTGGTTCCCTGTGGTAAGACCGCCCGATTCATCGCTTGGGCCTCAACCTCAAACGAGACCGGGACTAGTTCTGCAGCGAGACAGGCGTCATAGTAGTTTAAAATAGTTTCTCTCGAATAGGCGGCCACTACGACCTTGAGCATCTGATCAGTTGGCGCACTGGGAAGAATTTGGAAATCAAAAAATGCTTCCCGGGCTGGAATTGGAACGTTTTCTTCTAATCGAAACTCGAGCAAACTACGAATTTCAGCTGCTGGCGTCGAGCGCTTAATATCAGTTTCAAATAAATAGGCTCGTTCTTCAGGTAGTGAGACTCTGATCTGTTCAGCACCCGTTTTAGCTTTTAATTCTCGCATCACTTCAGATAATTTTTTAGGATCGGTGACGAGTCCTCGATTTAGCACCCCTTCTGGAATATCGATTTCTCCCCAGGATTCAAGGTGTCGTTTGGTGCCCGTCCTAGCAATCGGAGCAAATCGGACGTACTTGAGTGACGTATCAGAAATATCAACACCCGTAGCTACCATTAGCATATACGTTGGCGGAGGCAGAACTTTTTCCAAAGTAGAAAGGACAGACATTACTACTAGTATACGCGACGCACACATTAAAACGTCCTAGAAACTCACAGTACCTTGCAAGAACCGGTTGTCTCTGTCGACCGATTTTGTACCAACAACTTTTACCTTATCTGCGCACCAGCCGATAGTGGTGTTCGTAATTGCAATAGTGAAAACTCAGCGTCCGTCCCACCGGCTAAAATCATCCCCTGACTTTCGAGTCCGGCAATTACTTTGGTTTCAAGATTAATTAAAAACGGCGTCTGTACACCAACGAGCACTTGCGGATCTTCAAAATATTTTTTGATTCCAGATAAAATCTGACGTGGCATCTCCTCCCCAATATTAACAGTCAGTTTTAAAAGTTTGTTTGAGTCAGGCACAATTTCTACAGCGGTAATAGTGCCGACCACAATTTGTAATTTTGCAAAATCATCGTAGGTAATAGTGTCCATAGTTATTTTCGTTTAGTAATAAAACTGTCGAGGATTAGGGCGGCTGCTGAGGCGTCGGTGTTAGCATTTTTACCTTGTAGCTGGATAGCCGCTTGGGTTGAATAGTGCTCGCTTTGTAAATGAATTGGTAAACCAGTTTTAAGCGTAAGATCGAGCATTAATGCCTCAACCTCGGCATGAACAGCGTTTGGTTTACCGTTGCGATCAAGTGAGTGCCCGATAATTATTTGCCCCACTCGTTCTTTAATAATAATTGAGACGATATTTTTAAACAACGCGGCATTATTTGATAACACAACCTTAGGAAACGCCATGACCCCACTCTCGTCTGAGAGCGCTATACCCACGTTTTTGGTCCCGTAGTCGATACCCATGAGTCGCATAAGGGTATTGTAGGGGAAATTTGGGCGGTTGGCAAAGTTAGTCCCCAGGAATCGAACTCTACGAGTTCAGTACAGGTTGTCAGTATTTTATTTCGCTTCGCTCGTAAAATACTGGGCAACCTCTTCGATTCCTGACGCAGAGCCTCCCAGGCTCTGCTGTGAGAGCA
>Ga0163144_10031545_pt1 | contig 10097 bp, 3 predicted proteins | sample OliLak19BULKMAT1_FD_123175 | JGI IMG/M metagenome (GOLD analysis project Ga0163144, IMG submission 123175) | Freshwater microbial mat bacterial communities from Lake Vanda, McMurdo Dry Valleys, Antarctica - Oligotrophic Lake LV.19.BULKMAT1 | ecosystem: Environmental > Aquatic > Freshwater > Lake...
AATCGTACTGCCGTTGTGGCAGAACTGGATGTATTGGCTCCCCGGATTGCGGATCAGCTCACTCAGATTCTCAGGACGATTGCGCGACATGGAGTTTCTGGAAAAAGTAGGCGACTTCTTCACCGCCGCATCGACCAAAATTGAGCGAGGAATCACCTCGCTGTTCGGATCGTCCAACGAACGCCGCATGAAGAAGCTGGGGTTCGTTCGTGATCGCCTGGGCAAGACCACAATCGTTCCCGGCTCTCTGCTGGATCGCATCAATTCACTGGAAGCCGGGTGGCAAAAGGTCACCGACGGGGACCTGAAGCAGACCGCAGCAAAATTCCGGGCGCGGCTGCAGAACGGCGAGACGATGGACGACCTGATGCCGGAAGCGTTCGCCGCGGTCAGGGAATCCGCTCGTCGCTTTCTAAAGATGCGTCACTACGACGTTCAGATGATCGGCGGTTATATTCTTCACAAAGGCATGATTTCCGAGATGGTCACCGGGGAAGGCAAGACGCTGGTGTCTTCGCTGCCGGCTTTTCTGAACGCACTTTCCGGAAAGGTGCATGTCGTCACGGTCAACGATTATCTCGCCCAGCGCGACATGGAATGGATGGGACCGATTCATTTGAATCTCGGGCTGACGGTCGGTGCGATTCAGTCGAACATGAACTCGGTACAGCGACAGGTTCACTATGCCTGCGACATCACTTACGGGACCAGCAATCAGTTTGGCTTCGACTACCTGCGCGACAACATGAAGCCCACCAGCGATCAGCAGGTTCAGGGGCCGATGGACTACGCAATTGTCGACGAGATCGACAACATCCTGATCGACGAAGCCAGAACCCCGCTGATCATCTCCGGCCCGGCACATGACAATCTTGAGAAGTACCCTCGTGCCGATGCAATTGCCCGACAGCTCCGCAAGGACATCGACTTCGACGTCAAAGAAAAGGAACACACCTGCCACCTGACGGAAGATGGTGTCCGGCGCGCCGAACAACTGGCGGGCGTGGAGAGCTTTTACACCGCGGGAAACATGGAATGGCCGCATCTGCTGGACAATTCTCTGAAGGCTCACTTCCTCTATAAACGCGATGTCAGTTACGTCGTCGAAAAGGGCAAGGTTGTCATTGTCGACGAGAACACGGGTCGAAAAATGGAAGGCCGTCAGTGGAGCGACGGGCTGCATCAGGCCGTCGAAGCAAAGGAAGGCGTCAAGGTTGAAGAAGAATCTCAGACGCTGGCCACGATCACGCTGCAGAACTACTTCAAGCTGTACAAGAAACTGGCCGGAATGACCGGAACCGCCATGACGGAGTCCGAAGAATTCCTGAAAATCTACGGGCTCGACGTGGTCGCCATCCCCACCAACCGACCGATGCGGCGTCTCAATTATCCGGACAATATTTACGGCACCGAAAAAGAGAAATGGGATTCAGTGATCGCTGAGATTGCGGACGTTCACGAATCCGGGCGACCGCTGCTGGTCGGAACGACCTCGATCGAATTGTCCGAAATGATCAGCAACCGGCTGGTCCGCAAAGGCATCAAACACAACGTGCTCAATGCCAAGTTCCATGAACGGGAAGCGGAGATTATTGCTCAGGCCGGTCGCAAAGGCGGTGTGACGATCGCCACCAATATGGCGGGTCGCGGAACCGACATCATTCTCGGCGGGAACCCTGAGCATGCCGCCTGGGAAGAGCTGAAAACGACCTATGCCTCACGTCTGGATGTCCCCAAATCGGAATGGGATGAACTCACGAGACAGATCGCCGCGCGAGAAGGCATGGTGTCGGAATCCAAAGTCGTCGCGGAAATCGGCGGGCTGCATGTCGTCGGCACCGAACGGCATGACTCGCGCCGCATTGACCTGCAGTTGCGGGGTCGTGCCGGACGTCAGGGCGATCCGGGCTCGAGCCGCTTTTTTATCTCGCTCGATGACAAACTCATGCGGCTGTTTGCCGGCGACTTCGTCAAGCGGATCATGCAGTGGGCCGGCCTGAAGGAAGGTGAACCGATCGTCAGTTCGATGGTCACGCGCCGCATCGAAGGTGCGCAGAAGAAGCGGGAAGAACAGCACTTCGACCAGCGAAAGAACCTGCTCGAGTACGACGAAGTCATGGACGAGCAGCGCAAACGCACGTACTCGTACCGTCAGAGAATTCTGGACGGCGGCGACTGCCGCGATCTGCTGCTCGGCATGATGAACGATGAAATCAAACGCTGGACGACCCAGTTCCTTGCACGTGACTATCGCTGGGACACAATCGCCGCCTGGGTCAATCAGAACCTGCAGCTGGAAACAGAAGCTGCTGACATTCGAGACATGAGCCGCGACGAACTGGAGAACTACCTTCGCGATGAAGGTGAGCGACAGGGCGAATCACAGATCTATGAACAGATCGACGTCAACCTCCCGGCCGATGCTGAAAGTAAGCTCGACTGGAACTGGCTGGCACTTGCCAAATGGGCCAACCGCACGTTTGGTCTGTCACTTCAGGATAAGGATCTGCGAAAGCACGACCGCGATGCATTGCCCGTCTTTCTGCTGGCTCAGGCGAAGGAGGGCATGGCCCGCTGGGATCTCAGGGAGCTGGACAATCTGCTCGATCCCGGTTTCTCGCTGAAGTCCCTGACCAATTGGGCCAACTTCAATTTCATGCTCGGAATGAAGCCGGATGCGCTGATCGGCCTGGAGGAAACGAAGATCGTCGACTTGCTGCAGGATCGAGTTCGCGTCCGTTACAACGAGAAGGAAATCACGTTTCCGGTTTCCGTCGGAATGCACAATTTCCTGTCCGGAGACGGGAAACAGAACGAACGCTTCAATCGCGAGAAACTCGCCCGCTGGGCCAATACCCGTTTCCGTTCGGACTTCAATCCGGAACAATTCGCCGATCTGCACACGGCGCAGATTCAGGAGACATTGTGTCACACCAGTCGTCAGTTCCTGTCGCGCCGGCCGGACAGAGCCACGGTCAGTGCCCGGCTCGGCGAAATCTTCGGACCGGTTTCAGAAGACACTGTGCGAGTCTCCGAAAAGCAGGTTCAGGATCTGCTCAGCTGCGTCGAAGCCGACTTCGGCCTGACTCTGAATGCTGATCGGCTCCAGAAGTTAACGATCGCTCAGGTCCGCTCCGAGCTGCTCCAGGGGATCGAACAGATTTATCGTCCTGAGATGCGGCAGACCGAACGCCAGGTGCTGCTGGAGTTTCTGGACACCGCCTGGAAGGACCATCTGTACTTCATGGGCCATCTGAAACAGGGGATCAACTTCGTCGGCTATGCCCAAAAAGATCCCCGTACGGAGTACAAGCGCGAAGGACGCCGCGCGTTCCTGACGATGTGGGACCGGATCGCTGAGCAGGTCACTCAGGCCATGTTTCGTATCGAACACGAAAGTCCGGCATTTGTTGGTTCACTCTGGCGGATCACCGCGACAGAACACGACGTCGCGCCGCCGGTGGAAAGCAAAGTCGATAAAATGCAGACGAATGCTCCGGAAGCCGGCGAAGAAGGAAAGCCGATCGCTCCGATTGTTAACGACGGACCTCGTGTCGGTCGTAACGATGATTGTCCCTGCGGCAGCGGCAAAAAGTACAAGAAGTGCCACGGGAAATGACGGGAGCTCGGTCAATGGCGACTCGTAAGTGGAAATTGGTTTTCCTGCCAGACCATTTTCAGCGACTCACCATTGATCGTTTACAATTCGCCAGACCCCACCTGATCGGGAAACGGATTTCCTCATGCGATGGCTGCTGAACATCGTCTATGCGCTCATGTTGACAGCACTATCGCCGCTGATCGCGTGGCGACTGCTGAAGCACGGGCGTTATCGACGAGGGCTCGCCGAAAAGCTGTTCGGACGGCTCACAATCCGGCACGATGGTCGCCCGATTGCCTGGTTCCACGCCGTCAGTGTCGGCGAAGTGATCCAGCTGCAAAAAGTCGTCGACGAGTTTCGGTCCCAAACATCTGATCGATTTGCGGTGCTGATCTCCACGTCGACTGATACGGGGTACGATCTTGCCCGGCAGCGGTTTCCCGGCTGCCAGCTCACGTGGTTCCCGCTCGATTTCTCGTGGGCCGTCCGCGAGGCGCTCCGAAGCATCAGCCCGGCGATTGTCGTGCTGATGGAACTGGAACTCTGGCCCAATTTTCTTGCCGAATGCCGGACTCGTTTGGTTCCGGTGGCGGTCGTGAACGCGAGACTGAGTGAACGCAGTCATCGAGGCTACTCAAGAATTCTCTGGCTGATTGCTCCGTTGTTCCGGCATCTGAATCTTGTCGCGGCTCAGTCACAGACTTATGCCGACCGCCTGCAGTCGCTGGGAGTACCGGCTGAGTCGATTCGCATCAGCGGATCGATCAAGTTCGACGGTGTCGAAACTTCGCGCAGGAACCCGAAGACGCAGCAGTTGCGAGAATTGTTCGGACTGAGCGTCGATGAAATCGTCTTCATGGCCGGCAGCACTCAGGAACCCGAGGAACAGCTTGCTCTGGACGCCTGGCAGCATTTGAAGGATCACCATCCGAAACTGCGACTCATCCTCGTTCCGCGTCATCGGGAACGATTCGAAGACGTCGCCGGACTCGTCGAAGGCTCCGGGGCCACGCTGCTTCGCCGATCAGCCCTGGGCACCGTAGCTTGTCCGCATCCCGGCCTGGCGCCCGCCGACCGCCCCGTCATCCTGCTCGATAGCATCGGCGAACTCAGCGCGTGTTGGGGACTGGCTGACATCGCGTTCGTAGGGGGCAGCTTCGGCAGCCGCGGCGGTCAGAACATGATCGAGCCGGCCGCCTACGGAGCCTGCATCCTCTTCGGCCCGAACATCTGGAATTTCAGGGACGTCGTGCAGTCGTTCAGAGAAGCGTCGGCCTGTGTGCAGCTCGAATCTCCCGAACAACTGTTGCCGTCTGTTCAGAAACTTCTGCAGGAACCCGCTGCCCGGCGACAGCTGGGCGACACGGCTCAGACTGTGGTGCTGCAACAACAGGGAGCAACGATCAGTACGGCGGTGATGCTTGCGGATCTCATGGCGAGGTCCGCCAATCGTCCGCAGTCTCACCGAAATGCCGCGTAACCTGCACATATCGAATGCGCATTTCGTTCGTTTCGCGCTCGGCCGCAGGTGCCGGCATTTCTCGCACCGTGTCCATCACAATGCCGGTGCCTGCGGCTTGCAGTTCAACGAGTTCCCTTTGGTGAATCCGTGACTACTCACTGCGCAGCGCTTCGATGGGATGAAGCAGGGCCGCGCGACGGGCCGGATAGACGCCGAAACTGGTTCCTACCAGAATTGCCACTGCCATCGCGATGAACGGTGCGAGCGGGGTGATGATCGTCGTGCGGCCGCTGACGAGGCTTATCAATGGAGGCACAGCCAGCCCAAGGATCGCCCCCAGCACAGCTCCGGACAATGACAGAATCGCCGTCTCCACGAGGAACTGCGCGATGATGTCCGACTGACGTGCGCCCAGCGCACGGCGAATTCCGATTTCGCGAGTTCGCTCAGTGACTGATGCGAGCATAATATTCATGATACCGATTCCGCCGACGAGCAGCGAGATGCCGGCAGTCGATCCAAGCAGCAGTGAAAAAATGCGCTGCGTCTGCTCGGCCTGCTCCAGCAGCTCCAGCGGAATCGTGACCGTATAGTCTTTCTTCGGATGAAACGCGGCCAGCGCGTCTTCGATAACCTGCGACGCCCGGCGGACATTGCTGCGGTCATCGATCTGCACTGTGATCTGACTGAGTTCAATCCGCTCGAATGACCGGCTGCCGGAGGTTTCGTACATGATCACCTCACCAAACCTCGCCCGATTGGTGGTGAGGGGAATGTAAACGTCCTGATTGAAATCTTCAGCACTCAGGCTGCCCCCGGCACCGCCGGTCGGCGCTCGATAACGAGTGACGCCGACAATGCGATAAAAGTGATTCGGACCAATCCGCACGGTCTTCTGAATCGGGTTCTCATAGGGAAACAGGATTTCAGCCAGTTGCGATCCGATCACGCAGACGTTCTGCAGCTGCGACAAATCCGTAGGCTCAATAAAACGTCCCGTTTCAACGACGCCCGCTTTGAGCTTCAGATAATCCGGAGTCACTCCGACGACTCGGCCATCAAGACTGCGGTTCAAATGGCGGATCTCCTGCCGAAACTCCCGCAAGGGTGTGACTCCCGTCGCAATTTTAAGCGTCAGCCTCAGTCGTTCCAGATCATCCCATGTCAGACCGTACGACAGCACAGCTTCACTCTCCGCATTCCTCGCCGAAGCATCCGCGACAGGCTTGATGCTCCGCACGATGATGTTCCGCACGCCGAGTGATTCAATCTGCTTCTGCGCTTCCGAAGCGGCACCTTCTGCAATCGCCAGCATGACAATCACCGACGCCACGCCGAATACCAGTCCCAGCATCGTCAGGAATGACCGCAGCTTGTGCAGCAGCAGACTCTGCACAGCCGTTCGCAGGAGTGGAAAAAGTCGTCGCAGAGCTCGCATGAAGTGTCGATTGTGTGGAAGGCAATGTCACGTTGTGGTCAGCAGGGCGGTGTCAGCACCCTGGAGGAACCGGGTCTGATAATGTCCGGGGAGACGGCTCCCGACTCACCTTGTCATGACTGCGATGCTTTGGCAGCGTTGATAGTGACCGGCTCGGTGGTTACCGATTCGGCAGGTTTCTGAACAGCGGGTTGCGATGCGGCGGGTTCAGACGATTTGTCGGTTGTCGCCGCAGGTTCTGTCGCGACTGGTTCGTTCACCGGGGACTCAGCCGGCTGAACGGTTTCCGTCGTCTCTGGAACAACAGGCAATGAGTCATGGTGTGCCTCGGGAACGATGAGAGGACTCTCGGAAGCGAGTTTTGTCACATCATCGCTTTCGCCGTCTTCATCGTCTGCGAATTCCCTGGCAGCTCTGCTGCGAGCGTCGAGGGCGACGATGTCGCCGGTCGTGACGCCCGATTTAATGACGACAAGGCGATTGTTAGTGGCTCCGATTTCAACTTCCCTGCGCTCGAAGCCGCTGTCGGATTGACTGTAAACGAAATGCTTTCCGCGGTGTTCGGCCACCGCTTGAACTGGTACCGCAAGGACTCCCTTCATGTTGTCAACGAGGATCTCGACTTCTGCGGTCATGCCGGGACGGAGCGCTACGCTTGCTTTATTATCCAGCACAACGATCGTCGTATATTCCTTGACACCGCCGCCGAAATAGCCGTCAGATTTGCTCAGCTGAGCAACACTCTTGATCGTACCGGTGAACGACTGATTGGCGAACGCATCCACTCGAATCACAGCCTTCTGTCCTGCCGCGATGCGTTTCACTTCGGATTCATGAATCTTGACTTCGACCTGCATCAGCTCCATATCAGGAATAAAGAAGACAATCTGTCGCTCATAAACCGTCGCACCTTCACGAATCCGACGCGATTCGCTCCACCATTCTTCGTTTGCATACGCGACCACACCCGCCTGAGTGGCCTTGATTTCGCAGCGTTCCTTCTGCTTCTCCGCTTCTGCCTGATCGTCCTTCTGAATCTGCAGTTCCGCTTCAGCACCTGCCAGTGCGCCCTGAGCCTTTTTGGCATTGGCGTCCGCCGTACTTTTCGCACGGACGAGCTTCCGCTCGGCTTCCCCGGATTTCGCTGTAAACTCCGTCTGCTTCCGCTTGTGATCATAGGTTTCAGTGACTTTCAGCGTTTGTTCGTCTCGCTGCAGATAAAATTCAGCTCGAGCCACTTCCTGTTCCGCGACTCGGACCTGTTCCGGCTCGCGAAAGCCTTTTTTCAGCAGTTCGCGAGTATTCTTCAGAGTGCTCTCGGCCTTTTCCAGATCCACTCTGGCCAGAGCAATTTTCCCCTGCAGGTCGTTCAGTGTGACCTGGTAGTCGCCTTTTTCGTATTTCTCGAGATCCAGTCTGGCGAGTGTCAGTTCCAGATCTGCCGTCGCAATTTCGCTCTCTCCGGTATTGTTCGCCACTTCCACTTCCTGACGTTTGGTCTCGACTTCCCCGGCGGCCTTGGTCATTTCAAGCCGTTCTTCGGTGATCTCCTTATCGATCTGCGCAGAGTCAAAACGGACGACAACTTCACCCTCCTTCACCGTCGAGCCTTCTTCAACGATGAAGATGATCTTGTTGTCGTAGCCTTCGATTTCGCAGACGCCGTTGACGGTCTTCTGGCTTTCCAGAGTCCCCCGTTCGGTGACCGTGATCCGCACGTCTGTTCCGGCGACGGTCCATGTCAGTGGAGCATCAGCAGTTCCTGTCGCATTGCGCGCGAGGAAGTAGCCCGACGGACCCCCGACCAGCAGCATCAGCAGAAGCAACGTCCACAGCCACCACTTACGTTTGCGGCGTGGTGACTGAGTCGGTTCCGCTGTCGAAGGAATCGGCTGAGACATTGAGTAGATTGTCGAAGGAATCTCCGTCATTGATCCAGGTTCCGGCGTCGTCGATGAATAGAACACCCATTGAGCGATAAAGTTCCATCCGTGATGTTTCGTAACTCACCCAGCTGCTGATCAGTCCGTTGCGGGTTCTCAGCAGTGTCTGCAATGCGGTCAGCAGGTCGCGAGTCAGGTTCGAATTGGGTTCCGTGGAACTGCGAAGTTTGATCTGCGCTTCTTCCACCTGCCGAGCGGCAGTGATCAGCTGCTGACGAGTGATTTCAAACTGAAAGCGTTCACGACTCAGGATACGCAGATTGTTGCGCACTTCGAAGGCAATTGCGTCGCGAGCCGCCATGTAATCCCGCCTTGCCCGCTGGTAAGCAATCTGAGTGGACCGGTAAACATTGCGTTCGGCCATTCGATTCAGCGGGCCGTCGAGTTGCAGTCCGGCACTCATGCGGCTCGCTGACGAATCAAATCGCAGCGGATTATTCTGACCTGGATCCGTGGCGAGATCAGCCTGAAGCTGGAGATCAAGATCCGCCTCCAGCATGTCAGCGGCGACTTCCGTGCGACGGTAGGCGTCAACCACCTGAGCCAGCTCATTGCGAAGGTCGAGTCGGCCCTGCTCCGCAATCCAGCGGGCTCTGGTTTCTGAGATCTGCACGGGAGTGACATCGACCAGGTAAACCCGAACCTGCGTCTGAATCACAAACAGGTCCGCAATCAACTGTCGCAATGTCGAACCGCTGATGGCGTTGAGAGCCTCCAGCGCCGCCCTGGTGTCAGAGTCAGCGATCAGGGCATCCGAGTGATTCAGAAGCACGTCGTTGGCTTTCGCATCCTCTCCGAGTTCCGTCAGGATTCCGTCCAGACGCTCCGAAAGCTGCCGGCGTCGGTCGAGCTCACTCTGCTCGTCAACACTGCCATTCGAGCCGGCCAGCTGTTCGTGTTCCAGTTTCAGTCGTGCCAGCCAGGCATCCAGTTCTGTCCGGACTTCCGCGGTGATGGGTTGCAGTTCCTGCGAGATTGCAGCCAGCTCTTCGCGAGCTGCCTTAAGATCGTTCAGCGACGGCAATGCATTGAGGTCAAACTGCAGCAGAGCAATGCGGATCTCTTCGTTCTGCTGTGTCAGTTCATCGAGCTTCGGATTGTTCAGTTCAAACTGCTTGAGATCCGAACCATCCAGATCCGCGCCCAGCATCGGCGGCAGTCCGAGCTGAATTTTGAATTGATCCAATGCCGTTGCGTAGGAGGCCTGCGCCGTCAGGACACTGAGTCGGCCTTGTTCATAATCCTGATAGACCTGGTCGACCTGAAACTGTGACACAAGGCCGGCTGCTGCCAGAGCTTCGTGTTCTTCGAGATTTCGTCGCAGACTCTGGAGATTAGATGCCTGGTTGCGAATCGCCTGAGCGACTTCCAGCAGGCCCAGATAACCTCTGGTTCCGACTGTGCTGACGTAGAACGTCTGCCGGAATCTCGCAAAATCCCGGATTTCATACAGCAGACTCCGCTCCGCCTGAGTGAGTGGTTCCAGTTGGATCTCCCGAAAGGCTCCACGCATCAGCGGCTGCAGGAACTGAAACGAAAGTACGGATGCCGCCGATGTTGAACCACTGCTGTACTCCCAAACCATCGCATTTGAGAAGTCGGCCAGTAACTGTCCGCCGGAAGCAAACTGCCGCCGCGCACCCAGCGAATCCG